>Ga0136618_10000022_pt1 | contig 34278 bp, 30 predicted proteins | sample AntDrymUQ3302106_2_FD_104805 | JGI IMG/M metagenome (GOLD analysis project Ga0136618, IMG submission 104805) | Polar desert sand microbial communities from Dry Valleys, Antarctica - metaG UQ330 (21.06) | ecosystem: Environmental > Terrestrial > Soil > Desert | place: Antarctica: Dry Valley... | reverse complement strand
GTCGAAGAACGCGCCCGTCTGGAAGGTCGTCCGCCCGCACCCTGCGCTGAGGTGCACTTGTCCGGAGGGCTGGTCTCCCACCAAAACTCGGTCAGCCAGACATCGTGGCGGCCCGGAGTCGCCAGCGTATTGGCGTTCTCGGCCTTGCGCAGCACCTCGACGACATTCTTCACGTCCGGGGTCGAGACGTCGTCGGGGTCGATGGCGCTCACCTTGGGCCCGCCCGACGTGTTGATCGGGTGATGGGAAAGAACGTCGAACTTGGCTTTCGCGTTGCAGCTGTTCTCCTGCAAACGCAGTGCGGCCCGGCCCTCGCTTGGAGGACCGGGCCGCCTGCTCGAACTATGAGCGGAGCGCTACGGGGTCGGAACTTCGACCTCGTTCGACTGGTCGCCCTGGCACTTGATATTTAGCGCGACCTTGACCTTCTTGAACACCCTGGCCCGGTACGTGCCGGGCTCCTCAGCCGCTTCGGTTGCGTCGGCGGAGTAGTTGCCGTCGTCGTCGGTCCTGACCACCGCGTACGCCGAGCTATTGGGATCGTCGAGGTTCCTGATGACGACGGTGCGCTTCTTCTCGCACTTCGCGGTGCCGAGCTTCCGGGCTCGCCTGTTCGTCGGCGTTGCGCTCACCTGGCCGGTAAACACGGCCTCCTCGTAGTATGGGTCGTACGGGTCGTACGGGCCCTGGCTGTAGTTCAACGTGATCTCGGAGTCGAACTTGGCCTTCTTCTCCTTCTTACCCCCGCCGCCCGCGAGGGCGACGCCGCCGAGGGCAAGCAATGCCATTGCCGCCACGAGCATGAATAGCTTTTTCATCTACCTACCTTTTTCTGTCTTGCGGTTACGGGACACCGAGTGGCTCCCCTGATCCAATTCTTCTTACGCCGGAATGGTCCAATTGCTGACAACCCAGGGCGATGCTACCGGTTCTTGCTCTACCTGGCGTACGTCTTAAAGGCTCTGAACGACGGCTTCTTCTTGCCGTTGTCGAAGAAGGCGCCGGTTTGGAAGGTCGTGCGCCCGCACCCGGTGTCCCGGTTGTACTTCTGATCGCGGATCAAATAGTTGATCGCCACTGACGCTCCCTGGCGCTCGAATGAGCGAAGCGCCTGGCCGATCCAGTGCTTCTGCGTCTTGACGGGAACTCCCGTGCACGCATCGGGCGGATTGGTTTCCCACCAGAACTCGGTTAGCCAGACGTCGTGGCGGCCGTCGGTGGCTGGGGTCCTCGCCTGCTCGGCCTTGCGTAAGGCTTTGACCACGTTCTTGACGTCAGGAGTTGAGACATCGTCCGGGTGGGCGGCACTCACCTTCGGACCTCCCGTCGTGTTGATCGGATGATGAGCCAGGGCGTCGAACTTCGCCTTCGTGTTGCAGCTCGGACTCGGCTCGTTCTGCGCGTTCAGGCAGAGCAGGTCCCGGATGAAGGTGAGCGGGCGGGTGCGGCGGCCACCCGGCTCGTCACCGTAAGGCGCCGTGCCGGCGCTGATCACCTTCGCCGTCCCGTCGACAGCGTTCACATTGTCGTAGAAGGCGTTGAGAAGCCTGCGGTAGATATCGGAGCCGACAAGCTCTCCGCCCTCGTACTGCGGATTAAGGAAGCTGAAGATGTTGGGCTCGTTCCACGCCTGGTAATAGCGAACTTGGCTCCCGTATCTGGTTGCGAGAGCGCGCGCGAAGTCTCCGTAAGCATCGGCGTCCGGCTTCCAAGTCCCCGGCGCGGCGCTGCCCGGGCGATTTGGTCCCTCCGCCCAGCTGGGGGCAAGCGACACCGTGAGAAGCGGGTCTAGACCCGCGGCGTTTGCGTCTGCGACTGCGCCGTCAAGCGTCCCCCAGTTGTAAGCCGGGTCGTTCGGGTTGGTCGGCGTGAGCGGTTTCGAAGGGGCGATGCTTCGCCAGAAGGCGTCAATTCTGGCGATCGATGCACCCGCCCTGCGCGAGTTGTCGAACCACTTCTCGCGGGTGTTCTCCTTCGAGCTGCTGTAGAGCGTGTCCGCAAAGCCAATCTTCATCGGCTTTGCGGACACGGGAGCTGTGCTGACGGCAAACGCTGCGAACAGTGCCACCGCGAGGGCAGCTATGAGTCGCCTCACGCCGAGCCGGCCGATCCGCCGCTACGGCGGATGAGCACGAACGCGACAGCCGCGACCAGGACGGAGCCTAGGATGATCGGGAGAAGGATTCCCATTCCATCCTCCGACCCGCTGGCCAGCTCGCCGACCACTTCGCCGACGCCCGATCCGCTCGAGTCGGACCCTGGGCTCACCGCGACCTCGCCGTCGGGCGAGCCCGCGCTACCGCCGGCACCAGCGCCGCCACCGTTGGCACCGTTGGCACCGTTGGCACCGTTGGCACCGTTCTCGCCCTTGGGTCCAGTCGACTGCGCCAAGTTCGCTGCTGCGGCGCCGTCGCCACCTTGAGCTTCAAGCTCGCCCTGTGTGCCGCTGGGAAGGGGGGTGCCGCCGCTGCCAGTGCTGCCAGTGCTGCTGCCGCTGCCGCTGCCGTTGTTCTCGTTCGATGGCTGGTTGCCGCCGCCTCCCGGGATGTCCTCTGAGTACTCGTCGGCGCCGGAGCCGGCACCTTGGCCAAGAGCCACGCCCGGGAGGGCGAACGCAGCGAAGACCACGAGAAGGATTGAAATTCTCTTCACGTTTTGTCTTACGGGGCTCTGGGTCAAAAACTGACAATCGGCTCGCGGTTCCGGTCCGTCAGCGCCAAGCGGTCTCATGCGTATAGATAGTCGAATGAGCTTCACGGTCACGTCAAACCGCGGCGCACCCCCAAGCCAACACGCCTTAGGATCATCGTTCGCTGGGCTGAGCCTCGCGACGATCGGTCCCGTCCTCGGACAGATCGCGCTCCCCTTCCTACTCATCGTCTATCTCGGCATGCGGGGTGGCGGGTATGACGGAATCGTTCGAGGCGAGGTCGGAATCGCTGCTTGGTGGATCGTTCTCATCGGCGCCGTTATCGGTGCGCTTCCAAGTCGGCGGCTGGGGCGTGCCTCCTGGGCCGGACTGGGCGTTCTGCTGGTGCTCGCGCTCTGGACCGGGCTCGGTATCGGGTGGTCGGAGAGCGCCGAGCGAAGCGTCGGCGAGCTCGGAAGGGTCGCCTCGCTCCTGGGTGTGTTCGCGCTGGCCCTGGCGGTGCAGGGCCCCGGCGCTATCGGCCGGGTCGTCGGCGGAGTCGCGGGCGGCATCGCCGTGATCAGCCTCGTCGCGCTGCTCTCCCGTCTTCAGCCGCTCCTGTTTCCCGTCCTCGAGGTTCCGAAGGTGGTGGAGGGGGCGCAAGCGCGACTCCACTACCCGCTGAACTACTGGAACGGTCTGGCCGCGTTTGTCGCGATGGGGATCCCGCTACTTCTCGCAATCGCGACCTACTTCCGAAGCCTCGCGGGCCGGGCCCTCTGCATCACCGTGATCCCGGCGCTCTCCCTTACCGCTTTCTTCACGCTCTCGCGCGGCGGGGCGCTCGAAGCCGGCGTCGCGCTGGTGGTACTACTCGCGCTTCACCCGCGGCGCGGCGAGCTTGCGGCTTTCCTCGCTCCCGCCGTCGTCGGTAGCGCGATCCTGATCGCCGCCGCAGCTCAGCGCCCCGAGCTGATGGACGGGCTCGACACGCCCGTCGCGACCGGCCAAGGCGACGAGATGCTCGCGATGACGCTCGTGGTCTGCGCCGGTGTAGGGCTAATTGCTGTGGCAGTGGCGCTTTGGGCTCGCTATCGCTCGCCGGGTGTCGCGAGTATCTCGCGCTCGGCCAAGTTTGCGGTGGCGGCGATGCTGGTCGTGGTCGTGGCGGTGGCGGTGGCGGCCGGTGGGCCCGGTGCGATATCCGACGGGTGGGAAAGCTTCAAGGACCCAAGCGTGCCCACCTCAGAAAGCGGACGGTTCGACTCGTCGTCGGGCAGCGGGCGCTATCAGTGGTGGTCTGCAGCCGTGGATGCCAACGCGACCAATCCGCTTGTGGGCATCGGCCCAGGCACGTTCGAGTTCTGGTGGGCCCGCGAGAGCTCCTTTCCGGCTTTCGTGCGCGACGCACACTCCTTGTATCTGGAGACGTTTGCGGAGCTAGGGATCGTCGGCCTGCTTCTGATCGTGGGCGTGATCGGCTCACCGTTCGTGGTGGGCATCCGCCGGATTCGAACGGTCCCGCCCGAGCAGCGTGTGCTGATCGCCGGCGCGGTTGCGGCCTGCGCGGCATTCGCCGTCGCAGCGGCGCTCGAATGGGTGTGGGAGCTCACGGTCTTGCCGGTTGCCTTCCTGCTTTTGTCCGCTGCGCTCCTGGGTCTTCCCGGAAAGCGCGAGCCGACCCCTCGGTCCACCCGCGGGCCTCGGGCATTCCTGGCGGCGCTGGCAGCGTGCGGCCTGGTCGCGATCGCGATCCCGATCGCAGGCGCCCAAGCGATTCGCGACAGCCAGGCCGACGTCCGGGCGCAGGACCTCTCGGGCGCTCTCGACCGCGCGAACGCGGCGTCGACGATCCAGCCCTATGCGGCTTCGGCGAGCCTTCAGGAGGCCTTGGTGCTCGAGCTGCAGGGCGACTATGAGGCGGCCGTAGCTGCCGCGCGCATGGCAACTGAGGAAGAGGCAACGAACTGGCGAACCTGGCTTGTTCTCTCGCGCTTGGAAGCCCGTGCCGGCAACGCCGATGCGTCGGTCGCGGCTTATCGTGAGGCGCGATCCCTCAACCCGAATTCGGCCATCTTCCAATGAGCGAACATCTCGACCTCGACCCGGACCTGATTTCCCTGGCCGAGCGCCTCCAAGACGAGCGGCCCGTGCCCCGTGCCGGCTTCCGTGGCGAGCTACGGCGCCAACTCGTGGCCGGAATGGCACGCCACCAGGCCCGCCCGGCCCGCCTGCGCCTGCTGATCAGCGCCTGGGCCGGATCCGGCTCAGCGCTCCTCGCCTTCGCGGCCGCCGGCGTCGCCGGCGTCGGGCCGTTCAGCGCCTGAGCGAACCACGTTCGCCTCGCGCCCCTCGATCCGCCCGCGCATGCTGCGTAGGGCTCGCGAAAGGATTTGCTGCACGTTTGCCAGCGACAAGCCGGTGAGCTCGGCTATCTCGGCGCCCTTGAGGTCGCCGCCAAACCTGAGCGCGATGACTTCGCGCTCGCGAGCAGTGAGTTGTGCGAGCGCGTCGGCCACTTCGGGACTTGGGCCAAGGCCCCCCTCGTCGATTCCCGTGTGAGGCTCGCGGCGTGCCCGCGAGCTCTCGACGTCTTCGACCGGTAGGAGATCCTCGGGGCGCGATGACGAGCGGCGGTAATGATCGATCAAAACGTTGTGGGCGATCACCAAGATCCATGTCTTCACCGAGGCTTTCTGCGGATCGAAGCGATCCCAGGCCTTAAGCGCCCGCTCGAAGGTCACTTGGGTGAGATCCTCTGCCTCCTCCCGCCTGCGGACGCGATAGCCGAAAAAGCCGTAGACGTCCCAGACGTGCTCGTCATATGCTGACTCGAATCCCTGCACCAACTCCAAAACCTAGCCCTGGCCCGCGTGTTGTGCGAGGAGATGCTCTTGATCCGGCTGTTACGCGCACCCTGCCACCCGGAGCAACCGGTCTCCCTATGATTCTATCGTTCTTGTGACTTATCAAGCTCTCAAGGTCGAGAACCTCAAGAAGACGTTCCGGATCCCGACCAATCGAGTCTCGACGCTTCGCGAGCGATTCGTCGAGCGAAAAGGAAGGTCCTATCGCGAGTTGCGGGTTCTCGATGGGATCTCTTTCGAGCTCCAGGAGGGGCAGTTCCTCGGAGTGACCGGCCGAAACGGGAGCGGGAAGAGCACCCTGCTCAAGATCCTCGCCGGCATCTATCGGCCCGATTCGGGAACGGCCTTTGCTGCCGGGCGGATTGCGCCCATAATCGAGTTGGGAGTGGGTTTCAATAGCGAGCTTTCAGCCCTCGACAACGTCGTCATGAACGCCGTGATGATGGGACTCACCCCCGCGGAGTCGCGCCGCCGGTACCCGGAGATCATCGAATTCGCCGAGCTGGGTGATTTTCAGCACCTCAAGCTTCGCAACTACTCGTCGGGGATGCGCGCCAGGCTCGGTTTCGCTGTCATGACGCATGTCGAAGCCGACATTCTGCTTTTCGACGAGATCCTGGCCGTCGGCGACGGGCGGTTCAAGCAGAAGTGCTCGGAGACGTTCGAGCGGCTCAAGGCGGAAGGGCGAACGGGGGTCTTGGTCACGCACTCCACCGCTGACGTGGTCAAGCATTGCGCCAGCGCGATCCTGCTTGAGAACGGCAAGGTCTTTGCGCGTGGCCAGGCCGAGCATGTCGTGTCCGAGTACAACCGGCTGCAAGAGCGACCGCCGCACCCTCCGGTTTGAGCTCTCAGCAGATCACGCGGGTGGTGACCGGCGCTGACGGGGTTTCGCGGGTGCAGAAATTCTCGAATCCGCCGAGGAACGGCCCCCGGAAGAAGCGCCGAAACCCCTTGCGACCGATTGAGGGGCCGTCCGCGTTCGGCGCCGATCCCCGCCGTTTCATGCGTCTTCTCTGGCTGACTGCGGCACAGGATTACCGGTTGATGTACCGAACCTCAGTTCTGGGCTACATCTGGACTCTCATGCGGCCCTTGGCGTACTTCGGCGTGCTCTACGTGGTCTTCAGCCACGTCATCAGGTTCGGTGACTCCATCCCGAACTACGCCGCGCTCCTCCTGATGAACATCATGCTGTTCCAGTTCTTCTCGGACTCGACCGGCTCGGCTATGGGATCCGTTGTGCGCGGCGAATCGCTGGTTCGGAAGATGCACTTTCCCCGGGTGGTGATGCCGCTGGCAAATGTGCTGACGGCGGCCATGACGTCGAGCATGAACCTCGTCGTGGTCTTCGGGTTCTTCCTCGCCTCGGGTATAGAGATCCAGCTGACCTGGCTGCTGCTGCCGCTCATCATCGCGTCGTTACTCGCGTTCAGCACCGCCGTCTCAGTCCTACTTGCGACAGCTTTCGTCTGGATGCGGGATCTGGAGCACATCTGGACCGTGATCCTGCGCGTCGTTTTCTATGGCACGCCCATCTTCTACCCGCTTGAGTTCGTTCCGGAATCGTTCCGCTGGCTCGTTGCCCTGAACCCGCTGTCCACGATTCTCTACGAGGCCAGGGTACTCCTGGTCCAGCCCGACGCGGTGCCGCTTCCCGAGCTTGTCGGGTGGGCTCCCGTGCTCGGCTCCATCGCCCTCGCCGTCGCGCTGTTCGGCTTCGCCTTGTGGCTCTTCGTGCGCCAGGCGCCCCGCGTGGCGGAGGCTATCTGAGCGATGCTGGGTGGATAGGTTTGGCGCGATGAGGGTCTCTTCGGACCGACGGGAGAGGAAATGACGAGCGGAAGCAGCGAGACGCGCGCGCAGCGCCGCGCGCTGATCTCCGGGATATCCGGCCAAGACGGCTCCTACCTTGTCGAGCAACTTCTCGACCGGGGCTACGAGGTCCACGGGCTCGTTCGGCGGTCATCCAGCTTCAACACCGAGCGGATCGACCACCTCTACCGCGATCCGCATGAGGAACAGGTCGACCTGTTCCTGCACTTCGGTGACCTCGCCGACTCTTCGCGTCTGGTAAAGCTCCTCTACGAGCTCCAGCCCGACGAGGTCTATCACCTGGGCGCGCAAAGCCACGTCCGGGTCAGCTTCGACAATCCCGAGTACACGGCTGACGTGACCGGGGTCGGCACAGTGAGGCTGCTTGAGGCCATTCGCGAGGCTGGCGTGGATACCCGCTTCTACAACGCGGGATCGAGCGAGATGTTCGGTGCTTCCCCGCCTCCCCAGTCCGAGGCGACCCGGTTCTATCCGCGGAGCCCCTATGGAGCGGCGAAGGTCATGTCGTATTGGATGACGGTCAACTACCGCGAGAGCTACGACATGTTCTGCGTCAACGGGATCCTGTTCAACCACGAATCCCCTCGCCGCGGGGAGACCTTCGTGACGCGCAAGATCACGCGGGCCCTGGCACGGATCCAGGCGGGCCTCCAGGACCGGCTCTACCTCGGCAACCTCGACGCGAAGCGAGACTGGGGCTATGCCCCCGAGTACACCGACGCTATGTGGCGCATGCTCGACGCTGACGAGCCCGATGACTATGTGGTGGCCACGGGGAACATGCACTCGGTGCGAGAGTTCCTCGACGAAGCCGCAGGCGTCCTTGACCTGGAGTGGGAGTCGTTCGTCGAGTTCGACCCGCGATATCTCCGGCCCACCGAGGTGGATTTCCTTCGCGGCGACGCGAGCAAGGCAAAGGATCGCCTGGGATGGGAGCCCTCAACCTCCTTCGAGGAACTGGTCAGGATCATGGTGGCGGCCGACTGCGAGCAGCTTCAAAACGAGCTTGCCGGCCGGGCGGTGCGACGCCGGTGACGGCACGGCCAGATCCGGCTCACTGGCCTGGGAGGCGCGTCGCCGTGACGGGCGGCGCCGGCTTTTTGGGGAAGGCGGTCGTTCGAGGCCTCGAGGCCATCGGCGCCGAAGTCAGCGTCGTGCGCTCGGCCGAGCACGATCTGCGGGACCCTGGCGCCTGTCGCGAGGCGCTCGTCGGCTCTCAAGTGGTCTTCCACCTCGCTGCCCGCGTCGGCGGGATCGGATTCAACCGGCGCAATCCTGCCCCGCTTGCATACGACAACTTGACGATGGGCACGAACGTCTTCGAGCAGTCGCGGGCCCTCGGGGTGGAAAAGCTCCTCTGTGCCTGCTCGGTCTGCGCATACCCCAAGCACACGCCCGTCCCATTCAGCGAGGACGATCTCTGGATCGGCTATCCCGAGGAATCAAACGCCCCCTACGGCCTCGCCAAGAAGATGCTCCTCGTTCTGTCCGATGCCTATCGCCGGCAATACGGTTTCGATTCCACCGCACCGGTAATCGCCAACCTCTACGGTCCCGGCGACAATTACGACCTGGAGGACTCGCACGTGATCGCGGCAATGATCCGCAAGTTCGTGGAAGCAGTTGAGACAGACCAGGGCGAGGTCACCCTCTGGGGGACCGGCAGCCCCACTCGCGAGTTTCTGTACGTAGACGACGCGGCTCGGGCCTTGATCCTCGCGGCGGAGCGTTTGGACACCTCCGAGCCGGTCAACATCGGCACCGGCCAGGAGACCTCCATCCGCGACCTCGCCGAGACGATCGCGCGATTGTGCAGTTTTGAGGGCGAGCTTCGCTGGGACGCGAGCAGGCCCGACGGGCAGCCGGCCCGCTACCTCGACGTGTCTCGCGCCAGGGATCTGATGGGCTTCGAGGCCGAGGTGCCGCTCGCCCAGGGCCTCGAGCGCACCATCGAGGCTTACAAGTCGGAGCGGTTCGAGGCGGCGTAGCGCCTCTCAAGTGGGCTCGGGCCTGCCGCGCGGCCTCACCAGCAGGTCGACCCACCCGAGGCCGGCTCGGTCAAGCGACTCGACGTAGCGGAGAAAGCCCGCGCTTTGCGGTGGAAGCAGCGGCGCCGCAAAGAGCGCCTCGAGCTCTTTCGTGGCGAATGGGACGCGTCCCGTGTATTCGACCACCTCGTAGCGCTCGAGGAGATATTCGAGGAGGACGTGCGGATCGGTCCCCTGCGAGCGCAGCCAGTCCGGCGCGAACTCCATCTTAATGACCCAGCCCGCGGCTACCGCAAGCCACGTCTCCATGCCCTGGAGGACATGGAGCTCGTAGCCCTGGGTGTCGATCTTGAGAAAAGCTCTACCGGTTCTCTCAAGACCGGCCAGGACCGCGTCCATTCGAACTACCGGGACGCGGACCTGGGGCCACTCGTCGGCGCTCACCCTGTTATCCAGAGTGCTGCGCGGATTCAATCCGAAATTAGCGGTGGCTGGGGCGTCGCGACCCGCGATCGCGTTGACGACCCGCGCGTCCTCCATTTGGTGAATACGAAAGTTCCTCCGCGTGAGATCGGCAAGCCGAGGGTCGGGCTCGACCGCAATCACTCGAATTTGCGGAGCAGCCCGGCGCGCGAGGATCGAAATCAAACCGGCGTTCGCGCCAACGTCCACGAACAGGGTAAACCCCTCGTCATGGATCAGCTCGTAAAGGGGGGAAGCCTTCTCCTCGAATGTCTTTCGCTGTCCGTACCAAGCGGCGTCGAGCTTTCCCGCAAGGACGTCAAGCGGAAGGCCCTCGAGGTCGATGCGCTCCGCCGGCTCTGCGGCCGCCACAATCTCCCACGGCGCATCCGAGACGTTGGGTGGCGGCGCGCTGAACCACGTCGGGCGGCGCCCAACGCCTACGAAGGTGTCGTAGAAAGCCTCGGTGTCGGCGAGAACCGCGAGATCGCTCTCGCCTAGGTGCGCCTTCACCATGAGCTCTTCCGGGAAGCTCACGTGGGTCGGCACGAAATAAAGGTTGAGCGGACCGTGGACGTGAACGAGGCGGTACCCCAATCGCGCGCCGAGCGCGACCAAAGCGGTGATCGAGGCGCCGTAGTCCCGAGTGCCGTCGTAGGTCCAATCCTCCTCGGGCCGGATCGTCGCATTCACGCCGAAGGGGACGTGCGCGTTGAACTCGATGACCACGAGTGAGGGGGTGTACTTGCGGGCGACCTTCTTCCAGACCCAGTAGTCCAGCCCGTCGATGTCGATGACGAGGCAATCGAGGTCGACGGGAACGTCGTGCTTTTCGAACAGGTCGGTGATCGTGCCCGGCCTGACGGTCTCGCGGGCCAGCTTGATCGTTCTGCCACTCGGCACGGTGCGAGTCTCGGGATTGTGGGCTTCACGATCGAGATATAGGGCACCCCAGCCGCGGCGAGCGACGAGCTCTGCGAGCGTTCCTGCACCGATGGTCCTCTGGCCGAACTCGACGCCGAAGCCGGCGCGCTCCGGAACCGCGGAGAAGATCGTCTCGAGAATGCCGGTCTCGCCGCCGGTGCTGTCCTCGGCCGCGAATCCGTAGAGCGGCGAGATCTCCGCGGCTCGGTCGCGCCAGGAGACATGCTTTCGGAGTGGCGTCGCGGGCTCGCTCACGCTACTCAGTACCGCAGGAGGCCAAGCCGGTAGAGCTGGTCCAGGGCCACGTGGCGAAGCAAGTATCCGCGCACGTGTCGAAGCGCCTCATCGTGGCTTACGGCCCGACCGTGGACGCGAGCGCGGATCCGCTGCATCTCTGCCTTCCCGGTCGTCTCACCCAGGACAAGGGTCTTCTGATTGCCGTGGACGCGGTACGCGCCGAGGAAGCGCGGTAAGCGAACCATCCGGGCGCCGGCGTCGCGAAGGCGAACCAGAAGATCCCAGTCCATCGCGCATTCAAAGCTCTCGTCGAAGCGCGCGCCGGCCGCCTCCCATGCCGAGCGTCGCCAGAACAAGGTTTCCTGGGGAACAAAGTCGCCCCAGGAGAGGACAGTGTCGTCGTGCGGGGGGACAATTTGCCGGCCAATCTCCCTCCCTGCCCCGTCGATTAGGATGCGGTGCCCATAGACGACGTCGACGGCGGGATTGAGCTGGAGGTACCGAGCAACGTACGAAAGGCTCCCCGGCAGCAACACGTCGTCCGCGTTGAGATAAGCCATGATCTCGCCGGAGGACTGGGCGAACCCATGATTGAGTGCCCATGACTGGCCGTCGTCCGGGGCCGATTCCCAGCGATGCAGCCGGTGCGAGTACCGCTCGAGGATCGTCCGCGACTCGTCGCTTGAGCCACCATCCTGGACGACGTACTCGAGCGAGGGGTAGTCCTGATCGAGCACGCTCCGAATCGTCGCTTCGAGAAAGCTTCCGTGGTTGTGAGATGGCGTGACTATCGAGATCCTCGGCGCTTCGGTCGGTGCGCTCGGCGTGAGGTAGCGAGTGGGCAGGCGCACCGGCCGTGGGGGGTGGTGGCGCAAGGTGCCTAACCGATTCGCCCGGCGCTTCGCCTCCCACGCAAAGCGTCCTATCGCTCGCGACGCATACATCATCCGAGGCGCGCCCGAAAGAGGGCGCCAGCCTGCCCGTCGTCTTCCGGCAGGCCGATGCTGGCAGAGGTTACGTACATCTCGGTGCACTCCGGATCGGCGAACACGCAGGAGGTAGGTCGCGCCGTGGGCACTGGGATCGACGCCATCCGCTCGCCCTTCGGCGACACCTGCTCGACCCGGGCTCCGTCCCAGAGCGCGACCCAGATATTGCCCTCCCGGTCCGTCGTCATACCATCCGGATAGCCCTCTCCCTCCGCGAACCGGACCATCGGCCGCTTGCCATCGATCCCGCCATCCGGCCCGAGTTCAAACGCGTAGATCACCTGTAGGGCCGAATCGGCGTGGTAGACGATCGCGCCGTCCGGGCTGAACGCGGGGCCGTTCGGAACGCGGTAGCCGTCGTCGAGCACCGTGAACTCGCCGTTGGCGCGAAAGGAGTAGAGGGCTCCGCTCGCAAGCTCCTCCGCGTCGTCCATCGTTCCCGCCCAATAGGTCCCGTCAGGCCCCGATCTGCCGTCATTGAAGCGGTTGTTGGGCTGCTCGCGCCGCGGATTGCAGATGGGAACAACCTCGACGGAGTCCCTCGTCACCCCGATCCATCCGAAGCCGAAGTCGCCGCAGCCGATGAAGTGGGCTCCCCTGAGCCCTTCCGGCGCAGACCAGCCGCTGGGCGGCAGGTCGAGCGAGCAAATGCGGTCGGGCAGGTTCCAGCTCTCGCGAGTCCCCTCGACCCGCTGGTAGGCGTGAAGGCGTCCCGCTTTCAGGTCGACCCAAAAAAGCTGCTCCGAGCGCCGATCCCAGCATGGCCCCTCGCCCAACTTTGCGCGCGCGGGCCACACGCACTCCGCCATGGGGTGTTGAGGGCCGGGGTGACCGGGACTCCCGAGGGTCTCCCGGGTCACCCGCCAGCGGCTTCCGTTCGCTTGAGGCCGACAGCTCGTGGAGCAGTAGCGATAATGGTGAAGCCGCCGGCAAGCAACAGCGGAACGGCTAGCTTGCCCTTGCCCTCATACTCGCCCGCCTCGTCGAGCCAGGTGTCGTCGATGACGACGACCCCGCCCGCAGGCATTCTGGTGACCAAGGCAGCCGCGCAGAGCTGGTGCATCTGCCAGCAGGCCTCGTCCTGGATCTCGGTCCCGAGCACCTGCCGGTATCGCTGCTTGCGCTCTTCCGAATGCTGGCCGTGCTCGAAATCGAAGGCGTCGAGGTACACGTAGTCGAGAGGCTCTTCGCAATTGACGAGGAAGCTCTCGCCCGGCTGGGTAACCGCCTGAGCGAAAGGATTCAGGTATTGGATGACGCCCCTCACCCGCTTGGTGTTGAGCGAATCCATGTCGACGGTGACGAATCTCATGCCAGTCAGGCCGGTGAAGACCGCGAGCTTTTCGGTAGAGCCTTGCCTTGGATCCCGCTCCCGCGTGGTGCCGATCTCGACCAGGGTCCTCCCCTTGAGGGCGCTGGGATCCTCACCCGCCTCCGCGGTCAGGAGAGCCATCATCACGGCGTGCCCGTGCTCCTTCTCGGGCTCGAAATCGAAAGGCTCGCCGCCTTCGCCGGCCCAAAGCCGATGTGCATGGCGAAGCGCGGAGACGACGTCGATCGACACATTGCTATCTGCCACTTCCGCGACGTCGCCTCTGAGCTCGGCGATGTCGCCTTGTACCAGCTGCTGCGCGGCCTGGACCTGCTCGATCTTCGCTTCGATGGTCGCGACGCTCTCGCGCGAGAGGAGTCTCGCGATCTCGCCCGCAAGCGCCTCTCGGGCGGCCGCTTGGGCTTTCCCGAGCTCGGCGAGCTTGGTCTCGATTGCGCCTCGGGTCGCCTCCGCGTCGGCCCGCAAGCGGCGGAGCTCTTCATCGAGTCTCGCTTCGATGGCAGGAACGTCGGCTCGTGAGGTGGGTCCCGCGTTCTCGGCCGCCAGCGCCTCTCTCGTAGCTCGCTGCGCTTGCCCGAGCTCAGCGAGCTCTGCCTGGAGCGTCGTTCGGCCACCTTCCTGGTCGGCCCGCAGGCGATCCAGCCCGATCTGGAGTTTCGACATCGCCTGAGGGTGCGAACGCAAGCTCTGCTCGGCCCGCTCGACCCGGCGTCTGAGGCTGAGGTGGAGTATCTCCAGCTCGTGGCGGGCCTCCTTGATCAAGAACCCGTTGAAGCCGGTGAGCGCGACGACCAACCCGACGCCAACGAGTACCCCGGCCAGCGACCCCCACGGTGCGCTTGGCTCGCCGAGCAGCCCGCCGAGAAGTGCGCCCGCGATGAGAGCCGCATAGACGAGCGTCAGGAGCGGATAGCGGCGCGCCTTTCGCGCACACCACATGGCGAAGCGGCCGGCGGCGAACAGCAGCGGGGTCCCTGCCCCGGCCCGGATGTAGAAACGCTCGTAGCGCGAACCGCCCAGCGCGGGCTTGGCGGGCCGCGCCGCGCTACGCCGGGCGACCGGAGGATCCGCTCGGACCGGCGCGGGTGCGTATGCCTTCGCGGAGGGTTTTGAAGGAAGCGCCGGCTCGAGGGGCCCCGGGGCGTTCGCCTTTGCCGCGGGTGCAGAAGCCATCAGGGAATCCGGCCGAATCGGCGCCGGAGCCGCCAGCTCGGGCACCGCCGAGCCCACCTGACTTGATTCCGTCACGAGACGAGGCCCTGGCGCCTGGACCTCGAGGCACGCCGAAAACGCCTCTGCCACCGGGCCGGGGCCGGGGTCGTCGCGAAACGCGAGCAGATTGCCCCAAGCCTCGGGCGAGCCGAGCGGCGCAGGATACCTCGATAGCGCGCGCCACTGATGGCGGATCCCGTAGCGGACGATCGGATGCCATTCGCTCAGGTACACCGCGTAGCCCCGCTCGATGAGGTAATCCGCCATGTCGGCATACGAGTAGCCGAGCCCGGCGGTCTTCAGATCCTCGAACTCGCACTCGATCACGTCTGGCTGGATTCGCTCCCAGGGGACTCCTTTCAGCACCTTCCAGTCGAGGCCCTCGACGTCGATCTTCAGAAAGTCGATGCGAGGCAGCCCATACGTCTCCGCGAGGTCGGCCACCGTGGTCACACTGACAGTCTCCTGCTCTTCATGGCTCTCGTGAAAGGCATGAAGGCTGCTGATCCCAGAGCTCTGCTCGGAGGAGTAGAAGGGCAAGGCCTCGGCCGCCGCGTCGCTGACCGCTCGCGCATCGATGGTCACGTTCGGCGCCGAGCCGAACCGCTCGAGCAGGCGCTCTCGGTTGGCCGAATCTGGCTCGCACGCCAGCACGGTCCATCCGCCCTTGGCGTAGCGCGAGAGAGATGAGCCGTGATGTGCGCCGACATCAACCAAGACACCGCGCTTTCCCGGGGAGGCCGCAAGGCGGGCGATCACGTCTCCCTCATCGATCTTTGCCTCCTCCTCGCGCGAGTACGGCCCCAGGAGGGGGGGACCCGGTTGGCTCACTCCCGCCTCCGAGAGGATCGCTTGAAAGCGGGCCGAGATGGGGCCGATGTCGAGGTGCTCGAACGCCCAGGCCTGGGCGGCGCTTGCCAGCTCTTCTCGGTAGCTCGAGTCAGCGGCAAGCCGCCGCACCGCGCTCGCCAGCTGCGCCGGGTCACGCTCGGTGACGCAAGAGCCGAGGCCCTCCGAAAGGACGTAGTCGATTCCGTTCGCCTGCCTGGGCCCCACCGCGAGGACCGCGGCGCCGGAGGCGAGGTATTCAGGCAGCTTGTTCGGCATCGAGAGGCCGATGTAGCGAAGGGAATCCTCGTCGAAGTTGTACGCGAGAACCAGAACGTCGGCGGTGGCCAAGAGGGCCGGATACTCCTCGTCGGGGACGCTCTCAAAAAGATGAACCCCGCGGAGGCCCCTGGTCCCCTCCTCGAAAGGGGCCCGCCAGAGCTCGCTCGTGTAGACCTCGAAGCGAATCGGCAGGTCGCCCACCAGTGAGTCGACGGCGGTTGCAACGTCAACCAGGGTTGTGAACGTCATGTCCTTGGCGATCGCGCCGCAGTAGCGAAGTACCACCTGGGGTCGAAGCGCCTTGACGGTCTCGGCCTCGGCCTGCGCGGCACGGAAGGCAACCGGGTCGATCCCGTTCGCGACCGCCTCGAAACGCACGCCGTAGCGCTCGCCGAAGGCTTCGGACATCTTCTCCGAGATGCTCAACGCCTTGCTGCTTCGCCCGAGGAGCTTACGGAGCTCGCGGTCGACCTGACGGCCACGGCTCTCGTCCCTGCCCGCAAGGCGACCGGGCCAATCGTCCATGAGATGCGCGACGACGGGGACCGCATGCCGAGCGAAGATTTCGTCGGCGAGAGCCTGCAGCCCCGGGTGGAGATCGGTCGTCGGCCGGTAGTAGATCACCTCCGGCCCGAACTTCGCCACCTCGTTTAGCACCTCGGCCTGGGTGACCCCGGCGATATCGTCTCCAGAGGCCTCCACCTTTAAGGCAATCGTGAAGTGATCCCCAACGGGGGCGCAAACCTGGAGGAAACACTCATCGGGCCATCCACCTAGGAGGTTCTTCTTCACCTGGCCTGTTGCGTTCATCGCGCCAACCCTGGTCGAATCGATCACAAGGAGGCGCGGGCGAGGGGTTGCCCCCGAGCCGTTGGTGGACGAATGCGCAACATGGGGATGGGGGCCTTGGGCGCGTCTCGCCTTCAACGCCGGGATGTGTGATTCGGCCAGGGATTCGAAGTGGATGCCTTGATCCTCACCGGCCCGGAGCACTTCCTCGAGCGTCGCGCAGTGCTCGAGGTAGTAGTCGTTGTAGTCAATCGCGAAAAATCCGGGGTGAACCTTCCGGATGTTCGCCATCTTGTCATTGATCTGCGTCTTCGGATTGTGACGCCAGAAATAGCCGTCTTCGCTCAACGGCCTACCGTCGCAACCCAGGATGCTCACCCTATCGGCGAACGTAGTCGCCAGAGGCAGCATCAAAAACGTGAGGACGTTCGCCGTGGTTCGAAGCTCGAAATCGCCTGCGAGGTCGAAATTGAACGCCCGGTCCTTGCGGAACGGGATCGCCACCGTGCGCTCGCTTAGGTCCGGAACCGCAGCTTCGAACACGGGGAGGTACTTGAGCGGGATGCAGATCTCGAACCCGTATCGCTCCGACGCGCGGAGCAGGCTCTTCCGAAAGCTCGCGGCGAATTGCGACGGGCCGAAGTGAAAGATGGGATCGGCAAAGACGACGAACTCAGGGCGAACCGCCTCCATGAGGGCATCGTTCAGAATCGCCGTGTTGCACACCACCCCAAGGGAGCCTTCGTATTCGAAGTGCGTGTACTCGCCAACCGAGGGTCCCGTCGCCAGCACAAACGCGCGATCCCGCTTGCCGATTCGCTCAGCGATAGCGCGGAACCTGGCGCCGTGCGCGGCGATCACGCTCGGTCGGTCAGCCATGAGCTTGAACCCCACGTCGATGTAGTTGCCCCCCTCTTGGCGGATCGCTTGGGGATCAACCTCAAAGACCTGCTTTGACGCAAGCCAGTCTCGGACCGGAACTCCGGATCCATTCGACGGCGGCGGGTCCTGCTTCCAGCGCAGCACGATCGTCGTCTTGTCAAGCGCCGAAACCATATCGGCCTCGCTCTCGGCGGTTACGAAGCTCACGAGCTCGCGCAGCGCCCCGAAGCGCTGCGCGATGCCGGGATCCATACCCGGCGCCACTCGCCATTCGGCGGCCGCAAGCCTACGATCGGTGACGAGGATGACAACCTCTGAGATCTGAGAGAAGGTCAAGAACCAGGCGGCGCGGGAGAGCACATCGGCGAGCTGTTCCTCGTTTTCGACTGCCGGGAAGTACGCCGCCTTCATGCCGCTCATGTCACCGTACCGTTAGGGGCGTGGGTCCCGCTCAGCTTGCGTCCCCCGATCAGAAGCGAGACACCTTGGGCAGTCTGACGAAGCTGATCGAGCGCCGGAGCCGCCTTTCCCCAGCTGTGCATGATGTTGTCCGGATTCGTGGCCATGTCGCAGCTGAAGCGAAGGGGCATTTGCGCCACGTCGCCCAGCGGCTCGACACCATCTGCGGAGACAACCCACCCCCGCAACGTCTCATAGCGGTTTATGAACTGACTCGTTGGCTCGTCTTCGAGGTAGAGGTCGACGGCGTGCAAGAAGATGCCGCCGGGCTTGAGGATGCGAAGCTGATCGGAGTGAAACGCGGCGAGCGGCTCGACCCCGCCGACGTGCTCGACCACCGAAATCGAAAAGACCACGTCAAAGGACGCGTCTTCCAGCCTCGGGTCGAAATCCCCGAGGTAGGCCGAGACGACTTCAACGCCGGGGAGTTCCGCCTCCTTGGTGGGCCCTCCGCCTTCGCCCTCGAACTTCTCCACCGCCACGCACTCGTTCGCCCGGGCGAGCGCGGGCAGAATCCTCGAGTTACCCGCGCCGACCTCCGCGATGCGGCCGCCCTCGGCATGCCTCAGGTGATAGTAGACGGCGAGGTCTTGCATCGACTTGAGCTCGAAGGCCTGCGTCTTTCCGAGCGCCTTGTCGAGTTCCTGGTCCCAGGCGGCCCACACGAGCGGTTTGCGGATGAAGTCAAACAACGGCGGCCTCCTCGAGGTCGGGCAAGTTCCACAGGGTACCCTCGGCGAAGTAATCGCCGCGGAAATGGCTGGGGATCTGGGGAGGGCCCGAGGTCTCGAAGCGGTGGTCGACGCCGAGGAGGAGAGCCGGGACGGTCTCAGTGCAAAGTCCTACATGCATTGGACCGCTCGATTGAACTCCGCCAACCGGCTTCGGTTGACGCAAACGAGATCAGTCTGCCCAAGGGACAGGGTCTCTTTGTAATGCGCAAACTCTCGCCTGAAGTTCGTCCAGGAAGTCCGCTTGAACCCGGTCCAGGCGGTTGCGCCTGTCGAGAGGGCCAGATCGTTTTCCAACACGTCGAAAGCTCTGTGAACGTCGTCTGCGGGCGATCCGTGAAAGAGATATTCGGTGTCGAAGATGACGAACCCCCGGGCCTTGACGTAATCGAGGAGCTCCATCGACCCCATGAATTCCACCCACATGAACGCGACCTGTGGCAGCAGGCGCTCCATCCCCTTGAGGGCGTTCAACTCGCCGCCCTGCAGATCGAGCTTGATGAAATCGATACGAGCGTCAGACGGTATCTCATCGTCACCTCGCACACACTGCACCTGTAGATCTCCGCTCTCGTGCTCACCGGCGGCGAGCTTTCCGACCGACGAGTAGCCCGCCATCCCACGTTTACCCCACACTGAATCCTCGCTCACTACCGACGAAACCCGAAAGCTCATAAAGCGTCGGCTTTCGCCTAGAGCGAAGGGGAGCAACCTCACTCTCTCATCGATGGACGAGAAGAACCGGTGGTTCCCCGGAAAGGGCTCGAACGCGTAGACCGAGCCCTCCAAGCAGGCAAGCATCTTGGTTGACATCGCGCCCGCTCCGGCTCCTCCGTCGACGGCATCCTGCAAGCGGAATCCTGCTCGTCGGTAGGCGTCGAGCAGTTGAGTGAATGACGAGACTTTCATCTCGGCGAGGAGTCCATGGACTTCAGGCTTCTGGACGGCGGGCTCGCCATGCAGCTCAGCGAGACTCACGGTGAGGGCTGTGCGAGTCGCGTGTTCACGCTCGATTAGCCCATCGATCTCACGAACAAGCGAGTCGAACGAGGGGGGTGGCCGATAGTCAGGCAACCGCAGCCTGAAGCTCGACGCGCTTGAAGACCTCGAGCGCGCTCCCCGGCGTCGCGTTGAGGATCTCGCGCCCACCGACTTCGAACGCCTCCCGGGCAAGCGCGTATCCCCGTTCAGAATGCTCGAGGTCGGGCAAGTTCCACAGGGTACCTTCTCCAAAGTAGTCGCCGCGAAAATGGTTGGGGTCCTCTCCGACCTGGCGAATTTCGGCGTGAGGAGGGCCCGTCGTCTCAAAGCGGTGGTCCACGCCGAGGAGCAGAGCCTTCGCGAACCCTATGTGGTAGGCGAGCTGGAGCGCCGCGAGCGTCACCGTGGCGCCTGGTGAGATTCCATGGAGGGGGTTAGTAGGGAAGCCGTCGTCAATCCGGGTCTCGAAGAAGACGGCGTTCGTCGCGCCCTCGAAGAGGTTGCGCAGGTGCCAGGGCAAAAAAAGCGGGCACGGAAGGGAGGCAATGTCTGAGGCGAACTGCCGGATCACGAGGTCGTTCACGGCCACGTAGAAGTCCGGAGCCTGGGCGGATCTTCCCCAGAAGAGGTAGCCGCGGTTGAGGCAGAAGGTGGGGATGCCGCTGAGCAGCGAGCGATCGAGCTCGCCCAAGCTTGGCCCGTTGCCGAGGATCGCGCAAGTCTCACCGCGGTGAAGATCGCGAAACGAGGCCAGCCTGGCGCGCGCCGCTCGGCCCTCGCTCGTCAGTCGCATCGGCAGGTGCCGGGCCCGCAGTCGCAGGAACTGCGCACGGCGCCAGAGGTGCTCGGGAAGAACCCGGCGCGGGACGGAACGGAGCGAGGGCATGCCTAGACCCAGCCGCCGTCGACGATTAACGCCTGCTGCGTGATCATGCCCGCATCGTCAGACGCAAGAAAGAGCGCGGCGCCGGCGATGTCGGCCGGCATGACGCGCCCGGGCAGGCACTGGGACGCGTCGATCTGGCGCTCGGCTTCCGGGTCGACCCACTCAGAAAGTTGCTTCTCGGTCATCGTCCAGCCCGGCACGAGCGCGTTGACCCTGATCCCGGACTTGCCCCAGAGCCGGGCAAGCGTACGAACCAGGCCATGAACGCCGGCCTTGGCCGTGGTGTAGGCGACCATGCCTGTCGTGTTGTTGAGCCACGAGATCGACCCAACGCAGATCACCGAGCCTCCCCCTGATGCGCGAAGGTGCGGCTCGGCGGCCTGCGCGACGAAGAACTGATGACCGACGTTGATCTCGAGCGACCGGCGCCAGAGCTCCGGGGTTACGTCTTGCCAGTCATGGCGGTTGTCATCGGCCGCGTTCGCGATCACGATGTCAAGCCTGCCGATCGCCTCTGCGGCCTCGTCCACCGCAGCGCGAAGCGTCTCAGAATCGGTTACGTCGCACTTGATGAACCGAGCCCCCTCGAGTTCTCGGACGAGCTCACTCCCCGCCTCGTCGTCCCGGCCGAGCGCCACAACGGAGGCGCCCTGCCGCGCGAAGGCGCCGGAGATCGAACGCCCGATCCCCTTCGCTCCCCCCGTAATCAACACGCCCTTCCCACGCAGGCTGGGATAGCTGGCGACTTCACCGTTCACGATCAGGCGACCCGGTTCGGTGCGAAGCCCTCGGCCGGCTTGAGCCCAAGTACGTCAAGGAGGATGTCAATCGTCATCCGGTTGATCCGCGCCACCGCTTCTTTCGTGTTGGAACCACTATGGGTGGTGAACACACAGCGGTCCGAAAAGTCCCGGAGCGGATCCGCCGGCGGCAGCGGCTCCTCTTCGAAGACGTCGAGGCCGGCGCCCGCGACCTTGCCCTCCGCGAGGGCGCGTCGCAGCGCCGCCTGGTCCACCAGCGCACCTCGCGCGACGTTGATCAGCAGGACGCCTTCCTTCATGCGGCTCAGCGCGTCCTCGGATATGAGGTGATGGTTCTCCGGCGTGAGCTTGCATGCGACCAGGACGACGTCGCTGCGCGCGCAAAGCTCATCGAAGCCGACCTGCTCGAGGTCATCCACCCGATGCTCTGACCGTGGGACTTTTCGCACGTCGTACCCCGACACCGACATGCCGAAGGCCGCGGCGCGCCTTGCGATCGCGCAACCGATCGTCCCAAGGCCGATCACGCCCGCCCCCAGGCCCGTGAGCGATCTGCCCTGAACCGCGGTCCAGTCTCCCGCGAGCACCGAGTCGTGCATCAAGTGGGTTCCGCGGGCCAGCATGAGGAGGTGGCTCATGGCCAGATCCGCGACTTCGTCGGCGAACACCCCGGGCGTGTTGTAGACCGGGATTTCGTGCCGGGCCGCAGCCTCGGCGTCGATCGAATCCGTTCCCACTCCCCACTTGATCACCGCGCGGAGCCCGGATGCCTTCCCCGCTTCGAGCACCCGCGCATCGATCGCGTCGTCGCCGGCGATCACGGCGTCAGCCCGTGTAATGAGAGTGGCCATTGCCGATGCGTCGAGCTGCTGACCGTCGATCCTCGGCAAGAGGGGATCTACCCCCAACCTGTCGAACTCCGGCCTGAAGCGGTCGAACTCTCGCTGCAGATGGAGGCAGGTGATCAGCGCGGTCGGCATCGATTCAGGCACCGCGTGCGCGCCTAAAGAGAAGCTCCGCGATCTCGAAGTCGGCCTCGTCGTCGATGTCGGTTGCCTCCAGGCGATCGATCTCGAACAGGTATGGCCGCTCGCCGATTCGGTTGCCGCGGTTTCGAAGCGTCACCCGATCGAAGATGTAGACGCAGGAGTTTTCTTCGAAGAACGGCGGCAGATCCTGGGTGCGCGCCAGGATCTCGGGATCGTGGTTGACCGCCTCGCCCTCGGCGGTCCAAAACCTGCTCTGGATCCTGGTGACACCGAACAGCGAGTCGTTGGTTGGCCGGTTCGCAAAGAAGGTCTCGATCGCCCGGCTGAGCGTCTCGCTCGATAGCAACGGATTCGTCGAGTGGGTCTGGAGGTAAAAGTCCGCGTCAACGAGCGAGGTGTCGTGGAGAAGGATGTCGTTCATCGGAATCATCCCCGATCTCAGCTCCTCTGGCCGGTCAATCAGAAGCACGTCGCGGAAGGTCTCCGAGCATTGCTCCTTGATCGCCGGCGAGTCCGTGTCGATCGCGATCAAGTCGATCTCATCACACGCAAGCAGCGCCCGGACGGCGTGATGAAAGAGGGGTTGACCGTCGCCGAACGGCCGGTAGTTCTTGCCCGCCACGCGCTCGGAGTCGTGGCGCATCGGCATCAGCGCCACCACGCGGTTGTCGGCATTCATCGATCCGGCCCTGAATCAAGGCGGGAGTAGCGCGTCCCCGCTTCGAGCTCCGCGTAGTCGATCTCGTCTTTCGCGTCGCTCGTTTGGTCAGGCGCCCGGCCGTTCTCGGCGGGGTAGTAGAACCTCGAGCGCAGCTGAGCGGAGACCTCGGACGGCCCGTTGAAGCCGCGATATGTACCGGCGAGCTGGTTGTAACGGAAGCGGACGATCGAAGGCAGTTCCTTCATCAGCACGCCGTGCCGATGGGCGGCCCGCGCATCCGACAGAACGGTGCGAGCAAGGAGCGACGCGAAATCGCCCCGATCGAAGTGCGCGTGCTCGTCGATCAGTCGCATCGCCATTGCCTCGCGGCGGTACCGGTTCTGGATCAGCGGCCAGGACTCGTCGTGGACATGGGCAACCTCGGCCTCCGCCACATAGGCGATCCAATGCCCGCGCTCGCGCGCCTCCTTCGCCCAAGCAAGGTCTTCGAGCCCCGTCAGACGCTCGTCGTACGGCTGCGCCGTCCAGACCGAACGGCGGATCGCGCAGTTGGCGTTGTTGCAGAAGTGCGTGGGCTGGGGACAGATCGATTCGGCCGGAAACCATTGGGAAAAGATCTGGTGCTCGGAGAACTGGCTTCGCTTGTCGCCCCGCTGCCGCCCATAGCTCAGGGCCACGCGATCTTCGGCGAAGGGGGCGGCCAGCTGCTCAAGCCAGGTCTCGCGAATCGGATAAGTGTGGGCGCTGAGGAAGACGCAGAGGTCGCCGCTTGCCTCGCGGCAGCCCAGGTTGAGTGCTCGGCCGAAGGTGAAATCCTCCTTCTTGATCTCGACTATGCGAGCACCGTAACCCGCTGCGACCGCAGCCGTGTCATCGGTCGACCCCGAGTCGACCAGGATGATCTCGTGGGGTCGCATGCTCTGCGCGTCGATGCCCAACATCAGCCGCTCGATGTGGTCGGCCTCGTTATGAGCCCTGATGACGATCGAGGTTCGCATCTGCCTTCTTCTAGCAGTCGCCGGCGAGAACGGAGCGGACGACGTCCTGAAATCGCTCGAGCGCATGCTCGGGCTGGAGCTCCCTCGCTACCCGCTCCTGGCCCGTGGCCACAAGACTTGCCGCCAAACCGGGCTCTTCGAGGAGTCTCGTAACCGCGTCGCCCAGCTCCGCGGGACGATCAGGTCGCACGAGGAGAGCGTCCTCGCCATCGTGAAGCACCTCCGAGATCCCACCTGCCGTTGTGGATACGACCGGCCGTCCGGCGACGATCGCCTCAAACGCGACCCTGCCGAAGGCCTCGTACCGTGCGGGGTTCACAACTACGTCGGCTGCCGCGTAAGCGTCCTCGACGCGCTCTTCGAATCCCGTAAAGGTGATGTTGTCGGGCGCCTGCCCCTCCGCGAGGCGGATCAGCGCCTGCTCGAACTCGCGATCTACCTCCCGCGGATGCGCTGCGCCGACGATCGCGAGCCTCGCATCTGGATGCGTCTCTTGAATACGCGGCAGGGCGCGAACGAGGACGTCCTGGCCTCGGCCGTGAGTCAGGGCACCCACAGCAACGATCAAAGGGCCGTTGGGTATTCGATGCTCGCGGCGAAAGCGCTCGCCGTTCCCACGGGCATAGCGCCGTCCGATCGACGGGTTGACCGTGGTGACCTTGCCCTTCCGGCTCGCGTACTGCCGCCCGACCCGGTCCGTGCAAGCGATAATGGCCGACGAACCACGGCCCAACCGGATCAGGGCTCGGCCGCCAAGCTTGCGCGTGCGGGTCGCCACGCGCGGCTCGTCGAGAATCTCTCCCGCGTAGAGGATCGTGGGAATGCCCTCCAGCCGAGCGGCGAGGAGCGCGGTCGGCAGAACGACGCTCGTAATCACGATCAGATTCGGGGCGGCGTCCCGGATCGCCCTCCGAAAGACAGCCACCTGCTTCGCGTGACCACGTGAAACCCGAAGCCAGCCGACTGGACCGCGCGGCACCATCATCGCCGTGTAGTCGAGGGATCTCACGCGAGCGAACTCTTCGAGCTCGGATCGGAGACGACCCTGGCCCGGAATCAAAACCTCCATCGAGCCCTGTTCGGCCAGCCAGCGGAGCTCACGGTCCAGGGAGCGCGACGGACCACAGGCTTCGGACAGGTGCATGATCGCCAGCGAGCGCAACGAGCGGCCGCTCCCCGTGGCTCCTCGGCGATCTCGGCAATGAGGCCCGGTGGCACGGCGCCGAGTCGCCATTGCGGCCAGGACGGCATCCTCGAAGCGAGCGGCCTCCACCTCGGGAGCGAACCTCTCTCGTACATCCGCCTGGCCGCGAGCCGCCATCACCGCGGCAAAGGAGGGGTCTTCGACCAGCTTGGTGATGGCCCGCCCAATTGCATCAGGATCATTGGGCTTGACGAATAGAGCTGTTTCGTCCGGACGGAGCGCCTCGGCGACGCCTCCGACCCGAGTTGTGACGACTGGGCATCCCGCAGCAAGAGCTTCGCACGCCGCGCGACCGAAAGTTTCGGCGATTCGTGCCGGATTGGCAAACACGTCGCTCGCCGCGTACAAGGCACCTGCGTCGTTGACTCGCCCCGCGAACGTCACGAAGTCGTCGATGCCGAGCTCGCCTGGCAACCGCCGGAGCTCTTCGGCAAAGTTGAGGTCGGACGGTCGCCTGTACGACTCCCCGCCGATCACGAGTCGCCAGTCTTTCCCGTCGGCCCGCTCCCGTGCGAGGGCGCGCACGAGGATGTCCTGGCCCCTACCCCGGGTGATGGCGCCCAGCGATGACACCAGGACCTCCGAAGGCCCGACACCCAGGCTTCGCCTCAGGTTGCGACCGCGCTTGCGCCGATTCTCTTCGTCGTCCGACCAGCCGATCGCGGGATGCACGATGTGCGGGCTCCCCCCTCGTCGCCCGTACCAGCGCCCGACGAGGCTCGAGGGCACAACGATCGCATCGGAGTTCCGGAGGGCGAAGCGACCAACCGGCTCTCCCATCAACCGGTAAGGCAACGTGCCAGTGAAGAACTCGCCCGCATACAGAAGCGTCGCGGCGCCGGCGCGCTGGGCCCCTGCGAGCGCGCCGGGAATCCGCGCGGAGCTGACGATCACGAGCTCCGCGCAGGTCTCGCGGGCGACTTCTTCGACCTTGGAGGCTTGCCGCAAGGCGTCTCGAGCAACACGCACCGTGGCCAAAGGCGTGCGAGGCACGAGGAGCGCGCCCGGCATCCCGCTGATCACTTCGCCCACGTAGGAGGCGTAGTCGGCCGCGGGACCACCCAGCGGCAGGAGCGTCGTGATCCGGATGCCTTGCTCGGACAGCCGCTCGAGCCGAGGAGCAAGAGAGCGCTGAGGCCCAGAGTAATTCTCCACGTGCAAAACCAGGAGGACCGACCTGGGAAGGCGGGGGGGGGCTGAGGCCTTCATCGCCGCAGGCGCAGCCGGCGCCGTGCCCGTCGCGACAGGGATGCTCTCACTCCATGTCCGGGAGAAGCTGCGATCGCTCCACTCGGGTAGGGCTCGGGCTCGACCCGGGCACGCATCCCGGCTGCGCGGCCGCGGATGCCCTCGGCGTTGCGGTCGAACATCAGCTGACCGGTGCAGATGAGCACGTCGCGAGCGACGATCCCAGGTAGGAGCCGAGGGCGCAGGGCGCCCCACTTCCGCAGCACGTATCCGCGCCCGAAGCCCATCAGGTAGTTCTTTCGCGGCGAGCCGGAACCCAGGGTCGCGGAGTGGGCGTGCGTGCCGAGCGCCCCGCGCGCGAGTGCGCACGTAAACCCTTCGCTCCTCAACCGCAGTGCCAGATCCACATCCTCCCAGTAGGCGAAGATGCGCTCGTCGAAGCCCCCGGCGGCGAGGAAGGTCTCTCTCCAGTAGGCGGCCGCCGCGCCTGAGGGGCCTAACGGCTCTGCGACTTCGCCATCGAGGACCGAGAGCTCCTCGCCGTTGAGATAGTCGAACGCGAGAAGGGCATGGTCTATCTCAATCCCAGCCGTCTCGATCAAGTGCGGAGCGCGCGCGTCGCGCATCACGCCAGCAGCCATCATCGTGCCGCCGCTCGGGTCCAGCGCCGATGAGATCAACTCGACGAACTTCGGCTCGCAGACTGAGTCGTCGTTGACGAGGATGATCAGATCCCCCGCGGCCTCCTTTGCCGCGATGTTCACGGCTCGCGAGAACCCGGCATTGCACTCGAGCGTTAGTCCCTTGGCGAACTCGTAATCTCCGCACGCCCGGGTGACCTCTTGCCCCGGGGAGCCATTGTCGACCACGATCATCTCCAGGTCGACGGTCTGCCGAGACAACGATTCGAGGAGCGTTGCCACGTTCTCAGCAGTCATGCTAGGCGTGATCACTGTCGCCGAGGGCAGGCTTGGAGGCGCCACGATTGACTAGAGAAGCTCGGCCACGTGGGGAGCCTGCCGCACGAAGAGCCACATGCCGGCCGCACAGAGGGCTACCCCGATCGCGACGGAACCAAGGAAGGTCGGCAGCCCTACCGTCTCGATCACCCCTGGGGCATTCGGGTCAATGATCCAGATCCTCGCCTGAGCCAGGATCGGCGCCAGCGGATTCAGGGCGACGATCGACTGGAATTGATCCGGGATCCGCTCGAGCGGATAGAGCACGGGGCTTCCGTAGAAGAGGACGCGAGCCAAGACGTTCCAGATCTGGCCGACGTCGCGGATTCGTACAAAAAGCGTTGACAAAAGGACTGCGACGCCGGTGGTGAGCACCGCCAACGCTCCGAAGACGATCGGGACCAGGAACCAAGTCCACTGTGCTCCGGCGCCCAAGACCAGGACGAAGCCGAGGGTGACGCAGAGGTTTACGCCTGCCGTCATCGCCGACGAGGCGACCACGGAAAGCGGGATCACGATGCGGGGGAAATGCATCTTTCGCACTACCGGCTCGCCCCGGACGAGCGCGCTAAGCGCGGTTCCGGTCGCGTCGGCGAAAAACTGAAAGAGCATGATTCCAAGCAGCAGAATGAGCGCGAAGTCTTCGATCTCCTGCCCATAGCGAATGACGTGGGTAAAGACGAAGTAGAGGACGCCGAACAGGCTCAGTGGCCGCAATACGGCCCAGACGTAGCCGAGGATCGAGGTGCGGTACTGGAGGCGGTACTGCTGCACCGAAGTCAGGCGTAAGAGGTCGAAGAACCGCTTGGTGCTACCGCCGAAAGCCGATGGGCCCTCGATGTCTCGGAGGTCCTGAGGCTTGGCCCGCCGCCAGCGCGGCCGCCGCTTCCAGCCGGACTCGTCGACGGCCTCGGCCTCGGCGACCGACCAGTCTGCGGTCCGATCGCTCATCTCGGGCTCCCGCTGACGAGAACCCGGTCGGCTTCGCCCTCCTCTTCCGCGATCGCGGTTCGGCTCTTCAGATGCGCGTACTCGTGAGCGATCTCGGCCGGTGATCCGATCGTCTGCACGCGCCCGTTCTCGAGCAGCATCGCCCGGTCGCAGTGCAGGCTGAGCGATGCCATCGAATGCGTGACCAGGATGCCCGTGCGACCCGAAGCGCGAAGCTGACGGAAGGTCTCGCCGCACTTCTCCTGGAAGTTCCCGTCCCCCACGGCGAGGACCTCGTCGAAGAGGAGAAGATCCGCGTCCACGTGGACCATGATCGAGAAGCCGAGCCGAGCCCTCATCCCGGACGAGTAGTTCTTGAGCTGCATATGCTCGAACTCGCCGAGCTCTGAGAACTCCATGATCTCCGGGTAGCGGTTGCGCGCTTCATTCGGGTCCAGGCCCATCATCACGGCGTTCATGACGACGTTGTCGTAGGCGGGGAGGTCGTTGTTGAAGCCGACGCCGAGCTCGATGATCGGGGCAAGGCGGCCGGCGACCCTGATCCGCCCTGCATCGTGCCGATAGATGCTCGCGATGATCTTCAGCAGCGTGCTCTTGCCGGATCCGTTCCTGCCGGCGATTCCGAAGAACTCGCCGCGATTGACGTCGAAAGAGACATCTTTGAGAACCTCGAGCGTCTCCGTCGCGGGCTTTAGGCCGGCGACGAGACGATCCCGAAGCGTGTCCACCCGGCGAGTTGGCAGCAGGAAGCTCTTCGAGACCCCACGTACCCTGATCGCGACTCGGCTCTGTGCCATGCGGAGAGGGTACGGTGCATCTGATCGCCCCACGGAGGTACAAACCATTTGGGATGCGATCGGTGCGGTCGCCGGCCAGACCCGTCTTTTCGGCTTGGCTCGGCTCGGACGTGCCTTCGGTGCTGAAGGTAGGAGGTGGGGACGTTCTACTCCTGGAGGGCTACTTCGACGCCGCGGACGCAGTGCGCAGGATGACCGTATCTGCAGGCGGCTTGCGAGCCGACGCGCTCATCCACAGCGTCGCGCCCCCCGGCGAGACGGTGGGGTGCGACTGGTGGAGCGCGCTGCTTCCGATCTCAGCGACCGATGGAGAAAGGGAAGTGGAGATCACCGCTCACGCCCTCCTCGAGGACGGCCGCGAAGCGGGCGCACCGCTCGCACGCACGCGACTCATGCCGGCTCCTGAGGCCGCGCCCGTCCGCCCGCACGACGAGCTCGTGGCTGTCTGCATGGCCACCTACAACCCCGACCCGGAGCTGTTTCGGGCGCAAGTCGACTCGATCAGGGCTCAGGACCACTCGGACTGGGTCTGCATCGTCTCCGACGACGCCTCGGCCCCGCAAGCCTGGGACGAGCTCTCGAGGGTTGTGGGGCGCGACAAGCGGTTTACCTGCCTGCGGAACGAGAGCCGTGCGGGTTTCTACCGGAACTTCGAGCGCGCGCTCGAAGCGGTTCCGCCGGCGGCGCGATACGTGGCACTCGCAGACCAGGACGACCGCTGGCACCCGGACAAGCTCAGCTCCCTGATCGCGGGGCTGGGGCACTCCTCCGTCCTCGTCCACAGCGACGCCCGAATTGTCGACGCCCGAGGCGGGCTGATCGCGCCGACCTTCTGGCCCGACGGTACTCCAGGCACGGATCGGCTCGAAGATCTCGTCTTCGCCAGTTCCGTCACCGGTGCGTCGTGCCTCTTTCGGCGCTCCGTGCTCGAGCATGCCCTGCCGTTCCCGCGGCTGGCGGGCAACCCCTTCCACGACCGCTGGCTCGCGCTGGTCTCGACAGGGATGGGATCCGTCGACCGCGTGGATCGCCCGCTCTATGACTACGTCCAACATGGGCGCTCGGTACTAGGCCACTCCCGGGCGGTCGGCCTCGCCCGGCTCGAGGATCGCTCGCGAGTCGCGGCTCTCGCCGGCCGCATCCGCAGGCTTCGCTCGAAGCGGCCCAACTGGCGAGAGGCCCACGACTCCGTATTGGCGCGCTCGGTCTCCGAAGCGATCGTCCTTCGGCTTCGCCTCGGGGAGGCGATGACCGCGCGGGCCAAGCGGGCGGTCGAGGCTGTCGAGCGACTGCCGCGTTCGCGCTCGTCGGTCCTGCGAGTCGCGGCGCGACATGCCGTGCGTGCTCCCCGCCGGGCCCCGGGCCTCGAAGGCGCGCTGCTGCGGGGGGTCGCGTGGCAGATGCTCGCCCGTCGGCGAGGCCGAAAATCACGAAGGCTCATGGTCGAAACCGATCGACGCAGAGGCCAGGGGCCACGGACCTCAAGGCGGAGGCACGACGGCCCGACTCGGGTGGGCATCACCGTCACCGATGCTTCTGCGCATGCCGGGTTCGGCGACTTCTACACCGCCTCCGAGCTCGCATCTGCACTCACGGGCATGGGACACGACGTCGTCCTCCTGGAGCTCTTCGAAGAGCGCTGGCTCGACTCGATCGACGAGGTGGACGTCCTGATATCGCTTCACGACAGGCTCGTGCTGACCCAGGTGCCTGACCGCGTCGCGACCGCGGCCTGGGTCCGTAATTGGACCGACCGATGGATCGGGCGCCCCTGGTTTTCCGCATATGACGCGCTCTTCGCCACCTCGCGCCTTTCCGCGGAGCGAATCGAGGCCCGAACCGGCCGATCGGCGGTGGTGATGCCCCTCGCGACGAACCCGGACAGATTCAAGCCCGGGCCCGGCCAACCCGAGCTTCGCTCGGACGTGATGTTTGCCGGCAACTACTGGGGCGGCAAGCGGCTGGTCGCAGACGTCCTGCCGCGAATCGCGCCTGCCCTGGACGTGAAAATCTTCGGAGCGAATTGGAGCGAAGTGCCGGAAGTGGCCGGCTTGAGTTACGGGCCCCTCGCCTACGACGACCTGCCGAGTGCCTATGCGTCCTCGGCCTTGGTCGTCGACGACTCCGCCCCTCATACTCTGCCCTACGGCGCCGTGAACTCTCGTGTCTTCGACGCGCTCGCGTGCGGGGTGCCCGTCGCCTCGAACGACGAAGCGGGGGTCCGTGCGATCTTCGGGGACGACTTTCCGATCTGGCACGACGCGATGTCACTCGAAGCTCTGGCTTGCGAAGCGGTGGGGGATCCCAAGCGGCTTCAGTCTCTCGCCCAGAGGCTCAGAGACGAGGTCTTAGAGCGCCACACCTACGCCCATCGCGCTCGCCAGTTCGACGCGCTGCTCTCTCTTCGGGGTGACTAAATGCGCTGAAACGCGACCGTGTCCTGATATGCAACGCAACCCGTACTCTCGACTGGTCGCCAGGACCACAAGCCGAACACCGGCGGTCCTGCCGGCAGGAGGCCCGAGACGAAGCCGGCGCGCAGCACCCACTCGATGTCGTAGCCGACGATGTGGAGGGGCTCCTCCTCCGATTCGTAGCGGCAGTGAGCGCCACGAAAATTCGGAAGGCGCAACGCGACCTTCCCTTCCGCCTCGAGACGCCGCCATTTCTCATCAATCAGGAAGAAGGTCGCAAGCGCCTTACCGTCGGTCGCAAGCGCTCGCCTGAACACGTCGAGATACGCCTCTACGTCCTCCGGCCACATATGCGTGAAGACGCTGAATGCGCAGACGACGTCATAGCTGCCTTGCTCCAGGTCGAGGTCGCGGATCGAACCTTTCCCGGCGGGGTGATACCTCTCGTTGTGGAGGTCGACATGGCGAAACGCGAACCGCTCGGAGCCGAGGTTTCGCGCGCACCACCTGATCTGCCTGCGCTGCACGTCGAGGCCGAGGTATTCACCTTCAAAGCCACCTCTCATCAACGCGTGAGGCAGGCGCCCGTACCCAGAGCCGATGTCGAGCACCCTCGAATCCGGCTTGAGCCCTGCGTGGAGCCGAAGCATCTCAACAAGATGATCTCCGAGCTCGCGAAACCGCTCATCGCTCTCCCCCATGAAGCGGAGCCTTTGCGGCGGCAGTGGCGCCTGACTTCCCCCGGAAGGAAAGCGCCACATGGCGGGGGGGCGGGCTAGCTTCGAACGCGCTGGCATGTGACCAGATCCTGGCGTCCATCCCACGCCCCGGCGGAGTGGGAGAGCATCCGCAGGCCCGGGACTGCTTCGATTTGCTCTGCGATCCACGCCCTGGAGCCGAGTGTTATCCCGTACTCGCCCGTGGCATCGTGGTCGTAGGGCGCAAAACCGAAGCCTTCCCGGCGATAGCGCTCCAGAAGGTCGCGCAGCCTTGCCTCATCCACCGCGACTTTCATCGCTTTCGAACTGAGCACTGCGTCGATGGTGTCTCCGTGAGTGGTGAAGACCAGCACGCCATCGCGATCGAGCCAATTCGCGAATGAGACCAAGAGCTCTGAGCAGGCGCGCGCGGGCAGATGGGTCAGCAGCGAGCCGCACCAGATCAGGTCGAAGCGAGCTTCCGGTGAAAGCTCGTCCGGCGTCTTGGCCGCGTCGGCGCCCAGCTCCGTGATACAGAACTCGATGCCCTCTCGATCGAGATCGCAGGCCGTTAAGTGGGCGCTCGGAAAGCGCGAGCGGAGCATTCTCATCACGCGCCCGTGTCCGCTCGGCAGGTCGAGGATGCGGCGCGGCTCCGGTACTTCGGCGGACTGAAGTGCGTTCTCGACGAGCCTGATCGCGCCCAGCCCGACCTCGAAGTAGTGATCGAGCCGCTCGGGGCGGGCCATCGTGTCACCCGGCGAGATGCTGGTCGAGAAGCCCACGGGGTCGGGCTCGGTAACGGTGAGTAGAGGTCGGGGCGACCGGGATGGCTCGTTCTCGCCGCGGCGACAGACAAAGAGCTGCTCGTCGGACAACAATCCGAAGGTCGAAAGCTCGCCGGGACCGAGGTCTCGGTTGGGATTGACCTCTTCAACCTCGAACCCGCTCTCGCGCAGGCGATCCGGAAAGTCTTCTCCGTAGATACGGACGTGGTCGCGTTGTCCGTACACACGCTCTCGCTCTTCAGGCGTGACGATGCTCGGGTCCTCGAAGGTCCTCCCGTCTGGGGTCGAGAGAATCGGTACGGCGATCAGGGCAAAGCCGTCGTCGCTGAGGACTCGTCGGATCTCCCTCATCGCAGCGGCGTCATCCGGGATGTGCTCGAGCACGTGGCTGCAGATCACGCAGTCGAAGATGCCGTCCTTGAAGAGAAGGTCGCCGATGTCCATGTGGAGCGTGACGCCTTCCATCTCCAGATCGGTGGTGATGTAGTCGACGAGCGGCGCTCGCACGATCACCTGGCTCAGTGCCTCCTCCGGGGCGAAATGAAGCACCCTTGCGGGCTTCTCGAGAAGGCGTGTTCGATCGCGCAAGAAGATGTACATGGCGCGATGGCGCTCGAGGCTGTTGCAGCCGCCGCAGCGCGCGTTCAGGCGGGCCCGGCGGCCCTGCGGGAGGAACTCTGATCCACCCCATCCGCACAGCGGGCAGACGACCCCGGTCGCAGTGGCCAAAGCGCTCATCTGGCCAGCCCCCGAGACGGCTCGTCTGGGGGCTGTGCCACGACGAGGCCCTGCGGCGGGAACCGGAGGGCACGGCTGGTCAGGACGATCTCACTCGCCGCCAGGCCGGCGGCTCCGAAAGCCTCGGCGACACCGCGTAGATCGTCGGCCGCGCCGTTCTCCCGGGACGAGCCAACGATCGCCCTTCCGCCGCGCTCAATGCCCTTGCCGATCAGCCCGAGTACATCCGGGGCCCGGCCCGAAGGCACCGAGGCGAGGTCGGTGATGACGAGGTCGCTTGGCTCGGCGAGGGTCGAGAGGCTGGACTCGCCGACGTCGGAGAGCGCGAACATCGGACCGAGCTCTCGCCGCAGGGAGTCGTCCTCCACGAGAGTCACGCATCTCAGCCTGCGGTAAGGGAGCGAGGTGCCTGCGACGTATCGAAAGACGAGACGCCCGAAGGGCGTCGAGCCACATGCGGGACAGCGGTCGGGACCTGCGCCGTTCGTCCGGAAGGAGCCGCCGGACCAAGCGCAGACATTGCAGAACGCGAGATCGCCCGAGACGAGGTCGGCGGCTTTGAGTGCCGAATCAAGGGTCAAGGGATGAGCCGCCACGGTGTGCTCGTCGAGGTGGGCGCTGAGGCGGGGCCTGGTCTTCTTCGTCACCGAAGGGATCGTGGGCACCGAGGCCAGCTTCCAGCCGAGGCTTTCGACGAGGTAGCTGTACTCGATGTCGACCGCACCCTGGGCGACGGCGGAAGAGAATCCGCCGCACCGCTCGTAGGCGGCGCGGCGCAAGCCGAAGAGCCCCCCCTGCACGTGGAAGAAGTCACGCT
>Ga0136618_10000021_pt1 | contig 34429 bp, 30 predicted proteins | sample AntDrymUQ3302106_2_FD_104805 | JGI IMG/M metagenome (GOLD analysis project Ga0136618, IMG submission 104805) | Polar desert sand microbial communities from Dry Valleys, Antarctica - metaG UQ330 (21.06) | ecosystem: Environmental > Terrestrial > Soil > Desert | place: Antarctica: Dry Valley... | reverse complement strand
TCCACCGCGAAGCTGATGTTGACGACCGCCGTTACGTCTTTGTCAATCGAAGACGTATCGCTGATGCCCGCGTCGGAAACTTCGGTCGAATCCGCCGCCGTTATTTGCATTACGCCCATCCGCGCCGAGCGCACCGCACCGATTTTATTGCCCGTGCTGTCGGCGATTTTTTCGGCGCGAACCTTCGCGTCCTTTGCCGCTTCGCCGAGCATTTCGATTTTCAAATCGCTCAGGCGCGTGAATGAGTATTGCGGCGCATTCGATTCGAGCAAAATGCCTTGATTGATTAGTTCGGTGGCTTCGCGGGCAATCTGCGCGACTTTATCAACATCGGTCGAACGCACTTCGACTTGCTGGCGCAGCGTGTAGCCGGTAATTTCCGATGTTTCGTTGCCCTCGTTATCGCGCTTTTTCAAAGTCGTCGTCGAGATTGACGAAATCGTAATCTGATTATCGGGAATTCCTTTGCTTATCAAATACTGCTTGACGCGCGGAATACTTTCGGTCGTCAGGCGATATGCCTCAGCCAACTGCGCGGCTTCGGACGACACGCCCGCGCTCCACACAACCAAATCCGATTTGATACGCTTTCGTGCCGAGCCGGTCACGGCGATTGCCTCGTCGCCTTTTTTTGTATTACTGTAAAACCAACCGAAAATAATGGACGACAACACCAAACCGATTGCCAAAGCGACGCCGGCGTTCCACAAATTGCCGTTTCTTTCACCATTCATTTTGTTTGCCTCCGTAAAATCGAAAACGATTCTTAATATAAAGATTCGACTGCTTTTTCTATCATAAAATCGTTTCCCTTCAAAGCATTTTCTGCCGCCTCACGCGAAACATGCGCTTTTTGCACGACGATTGCAACTCGCAAATCGTGGTTCGCTTCTTCAAATTTCACTTGTGCCGTCTGTTCGTCCAAACCTGTTTCCGCCATCAAAATTCGCAAAGAGCGTTCTTTTAACTTGATGTTGGAAGATTTTACATTCGTCATTCGGTTGCCTTTCACAAAACCGAGGCGAATCATCGAAACGGTCGAAATCATATTTAAAACCATTTTCTGCGCCGTTCCCGCTTTCATTCGACTTGAGCCGGTAATCGCTTCCGCGCCGACGACCGGAATAATCGCAATCTCAACTGCTTTGGTAATCGCCGAATCGGGAACGCACGTCACACAAGCCGTAAAACAACCTAAACTTTTCGCGTATTCGACCGCGCCGACTGTGTAAGGCGTTCCGCCCGAAGCCGCGATGCCGACGACCGCATCCTTTTCACTCACGCCGCGATTTTGCAAATCAATTTTTCCGGCTTCCCGATTGTCTTCGGAACTTTCCGTCGCTTTAAAAAGCGCGTCGTAACCGCCTGCCATTATGCCCTGCACCAAATCGTAGGAAACACCGAACGTCGGCGGAATCTCTGAAGCGTCCAAAACGCCCAAACGCCCGCTCGTTCCCGAACCGACGTAAAAAAGCCGTCCGCCGTTTTTTAATCTTTCGACAATTTTATCAACTGCCTCGGCAATTTCCGGCAAAACCTGTTCGACCGCCAAAGCGACAAGTTTGTCTTCGTCGTTAATCAGGTGAACCGCTTCGAGCGTTGATAATTTATCAATCTCCGCCGTGCGCGGATTTTCCTGTTCGGTGATTGGAATCATTTAATAAAGCGTAAAACTGTATTCAACTTGTTTGGTCACGGTAATCGGCTGACTGTCTTTAAATGCCGGTTCAAATCGAATACCACGCGCAGCTATAATGGCTTGGTTCGTCAAACCGAACGGCAGTTTTGTGACCGGGGCGACACTTCCGATTTCACCGCTTGCCAAAAAAGTTACTCGTGTGCGAACAACGCCGGTGATTTGGTAAAAACGCGCGAAGTCAGTATAAGCAGGTTTAGGTTTAGAGAGCAGACTTAAACCTTTTGTTTGAAGCGGCAAAGTTAGCGCAGTTGGCGAAGCCTGATTCGCGCCGCTACTCATTCCCGAACCGCTTCCGCTTCCTCTGCCGCTTCCTCTGCCGCTTCCGCTGCCGACACTGTTTTCATTTTGATTTTTAGCGATTGTCGCTTTGCTTTCAGAAGATTTTACAGTTTCAGAATTGTCAATTGATTTGACGGAATCAGTTTCTTTAAATTGAACACTTGCAAAAAATCGTTCAACCTGCGGGTTGTTTTCGACCGGACTGACGACGTGGAAAACATAGCTTCGGCTGTCTGTTTTGACAAACAAAATCGTGTGGTAAAAAGTCTCGCTGTCAGCAAAATTGAATTTTTCGCCCGTTACATTTCCCGCCGGAAACGATTTTCCGCTTTTTTGAAAACCTTTGACGAAATCACGGACGACTTTTGTTTGCCAGAGATTTTTTTCCGAATCCGAAAAGACGAAAAAATACGTTCCGTCAAAAATATTCTGATAATGACGGCTGTTGATTTTTCCGTCTTTTCCGCCAAAGTCTATCGCGGAAAGCGCGACGGGAACTTCGATTGAAAATTCTTCTGCGGCGGGCGCGAAGGTCTGCCAGTTTTCAACGCCCGGGGTTTGCGCCGTCACGAAACTGCAAGTCATAAAAAACAAACACGCGATTAAAATTATATTTTTCATTGTCTTTCTCCATTTTTACAGTTCTCAAAAGCCATTTGCGCGGCGGCAACGGCGGGCGATAAAAGCGGTTCGATTAGAAACGCTTTCGGCGCAACCTGTAAAATTTTTTCCATAAAAGGTTTGGTTATCAAATCGTTGCCGCCGCGAAAAATTCCGCCGACCCGCGCAATCGGAAACTTTTCTCTTTCGAGTTTGAGCGCGTGAATCACGGTATTCGCCGCCAGCGCGAGTTCGCCCGCGGCTTCGCGCAGAATTTCCGTCGCTGCTTCGTCACCTGCTTTGGCGGCTTCGATAACAAACCGGGCAAAACCGGCAATTCGCGCATTGTCAATCTGCGGCGCGTAGATCGCCACCGATAAATCTTCGAGTCGTCCGGCGCGAAAATATTCTATCGCATCTTCGCTTAATCCAGTCAATTTTCCGCGTCCGTCCGAAGCCTTGGCAATTACCTGCAGCGCACGTCGGGCAATGCCCGCGCCGCCGCCTTCGTCACCGGCGAGCGGTCCCCAACCGCCCGCCGCCGCCCGCTCGTCTTGGTCATTTTGTCCGATGCAGATTGAACCCGTTCCGGCGATAATAACCAGACCGGCTTTTCCCAACGTCGCGCCGTAAAGAGCGATTTCGGCATCGGTGCAAACTTCAATTTTTTCGATTGGCAGCCGACGATTAAAACTTTCCCGCACGCGCTGGCGCAAATCCTCGCGCCGCACGCCTGCCAAACCGAGAGTTGCCGAGACAATATCACCGCGATTTCTGTCGCTTGTGTCGCAGGCATTATCGACCGCCGCCAGGATATTTGCAACCGCCGTTTCAATCCCGACGCGCAAAGGATTTGACGCGCCCGCCAAGCCTTCGGCGATGATTTCTTTTTCCCCGTCGAGCAAAGCAATTTGTGTTTTCGTGCCGCCGCCGTCCACGCCGAGATAGAGATGATGAGATTTTTTCAAACGCCGCCGGTTTATTTTTTTTGGAGAAATCTCCCGCATTTGTAAAATGTTTCTGGACTAAAAAGCAAATTTTATTATATTCTAGCGACAATCTTGATATAAATAAAACTAAATGATTTTATGTATGCGATAAGGTTTGCTAATTGTGCGGTGAAAAATCAAGATTTCCTTTTTACTTGCTTAACCAATAATTTAATCAGATGGAAATCCGACAGTTGAGAGCTTTTGTTTCGATTGCTCAAGAAAAAACATTTACGGCGGCGGCGAAACTCGTCAATGTGACGCAGGCGGCGATTTCAATGCAGATTCGCCAGCTCGAAGACGAAATGAGCATTCCTTTGTTCACGCGCACACCGCGCCGCGTGATTTTGACCGAAGCCGGTGAATTGCTGCTCAAACGAGCCAGAAAAATTCTGCGCGAACACGATACGGCACTGCTGGAAGTTGCCGAACTTGCCGGCGCGGAACACGGACGACTCAGAATCGGTTCGGCTTCGGCAATGTTTGCGACTCTGCAATTGCCGGATATTTTGCAAAAGTTAAAAGATAAATTTCCGAATGCCGAAGTGACGGTCGTTTCAGGAACGAGTGCGGTTTTGGCTGAAAAAGTTTGTCACGGCGAAATTGATGCCGCATTTGTTTCGCTGCCGGTCGAAGCTATCAATATCCAAACCGAACTGCTGTTCAGCGATGAAATTGTGGCAATCGCGCACCCGAAACACCCGCTCGCCAAACAAAAAGTCATCAGCGCGGCGACACTCGCCGGCGAACAGCTTATATTGGGCGAAAGAGGCGGAAATACACGCCGCCTGGTTGACGATTTCTTTTTGCAAATGGGTGTTAAACCCAATATTATAATGGAACTTTCACGGCAATCCGCCATCAATTTGATGGTTGAAAAAAACATGGGCATCGGCATTGCCGGAGCGAAAGCCGTTGCCGAGGAAATTAAAGACGGCAAATTTGTTTTGTGGTGGATTGAAGGCGCGCAAATTAATTGGGATTTAGGTTTGGCAAGATTAAGAGGCGGTTATTTTTCTCCCATCGCGCACGAATTCACAAAACTTTGTCGGGCAAGTTTCGCCGAAAAAGCAAAGAAATTTGAGGCTAAAAAATGAAAAAATTATTTTTTGACGCAAAGATGCAAAGACGCGGGGGCGCAAAGAAAAATGTAACAATCATAATTCTTTTCCTGAATTATTTTAAAATCTTTGCGCCTTTGCGCCTTTGCGCCTTTGCAATTTTTTTACTGCTTACTGCTCACTGCTCACTGCTCACTGCTCAAAGTTTGCCGCTTGCCGCGCCGCAGACGGTTGGAATGTCCGCCGAAAAGCTCAATCAGATTGACTCGCTGGTTGCCAGAGACATCGCCGACAAAAAACTTCCGGGCGCGGTCGTTCTGGTCGGACACAAAGGAAAAATAGTTTTTCGCAAGGCTTACGGCAATCGCTCGCTCGTGCCGACGGTTGAGAAAATGACGGTTGACACGATTTTCGACGCGGCGAGTTTGACGAAACCGATTGCGACGGCGACTTCGATAATGATTCTGGTCGAGCGCGGACAAATTCGCCTGAACGACACAATCGGCAAATTCATTCCCGAAATTCAGGACGAAAATGCCAAACGAGTTACGATTCAGCAGCTTCTCACGCACGTTTCGGGTTATCAGCCCGATTTCGACCTTCGGGAAAAATGGACTGGACGCGACGGAATGTTGCAGGCGCTTTACAAAGAAAAACTGCGTCAACCGGCGGGAACGAAGTTTGTTTATTCGGATATTGGTTTTATTGTGCTTGGCGAGATTATTGAAAGAGTTAGTAAAGAATCATTAGAAATATACGCTTTCAAGAATGCCTTTGAAATTATCAAAGTACAAAATACAAGATTTTTGCAACCTGGCTTATTATTTCGTCAAGCTTTTGGTGGAAATTCATTTATAGGACCTCCAAATCCTGCTTGGGAAATAAATTTAAAAACTGAAGACTTAATAAAAAAAATAGCCCCAACCGAAAATATAAAAGGTCAAAACAACTACCTCGGCGCAAAATTTGAAGGTGACGAAAAAACCGGCAACCAAATGTTGCGCGGACAAGTTCACGACCCGACGGCTTTCCGAATGGGCGGAATTGCCGGACACGCCGGACTTTTTTCGACTGCCGACAATTTGGCGCGTTTTTGTCAGATGCTTTTGAACGGCGGAATTTTGGACGGCAAACGCATTTTGAGTTCAAACACGATTGCCCGAATGACCGCGCCGATTGTCGTTTCCGAAGACGGCGCGACGCGCGGACTCGGTTGGGACATCAACACTTCTTTTTCGTCGAATCGCGGCGAGCTTTTTCCGCTCGGCTCGTTCGGACACACGGGTTTTACGGGAACTTCCGTGTGGATTGACCGCGTTTCGCAAACCTTTGTCGTCTTTCTTTCAAACCGTGTTCACCCGGACGGCAAAGGCGATGTCGCGCCGCTTCGAGCTAAAATTTCAACCGTCGTCGCTTCGGCAATCGAAGACACGCCGATTGAAATGACGCGGCTCGCAGAAGACATTTATTCATCGCAAGTCGCCGCGCAGATTCCGAAGTTTAGAAATCAGCAGCCGGCAGTCAGTAGTCAGCAGCCGGTTAAGACAGTTGCGGTTTTGAACGGAATTGACGTTTTAGAAAAAGAGAAGTTTAAGCGTTTGGAAAACCTGCGCGTCGGTTTGGTGACAAATCACACGGGCAGAAATTTGTCGGGCAAGCAAACAATTGATGTTTTAAAAGAAGCGGCAAACGTCAAACTCGTCGCGCTTTTCGCGCCCGAACACGGTATTCGCGGGCAACTCGACGAGGAAAACCTTAAAGATTCGACAGACGAAAAAACGGGTTTGCCGATTTATTCACTGTACGGCGAAACACGCCGTCCAAAGCAGGAACAACTAAAGGATTTGGACGCGATTGTTTTCGATATTCAAAACATCGGCGTTCGCTTTTGGACTTACGAAACGACTTTGCTCAATGTGTTGGAAGAAGCCGCGAAAGCCCGAAAACCCGTTTTTGTGCTTGATCGCCCGAATCCTATTGGAGGCGTTAGCGTCGAGGGCGCAATTGCCGACGCTGACAAATTGTCGTTTGTCGTGTCTCATACCGTCCCGATTAAACACGGATTGACGATTGGCGAACTCGCGCAAATGATGAACGCGGATAAGAAAATCGGCGCAGATGTGCGCGTCGTCAAAATGGAAAATTGGTCGCGTGCGATGTGGTTTGACCAAACCTCGCAGATTTGGACAAATCCTTCACCGAATATGCGCTCGCTGAGGCAGGCGACGCTTTATCCGGGAATCGGACTGCTGGAGACGACGAATTTATCGGTTGGTCGCGGAACCGACACGCCGTTTGAAGTCCTCGGCGCGCCGTATATTGACGGGCAAAAACTCGCCGCGTATCTGAACGACAGAAATCTGAGTGGCGTGCGCTTCGTGCCGATTCGATTCACGCCGAATGCTTCGGTTTTCAAAGGCGAGCAATTGGGCGGCATAAATATCATTGTTACAAATCGTGAAAATTTCGAGCCGGTCAGAACGGGAATCGAAATCGCCATTGCTTTGCGAAAACTTTTTCCAAACGGCTGGCAGCCGGAGAGACTTAATCGTCTGCTCGCTAATGACGAAACACTCGAAAAAATAAAGCGCGTCGACACGCCCGAAGCAATCGAAAAATCGTGGCAACCTAATTTATTAACATTTACGAAACGTCGCGCACAGTTTTTGCTTTACAAATAAGCAGTTTCGGTTTATAAATAATTTCAATCACCTTAATTTTTTTTACAACCTTTGTTTTATTAGATTTTACAATTTTGAATGATTTCGTTGCGTCTGCATCCATAACGAATTCTTGAAGATATTTCCAAAAATCTAAATTTTTCTTATAGTCTGCAATTTTAATTTTGAATTTTTTGAAAAAGGAAAGTAAGACAATGAAACGTAATGTAAAGCAAACGACGCTTTTTGTGCTTATCGCAGTGACCTTATCGTTAGGTTTGAGCGGTTTCGCATCGGGACAGGAAATCACCGGCACGCTTAACGGCACGGTGCGCGATGCATCCGGCGCGGTTGTACAAGGTGCAACCGTAATGATAACCGACCCGGCGAAGGGCAATATTGTTGTACGAACATTGACCACCGGCGATGACGGAGAATTTAACGCCCCGAATTTACCTGTTAGTATTTATTCAATAGCCATTGAATCGGCAAACTTTAAAAAGTCCGTCCAGACCGACGTAAAACTGGATGTCGGACAACGCCGCAGAATTGATTTTACACTCGAAACGGGAAATATCTCGGAAGTTGTGACGGTCGAAGCTGACCCGGTAGCGGTTGAATTAACAACGCCGACTGCTTCAACTGTAATCAATGGCGAGCAGATAAGAGAACTTTCGGTTAACAATCGAAATTTTGTTCAACTTGTCGCGCTCGCGCCGGGCGTGTCTTCAGACCTTTCAGACCAGGTTTATGTCGGCACAACAAACCCTGAAGGGCAGGCAAACATAGTTGCTCTTTCGGTTAACGGCGCGCGCAGCAGCCAAAATACTTTTACGGTTGACGGCGCGGATGTTACCGACAGAGGTTCAAATTTGACGATTCAAGGCTATCCGAGCATTGATTCAATCGGCGAGTTCAGAGTTTTGCGGTCTCTCTATCCGGCAGAATCGGGGCGAAGCGGCGGCGGACAAGTCAATGTCATTACGCGCAGCGGAACGAGTAAATTTCACGGCACTTTGTATGAGTTTGTTCGCAACGATAAATTGAATGCCAATACTTTCTTTAACAATCAACGCGCTCCACGTGGGATTGATGAGAACGGTAAAGCAATTCGCCCGCCGTTTCGCTACAACAATTACGGCTGGAATTTGGGCGGACCGATTTATTTCTTTAATTTTGGCGAAGGCAATGACGGTGGGTTGTTTAGAAGATACGACAAAACATTTTTCTTCTTTTCACAGGAGTTTCGCAAAGACCGCCGCTCGACGACCTTTTTGCCGACCGTCCCGGACGCGAATTTGCGACGCGGCGTTTTCCCAATTGACGTTTGCATCAACCCCAATAATGTTTCGACCGAAACCTGTACAGGCGCGAACAGATTGGCGGCGGGAACACCGCTTCCGGCAAATCTTTTCAATCCGGCGGCACAGGCTTATATAAACAACATTTATAACAATTTGCCTTTGCCGAACGACCCGTCGGTTCCATACCGATTGGTCACGGCATTACCGGGAATCGCCGATTTCCAGCAGGAAATTTTGAAAATTGACCACAGCTTTACGAAAAATGTGTCAGCTTTCTATCGTTTTCAAAGAGACCAGATTCCGACGCTCGATGCTAACGGACTTTTTTCCAGCGGCTCGGGTCTTCCGGGAGTTTCGACCGCCAGTACCAATTCGCCCGGACGGACGCACACACTTCAAAGCACCTACGTCGTTACTCCAAAGTTAATTTTTGAAGGGCGTTATGCTTATTCTTACGGCGCAATTTTGAGTTCGACCGTCGGCAGTTTTGCGAGAGCAAATTCGACGATTCCGATTGCTTTACGGTTTCCCGTGACGCGCGACAAGAATCCGACTGTTGTAGGTAATGGATTCAGCGGATTACAGGCGTTCGGAAACTATGACAATTTTTCCGATAAGCACAACTATAACGGCAGTATGACATGGATTAAAGGCAACCACACGATGAAATACGGGATGTTTTATTCGATGTATCGTAAAAACGAAAATGCCATCGGTGGGAGTAACGAAGGTCTTTTCAGTTCATTTGCCTTTACGCTGCCGACCGGCGTCGGAACAGGAACCGGCAACACGCTTCCGGCGGGAATTTCGCTTACAACCGCCCAAAATTTACAGAGATTTGCGAACTTTTTAGTTGGAAACGTTGTTACGTTCACCCAATCAAGATTTGACTTGACAGCTGATTTGCGCCAGAAAAACGTCGAATGGTATGCGCAGGATGAATGGAAGGCTCGTAGAAACCTGACTTTGTATTTCGGCGTTCGATATTCTTACTTCGGTTCGCCGACTGATAGAAACGGACGTTTAACCAACTTTGTCCCCGAACTTTTCGACCGCTCCGCCGCTCCGCGCGTAACCGGCGCGGGCAACCGCGTTGCGGGAACGGGAAACTTCTGCAACGGTTTGATTTACAACGCTCAAAACCCGAACTTTACGCTTCCCGCAAATTGCACCGGGTTAATCGCATCGCCATATGGCGAGAAAGTAGTTGACACGCCGAACAAAGATTTTGCGCCGCGCGTCGGACTTGCCTGGGACCCGTTCGGCACCGGCAGAACTTCGGTTCGAGCCGGCTACGGTATTTACCACGAACAAATCTTAAACGGTGTCTACCTACAAAATATCGGAACGAATCCGCCGTATCAGGAAACCGTTACTATCACCAATACGCGCCTTGATAACCCGTTTGCCGGAACTGCCGCTGCACCGTCTTTGGGAGCGACATCGCTCCGTGCCATTCAAGCTGAATGGAAAACGCCGTATATGCAGCACTGGTCTTTAGATGTCCAACGACAACTGATGAAAAACACCCTAATGACCGTCGGCTACTACGGCTCGAAGGGGACGAATTTAATCGGTATTGTGGATATTAACTTGCTTCCTCCGGGACTGGCACGCGAGTCGCGCTGCGCACCCGGCAACACATTTATCGGGCAAACTGCAACGACGGCGACGGTTCAGTGCCAGCCGAACGGGTATGCTTTCCGTAACGGAACAAACATCGCTCTTAATCCAAATGTGGTCGGAACGACAACCTTTACGGATGCTTTGATACTTGACCAAATCCGTCCCTACCAAGGTTATCGTGCAATCAACATGATTCAGCCCAAGTTCAATTCCAATTACCACAGCTTACAGGTTTCCGGGCAGCACCGTTTTTCCGGGGCTTCGCAGGTAAATTTGGCTTACACGTTCTCGAAAAATTTGACGGACAGCCAGACCGACCGTTCGAGTTCGCCGCAAAATCCGTATGACACCAGAGGCGATTACGGACGCGCCGCGCTTGACCGCCGCCATATTTTAACCCTCAGCTATGTCTATGAACTGCCGTTTTACCGTGACCAACAAGGATTTATCGGTAAAGTTTTGGGCGGATGGGAAACGTCGGGAATTATTAGCTACAATACCGGATTGCCTTTTACAGTCAGCTCAGCAGGTTATGACCCTGCCGGAATCGGCTTTCTCGGACCATCGGCAACCGGACCGAGACCGAATATACTTTGCAATCCAAACGAAGGCGCGGACCGCACGCAACGGCAATTTTTTAACACGAGTTGTTTTCAAGCACCGCCGTTAGTACAGGCTTTTACCACTGCGCCTGATTTAGTCGTCCGTTTTCCAAATGACATCGGCACGGCGGGACGCGGCGTAATCAACGGACCGAGTACCACGCGCGTTGACTTTACGATGATGAAGAACATCCGCTTCGGCGAAAGTATGCGTCTTCAGCTTCGCGCGGAAGCCTTTAATGTTTTTAACAAAACTAACTTCCGTACAGTTGATTTAGGTGTCACCTCGACCACATTCGGCTTCGTCACCTCGACGCGCGACCCGCGTGTGCTTCAATTGGCGGCGAAGTTTTATTTCTAGGGTTTGGTTTTAATCAAGCTCGCCTTGCTCACGTTGTTCGATTACGGCGTGAGCATTTTTATTTTATTTTTTACTAGAAAATCTAAGAACTCGTTTATGAAGACACTTCTACTCAAAAATGCAAATGTAATATTGCCCGATGAAAAAGCGGAAAATGTTTCTATTTTGATTGAAGAAAAAAGTATTTTTAAAATCTCCGAAAAAAATACTGATTTCGCAGCCGATGAGATTTTAGATTTGTCGGAATTAACCGTTTATGCCGGGTTCATTGACATTCACCTACACGGTTCGGTCGGCATAGACGTGAATGCTGCAAGCGTCGAAGATTTGCACAAAGTCTCCAAATTTCTCGCATCGAAAGGCATTACGGCGTGGCTGCCGACGCTCGTTCCCGATTCTGACGAAAATTATCAAAAGATTGTAAATTTCATTGATGAATTGATGGAAATTCAAATTGATAAACCAATCGCGCAGGCGTTGGGCGTTCATTACGAAGGTGTTTTCGCCAACGAAAAAATGTGCGGCGCGCTTCGTCCGCAGTTTTTCAAAACATTCAAAAACAGCGATGAAGTCGTGCAATTGCCGAAACTCAACGCGCCGAATGCCGTTCATTTAATGACGCTTGCGCCGGAAATTGAAAACGGCATCGAACTCATCAAAGAACTGAAAAAACAAAATTGGATTGTTTCGCTCGGACATACAAAAGCGGATTCGGCAACGCTCGAAAAGGCAAAACGAGCCGGAGCAAAACATCTGACACATTTTTTCAATGCGATGACCGGGCTGCATCATCGGGATTTGGGCGTAGTCGGTTGGGGATTAACAGACAAAGAAATTTCGTTTGATATTATTGCCGACGGCGTTCACGTTCATCCGAAGATGCTCGAATTCGGCTGTCGAAGCAAAACTCCCGCCGGAACTATTTTAATCAGCGACGCGGTTGCTCCGACCGGTTTGGGCGACGGCGATTTCGAGATGTGGAACGAAAAGATTTCAGTCGTTGACGGAAAAACCCGTAACGAACGCGGAAACATCGCGGGAAGCGTAATCACGATGCTCGATGCCGTGAAGATGATGCTTTCGCTCGGGTTTTCCGAAACTGAAGTTTCACAAATGGCGAGTGCAAACCCGGCGCGTCTTTTACAAATTGAAAAAACTCATGGCTCGATAGAAATCGGTAAACGCGCGGATTTAATTGCTTTGGATGAAAACGGAAATGCGAGGCTGTGTTTTGTCGGGGGAAAAGTCTGCTTCAAAGCCATTTAGCTTTCGCTCGATACAAACAGTCTCGTAGTCTCACGCAAAGGTCGCAAAAGAATTTCCAGACACTTCCGGGATTTGACCGTATTTAACAAGCAAGGAAAAACGGTCCGAGCGTGCAGTCTCAAACCGTCTTTTTCAGTTCTTTGATAACTGTATAGCCGTTTTGTTGCAAAAGCAGTCTGACAAATGACTTTTGCGTTTTTCAGGTATGTATCTGAAAATGTATTTGTTATATGTTATTTTCGAGTGTCATCAAGTGAATATATTTCATTTATTGTTACTTTTATGGCACTCTATATGTTGGTAAATATAGGTGAATAAGGACTTATATGTTTGGAGCGAGCATCGGACGCGGGGCAATGAGTATCATCAATGCGATGGTGCGCCGGCTGGCGTTCGGCGGTGTGAATCCAAATATTTTGACGGTTATCGGTGTTACTATAAACGTCGGATGCAGCGTTTTATTCGGATTCGGAGAATTTTTTTTGGCGGGAATTGTTTTAATCGTTGCCAATCTTTTCGATATGCTTGACGGCAACGTCGCGCGTTTGACCGGCAGAGTTACACGCTTCGGCGGCTTTCTCGATTCATCGCTCGACCGGCTTTCCGATATGGTCGCATTTCTCGGCATAATAATTTTTTATGCGAGCAATACGCCCGACCATTCGCTTCTTAATGTAACTTTGGCGGGCATCGGAATGATTTTTTCGGTTATGGTCAGTTATACGACGGCTCGCTCGGAAGGCTTCGGTGTCAAGGCAAATATCGGATTTCTTCAAAGACCCGAGAGAATTGTTTTGCTGGTTATCGGCGCACTTTCAACCGTTCCGAATTCAAATTCGTTTTTTGCCAATCGAATGCCGCAGGTTCTCTGGGTTTTAGCGTTCGGTTCGCTTTGGACATTTATTCATCGGATGTTTCACATCTGGAAGGAACTGCGAAAGATTGAAGCGATGCAAAGCAAATAATCGTTTGTATTAAATTGCCTTTCGCAAAGTGATTTATGGATTTGTTTTCAAAAATTTGGGAATGGCTCGTCCAATCTTGGGAATCGATGACCTGGGGCGACATCACCTGGACATTGCTCTTTTCGGTCGTAACGATAATCGTCTGTTACGGGTTAATCATCATCGGAATGATAAAAATTCCGGCGGATTATTTCAGTTCCACGTATGTTAGGGAGATTGACCATGATAAACATTTTTCACTTCGATGGGCGACATTTATCGTCAAAAATACAATCGGATTTCTTTTAATTATTGCGGGAATAATTATGGTTTTCACGCCCGGACCCGGCGCGCCGACGATTCTTTTGGGATTGATAATGATGGATATTCCCGGCAAACGCCCGCTTGAAGCCAGAATTATCAACCGCCCGAACATTTTAGCGACGGTTAATAATTTGCGTGCTAGATATAACAAACCCCCGCTCGTGATGGATTAATAATGGGACTATTAGATATTTTCAAACAGAAAAAACGAGTTGATTCGGAAGCAATGCGCCGTGAATTTTTATCCGTTCACGGAAGAATTACCGAAGGCACAATCGTTGACAGCGAAACATCCGAATCGGGTGATGAAATTGTTTTCTATATTTATAACGTTCAGGGCGTGGACTTTGAATCTTCAGAAATTTTAACCGCCGAGCAGCGCGAAAATCCTTTGCAATACGCTCCCGGCGCAAAAGTCGGCGTGCGGTTTGACCCGAAAAATCACGGAAATTGTATGCTTGTTTAGTGGATAGTGGTAAGTGGATAGTGGTAAGTGAAAGATTATTTGCTTATCACTATCCACTATCCACTTACCACTATCCACTAAATTTTATGTTTAAGAAAATCTTGATTGCCAATCGTGGTGAAATTGCGTGTCGCGTTATTCGCGCGTGTCGAGAGATGCGAATAAAAACCGGCGCCGTTTACTCGGAAGCGGACAAAGACGCGCTGCACGTCCGAATGGCGGACGAAGCATATTTTATCGGTGCGCCGCCATCAAGCGAAAGTTATCTGCGCGGCGAAAAGATTCTCGAAGTCGCAAAAAAATCGGGCGCGGAAGCGATTCATCCGGGCTACGGCTTTTTGTCGGAAAATGCCGAATTTGTCAGGCGCGTAACCGATGCGGGCATAACTTTCATCGGACCTTCGCCTGAAGCGATGGAGGCGATGGGCGGAAAAATCTCGGCAAGGAAAATTGCTATCAAGGCAAAAGTTCCGGTTGTTCCCGGCACGACCGAACCTCTCGCGTCCGCCGCAGATGCGCTTGAAACTGCCAACCAATTCGGCTTTCCCGTGATGCTCAAGGCTTCGGCGGGCGGCGGCGGCAAAGGAATGCGCTTTGTCGAAAACGAAGCGGATTTGAAAAACGCTCTGGAAGCGGCGCAGTCGGAGGCTCTCGCAAGTTTCGGCGACGCAGCGGTTTATCTGGAAAAAGCGATTGTTCGCCCGCGCCATATCGAGATTCAGATTTTCGCCGACAAACACGGAAATTTTGTTCACCTCGGCGAGCGTGAATGTTCGATTCAACGCCGACATCAAAAAGTCATCGAAGAATGTCCGTCGCCGATTGGCGATGCGAATCTGCGGCAAAAAATGGGCGAATGCGCGATTCTGGTGGCAAAGGCGGTTGATTACGTCGGCGCGGGAACGGTCGAGTTTCTCGTCTCCGATTTGGACAAATCGTTTTATTTTTTGGAGATGAACACGCGCCTGCAAGTCGAACATCCCGTAACCGAACTCGTTACCGGAATTGACCTCGTGCGCGAGCAAATTGCGGTGGCAAACGGCGAAAAACTTTCCTTCACGCAAAAAGATATTTCCTGGGACAGACACGCGATTGAATGCCGCGTTTATGCCGAAGACCCGGAGAATAATTTTCTTCCGTCGCCCGGCAAAATAACGCGCCTGAGAGTTCCGCAGGGAAACGGCGTGCGCGACGACGGCGGAATTTATGAAGGCGCGGAAGTTTCGATTTATTATGACCCGATGATTTCAAAGCTCGCTTGCTACGGGCGAACCCGCGCCGAGGCGATTGACCGCTTGCGCCGCGCTTTACAGGAATACGAAGTCGGCGGCATCAAGACGACTTTGCCGTTTTTCCGTGAGATTGTCGAAGACGCGGAATTTATCCAAGGGAATCTCGACACGGGTTTTATTGGGCGTTGGCAGGAAAGACGTGAAAAACAAGCAGCGTCCGAGGTCGAGAATGATTTGGCGATAATTGCTTCCGCGCTGGCTTACGGAAAAAAACAGAAATCAACGTCAACCGATTCGCGGAATCAAAAAATGCGGGAAAGCCGCTGGGCGGTTTCAGGAAGAACTGCTCTCCACACAAACCGTTTGTAATTTGGTTTGCTCCAAAAAATAAAAGGACAAGCACTCGCCTGGCGTTTCAAAGTAGAATCGGTAAAATGAAAATCGAGAATTATTGAGGGTTAAAAAACTACCAGAGGAATTAAAAAATGGAAGAATTTTTGAAGCAGTTAATGGGAAAAAAGATTGATGTAGCCTCCGGGACAAGCGCGACGGTCAGAGGCGACGTGGTTGATATTAAGGACGGAGTGCTTTTTCTGCGCGATGAGGAAGACAAAGTTGCGTATGTAGCGATTAGCAAAATTACGGTTGTCTGGGAAGTAAAAGAGCATCAATCTCGTCCGGGTTTTGTGGTTTAACGGCGGAAACACGGCTGTTAGAAAGTGCGTCGTTGAAAGTTCGGATAAAGTAATGAATAAAAAAACAATCAAAGATATTGATATAAAAGGCAAGCGGGTTTTCGTTCGCGTAGATTTCAACGTGCCGATAAAAAACGGCAAAATCGAAGACGACACGCGCATCAGAGGCGCGATGCCGACGATAAACTACGCGATGGAGCAAGGCGCGAAAGTCATTCTCGCATCGCATCTCGGACGACCTTTGAAGGACAAAAAAAAAGCGGAAGAAAATAAAATGCCGTATGACGCGGAAAAGTATTCGCTCAAACCGATTTACGAATATCTTCGCCGAATGCCCGAGTTTCAAGATGTTTCGACGCGCGGCGACGAGCCTGTCGAAATGCCGTCGGGCGGAACGGCTTTGGGCAAAGCCGAAATAAAAAACGACAAAGTTTTCTTTGTGAGCGATTGTATCGGCGAACAAGTCAAAGAGCAGGTTAATCAATTAAAGGAAGGCGAAGTTTTACTGCTTGAAAACTTGCGCCTGCACGCTGAAGAAGAAACAAACGACGACGGTTTTGCCGAACAATTAGCCGAACTATGCGACGTTTATGTCAACGACGCTTTCGGCGCGGCGCATCGCGCACACGCTTCGACGGCGGGAATTGCAAAATTTGTCGGCGACGCGGTTGCCGGACTGCTTATGGAAAAGGAACTCGAATTTTTGTCGAAAGTTTTGAACAATCCCGAGCGTCCGTTTGTGGCAATTTTAGGCGGCGCGAAAGTTTCCGACAAAATTCCCGTTATCGAATCTTTAATCGAAAGAAAAGTTGATAAATTGCTAATCGGCGGCGCGATGGCTTACACCTTTTTCAAAGCCAACGGTTATACAATCGGTAAATCTCTGGTTGAAGACGCGATGATGCCGAAGGCTCTGGAGATTGAACAAATGGCGAAAGAGAAAGAAATCGAACTCATTTTGCCGACCGACCATCAAGTCGTTGACAGTTACGATCCTTTGAATTCGCGCAAAACGATTCCGATTGATTTCACCAACAAAGGACTTGTCGGGCTGGACATCGGCGCGGAAACATCCGCGATTTTTGCCAAAGCATTGGAAGCGGCGAAAACAATCGTCTGGAACGGTCCGATGGGAATGTTTGAAGAAAAACCGTTTGACGAAGGCACGTTAGCAATTGCCCGGGCGGTTGCCGAAGCAACGGAAAAAGGCGCGACTTCGATTGTCGGCGGCGGCGATTCGGTTTCGGCAATCAACCGAGCCGGACTTGCCGATAAAATCTCCCACATCTCGACCGGCGGCGGCGCAACGCTCGAATTTCTTTCAGGCGACGCGCTTCCGGGCGTTGAGGCTTTGGACGATAAATAAATTATTGTTGCCAGATTATGGGAATACCAAAATTAAAACCGAAAATATCAATTCAAGATTATCTCGAAGGCGAGAAGGTCAGCCAAATAAAGCACGAATATATTGATGGCGAAGTTTATGCGATGGCTGGCACAAGCAAGAGCCATAATCGAATAATCAAAAACTTATTGGACAGGTTAGGAAATCATTTGCGCGGAAGCGACTGCGAACCATTTTTTGTTGACATAAAAGTTTATATCGAAAAATTCAACAGATTTTATTATCCCGATTTGATAATCGTTTGCGGTGAAGATAACGAAAGCGAATACTACACGAAAAAACCGACGCTGATTATCGAAGTTCTCTCGCCAAGCACTTCTCTGACCGACCGGCGCGAGAAAATGTTTGCTTATAAGGAAATCGAGAGCTTGCAGGAATACGTAATGATTGAGCAGAACAAAATGTTTGCGGAAATTTACCGCCGCCGCGATTTTGACAATCTTTGGTCTTGGATTGAATTTGAAGCGGACGAAGAAATTGAATTTGCTTCCGTAAATTTCAAAATGCCGATGACGGAAATTTACGAAGGCATCGAATTGCCCGAATTAAAAGATTGGGAAAGAGGAACGATATAGAAAATGATAAAAGCGATTTTGATGGATTTCAACGGAATTATTATCAACGACGAGCCTTTGCAGATGCAGGCTTACAAGGAAATTCTGCAAGGCGAAGATATTAATTTGACCGAAGAAGAATATTATTCGTCTTTGGGAATGGACGATAAAACATTTGTCGAAGCGGTTTATAAACGTGCGGGCAAAAAAATTTTACCCGAAAAGGTAATCGAGATTACAAACGCTAAAACGGCGAAATGGCGCGAGATGATTGATGCGGAAATTCCGCTTTTCGGCGATGTGGAAAATTTTGTGCGAAAGATGGAAAAGGATTTCGCGGTCGGCATCGTCAGTATGGCGCGGCGCGAGGAAATCGAATACATTTTGGAAAAAATCGGTTTGAGAGATTGTTTTTCGATTATCGTCAGCTCTGAAGATGTTTCCGACTGCAAGCCGAATCCCGAATGTTACCGCAAAGGTTTCGGTTTGATTGACGCAGTGCGGACGCGGCGCGGCGGCAATCCGATTGTTCACGAAGATTGTCTGGTAATTGAAGACTCGCCGCAAGGAATTCGGGCTGGCAAAAGCGCGGGCTTGAAAACTTTGGGAATTTCAAACACTGTTTCCGCCGACAAATTGCGCGAAGCGGGCGCAGACGCGGTTAGCAAATCACTTGCCGATTGGATGCCGGATTCGATTCGCAGAGTTTTTGTTTAAGTGAAAAACTAAAAGTGAAAAGTGAAAAGTGAAAAACTAAAAGTGAGAAGTGGGGAAATCAATTCTAAAAGAGAAAAGTTATGTTTTTGCAATTAGAGTTGTGAAACTCAGCCAATTCTTGCGCGAAGAAAGAAAAGAATTTGTTTTAAGCAAACAGATATTGCGTTCGGGAACTGCAATTGGAGCATTAGTCCGCGAAGCTGAATTCGGACAATCAAAAGCCGATTTTAGAAGTAAAATGAGTATTGCTTTGAAAGAAGCTAATGAAACTGATTATTGGCTGAATCTTTTAAAGGATACAAACTACCTAAACGAAAAAATGTTTCAGAGTTTTTCTAACGATTGCCTTGAGCTAATCAAAATTTTAGTTGCAACCGTTAAAACGACGAAACAGTGAAAAGTGAAAAGTGAAAAGTGAAAACGAATAGTGAATATTATTCTACTTTTGGTTTTTCACTTTTAGTTTTTAGTTTTTCACTTTTAGTTTTTAGTTTTTCACTTTTCACTTTTCACTAAATAAATATGTCGGAGCATCAAATTTCAATTGAAGAAGCTGAAAACAATCTTCTCGCGTGTGCGGCGTTTCTCGCCGAAAATATTAAAAGCAGCAACGGACACGGCGAGGCAATGAAGGAAATTGTTCCGCGCTATCTTGAAAAAGACGAAGTTGACATTGCCGCGCAGCTTGCCGATGCAATTGATGACCCGTTTGTGCGCGATAAGCTTTTGACACAGGTGGCTGAAAAGTGCGCGGCGATTGACGATGACGAATATGCCTTTCAGCTTGTCGAATCAATCGAGGATTACGGTTTGCAGGCACAGGCGCGGGCAAAAATCGCTTTGCAAAAATCCGCCGCCGGTGATTTTGAAAAGGCTCTGGAGATTGCCGAAACGCTTGACCACGCCGACGACGCTTTCGCCGACATCGCCGTTCATCAAGCCGCCAAAAATCTTGAAACAAACGCCCTGGAAACAATCGAAAAAATTGATTTTGCAAACGCAAAGGTCAACGCTCTGCAAAACATCGCGCATCTTTACCTGCAAAAAGGCGAAACGGCAAAAGCATTTGAATACCTGGATAAAGCAGTTTTGTCTGCCGGGGAAATTGAGTTTGCCGAAGAAAAAATACGCGCCTTCGCCGACATCGGAAATCTTTTCGTCGAAACCGGAAGACGCGACCGCGCCATCGAAACTTTTGACCAAGCCAAGACGTTTGCCGAACGATTGGAGAATGTCCATCGAGATTTTCTGCTGACAAACGCCGCGATTGGCTTTTTGCGGGCGGGAAGTTTGGACTTGGCGGACAGAACGCTCGATTTGGTTGCGGACAAAACGCAAATCGCGGCGTGTTTAAACGGCTTCGCGCAAATTTTTTGGGAAACGGGCGAAAAGGTCGAAGCACTCGAAACACTCGAAGAAGCCTACGCTATTTTAAAATCGCAGCGCGACGGCGAAACACGCGACAGTCGTGCGCGGTTTACACTTTTCGGCGGAATTGCCCTTCGATTTGCGCGGTTTGAAAAAGCGGAACGCGCCATCGAAATCGCACAGGAAATTATTGACCAAACCGAGCAAACATCGGCACTCGCCCACATCGCGCAAGTCTGCACGCTGCAAGGCAAAGACGAACTTGCCAGACAATCCATCAAGGCAATCCGCGACGACGCGCAAAGAATGTTTGCTCTAATCGGCGTGTCGGTCGCAAAAAATAAATTGAACGAAAAGGAAAAAGCGATTGAGCTTTTGAATGAAGCCGCCGCGCTGTGCGAAACCGTGCCGCAGCTTGCTTCGCGCTCGTCTGCCTACAACGAACTCGCCGCGCGTTTCCAGGAATACGGCGAAAGTGAAAGAGCGCGTGAAGTCTCGCGCGAAAGTCTGGAAACGATTTCTCAAATCCGCGACGAAAGCAGCCGCGCCGTCGCTTTAGCGCACCTTGCAGGAATTTATGAACAGGCGGAATTTACGTTAAATGATGCGGAAAAGGGAATTTTGCAGTCATTGATTCGGAAAGTTTGACCGGATTCCTCAAGTTTTACAACCAAAACCATTCAAAAAATTTGTAAATCCATCAAATAAAATTGCCGAAATTAACCGCGTTTGAGATTTTACAGAATGATTTGTATCTTAAACAAAGCGATTAATTAATAATGAAAAAAATCACCCGTAGAGAATTATTAAAACTCGGCGGCGCGGCGGTTGCGGGAAACGCTCTGATTGGATGCGATAAATCTTTAAGGAAGCCTTCAGCAAATCCTAAAATTAATCAATCAAATGTGCCGATTGTAACCGCGCAAGGACGAACTTTGCCGCCGGATGCCGCGACTTTGGCAAAGCAGATTTTATACGAATCTGCCGCCGAACCGCGTCATCTCGACATTGCGCGGGATATTTACGGCGCGGGCGTGGCGATAAATTGGGGCGGTGAACCGCTTCTGCGGCGCGATGAAAATCAAAATCTCGTGCCGGCGATGGCTGAGAGTTGGCAGGCGGGAAAAAACTTGGAATATTGGGATTTTGTCATTCGTGAAAATGCGCGTTGGAGCGACGGCGTTCCGATTACGGCTGACGATTGGGTTTTTACGTTTCGCCATCTCGCTTCGCCGACGCTCGATAACGCTTGGACGTGGTTTTATTACGACATCAAGGGAATTCAAAATTATAAGGAAGGAAGCGGGAAAGCCGAAGACATCGGCGTGGAAGCGGTTGACGAGCGAACCGTCAGAATTTACGGCGAAAACGGCGCGATTCCGCATCTTCCGGCGATGATGGCGTATCAAGCCGCCGCGCCCGCGCCGCGTCATAAAGCCGAACAAAATCCCGAACATTGGGCAGACACGGCGGAAAATTTCGTTTCGTCGGGTCCGATGCGGCTTTTGAGCTGGGAACATAATCAACGGCTCGAATGGGACACGAATCCTTTTTACAACGGGTTGCACAAACCGGGAATTCAAAAATTGATTCAACTCGTCGGCGCGCCGTCGGTCGGATGGTTTAATTCGTGGCTCAACAAGGAAATTGATTACATCGCCACATTACAACCGCAGGAACTCGCGCAGGTCACCAATGACAACGAATTGAGTCAATATTTGCATTCGTATAATAATTTTCAGACTGACTATTTATCGTTTAATTGCCTGCGTCCGCCGTTTGATAATTTGCTGCTAAGACAGGCACTTTCCCACGCGATTGACCGTACGCCGTTTTGCGAAAAAGTAATGCTGAAAACGCGAATTCCGGCGTTTTCGATGCTGCCGCCGGATTTTCCTGCATACAACTCGGAATTAAAAACGATTCAGGATTTTAACGTCGAAAAAGCTCGTGCGCTTTTAGCCGAAGCAGGTTTTCCGAACGGCGAAGACGCAAACGGAAACAAACTCGTTTTGCCTTTGGTTTCAAACGGGCGCGATGTCGTTTTGGAATACGTGAAAGACCAATGGGAACGCTATCTGAATATTTCGGTCAATCTGCAAATTCTGGAAGCCGCAGTTTGGGGAGCGCAGCGTTCGCGCCACGAATTGACGCTTTATCGCGGACAATATGAATATGATTTTCTCGATCCGGCAAATATGCTGACGCGGCTTTGGCGAAGCACGAGCGAAAACGGTTCACCGCGCCATGCCTGGCGAAATGTGCAGTTTGATGATTTGGTTACGCAAGCGGGACGCGAAATTGACGAGCCGCAAAGATTGGATTTATACCGCCAAGCCGAAAAAGTTTTAACGGAAGATGTCGGCGGACTTTTTTTGACTCATCAAGTTACGCATCAGGTTTGGTATCCTTACTTAACGGGATTTGCGCCGGACAAAAACGGCAATGTCGTGTTTCGCTATCTCGATATTTCGCGTTTTCAAATGTATATCAGGAATGACGTTGACGAATGGCGGGATTAATTTTCACCGCAGAGACGCGGAGACGCGGAGTTTTTTTTTGTGGAGGAAAGGAGATGTTTGAGGTTAGTAAGGAAGAAAATGTTTTGAATCAAATAACGGAAAAGATAATTGGTTGCGCTATTGAAGTTCATAAAGGATTAGGTCCCGGTTTGTTGGAATCTGCTTATGAAGAATGTTTGTGTTATGAATTAAATCGAATTGGTTTGAAATATGAAAGACAAGTGCCTTTGCCTGTTGTTTATAAAGGCGTGAAATTAGATTGTGGTTATCGAATGGATATTGTCGTTGAAAATTCGGTTATTTTAGAGGTTAAAGCTGTTGAAATTTTAATTCCCGTCCACGAAGCACAACTTTTGTCTTATCTAAAACTTTACAATAAAAAAGTTGGCTTATTAATGAATTTTCACGTTCCAATTTTGAAAAAAGGATTAAAACGAATCGTGAATAACTTTTGAAAAAATTTTAAAAATCTCTGCGTCTCCGCGTCTCTGCGGTGAAAAATATGAAAAGTCTTCTCAAAGTCGAAAACTTACAAACGCAATTCAGGCTCGGAAAGGAAACAATCCGCGCGGTCAACGGCGTTTCGTTTTCGATTGCGGAAGGCGAAGTTTTAGGCATTGTCGGCGAATCCGGCTGCGGAAAAACCGTTACGTCGCTTTCGATAATGCGGCTTATCGAACCGCCCGGCGAAATCACGGGCGGCGAAGTCATTTTCCACGACGCGGACAAACAAATAGATTTATTAAAATTATCTGACAAAGAACTCGAAAGCGTTTTGGGAAACCGAATTGCGATGATTTTTCAAGACCCGATGACTTCACTCAACCCGGTTTTGTCAATCGGTTTTCAAATCGCGGAAACTTTGCGCGTTCATCGCAGATTTTCAAACAAAGTTGCGAAAGAAAAAGCGATTGATTTACTTCAAAAAGTCGGGATTACAGGTCAGCGTTTTAACGATTACCCGCACCAATTTTCCGGCGGAATGCGCCAGCGCGTCGGTGTTGCGATGGCAATCGCCTGCGAGCCGAAATTGCTCATTGCCGACGAACCGACAACTGCGCTTGACGTGACGATTCAGGCGCAAATCTTAAATCTGATTCGTAAATTCAAAAAAGAACTCGGAATGTCGGTCATAATCATCACGCATGACTTAGGCGTAATCGCGCAAATGGCGGATAAAGTTGCGATAATGTATGCCGGGAGAATTGTCGAAATGGCGGCGGTTAAAGACATTTTTCAACGTCCGCAGCATCCATATACACAGGCACTCGTCACTTCGATTCCGCGCCTTGGTTTTCGAGGAGAAAGATTGCCGACAATCGAAGGTGCGCCGCCGCGTCTACGCGAAGTTTTTGCGGGATGCTCGTTTTATCCGCGTTGTGATTTTCGTATTGGAAAATGTGCGAATGAAACGCCTGTTTTGAAGGAGATTTTTCCGCACCAATCGGCGGCTTGCTTTGTCGCTTACGATAAATTTCACCGCAGAGACGCGGAGACGCTGAGAAATTAAGGGAAATAAGTTTGAATAAATTATTATTTTTGAAAATCTAAATTGAATTAATAAAAAAACTCTGTGTCTCCGCGTCTCTGCGGTGAAAAAAAACCAAAAATGTCCGAAGCAATTTTGCAAACAATCGAATTAACCAAAATCTTTACCGCACGACGCGGAGTTTTCGGTACTGAAAAAGTCGAAAACGTCGCTGTCAACCGCGTTAGTTTTTGGCTGGAAAAAGGCGAAACGCTCGGACTTGTCGGCGAATCCGGCTGCGGGAAGTCAACGCTCGGCTTGACGATTATGCGGCTTTACGAAGCGGACGGCGGACGCATTTTATTTGACGGGAAAGACATTACAAACGCGGACGAAAAATATCTGAAACCGATTCGCAAACAAATGCAGATGATTTTCCAAGACCCGTTTGCATCGCTCGATCCGCGCCTGACGGTTGAGCAAATCATCAGCGAACCGCTCGAAATTCACAGCATCGGAACGAAAGCCGAGCGAACGAAAATCGCCGCCGAACTTCTGGAAAAAGTCGGTTTGTCGGGCGAAGATTTGCATCTTTTCCCGTCCGAATTTTCCGGCGGTCAGCAGCAGCGCATCGGCATTGCGCGTGCGCTCGCGCTCGAGCCGAAATTGATAATTTGCGACGAACCCGTTTCGTCGCTGGACGTTTCGGTGCAGGCGCAGATTTTGAATCTGCTGCGCGATTTGCAGGACGAATTCGGTTTGTCGTATCTTTTCATCTCGCACAACATCGCCGTAACCGCGTTTATGAGCCGACGCATCGGCGTGATGTATCTGGGAAAATTGGTTGAAATCGGCACGAGCCGTCAAATCACGGATGCGCCGCGCCATCCATACACCAGAGAGTTGCTCGCCGCGATTCCAGAACCCGACCCGTCCAAGCGCGAGATTGAAACGAATGTGGAAGGCGAAACGAACGAAACAAGCGAAAGATTGAATGGTTGTGTTTTTTACAAACGCTGTCCGATTGCCGAAGAAACTTGTGCGGTGGAAGAACCAAACTTGCGCGGGATTGATAAAAACAGACAAGTTGCTTGTCATTTTGCTGAGAGAAATTGAACCGCCGAGACGCGGAGACGCAGAGATAAATATTAAAAATATATGTTTTAAAAAACTCTGCGTCTCCGCGTCTCGGCTGTGAAAATATAAAAATGCTGAGATACATTTTAACCAGAATTGCCGGACTTTTCGGCGTTTTAATCATTGTTTCCGTGCTGACGTTTGCTTTGATGCACACGGTTCCGGGCGGACCGTTTGATGCGCGTGCGCTCGAAAAACAGCAGATGGTTCCAGAAGCGATTAAAAAACAACTCAACGAAAAATACGGCTTAAATGAACCGGTCTGGAAACAATATTTGCTTTTTGTCAAAAACGCCGCAATGCTCGATTTCGGTTATTCGATGACGTATCCGAGCCGCACGGTGACGGACATTTTCCGTCAGCAGTGGTTTTATTCGCTTCATCTCGGACTTTTGACGCTCGTTTTTTCAACGATTGTCGGAGTCGGCTTGGGAATTCTCGCAGCGGTCAAACCGAATTCGATTTTCGATTATTTCGGCACGAGCGTTTCGATTCTTTGTCTGGTCGTGCCGAGTTTCGTTTTTGCGATTCTTTTACAAGTCGTTTTTTCGGTCTGGCTCGGCTGGCTTCCGACGGGCGGTTGGCGCACGCCCTGGCATTGGATTATGCCGACGCTGGCAAATTCGCTCGCGCCGATTCTGGTTTTGCAAAGACACACGCGGGCGAGTATGCACGACGCGATAAAGGCGAATTACGTCCGCACGGCTCGCGCCAAAGGTTTGAGCAAAATGCGGATTATGTTCGTCCACGTTTTCAAAAACGCGCTGATTCCGATTTTGACCGTCGGTGGACCGCTCGCGGCGGGCTTGATTGTCGGCTCGTTTTTCGTCGAGAGTATTTTCCGCATTCCGGGCATCGGTTTTTATTTTGTAATCGCCATCGGCACACGCGATTATCCGATGATTATGGCGACGACGATGATTTGGACTTTGATTATCAGTGTCGCATATCTGCTCACCGATCTGCTCTACGCGCTGGTTGATCCGCGTGTGAGTTTGTTGAAGGAAGAATAATTTTGAAACCACAGATGAACACAGATAAACCCAGATAGAAAACAAGACAAAAAGCTAAAATCTAAATAAAATCCGTGTGCATCTGTGTGTATCTGTGGTTAAATTTTAAATAATGGCGATAAGTGAAGCGACGATAGAAAATATTCCGGTAAAGCCGAGAACACACACATTTTTGCGTTTCTGGCGGCGTTTTGCCAGAAACAAACTCGCTGTTATCGCACTTTGCTTTATAATTTTCCAGATAATCGTCGCCGTTTTCGCTTCACAAATCGCGCCCTTTGATCCATACAAAGGCGATTTTCTCGCCACTTGGGAAACGCCGAATCGTTTTCATTGGCTAGGCACGGACGATTTAGGGCGTGACGTTTTATCACGCCTGATTTACGGCGCACGAATTTCAATCAGCGTCGGCATTTTAAGTCAATTGGCGGTCGCGCTCGTCGGCGTTCCAATCGGTGCAATTGCGGGTTTAAGAGGCGGTTGGCTCGATTACGTCGTGATGCGTGTAATTGATGTTTTATCGTCTTTGCCGACGATACTTTTTTACATTCTTTTAATGGTCGCGCTCGGCGCAGGATTTTGGAATCTGATTTTGGCGATGACTCTGACGGGTTGGATCGGCGTTGCCAGATTAGTTCGCGGACAGGTTTTATCGCTCAAAAAAATGGATTTTATACGCGCTTCAAGGGCGATGGGCGCGGGCAATTTTTACATTCTCAAAAAACACATCTGGCGAAATGTCATATCGAATATCATCGTCGCGGTAGCAATCGGCATCCCGAACGCGATGTTTGCCGAAGCGGGTTTGAGTTTTCTCGGTTTAGGAATTCCCGCGCCGCAAGCCTCCTGGGGACAAATGATCGGAATGTATGATTCCTACATCCGCACGGCTTGGCATCTAACGGTTTTTCCGGCAAGTATTTTAGCTCTCACAATGCTCTCTTGGTTTTTGGTTGCAGACGGAATCCGCGATGCATTTGATGTTCAAAGCAATGAAAATTAGGTTTTGAAAATCTGAAAAACTTTTCTTTATCTGAAAATTTTAAGTATCAGAATTGCAATCGAACAAAATTCTTTTTGTGCAAAGACTTTTGCTTGATAGTTAATAGTGAAAATAATTTTGTTCGCTCAAATCATTCGGGAATAATCCGGCGGCGTAAAGAGATATTTCGGACACTGATGGATTATGGATTTTAGATTTTGGATTTTGGATTTCTTTACCAAATGTCATTAATCAATAAATCTTCGTAAGAGTCGCGTTTTCTTATCAACTCGACCTCGCCGTTTTTCTTGATTAAAATTACGGCGGGAAGTTGGCGACCGTTATATTGAAACATCTGAGCGATGGAATACGCGCCGCAATTCAGCAATGCTAAAACTTCGTTTGACTGAACATTTGCGGGCAGCAGCCGATAATCCGGCAAACGCTCGTTTCCTTCGATGTCAAAATAAACGTCGCCGCCGTCGCACAAAGGTCCGGCGACTTTGTAGGGCGTTTCGTGAGCTTCGCTCGCCCGCGAAGCAGAAATCAAATGGTAATACCATTTGTAAGTTTCCATCGAAAGCAAAATGTTAAAACCCGCGTCGGTCAACAGCCACCGCTCATTTTGGATTTTGGATTTTGGATTTTGGATTTTTGGTTTCGCCAACAATCTTTGTTTTTGATTTCTCACGGTTGTCAGACAAATTCCGGCATCGGCAATCACGCTTCTGCCGGGTTCTAAAAGCAGTTCAATGTTTTCGAGAAGTTGTTCCGCGCGGGCGGATTTCGCAGCTTCCGAAACAAATTTCCAAGCCTCGCGCAAAACTTCCGACGGCTCAAGAGCGGCGGAAAATAATTCGCGCTGCTCATCGGGAAAGTCTGCCGCCTGCGATTGGTCGCGCAGATAATTAACCGGAAAACCGCCGCCGAGATTGAGGTGCGAAAGAGTGTGTCCGGTTTCCTCGTAAATTTCTAAAAGATTCTCGAAAAGAATTTTGAAGGCATCAACATAAGGTTCTGAGTTCGGAGTTTGCGAGCCGATATGCAGATGAATACCGCAGAGATTCAAAAATTCATCGTCCGGTTTCCAGCGATGAAATGCCGTCATTGCTTCTTCGGGCATCATCCCGAATTTTGAAGTCAAAAGCGCGGTTTGCAAGCCGCTGTGCGTATTGGTTTCAATTTCGGGAACGAGACGAAGCGAAACATTGGCGCGTTTGTTTAATTGCCGTGCAGCTTTTTCGATGAGTTCGATTTCAAAAAGCGAATCCGCTTGAATCGCGTAAATTCCCGCGCTAATTGCTTCGGAAAGTTCCTGTTCGGTTTTGCTGGTGCCGTTGAAAATAATTTGTTCGGGTTTGAAGCCGACTTTTAACGCTTTGAAAAGCTCGCCGCCGGAATTGACTTCCAAATCGCTTCCGGCATCTTTAACGACGCGCAAAATCGCCATATTCGAGTTTGCCTTTGCCGCATAGCAAACTTTCAAACGGCAGCCAATCATATTCTCAGCTTGTTTCAAACGATTGATATTATGTTTGATTCGTGCTTCGCTAAACACAAAAAGCGGCGTGTCGAATTCTTTGGCAAGTGCAATTGCCGACACGCCGCCGATGTGCAGTTGATTGTTTTTGACTTCGAGAAAATCAGAAATTGCCCACGCGAAACTCATAAGACAGTATTAAACCGCACGAACAACAAAGATTCAAATTAGAAATTTACTTGATGGAATCTTTTAACAATGAACGAGGGATTATCAATAAATTTTGACAATTTCGGACATTCTTGACATATTATCAAGTTTATTTGTGCGAAGAGAATACGTGGTTGAAAATCAACTTGAAGAATAAAATAAATTGCTTCGCATCAAAAATCACTCAATAAAATTCTATGGAAATCAGGCAACTAAAAGCATTTCTGGCAATCGCTGAAACGAAGACTTTCACTGCCGGAGCAAAGGGCTTGAATATCACGCAGGCGGCGATTTCGATGCAGATTCGCCAGCTCGAAGATGAAGTCGGCTTGCAGCTTTTCACCCGTACGCCGCGCCGCGTGATTTTGACCGAAGCAGGCGAACATCTGCTCGAAAGAGCCAGAAGAATTATGCGCGAACACGACGACGCGCTCGCCGAAATCGCTGAAATCGCGGGCGCGGAACACGGACGGCTAAGAATCGGCTCGGCTTCCGCGATGTTTGCCACCGCGCAGCTGCCGAACATCCTGGAAAAATTAAAAGAAAAATTTTTGCACGCCGAAATTACGGTTAGTTCCGGCACGAGCCAAACGCTTGTCGAGAAAATTCTGCACGGTAATATTGATGTCGCGTTCGTTTCGTTGCCGGTCGAAACCGCAAACATCCTAACCGAATTATTGTTTAGCGATGAGATTGTCGCCATCGCGCATCCGTCGCATTCTCTTTCAAAAAACAAATTTATCAGCGCGGCGGCACTCGCGGGCGAGCAATTGATTTTGGGCGAAAAAGGCGGCAACACGCGCCGGATGATTGACGATTTTTTCGCGGCAGCGGGCGTAAAACCGAATGTCGTGATGGAACTGTCGAGACAGGAAGCCATCAACAAAATGGTTGAAAATCAAATGGGCGTCGGCATCGCCGGCGCGAAAACGGTGGCGAAGGAACTGAGCGAGAAACGCCTTGTTTCCTGGTTGATTGAAAGCGCGGAGATCAAGTGGGATTTGGGTCTGGCGCGTCTGCGCGGCGGCTATCTTTCGCCGATTGAGAAGGAATTTGTCAATCTTTGCAAGGCGAGTTTTAAGGAAAGGGAAAGAGAAGTCAGAAATCAGAAGTCAGAAATCAGAAGTCAGAATTGAAAGATAATGCTTTATTCTCTAACTTCTATATTCTATTTTCTGATTTCTATTTTTCCCTTTCCTATCTTCTGACTTCTGACTTCTGACTTCTGACTTCTGATTTTACAGTTTTGAAATAATTTCCCGCTTTCGTTTTCTCGTTACCAGAAAAACTCCGGTGAAAATCAAAATCATCGCCGGGAAAATTCTCGGCTTCCAATCTTCTCCTAAAACGAAAACAGCCAAAAACGTGCCGATGAGCGGCTGTAGATAAATATAAACCGCCACAACCGACGGCTCGACCCGCGCCAATGCCCAGGTATTCCAATAGTAAGCAAGTATCGTCGGAAAAATAACGATTCCCGCAAGTGCCAGCCAGGAATTCAAACTGACCTGCGACACATCAACCGATTGCAGGGAAATCAAACCGACCGGAACATTTATCAAACTCGCAAAAAGAAAAACCCACGCGATAGATTTTAACGCGCCGTAATGAGTAATCAATTTTTTTGAAATTGCGACGTAGATTCCGTAACTCAGACAGTTGAGAATAATTAGAATATCGCCCTGCGTCGTCTCGGATGAAAAACTCGCATTTGTCGGATCAATCAAATAAATCACGCCGCCCGCCGCCAAAATCACGCCGAGCGTTTTCTGCCGGGAAATATTATCGTTGCCAATCAAAACGCTGACTAAAATCGCAAAAACCGGAATCATCACGGCAAGCAGCGAAGTATTCGTCGCAGTCGTCAACGATAAGCCTTTGAAAAAAAGAAGCTGATTGCAAATAACGCCGAAACAGCTAAACAAAGCGAAGTATAAATAATGACTGCGCCTTTCGAGCCGCAGATTGCCGCGAAACCTTTGCAGAAAACAAAACGCGAGAGCCGCGCCCGCCACGCGAAAACCGACAATCGCCAGCGGCGGAAAAGTCGTCAAAGCAAACTTTCCCAAAATCGGCGCAGAACCGAACATCAATTGGACGGCGAGCAGTGCGATATGCGGCGAGTAGTTATTATGACTTTTGGATTTTTCCATTGAAAGTCTGATTTTACAATATAATTAATAAAAGCGTCGTCAGGCGAAAAGTGTTGATGAGATTTAGCGTTCAATGCTAAAATCCTTGCAGTCTACGTTATAGTTTTTGGTTTGGACTTTATCTATGAATATTTCGAGTTTCTTTTATAAATGGGCGCAATTACTTAAATTCCTATTTTTAATTGCTGCAATAGGTTTTTTTGCTTTGCCTCATTACGCTCAAAATACAGCGACGGAAAAACCGTTGAGTTTGGAAGAACTTTTGACCTCATTACGCGCGAGTAAGACAGGATTGCCGACAACCAATCGGATACTTGTCCAAAAGGTAGAAACGCGCGGCGTTAATTTCACCTTCAGCAGCGAAGTTGAGAAAGATTTGACTGTTGGCGGCGCAAGTGCTGATTTGATTACGAAAATCAAGTTCAAAGTTGTCGAAATCTATTTTGAGGACGCATTGAAGTGCGGCAAAGAAGATTACGATTGCCAAATCAGCAGTTATAAAAAAGCAGTCGAATTAGTGCCTGGCGATTCGGTCGCTTATTACAATCGCGGGATTGTCTATCATGAAAAAGCCGATTATGAACAGGCAATCAAAGATTACACAAAGGCAATCACGCTCGACCCGACATACTTTAACGCCTATTACAATCGCGGCATAACGAATCGAACAAAAGGCGATTATGACCGTTCAATCGCTGATTACAATCAAGCGATAAAACTAAAACCGACTGATGCCGACGCTTTTTATCAACGAGCCGTTTCTCACAGAAGCAAGGGCAATCTGGAAAGCGCGTTCAAGGATATCAATCGTGCTATCGAGTTAAATCCCAAGGATGCCGATTATTATTACGGGCGCGCAAATGTTTATTACGACAAAAAAGATTACGTTCGGGCAATCAAAGATTACGACAAAGCTATAGGGATTAAACCGGACTTTGAGCTTTATTATTATAGTCGGGGACTCTCATTTAATGATAAAGGCGACTATGACCTTGCAATCAAAGATTACGACAAAGTCATTGCGCTGAATCCGAAAGACGCTGACACTTATTTTAATCGCGGTCTGGCTTTTCATAACAAAAAGGATTATGAAAAGGCAATCAAAGATTACAGCAAATCAATCGAACTGAATCCGAAAGACGCGCTTGGTTATTTCAATCGCGGGCTTATCTACCAAAACAAAAAAGATTACGAAGAAGCAATTTTAGACTACACAAATGCGGTAAAGATAAATTCTAAATATGACGATGCTTATTTCAATCGCGGCGACATTTATCTCGACATTGAGGATTACATTCAAACAATAAAAGATTTTGACAAAGTAATTGAACTTGAGCCGCAAAACTCGGCGGCTTACAACAATCGCGGATTAGCTAATCTTCGCAGCAACCAACTTAAGCCGGCATTAGCGGATTTTACAAATTCAATTAAACTAGACCCGAAAGAGGCGACAGCCTACGCTAATCGGGCTTTGGTTTATGATGAAATGGGCGAAAATCAAAAAGCGGAAGCTGACCGCAAAAAATCTGAGGCATTAACCAAAAAACCTTGATTGATAAAGTTTTCAACAAGAAAAAGGACAGGCGATAAAACCCTGTCCTTTTTATTTTTACAACAGCATCAAACCGTCAAACTGTTTGAAGCAAAACTTTTTCAATCTCTTGGGAAAAGGGAACAAAAACGAAATACTTTTTCGGGTAAAGATAATCTTCGCCTTCGTCGTCAATGATGCGGATATAATCGGAGCGTTCGGCTTTTTCGTCGGGTAGAACTTGATATATTTTACACGCCGTCAGAAGCAAATCTTCGCTTGCAAAAATACAAATCGCAAATCCGCTCATCAACTTTTAACGGCTGATTCGTCCGCCGTTTTTTCCTGAATCCATAAATTTAGAAGCGTTTCGGGCGACACCCCGTGTCGCTTGGCGACAGCAACAAGTTTCGTTGAAAGATTTGTTTCGACGGGGAAGTAAGTTGTTTGCGATTCGATTTCGATTTCAAATTCGACTGGTTCAATTTGCTCCCAAAAATCCGTCAAATCGTTTTTGTCCCAAAACTCGCCGATTTCTTTGTAAGTTTCCGCTTTTGAAATTGAGCTTTTATTTTTTTGCATACTTTTTTCGCTCCGCCTTGCTCATATCACGAGCGGATAAAATCAAGGCGTGCCGATTTTTCTTGTAAATAAAAAATACGACTAAATATCTTCAGCCGCCGGTTTGTCCGAAAGCGACATAAACATTCTCGCCTGTTCGGTTTCCTTTTTCAACAAAAAACAAACGCGGTGAATTATCAAAAAGCTCAATAACCTCTTTTTGTGTAATTGAATGTTTCCACAAAAGTTTCTGAACAATATCGTCAAGCCAAATGAAACCGGTAATTTTCATTACATCAGCATTAGAATCGGATTCTCCAACATGTGCTTGAACGTCTGCAAAAATTTCGCGCCCGTCGCGCCGTCAATTACGCGATGGTCGCAACTCATCGTTACGTTCATCACGTTTCTGACGACGATTTCGCCGTCGCGCACAACAGCTTTCGGCGCGGCTGAACCGATTGCAAAAATCGCGGCTTCCGGCGGGTTGATGATTGCCGTAAATTGTTCGATGCCGAACATTCCCAGATTTGAAATCGAGAACGTCGCGCCGGTGTATTCTTCCGGCTGTAGTTTTTTCTCTCGGGCGCGTCCAGCCATTTCTTTTATTTCTTTGGAGATTTGTCCGATGCCTTTTTTGTTTGCGCCGCGCACGACCGGCGTTATCAAACCTTCGTCAATGGCGACGGCAACGCCGATGTCCGCGTCTTCGTAAAAGCGAATCGTCTTGTCCTGATAGGAAGAATTGACAAACGGATGTTTCAGAGAAGCCATCGCCGCGACTTTGACGATAATGTCGTTGACCGAAACTTTTTCTTCTTCTTTGACACTCGAATTTATTTGCTTTCGCAAGGCAAGCGCGCTGTCCATTTCGATTTCGACGGTTAGATAAAATGTCGGAACGGGTCCGATGGAAGTTGCCAGACGATTGGCGATTATCCGCCGCATCTGCGATGTGGTTTCTTCACGAAACTGGCTTGCGCCCTGAACTTCGGAAGTTCTGCCGAATGGCGGAGCGGTTTCCTGACTCTGAACTTTTGACTCTGGGCTTTGGACTTCAGACGCGAGAGCAGATTCGATGTCGCGCTTGATAATCCGCCCGTTCGGACCCGAACCTTTGACGGCTTTCAAGTCAACGCCATTTTCAGCCGCCATTCGCGCCGCAATCGGCGAAACAATCAGCCGTTCGATTTTGGATTTTGGATTTTGGATTTTGGATT
>Ga0136618_10000020_pt1 | contig 34573 bp, 29 predicted proteins | sample AntDrymUQ3302106_2_FD_104805 | JGI IMG/M metagenome (GOLD analysis project Ga0136618, IMG submission 104805) | Polar desert sand microbial communities from Dry Valleys, Antarctica - metaG UQ330 (21.06) | ecosystem: Environmental > Terrestrial > Soil > Desert | place: Antarctica: Dry Valley... | reverse complement strand
TTAGACGTGAATGATTATCGAATCACAATCAATAATTTAACCGATAATACACGATTTTCACATATTCCGCCGCGACCGAACTCCAGCCTTTCCTCGTCAGCCACCAGTAAAACGGCGACGGAGTCTGCTCGCCGGGCGGCGGCGAAACAATCCCGATCTGCACGCTGCTGTTTTCTAAAACTTTCTCAAACGTCCATAAAGAACGGCGCGTATGATAGGCAGAAGTAACCAGCAAAACAGCTTTCCAATCCGTTTGTTCGATTTTGCGGCGCAGGGCTTCGGCTTCGTCAATCGTTCCCGAAACTTGCGCGGGTAGAATTTCGATATTTTCCGGCGGAACTCCCTGAGCAATCAAATTATTTCGCGCGCGTTCGACCGCTCTCGGATTTCTTCGCTCTGTCGGCGACCAGCCCGCGTGTTCGCCGTCATCGGTCAGCAAAACTCGCGGCGCAACGCCCTGTTTATAGACGAGCGCGGCTTTCTGCGTTCTTTCCGGATAAACGCTCGAGCCGCTCAAAATTAAAATCGCATCGGCTTTTTCCAGAGGTTTCTCGACAATCAAATTTTCCGCCAAAAACCAGGCAAACAAAATCCACGCGAGCAGCAGAGAAAGCAGAATTATGAGAAAGCGAAGCGGAGATGCGAAGACGCGGAGACACGGAGATTTTGCCGCTTGATTAGATTCCTGATTCGTAACTTTCAATTCGTAATTCTCTATCGCCGCGTCTCGCCCTGTGTCGCAATTATTTCTCTCAACTCATCAACCCGCGCTTCCCAACTCTCGAATTTAATCGATTCGCTGATTTCAATTTTCGGCTTCGGATTTTTTAATGCTTGTTCGATTTGATTGATAAAATCTTCGTGCGTTTCGCTAATCCGACAATAATCTAAAATCCGCACTTCGGGAATGTCGGTTGAAACCACTTCGAGTCCGGCGGCGAGATATTCGCGTACCTTCAGCGGATTTGCCGCGAGCGTTAAATCGCTTATCGCAAACGGATTGAGCGCGACATCGAAGCCTTTGCAAAACGCCGGAAGTTCCGCGTAAGGTTTGCGTCCGAGAAAATGAATGTTCGGAACATTGTCAAGAATTTTCACTTTTCGCTCGGCATCGACCGCGATTTTTCCGATTAAAACAAGCGAGCCGTTTTTGAAATGTTCAGCCGTTTTTTTTATCAATGCAAAATCAACCCAATCGGCAAGCAGCCCGTGAAAACCGATTATCGGTTTTGGTAAATCTTTTATTTCGTCAGGAATTTTTGTGTCGTCGTCGAGTGCTTTTCGGAAATGCAAAAAGTCCACGCCGTGCCGAATGATAAAAGTATTTTCGTTAAATTTCTTCTTTGAATCAAACAGCTTCTCCGCCGACACAATCACCAAATCCGCTCGTCTGAATAATTCTTCCTCGATTTCCTTTAAACCTTTCGACGCGCCTGTAAAAGCCGTGTATTCGTCAACGCAGTAATAAACTAATTCCTTTTCGCCGAGTTTTCCGGCAAGCAGTCCAGCCGCCGGATTAAAAACCATATTCAGAGGATTTTTGAAATCAAGTTTCCGCATCGCTTTTTTCACCTGCGAAACCAAAAACTTCTGATTAAAACTTCGCACCGCTTCGTTTCCGTAAGCCGGAATTGCCAGCGGATTCAGGGCAAAAATATTCGGCTCGACTTCCCGCAGCGGCTCGGTAAAACCTTTTAATTTTTTGAAAATGCGCGAAATGTCTTTCGATGAAGTTGTCGGCATTCGATTGGCAATCGCGTTTATCCAAAGAATGCGATTGTCTTTTGAAAGAACGCGCATCAAATGAGTTTTCGACAACGGGTCGCCCGTCCAATCGTGGCTGAAACACAAAATATCTCGCCCGCGAAGAATTTCTTTTCCTGTTTCGATTTTTTTTGCTGATTCGGTCGTAGTTGGCATTTTAGGTTTTTCCCGCGATTTGCTTGATTTTTGTTTTGACCGAAACCGGCAAACTTCGATAAGTTTTTATCCCGATGTTTAATATATTTTCCCTTAAATTGTGAATTCGCAAAAAACTTCGATCTAATTTGTATCGGTAGGGCGATACGAGTTCTCCGCCGAACCGCCGCAGAAAAAGGTGCGAGCCGCCCATACTGTAATGCGTAAATTTTTCCCGGCACGCCCATTCGATTGAACGCCAGCCGATTAAATCGTTCGGGCGCAGTTTCTGAAATTCGGTCAGCGAATTGTTTCCCGCATATTCGACCATACCGCCTTTGCAAAAACGATAAAAACTGCCCGCGATTACTTTTTCTTCATATTTGGCAATCAAGATTTTTCGATAATCAATTTGAGCCGCCGCGAACTTTAATTGTTCAAAAGTATCGGGCTGATTGCCCTTTCGACTGTTCCAATCCGTGTGAATTTCGTAAAGCTGGCGCAATTCTTCGTCCGTTTCCAAATCTTTTATTTCAAGCTGATTTTGTTTCATTACTTTGCGAAGCTCGCTTCGACGAGTCTGCGAAAACTCTTTGAACAATTGTTCCGCGCTCTTTGAAAGGTCCAGCAGAATGATTGATTCGTCTTCGCCGCATTGATTTGCTTGAAAACCCAGTTCTTCAAATTCCTTGACTTGTTCCCAGGTATAAAAATCAATCAGCTCAGATTTTGCACCGCCTTTTTGCTTCAAGCCGGCGGTTAAAGCGGTTGCCGCTCGAAATCGGTCAGCGTCTTTACGAAAAGCCGTCTGCGGGCGCACGGGCAAGCCCGATATTATCGTCTTTCCATTTTCGATGCCGGTTAGGACAGCCGATATTTTTTCGTTTTCATCAAAAGCCAGAACCGCAAATTTTTCGCCGCCTCTGACAAACGGGTCGACAAAAAAATCCGGTGTCGTGTAATGAGTCGGAAACGACGCATTTTCCAAAAACTCATTCCATTTCTGAGTCAATTGCGCGTCGGGATTTTGCGTTAAAACTTTCCAATTCATAAAACTCCAGCGATTTCTCTTTATAAAATATCTTTACTCTCAAGCATCAAAATTTTCGCCGTCAACAAATTGCCGATGCCAAATTTCAAAGTTCAGCAAGCGAAAAATTCTTGTCGAGTGGTTTTTGCCCGCGTTATGTTCGGCGACAAGTTTGCGAACAAAATCAGTGTTGAAGATTCCGCGTGCAAGTGTTCTTTCGCTCAAAACATACTCGTTGACAAAAGACGCAAATTCTCCTCTGAGCCAATCACCGAGCGGCACGGGAAAACCCATCTTCGGTCTTTCGAGAATTTCAGCGGGCAAAATTCCGCGCATTGCTTCACGCAAAATCCATTTTGTCGTTTTGCCGCGAATCTTCATTCTGGTCGGCATCCTGGCGGTGAATTCGACAAGTTTGTGGTCAAGAAAAGGCACGCGCGATTCAATCGAAGCCGCCATTGACATCTGGTCTTGCTTCATCAGAAGTTCGTGCAGATAAGTTTTCGTGTCGGCGTAAAGAAGTTTGTCGAGGAGTTCTTCGGCATCGGTTTCTTTGAGCCAATCGTGAAGATGCGAATACGGATTTGTTTCCGTGATTCGCGCTTTGATTTCATCGGTCAGGAGCTTTTCCTGCATCGCTTTGTTGAAAATAGCGAAATTGTTGAAATAGAGGTTTTCGATGTCGGCATCGAGCGATAAAAACGTGCGCGTCAGCTTGCGATTTAATAAATTCGGCAAAGTTGCTACGCCCGATTTTACAGCTTGACGCAAAAAGTTCGGCGCGATTGACTCGTATTTTTCGCCGTATTTCAAAAGCGCGAGAGTTTTTTGATAACGTCCGTAACCGCCGAGAATTTCGTCGCTTCCTTCGCCCGTCAAAACGACTTTGACGTGCTGCTGTGCAAGGCGCGAAACGAAATAAAGCGGAAGCGAGGCTTCAAATCCAAGTGGTTCGTCTTCGTGATAAATGAGTTTTGGCAGTTCCGCAAAAAACTGTTCGGGCGTGATAATTATTTCGTGATGTTCGGTTTTAAATTTTCTGGAAACAATTCGCGCATACTCGAATTCGTTGGCTTCGCGTTCCTTGAAACCGACTGAAAAAGTTTTAACCGGCGCGTCAATCATTTTCGACATCAACGCGCAAATCGCGCTCGAATCGATTCCGCCCGACAGAAACATTCCGAGTGGAACATCCGCCATCAAGCGTAATTCAACCGATTTCCTGAAAAGCTCGCGCCATTGTTCGATAAAATCTCCGTCGGAAATTTCGTCGCTTTTCGGCTCGAAAGAAACGTCCCAATACTTTTCAATCTTTAGTTTTCCATCTTTCCAAAATAAAATGTGTCCGGGCAAAAGACGTTTTACGTTTTTGAATAAAGTCTCGTCAAAAGAAGTTCCGTGATTGGCAAGCTGATCCGGCAGAGCGTCGTAATTTAATTCGGGTTTGACGGCATTTGCTTCGAGAAGTGCTTTTATTTCCGACGCGAAAAACAAATTTCCTTCCTCGTCGTGAACGTAGTAAAGCGGTTTTACGCCGAACCTGTCCCGCGCGATAAAAAGCTCTTTTTTTCGTTTATCCCAGATGGCGAACGCAAACATTCCGCGCAATTTCTCGACGCATTTCGCGCCGTATTCTTCGTAAAGATGCAGAATCGTTTCCGTGTCGCAATTGGTTTGAAAAACATAACCTTTGGTTTGAAGTTCGCGGCGATAATCGGCGTGATTGTAAACCTCGCCGTTGTAAATTATCACGCAGGATTCGTCCCCGTTAAACATCGGCTGATGACCGTGCGCCACGTCAACAATGCTCAAACGTCTGTGTCCGAGTCCGATGTTTTCAGCGATAAAAATTCCTTCATCATCAGGACCTCGATGATGAATCGTATCGCGCATTTTTTGCAAAACCGATTGGTTAATTCGTTTGTTTGAACCGGATGAAAAAGCTATTCCGTTGATTCCGCACATAAAAAGAAGGTAAGCAGATTGTTAATCGGTGAGTTTTTTTGTCAGCCGTTGGCAGCCATTTATAGTTTATAATTTTTCAGGCTTGTTTGGCGAGCATTATTTCTAACGAATGAAAGAGTTATTCGCAAAAATATCCGAAGACTTCAAATCGAGCGACGGGCTTTTCGCCGAATTGGGAAGGCGAAGATTTTTGGCGGCAATCAAATGACCTTCACAAAACCGCCTAAAATCCGGCTCGCGTGAAGCGTCAGTGCGGCGGCGGCGGTCAAGATGAACATAATAACGAGCGGAATGTAGAGCAGTGTCGGCTTTTTCATACTCTTTGAAAAATGATTTGCATTTATAATATGGAAACATCAAAATAACACAAGTCGTCCCGATAATATCAATCCTAAATTATGCGGGGAAAATTATCGCCGCTTTTATTCTCTTCAGTCTGTTTTCAAACCACGCTTTACCGATGATTTTCTGGTATTTCTCGCCGTTTGGTTATTTGTTATTCACCGGAAAGTTTTTTTGATATAGTTTTATAAAATGTCCGCCAATCAAATAAAAATCCGCCGCAAAGAATCGTCCGAATCGAACCGGAGCAGATTTCGTTCGGTCGCCATTTTCGCCGTCTTGATTTTGCTCGGCGCGATTGCCACATTTGCCTTGGCTTCGTTTTCCGTAAACTTCGGCTTTTATTCCGCGCCGCTCGAAATCCTGGCGGATGGCAACCGGCAAATCATCCGCGTTCCCGCCGGCGGGAATTTGCAGGAAGCAGTCAACCGGGCGAAAAGCGGCGACGTTATCGAAGTGCAGGCGGGCGCAGCTTACAACGAAATCATTCTGCCGAATAAACCTCTGACCGATTTCATCACGATTCAATCTTCGGCAATCTCGAAACTTCCCGAAAATAGCCGCGTTACGCCGAAACAATTAAATTTGCTGGCGAAAATCATTACGCGCGGCGGCGGCAAACCGGCAGTTTCCGCAGAAAACGGCGCGCATCACTATCGCTTGCGCGGCATCGAGTTTGTGCCTGCAACCGCCGATTATATTTACAATCTCGTTTTGTTCGGCGCGAACGAGACAAAAGTCGCCGACGTTCCGCACGATTTGGAAATTGACCGCTGTTATTTTCACCCGTCTAAATCGGGAGTCGTCCGGCGCGGTTTAGCTCTCAACAGCGCAAATACAACGGTCAAGAACAGTTATTTTGAAGGCTTCGCATTTCCACAGGAAGAAACCCAGGGAATTTGCGGCTGGACGGGAACGAAAAACGTCAAAATTTTAAATAACTATATCGAAGGCGGTGCGGAAAACGTGATGTTCGGCGGTGCGCCGCCTGCCGGTGCCGAGTTGATTCCGATGGATATTGAAGTTAGCGGAAATCATTTTAACAAACCGGCGGAATGGAAAAACAAAGTTGCGCTGAAATGTCTTTTTGAATTGAAGAATGCCAAGCGCGTTCAAATTGTCGGAAACTATTTTGAAAACGCCTGGGACGGGTCGGCGTTCCGCCTGACTGTTCGCAGCGAAGACGGCAAGGCTCCGTTCAACACGATTGAGGATGTTCTGGTAAAAGATAATGTTATTGACGGAGCCGGTGAAGGCATCAATATTCTCGGTAAGGATGACTACTACGAAGGCAGGAAAGACGGTGCGGCGGGACAAACCTTAAAGCGTCTGACCATTACCAATAATCTTTTTCTAAATATCGGCACCGAACAACTTGGCGGCTCCGGTTATTTCGTCCAGATTGCCGACGGCGAAGAGATTCTGATAGCCAACAATACTTCTTTTAATGAAGGTAACATTGCTACCTTTCACGCCGCTCTGCCGAAAAAACTCGTAATCCGCGATAATATTATTGGACACGGAGAATATGGAGTTCACGGCTTTAACGACCTAAAATCGCCTGCCGCCCAAAGAATTTTTCAAAATAATGTTTTTATCAATAATAAAAATCTATCCCAAAACTACTCATCCTTTCCACCGGGTAATTATCTGATGAGTTTGCAGAGCATCGGTTTTGTCAATAATGCTCTGAATGATTTCAGATTAAATCCGAACAGTAAACTAAAAGGAAAAGCCCAAAACGGCAGAGACATCGGCAGTAATTTAAGTTTTGATTTCGTCAGCAAAGTAAAATAAACGGCGCAATTTGCCGGTTAATTTTTCACCGCTCAAACTCAAACGGCACGGAGATTTTATTTTCCGTCGAAAATTTCGAGTTCCTGAAAATTTTAAAAAGATGATTGGAAATAACAACAAACAAACGGTTGACACTGATACTTCGTTTAAACGTGATGCCGGAGTCAGTAAACACTTGTATTCAATTATAGCAGCTGTCATCATTTCGGTTTTTCTCATTTTGGCAGTCGGAAGTTCTCTGACGACTCGCCCGGAAAGCGACGAAGGCGAATTTGCCAGCCCGGCGTTGAATCTGGTTACCGAAGGACATTTCGGAACGACCATTTTTGAAAAGGATAAATTGTCGCTGACCCGAATCGAACAGCGAACTTACTGGGTGATGCCGCTTTTCCTGCTCAACGCCGCCGCTTCGTTCAAAGCCTTCGGTTTTAGCTTGTTCGCATTTCGTCTGGTGTCAATCTTTTGGGGTCTCGTGCTGATTTCAGCATGGTATTTCATATTCTTAAAGTTCTCCGGCAATCGTTTGAATTCGCTTTTGTGCCTTGCTCTGGTGGCGTGCAATTACGTGGTTTTGGCAACCGCTTCGATAGGACGCGGCGACACGATGTGCGCGGCTCTGGGTTTTGCCGCCTTCGCCGTTTATTTATGGATGCGCGAGCGCAATCTCTGGCTGGCTATTTTACTTTCTCAAATTCTTGTTACCGCCGCCGGATTGACGCATCCGAACGGCATTATGGCGTTCTTCGGATTACTGTTTCTAACTCTTTACTTTGATTTCCGCTCAATCGGTTGGCGGCACGTCGCCATTGCAAGTCTTCCGTATATCATCGGCGGAAGCGCGTTCGGCTGGTGGGTCTGGCAAGACCCGGAAGCTTTCAAACACCAATTTATTGACAACGCTCTGATGGGCGGCAGAATGGAAGGTTTCAGTTCTCCGTTCAGCGGATTTATCAAAGAGTTCACCGTTCGCTATCCGCGAGCCTTCGGTCTTTTGGAAAGTTCGCCCGGACATTCGGGACCGATCTACCTGAAGAGTTTAATTTTGGTCGGGTATGCCATCGGATTGCTGGGCGTGATTTTTACAAAGCAATTGCGACGCGACCGAAACTTTCGTCCTTTACTGATTCTGGCGGCAATTTACTTTGTCGTGATGTCTCTGCTCGACGGACAGAAACTGGCGGTTTATTTAATTTACATCGTGCCGTTTTACAGCGCATTGTTGTCAATCTGGCTTTACCATATGTGGGAAAAGCGTCGGATTCCGCTTCCTTTGTTAATACTCGGCGTGAGCGGATTTATACTCTTACAGACGGGCGGAATCGCACTCCGCATCAAACAAAATACTTACGGCAATTATTATCTTCCGGCAGTCGAATATCTCAATCAAACCGCCGCTGATGACGAATTAATTATGGGAAGCGCGGAATTGAGATTCGCCTTAAAACCATCAGCCAACACCATTGCCGACGGACGTTTCGCTTTTTACACGGGCAAAAGACCGAAATATATCGTTTATGACCCGGGCATCGAAGATTCCTGGAAAGATTCCAAAATTTTCTTTCCCGAATTTTACGAATATTTTCCGCGACTTCTGAAAGAGGAATATCGGATTGCCTATGAAAACACGGCTTTTAAAGTTTATGTTCGACGCTGATTTTAGCAAGTCAGAACCGCCTGCGTCAGCGGGCGATTCTGACAAGAACGAAATCAGCCTGAAAAATCTTGATAGAAACTTCGCCAGAGTTCGATAACTTTCTCGGAGCTGTATTTTCTTGATTCGACGAATGCCTGTGAAATAATTTTTTCGGCAAGCGGCGCGTTTTCCATCAATTTAACGGTTTCGCGGGCGAGTGTCCGGCAGTTGTTTTCTTCGATTAAAATTCCCGTTTCACCATTCTCGACGAGCAGCGGAATGCCGCCGACGCTGCTCGAGACAACCGGCAAACCGCAGGCAAACGCCTCGATAAACGAAAGCGGCAGATTATCAACGAGTGAAGCGTTCAGAAAAACATCGGCGCGGTCGTAGATTTTCGGCATCCCGGAGTTTTCAACCCGACCGACGAATTCGACATTTTTGAGTTTTAATGTTTCCGCAAGTTTTTTTAATTCGGATTCTTCGCGTCCGTAACCCGCAACAATCAGCCGGGCTTCGGGAATCTCACTCTGAATCAATCCGAACGCTTTTAAAATACAGCCGACATTGTAATCGGCTTCAAAATTTCGGTTCGACAAAAACACCGGACGAAGCGGGCGGCGTGGGCGAAAGACGAATTTTTCCGTGTCAATAAAATTGTAAATCGCTTTTGCCTCAAAACCGAATTTGGCAAAAACATCAACCAGAAATTGCGACGGCACAACAATTTCGTCGAACATCTTCATCGTCGGTTTTGCCGTCAATTTCCATTCTTCGATATGCTCTTCAAGCCCGCCGTGATGATAATTGAGAATTGTTTTTTTGCCGAAAAGTTTTGAAATAAAAAGCGGCGGAATCGTTGAAATAATGTATCCGGTCGTGCCGGAAGAATAAATTTGCACAAAATCAAATTTCGGAATTTGCCTCATCAGCGACCACCAAAATTTCAGCGATGTCGCTATTGTGCGGATAACTTTCAGCCTTTGCAAAAAGCCGAAAGTTTCAAGGTCGGGGTCGTTCGGAAGTAAAGTTATCAGAACATTTTCGTCACCGGCAAATGCTTCGATGAGACGCTGCGCCTGGATGGATTGTCCGCCGACGTTTTTCATCGAAGGCGCGACGAGCGCGATTTTTATTTTTTGCGGGCGTTTATTTTCCATCCGACTTTTGCCTGTAAAATTCCAACACATTTTTTAACTGCGCCGCGCAGGAAAAGTTTTCTTCGACGGTTTTTCTGCCGAGTTCGCCCATTTTTTTTGCTTTTTCGGAATTCTGCAAAAGCTCGGTCAGGCGATTTGCCATTGTCTCGTCATCATTCGATTCAACTAAAAACCCGGTTTCGCCTTCGATAATTGCTTCGCTTGCGCCGCCGACGCCGGTTGCGACAACGGGAAGTTTTGCCGCCATATATTCGAGAATCGAGTTTGAAAAACCTTCGGCACGCGAAGTTAAAACTCCGGCAAAGGAAACGAAAAGCAGTTCGGGAATTTTCGTGCATCTGCCGATAAAATGCGTGTTTTCGGCAATTCCGAAATCTTTCGCCAGATTTTCCAAATCGTTTTTCAGTTCGCCTTCACCGGCGAGCATGAAATGCGCGTCGGGAAATTTTTCGTGTAATCTTTGCGCGACACGCAAAAACATTAATTGATTTTTTACATCGTGGCGCAAGTTAGCAACCAGCGTGACAAATTTTATATTTTCCTTATTCGGCAAACTTAGTTCTGCACAGATTTTTTGACGATTTGTTTCCTGCGGTATCAGTCTTTCCAAATCAATCCCGTTATAAATTATTTCAATCTTTTGCGGTGAAACGCCTTCGCCGGTCAGATAATTTTTTACGGCTTCGGCATTGACGACAACCGCATCGGCAGTCTTAAAAATTTTCTTTTCAATCGTTTTCTGCAATTTCGAGCGCATTCCGCCGGTTTCGCGTTTCGATGCGATTTTGACCGGAACACCAGCCAGAAGTGCCGCCGAGATGCCGAAAACATTTGTGTAAAAGTCGTGCGTGTGGACAATTTGAATTTTATTTTGCTTGAGAAATCGAACGCATTTTTGCAACTGTCGGGCAAAATTTAAATCGTAAAACGAAGTCAGACGAAATTCGGGAATTTCCGTAAAACCGATTCTCTCTGCTTCATCGCGCAAAATTCCTTCGTTGTTCAGAGAGGCGAGAAAGATGTTGTGAGTTCCGTCTTCGCGCAGCAATCGGGCGAGCTGCACGGCTTGGCGTTCGGAACCGCCCTGGTGGAAACTGCCGATGAGCTGTAAGACATTTTTTTTCATTTCAGGGAGGGTTGCCAAAGATTATAGATAACACACAGAACAACAAAACCCGAAATGATTTCTACTCTTCAATATTATTTTTCAAAACGTAAGTCGTTGAATTTTTTTGCGGAAGCGAGACGCTGAAAATACCTTCGCTTGTTTGAACGTTCAAATTGCTGCCGAAACGCCGGGCTGCGGCAAAATCGAGCGGTTCCGCCTGATTGATAATTTCCCGTCCGTCGAGAGAAAAATTTGTTCCGCCGATGAGGACGAATTCTTCCGGCAAATCCTCGCTCGCGCTCAGACGCGCCCAGAGAAAGCGGAAATTCGTGTTGAAGATTTCCGTGCGAACAATTTGTTCCGCGTCGGCAAAAACGAATAAATCCTGATAACCGCGATAATCAACGACGAAAGCGCGACCGCCGCTCACTTCGGTTTCAAAAACTTCCGGCGCGGCTGATGCGGCATCGGTCGGCAGCATAAACGTAAAAAATTCCTGCGAGCCGCGTCCGCCGGATGCGAAACGCAGCAGCGGCGCACTGATGCGCTTGCCGTAACCCGGTGAAATCCAACCGTTCTCGCGCTGCCAATCGCCGTTGTCGCCAAAAGTAAAAAGACGCAGACCCGTTTCATTGGCAGAGGTTTCGCTGACGCAGAAATCGCCGTTCTGCGCCGGCTCGATTGACGGATTCGTCGCGCCTGCAAATTGAAAATTCAATTTGTAATCGTGTTCGCCGGTAGTTTCGACGTAATCGCGCATTATCCAATAATCGTTTTTCAGAAAAAGAATGCTTCGCGTGTGCGTGGCAGGCGATTTTTTCAATCTTTGATAACCGTCGTGCGAGCCTTCAAAAAAATCGAAGCGGGCTTGCGAAATCCAGGAATTAACCGTTGCTTCGGCTTTCGTTTTCCAACTGAACTTTCCGCCTGCTTCGGATGATGATTTTTCGTCAATCAGCAAAGTATTGTGCGCTTCGGACGAGCGGAAATAATCGCGCAGCTCTTTTGTTTCGTGATAAGTGTAAGTTCCCGCGTCGGCTAACAACGTGCGCCCGCCCGCTGCCAAATCAATCGCCAGCGCGTCGGCGTGCGCGTGTCCGCCGCTCAATGAGCCGAGCGTTCCGCAATCAACCAACAGATAATCATCGGTTTCCGACCAGCCGTCGCGCATCACAAAATATCCGCCCGCTTCAAATTTATAAGAATTATTTTCAGGCGCGTGCGCGTGCAGCGTTTTAAAACTTTGCAACCCTTGAAAACCCAACAGCCACAGCGTTTCTTCGGCAATATCACTTGCCACGAATTTATAATCGCCGCGCTCGAAAAGAATCGCTCCGGCTGACAGACACGCGCGAAAATCATCGGTTCGGGTGTTTCCGCGCGGCAGACATCTGCCGCCGTCATCGTCACCGACGAGCGGCGTTGTGCCGTCGGGACGGGTCATATACATCAAAAAATCGAGCAGAGATTCGAGTTTGACTTCGAGTTTTTCCTGCAACTTAACATCTGTTTCGTCGCTGTTCAAAGTTTTCAGGATGAGAAAATGCGTGTAAAAATCCGCCGTATATCTGGCATACCAGGTTGACTGCTCAAAATAAACGCCGTCGGGCAAAATCTGGCGGTCGAGTTCGGCAAAAAGAATTTCCTCGCCGAGTTTGCGCCAGTGCGCGGCTCGCTCGAAAAACGGAAACTGCGTTCCGAGATAGTAAAGACCGAGTGCTTCGCCCGTTAAATGTGTGTTCGGGCTGTAATAAGTCGAGAGATATTTTTCCAGATGCCTGCCGTGCAGATAAAGAAATTTCAGGGCTTTCTGGAAAATCTCCGGCGTAAAACTTTCCGAATCTTTGAAAAATTGAAACGCCCAAATCCAGGAAATGGCGCGAAAAGCGACTTCCAGGCTGCTAAACCAATTGACACCGGTTCCGGGCGGATTCTGCTGCATCCAACCGTCAAGATGACGCACAAATGTCGCTGCGTAGCGTTCGTCGTTCGTCAGCCAAAAAGCCACACCGAGGTCAAAAAAATGTTGATGCCGGTTGAGTTCCCAGATTATTTTTTTGTCGCCTGTTTCTTTTGAATCAAATTCGTCGAATTGTTTCCAATGTTTGAGCGGAGAATGCTTGCCGGAAACCGGCTCGAAATGCCAATCGACTTCCGCGCCGAAATCCAAATTTTGAAATCCGAGTAAATCGAATTTGCCTTCGATTGCTTTCTCGGCTTGCTCGATAAAAAACCGCGCGCTTTTTTCACCGAACTCGTGGCGAAAAACTTCCAATGTTTTTTCTTTTTGACGAAACGCCGGAAAAAAAGTGTATTCGGCTTCGGCAAAAAACTGCTCGAAAAGTTTTTCCGCCGTAATTTTCTCTCGCCCGAGAAAGGATTTATCAACCAGATGAGTCAATTCTTCGTCAGAAGGCAATTTTCCGCTCAAACCGATTTGGTCGGTGCGGGCGGAGATGGCTTGCTCGCCGCGCGTGCGAATCTCCGTCCAGGTTTTTCCCTTTATCTTCTTAATTTTATCAATCGGATTTGCCATTTGAGTTGATTTTTATACCGTTATTCTTGCACGAATTTCGGTTTCTTTGCCGGTTTCGTCCATAATTGTTTTTAAGCGATAATTTCTGTATTCGCCCGGGCTTCCCTCTCTGCCGTCAATCGCTGCCGAAACCATATTAAAGGCTTCGCGTGCCGATGCGAAATATACTTTATAATCCGCTGTTTTTTCGCCGTTTTCAATCGTTTCGGCAAAAAACTTTTCAGCCTTTTCGCCGATGCAGGCAGATTGGTCACGGTCGAAAAATCCGTGACAATAAAGTTTGACGAAAATCCATTCAGGGCGATTGGCAACCGTTATATTTGCCGAAAGCCAACGATTCAATCGTGCCTGGTTCAACGGTTGATTATCAACCAGCGCGCCGTCGTCGAGTCTCGGAACGGGAACGCCTCTGATGCGCCGCGTCCAATTAAAAATTAGTGGTCCGGTAAATATAAGTGGCAATCGCGGCTGGTTTCCAAAAACGCGAACCCGTTTGCCCGTCCGGTGCGGGATTTTTTCGGTCAAAGGCAAGCCGCATTCGTAGATTTGGTTGAGCATCGGAACTTGCGTTTCATCCGGCGCGGACGGCAAAGTCATATCAACGTAGCAGCCGGTTTCCTGCAAAATCTGCATTTCTTCGTCAACGCCGCAGAATTTCCCGCCGCAAGAATTGGCAAGCGCGAGATTGCCGTGAACAAACGCATATTTCGGCTGCCGTTCATTTTCAAAACGCGACAGCAATTTGTGTTCTTCCGCCAGACAATCCCGAAACTCGTTTAAAACATTTCGCAAGTTTTCCGCCGTGTCCGGTTTTTCAATTCCGTGATGCAGATGAATCTCGACCTCGCCCAAACCTTCGGCTTGCATCTCCGCCATTTTTTCAAGAATTCGGCGGTCATATTGCTCGGCTGGATAAAAATTCGTGTGGCGAAACTTCGTTCCGTCCGCGTCAACGACCGATTCACCTGTTTTTCGCGCCAGTTTGTGATAATCGTCGAGCCGCCGCCGTTGCGCGTCCAAATCGAGCAAACCGTTTTCACTCCAACCCGGCTCGAAATGATTGGCGACGGTGAAAACAATATGCTTCTGCCCGCTCGAGCCGGGTTCGAGAAGCGATGCGCCGCGGACAAACGGATAACGTGCCAGCCACGGTAAGTTCAATCTTAGTTTCGTCAGAAAAGATTTATTGGTTTCACTCATCAAGCTAATTTAATTCAAGATTCAAGATTCAGGATTTAAGATTCAAGATTTAAGATTAGAACGTAAAATTCTGAATCCTGAATTTTGAATCTTGAATTTTATTTACCCGTCCACAAATTGCCGATGCCAGAGTTCCGACATCCACAAAATCCAAAGCCGGTATGAATGGTCGCGCCGATTGGATGAATGTTCGTCCAAAAGAGTTTTGATATATTTTGCCTCGAAATAGCCGCGTTCCAAAGTCCGTTTTTCCTGTAGTTCGTGGTGAATTCGCTCGCGCAAGTTTGAATTTATCCACTCGTTTATCGGCACACCGAAGCCTTGTTTTTCCCGATACAAAATTTCGTGCGGGACAATGCCTTCCATCGCTTTTTTGAAAATATATTTTGTTTCCAAACCTTTGAGTTTTAACTCCGGCGGAATTTGCATCACAAAATCAATCAGTTTATGGTCGAGCAAAGGCACCCGCGCTTCGAGCGAAGTCGCCATACTCATCCGGTCAACCTTTGTCAAAATATCGCTCGGCAGATAAGTTTTGCTGTCGAGATAGAGCAATTTATCAACTGCGTTTCCGGTCGAAACACTTCCGGCAATTTCTTGAAAAACTTCGACACCTTTTCCGAAATTGCCGTTCAAATTTGCCAGAAAATTTTCAGAGTAAAGCGCGTTTTTCCGCAAATCATTAAAGTGCGAAACGCTGTCAATATAACGGTCAACTGCGTCTAGCGAAGCGTTGTAAAGATAATTTTTCCCGCGAAAACCGTGCGGCAGATTTTCACTCAAAGGTTTCAGCAAGCCGCCGCGAATCGCTTTTGGTAATCGCTCCAAACCGCTCCGCTTTTGGTCAATTGCGTAGCGCGTGTAGCCTGCAAAAAGTTCGTCGCCGCCGTCGCCCGAAAGGATTACGGTTACGAATTCACGCGCCATTTTGGAAACCATAAAAGTCGGCAACGCGGAAGAATCGGCAAAAGGTTCGTCAAAATGCCAGATTAGTTCGTCAACGATATTGACCAAATCCGGAGTTACAATAAATTCGTGATGTTCGGTTTCAAAATGTTTGGCGGCGATTCGGGCATATTTTAATTCGTTAAAGCTGTCTTCGTTAAAACCGATTGAGAAGGTCTTGACCGGCTTGTCCGAAATCTGCGACATCAGCCCGACAATCGTTGAAGAATCAACGCCGCCGGAAAGAAACGCGCCGAGCGGAACTTCCGAAATCAGCCGCACTTTGACGGCTTCCTTCAATAATTCTTTTAATTCCCTGATGTATTCGGCTTCAGTTTTTACTTTGGTGATTTTCTCATACCTGAAATCCCAATACTTTTCGGTTGTGATTCTGCCGTTTTTGTAAATTAAAAAATGTGCGGGTTCTAACTTTTTGACCGTTTTGAAAATGCAGAATTCTTCCGGCACATAGCCGAATGTCAAATAAGCGTCGAGCGCGGAAAAGTCAATTTCCTTTTTGATTTCGCCGTGCGCAAGCAGAACTTTCAACTCCGAACCGAAAACGAAATTTCCCTCGTCCGTCAAACTGTAAAAAAGCGGTTTTTTGCCGACTCTGTCTCTGGCAATAAACAAACTTTCTTCGCGGAAATTCCAAATCGCAAAAGCGAACATTACGCGTAGTTTCTCCAGACAATTCGTGCCGAATTCTTCATAAGCGTGAATAATCGTTTCGGTGTCGGAATTGGTTTTAAAACGATGTCCGAGCGATTCGAGTTCCTTTTTCAGTTCTTGAAAGTTATAAATTTCGCCGTTAAAAACAATCGCCAGATTTCCGTCTTCGGTGTAAATCGGCTGCTGTCCGCATTTGAGGTCAATAATGGAAAGCCGCCGCATTCCGAGCGCGGCGCGGTCTTTGACGATTGCGCCTTGTTCGTCGGGTCCGCGATGCGTGATGATTTTGCACATTCGGTCAAGCAAAATCTCGCGCTCAATTTGCGGCGCGTTTTTTTCTTTGGAGATGAATCCGGCTATTCCGCACATTTCAATTTTGGATTTCAGATTTTGGATTTTGGATTGAGAATTTTCTGACAACCGACAACAGACGATTGACGATTGACCTGAGTTTTTCCTTTTCAGCCTCTTCAATCACGCCGAAACGATTCATCGCAAAAAGATAAATCGGCGTGAAAACAACGGCGGAAGAAATTAAAACCAAACTTCCCGAAACGAATTCGGACAGGCTTTGTTTTGGATTTGTAAAAATGCTCTGCATCAAATTTGTTCCCCAAGACTGGATAATTTCATTAAACTGCCAGTAAAATAAAAACGTCGGGCAGCCGGCAATCAAACTCGCCAAAGCCGTTTTCCAGACATCTTTTAGTAAAATCGCGTCCCGCTTTTTTACATTTAATTTTTTCAAGACCAGCGTTGCGGAAACAAATTTGTCAATCAAAGCCGTAGCGATGACAATCGCAATTATTCCGCGCAAATCAAAGTGTCGGCTGCCGAAATACAGAGCCGTGACGAGCGCGATAATGATAAAGACGCGCAAGGTCAGCAGAAATCTGCCGAGTTCCTTGTAGGCGCGAATTATCGGGTCGGTAATCCAGATATAAAACGGCAAAAGCGTCAAATTGATGAGAAAAATCGGCGCGCTTGCCAGATAATCGCGTGTGAAAAGCGTCGTGATAAAAGTCGTCGCCGTAATCATTAAAAAAATGTAAATCGGGAAATAGAAAAACGCTAATTTTTCCATAATCCGCACGCTCAGACGTATCATTTCACTTTTGTCGGCGCGGATTTGGAGTTCGCTCATTCGCGGTATCATCACGGAGGCAACCGATTCGGCGAGCATTCCGATCAGCGGAAGTTCAAAACAGCCGATAGCATAAATCGCAAATTCGGCATCGCTGAAACGATAGCCGACAAAATAATTGTGAACGTCGGTTTGCAGCGTCCACAGCAAACCTGCCAGACCGAACGGCAAAGCATAAAAAAGCTGCTCGCGGAAAAACCCGAACTCGAATTGCTGCCAAAACTTCGGAAAACGCGAGCTTAAATAAATCAATAAAATAATTGATTGAATCGCGGCTTGAAACATCGCCGCATAAACGAACGATTCGACCGTCGCAAAAATCATCACCGCCAGCAGCATCAAAGCGGTTTTGGTAAATTGCGCCAGAATGATGAACGCGGTTGCCATTTTTGGTTCGCGGTTGGCGACGGCGACGGTTTCAAGAAAAGTCGAGAAAATCCAAAGCCAGATGACAATGCCGATTTTCGGCGCAAGCTGCGTCATTTCTTCGCTCTGAAAAATATTTCCGAGCAGTTGCGGGTAAAAGAAAAGCGCGAGAAACGCGATTGCGCCGACGGCAAAGTTAAAAAGCAGCGTGTTAAAAACCGCCGCCGCGCGACGGTCTTCGGTTTCGCGGGCAAGAAAATAATACGCGCTCATCCCGAAACCGAGTGTCAAAACGGCATTGGCGTTGACGATGACGAGAAAAACCTGCCGGTAGATGCCGACATTTTCTATGCTCAGGAAACGGACAATCAGCAAAGGCAAAAGAAAGCTAAAGCCGAAGCCGACGAGTTTCGCCGACAAAAGCCACGCGCTCTGCGCTTTTAAAGATGGAGTTTTAGTAATTTTTTCTTCCACTTGTGCCGGTTGAGAAATTTAAGATTTGTTTGGCGAGATAAAGGAAAATTCCGCCGAGCGCAGCCTTTTGAACAAATGCCAAATCAATTTGGGCGAAAAAGACATTAGCCGGATTAAGACGAACAATTTCAGCTTGCGATAAAATTTATTGGCTTCGGTGAAATGCACTTTGGCTTCTGAAAAATTTCCCTGTGTCAGGTGAAACTTTCCCGTTTCCAGATGCAGTTCGGCAGCCGCCGTTTGTTTTCTTTTTTCTAAAAGCTTTTCTTCCGAATCGGTTAATCCGTATTTCCTTCGAACGATTTCAAAAGCCCGAATGCTTCTTTCGGCACGCTCCATATTCGAGCCTGACAAACTGTTTTGACGCACGCGGTATTTGAGCAAAACCTTGCGCTGATAGCCGATTTTCGCGCCGTTTTTTACCAGCCGAAACCACAAATCAAAATCTTCGACACGCGCTGCTTCGGTGTCGAACATATTAAATTCGTGGAGCAAATCTTTCTTTAGCACCGTCCCCGAAGTTATCACATTACACTTGCCGCCGATTAAACTATCCGTTGTAAATTCGCCGTTTGAAGGCGCGGTCTGCATAAAATTTTTGCCTGCAAAAAACGGTTCGCCGAAAATTTCCGCATCACAATAAACCATTTCAAGCGAGTTTTTTTCCAGATAATTCACTTGCGAAGCGAGAAAACCCGGCAACCAAACGTCGTCGCCGTCAAGAAAGGCGAGCAGTTCGCCACGCGCCAAGCAAATCGCCGAATTTCGCGCCTGTGCCGCGCCCAAGTTCATCTGTTCGGCATAAATGATTCGTTCATAATACGGCGCGAGCACAGTTTCTAATTCGCTCGTATCTTTTGAGCCGTCATTAACCAGCACGACTTCAAAATTTTTGTAAGTTTGCGCGAAAACCGAATCCAAACTTTCTTTGACAAACGGCGCGATGTTATAGGCGGGAACGACGACGCTGACTTTCGGCGCATCGGCGGAAACCTCTTTTCCCATTTTTATACGACTCAATCTCTGCTTGATTTTTTCGCCGTCGGCGAATCTTTCTTCCATACTTTTACACCGTCTGATTAAAAGTTTCGATGTTTTTGTCCGGCTGCTTCGCCTCGCGTATCGGCTCCCAGCGCGTGAATTTTTCGCCGCGCAAAAATTTATAAAATCCGATAACCGAAGCCGTGTTCGTCAACACAAAATAAAGCGGAATCGCCAGCACGCCAACATTTTTTTTGCCGCGCTCTAAAATCCAGGTCAATAAAACTACCGCGAAAAAAACGATTTGAAGCCAGAAAATCAATTCAAAAACTTTTGAAGATACGGCTAAAACCGCCGATGAGAAAAAAATTAAAAACAGAAAAAGCGGTACGGCATAACGAAAAAGTTTGTGCGAAATTAGCTCAACGGCGTAAAATCCGCTTTTCAGCGGATTCAACATCCGGCGGTTTCGCCACAAATCCGTAAATGTCTGCGAGATAATGCGGACGCGCATTTGTAATTCCTTACCCGCTTGCCGATTGGTTTCTTCGGTGCAGACGGCGTTCGGTTCAAAAACGGTTCGCAAACCTTGCTCGTAAATTTTCGTGCAAATCAAAAAGTCCGAACACGCTTCGGCATACATCGGTTGATACGCCGATTTTCTGACCGCATACAAACAGCCGGACGCGCCGATGAGCGAACACGCACGGCTTTCGCTTTCTTTCAAAAAGGTTTCGTAATTCCAATAACTTTTCGCGCCTTGCCCGATGCCCGATTTTGAATCGTCAATGTAAATCAATTTGCCCGCCACACAACCGACCGTCGCGTCGGCAAAATTCGGCAGCATCCGGCGCAGAACATCCGGCTGATACATCGTTGTCGCGTCGGAAAAAAGAATTATCTCGCCCGCTGACTGTTCGACCGCTTTGTTTTGTGTAAAAGTTTTGCCGACTCTGCCCTCCTGCCGGAAAAGTTTGATGCCTCGATTGGCAAATTCCTTGACGATGGCATCAGTCTTATCACTCGAACCATCCGACGCAACCAAAATTTCGAGTTTCTCGCGCGGGTATTCAATCGCCATAGTGTCTTCGAGTTTGCCGCGAATATCTTTTTCCTCGTTATAAGCCGTAATCAGAATGGTAACAAACGGCTCGAAGTTTCCGCGTTTGACGTTCTTCGGACGCACGCGGCTGACCAGCCAGACCAGCAGCGGATAACCCGCGTAAGCGTAAAAAATTGCGCCGCTGCCGGTTAGAAAAATAATTTGTGCGAAAACCTCTAACATTTTAAGTTGTCTGTCTCTTCCAAAGCGGTTCAGCTTGGAGTTCCTCTGACAGATTGTTTTCAATTTTGTAAATCCGCCGAAAAGCTATCGCGTAAGCAATCAAATAATAAATAAACCAATAATACGCCACCGATGCAAAACAGCTTGCCACCCAAAAAGCGATAAAACTTGCCTGCAATCCGATTGCCACATAATAAAACCAGTTGAGATCGTCTTTCGCAAACTGCGTGCGCTCGATTGCGCCGAGCTTGCGAAACGGGCTGATAATAAAAACTAAATAAGCCGCCAAACCGAGCACTCCGAGTTCGGCAGAAACTTGCGTGTAGGAGTTGTGCGAAACCAGATTGCTGATACTGACAATCGGGAAATTACCCATCCCGATGCCCCACGGATTCCGAATCGAGACGAATATCGAGCGGTAAAGCAGCTCTTGACGCTGGCTGCTCGAACCGGCTTCGTCGAGTTCGGAATCAAATATCGATAAAATTCGCATTCCGAAATTGCCGGGTGCCAGTAAAGTTACCAGAATTCCCGTCGCGGCTGCCGCCAGAGCGACACCAAGCCGGTTTTTGCGCCCTAATTTCCACGCCAAAAACGACGAAGAAGCGATTAGAGCAAGGAATCCGCCGCGCGAATAAGTAATCATATTGGCAAACAGCATAATTGCCGCCATCCCAAAATAAACGGCGCGCATTACTTTACTTTTACCGCCAATCGCCAAGCTAATCGCCAGCGGTATCATCATTACCAGATGAAGCGACATTTCATTGGGGTTGGCAAACATCCCGGTGATTTCAACGCCGACGCGGTAGCCTTCGACTTTCATCTCGCCGCGCACATACATCCCCAGAGCCATATAGCTCAAAAGCACGCCGATGGAAAGCGAAAGCCAAATCATTCCCATCAATCTCCGGCGCGTGCGGACGACGTTAATCATCACTATAAAAATTAGCACGGATTTGATAAACGAGTCGTTAAAAGTTACCCACGCCAGCGGCGGACTCTTGGCGAGCGGCATTGTGATGAGGGCAATAAGGAGCATTGCCAAAAGAGCTTTGACTTCGGTTGAAACGGTCGTCAAATTTCCTTCGGCGGAAAATTGCGCCGGAATATAAATGATTAAAGTGGCGATGCCAAAATAAAATGCCGTCGCTGACAAAAATGAAAGCGACGAAACGAGTTCGTAAGGACGAAAAAGCACAATAATCGAAAAAAGATACAGCGCGAAATAAGTTAAGTTATGTCCGTTTCTGACTAGCCAGTGGTCGCTGCCGAGAAGCTCGCGGTCTTGTTTCGCTTTTTTTTCCTGCTTGTTTCGCTTTTGTTGTTCGGCGTAAAGAGTTTCTTTCGCCGGAACGGGATTTGCTTTTTGCGTTTCGTTTTTTTCAGAAACAAAAATTTCCGCCCGCGCCGCTTCTTGTATTTCGGAAGATGCCTCGGTCGAAAATTGACTGCTTGTTTTTTTTGCCGGATTTATTAAACTTTCCGGCAACGAACCGTTTTTTTCTTTGGCTGATTTGTCGGCGGATTTGAGTGATGATTGGTCGCCTGCATTTGCGCCGCCTTTTTCGACGGATTTGGAAAGAGGTTGGTAATCAAGGCTTTTGATTTTGTTGGCAGGCATCGGTGGATTTTAGCATTAACCTTCTCGCGGAAAAGTTTAACCGTTCTGCAATTTCGGTTTGTTTGTTTTTTAAACGATTGTCAGAAGGCATTTTAACATTTTTCGGTGGGATTGATAAGAAATCAGCGGCAAACTCTTAGAATCTTTACGCTGTTATTTCTTCTTCTTTAACCGCAATAATACCGCTCACTTTTTCCCTCAACGCTTTTTCAAAATGGCGGGCTTCGTTCACGCCGTTAAAGGAAAGCTGCTGCAAATTAGCCTCGATGCGCTTGCGGTAGTCAGATACTAAAGAATCGGAAACGCCGAGCATCTCCGCGACTTCGAGCTGCGTTCCGCTGTCCGAGATTAAGTAACAATACCACAAAACATTGACCATCCTTTCGTATTGTTTGGCTTTGCCGCGCACGCTCGTTTCAAGATTCTTTAAAAAATTATCAACGAATCCGCTTGCTTCCATCTCGGCTTCGCGGCGCAAAATGTCTTCTTCGGGCGTTTCGCGCGTGTCCGCATAATCGAACTCCATCCGCTCGTTGTCGTCGCCTGCGGAAGTTCCGCCGACGGGAACCAGATAAATATCCATAATCGGCAGCCGCGACATTACAAACGAGCGCAGGGAACGCACATCAACGGGCGAATCAACCGCTTTGAAAACTCTGACAATCAATTTTTCCAGCTCGACATTGCTGATAACGATTTGCGCGTCGCCCGTGCAGCCGACCATTCTGGTATCGCGGCTCTGAAACGAAACGGTTTTCACGCGCTCATCCATTTCCTGCACATCGCGGCGCGATTTCTCGTTTTTCCATTCCGCAAGTCCATAGAGCCGGTCGGCAAGCCGGCGGTGAACGTCCGGATTATTGATATTGTCGAAACGCTTAAAACTCTTGCCGGTCTGAATTAAAGTCGAAACTCTGCGTGCCAGCCGATAAGATTCCGGGTAGCGTTTACGGAGTTCGGCGGTCAGCATATTCGTGAGTTCGATTTGGCTGATTTCCGCTTCGATTTCCGCGTCCGACATTTCCGTGTCGAGATAATGCTGAAAACGCTCTTTGCTCAAAAGCGCGACAAAAAGTTCCTGCGTCAAATCCGTGTAGGCATTCTGCCTGCCTTCTTCGACGAGAAAGCCCGCCCGTTTTGAAGCTCTGACCAGCGGATGCGATGAAACTATCCGGTGAAGTTCTGTCCAAATCTGATTAACGTCAGATTTTTTGAGGCTTTCGTTCCATTTTCCGACTTTTATCTGCCGTCTTGGGATGGAGTTTGGCAGACGTTCCTGCTGATTTATTGCACTCATAATTTAGCTGTCTGATTGGTTTTTGATTTTTGTTTGTTTTTGTAAGAAAGTTCTGCCCTGTCCGTCCGCGGAAATCTCTTCCCGAGTGAGATTTTCTTCCACTTTCAGCCGATAGTTTCTCTAACTTTTTGTAATTTAGAGATTGATTGAAAAAGTTTTTTGTAAATTAACTCCGAGCTTAAGCAGTTAATTTGGCAGGTCGGTTGGTCGGATTCGTTTCCATTCCCGCCAACAAGTTAAATAGTAGCAATTATTTTTGATTAGAGCAACATATTTTTGCATCTGTTTTATCTGTTAAACAAAACAGATAAACTCACTGTTTTCAGCAATTATGCCGACACTTTTATTGCATCTTCAGATAGCTGAAAAATAATAATATTTTTTATTTGATAAGTTTTGGAAGCAGGCGGGCATTACAGATTTACTTTTTGTATAACGAATATGTTTCTTGCTTAGGCTCTGGAAAAGCGAGAGTCAGAAAATTTTCGGTCAAAATTTATTATATGTTTTCGTTTAAAATGATTAATTTCTGCAAAAACGTGAGTTGTCCGGCTTCCCAAAAGTTGCTGTCGTTTCAAAAAGGTGAAGTTTTGGTCGAAGAAGGCAAAATAATTTCAAGACATCTCGCCGCGTGTGAATTTTGCGCGGCGGAGGTTGAGTTTTACGCTCATTATCCGCAGTCTGAAGAAGAACTCGTAGCAAAAGTTGAAATTCCCGTTCCGCTTTTTGAACTCGCTTCCGCGCTGTTAGGGAATAAACATAAGGACTTTTCGCTGCTCAATCAATTGCATTGTCAAAATGATGTCGTGAAAATTTGAAAAATGGAAAACGGAAAACGGAAAATATAAAACGCTTTCTCCGCTTAATATTTATTATTCAACGTTCTCTTTATTTTCCATTTTCCGTTTTCCGTTTTCTAATTAGCTTCCGCAAATTTCGTCAATCGCTTCTTCGTATTTTTCGTCAATCACACCGCGCTTTATCTTGAGCGTCGGAGTCATTTCGCCTTTATCAATCGAAAACTCGCGCGGTAGTAAATACACTCTTTTGACTCGTTCGTAATCGTTCATCTCGCGCGTAAATTCGCCCGCGTCACGCTGTACTCTTTTGACGACGTGCGGATTTTCGCATAATTCTTCACGCGAACCTTCGGCGGCGATTCCTTCTTCCTTCAAAGTTTGCTTCAAAGTTTCCCAATCCGGCACGATGAGCGCGCCGACTTGTTTTCTGCCTGAACCGACGGCGACGGCTTGCGAGACGAGCGGCGATTGTTTCAAGAGGCTTTCGACTTGCTGCGGCGCGACGTATTTGCCGTTCGACAATTTGAACAAATCCTTCTTGCGGTCGGTGATAAAAAAATGTCCGTCCGCGTCTTCGTAACCGACATCGCCCGTGTGATAAAAACCTTCTTCATCAATAACTTTCGCGGTTTCTTCGGGATTGTTGTAATAACCTTTCATCACGTTTTTGCCGCGAACGAGAATCTCGCCGTCCGATTCGGCAATTGCCATTTCGATTCCCTCAAACGGCGTTCCGATTGAGCCGATTTTGCTGTCGTCAGGTCGATTTATGCTGGTCACGGTCGCCTCGGTCATCCCGTAACCTTGCAGAACCGGAATGCCCGCCGCCCAAAAAGCATTGGAAAGCTTTCTCGATAAAGGTGCGCCGCCGGAAACGAAAAAGCGAATATTACCGCCAACGCCTTCGCGCCATTTTGAAAAAACCAGACGGCTGGCAATCGAATGTTTCAAACTGAGCAAAATTGAAACCGAATCGTGTTTGTCCTTGGCGTTCCAGTAATCCTGACCGACTTCCAAAGCCCAATCGAAAAGCGAAGTTTTCCAGCCGCCCGCCGCTTTCCCTTTTTTGACGATTTTGTGATAAACCTGCTCGAACAGGCGCGGCACGGCAGTCATAATCGTCGGACGCACTTCGCCCAAAAAGGCGGCAAGCTGGTCGAACGCCGCGCAGTAATAAACCGAAACGCCGTTTGAGCAAAGAACATAAAAAACCGTGCGCTCGAAAATGTGCGAGAGCGGCAAAACCGCTAAGGAACGGTCGGAATTTTTTATCGGCAACGCTTTTGAAACGCCGACAATCGGCGTAATAAAATTCTGGTGCGTGAGCATCACGCCTTTCGGCTCGCCGGTCGTGCCGGAAGTATAAATAATCGTTGCTAAATCGTCCGATTCAATTTGCGAAAGATTCGTTTCAAAAATCTGCGAATCGATTTTCTCCAATTCCCTGCCGCGATTTTCAAGCGTTTGATAAGTCAAAGCGCGATTGTCATCAACGGGAACGGCATCGGCATCAAAGAAAATTAATTTTTCGAGTCGCTCGACACTGTGAATCGCGTTTTCGGCGTGGCGCAGAATTTTTTGACCTGAAACGAACAGCATTTTCGCTCCCGAATCTTCCAGAATATAACGAATCTGCTCGACGGCTTGCGTCGTGTAAATCGGCACATTGACGGCACGCAGAGAAAGAATCGCCAAATCGGTCAGAGACCATTCGGGACGATTTTCCGAAATAATAGCAATGCGGTCGCCCGCCTTCACGCCTAAATCAGCCAGACCGAGCGCGATGTATTTTATTCGTTCGATGACCGCTTCGCCCGACAGATTTTCCCACACGTCGTTAATTTTATAACTCAGCGCATCTCGTTTCTGATGACGGCGAAACGATTCGAGGCAATAGTGCGGAATCGTCTGCGGGATATTTTCAAATCCGATTAAGTTTTCTGCAATCATTTCCAGTTTCGCGCCTTATCTATAATTGAACCGTAAAACGAATTTTTTATCTTAACATTTTCGATTGGTTATGTCTTTGATAACTCGAGTTTGGGGATGTCTAAAATCTGTGTATCTCTGAACAAATATATTCAAAGCGTCAAAAAGTTGTAATTGCTACATTTACATAAAACTTGCGTAAATCATATGTTTATGAAATTATACAGCTTTTAAGGCATATAAAAATAACTGTTGACCGAAAGGTAACAGTCATTCGATAATCGAAATGTAAAACGATGTTTGTTGTGATGTTTTGCATTACAAATTTTATGTTTGAAGTGTTGGAGATTAACTTTGAATAAAACTAAATATAAACATCCGGTTTTAGTTGAAGCGGTGCTGGAACTTAGATTTCCTTCTAATAACAAATGGGGAATGAGTTCATTTATAAAATTTGCTAACTTAGCAAGTGACGAAGGCTTTACGGAAGTTGTGGATGCGCCCGACGGTTTTCAGGTTAATTTTGCATTTGGCGAAGGTAAACAACCGGAAATGCAACCAGTTTCTCGTCGTATTCAAACTTGGAATAAGGAAAAAACTCGACTCTGGCAGGCAAGTCCCGAACTTTTTGCCGCTAATGTAAGAGAACCATATCAGGGATGGGAAAAATTTCGACCGCATATTCTCAAAGGTTTTGAATTGTATAGTAAAATCGCTCAACCTAAAAAAGCAGAAATTTTATCAATCAATTACGTTAATAAAATTGAGTTTGACGACGATAATCCGCCTTTAGATTATCTTGTATTCTTCCCGCCAACAGTTGATTACGCAGAAAACACTAATAACTCCGGCTGTTTTACTCAGCAAACATTCAAAAGTGGTGATACGATTACAGTTTCAACCGGAAGAGATTTAACGCCAAATGCGATGGCTATTATGTTAAATATTCTTTACACGGCAAAATCGCCGAGATTAGAGTTAAATAATCTTAAAGAAACAATTGAAAGAGCGCACACGAGAGTAATTGATGCTTTTGAGAAGTCAATAACATCTAAACAACGAGAAAGAATGGAGGCAATATGATAGAACAAATAGCGATGGCTTTGAGTACTTTAATAACTAACCAACAGTTAAATGTGAAAAAGCGGGAAGATAGCTATGTAATTGTCAGTAAGTCACAAACTTCTCCTATCTCTATAAATGCTAATGATTTTTATGAACAAATGCAGAGGGATTCTTTAACCACATACCAATCTGTCCCAACTATAAACCTTGACAATAATGACAATATTTTTGTCTCTCCTATAAAACGCTCGGTAACGGTTACTGGTTTATTTGTAGTAGGCGGGCGTATTAGCCAACCTGCAGTAGACGAAGATGAGATAGTTTATTTCGATGAATGAAAAAATCACCTCAAAATCCATCATATCCTTGGTATCAAGTTGAAAGATGGGATAGTTTGGAGCAGGGAGACCTTCTCCCTAATTGTCCTATAGTTTTACCACCTCCAAATTTGTCTGAAAAGCTAATTGGTATAAACGAAGGTGATAAATTAGAATTACCTACTCTAATTCAATTTGCCGATTTAATTATAATGAGTCAAAGCTGTGATTTAACTCAAAACAAGATTACGCAAGTTTTGCTTTGCGCCCACTTTTCCGCCTCAAGTTTGGGAAAAGGAGACCGAAATTCCATAAGAAAAGAGCAACGTCCGGCTTTACATATGATTGAAAAATGCGAAATAGAAGGTTTTGAATTTGAACGGCAAATCATTGATTTTCGCACTATTTATACGTTGCCGAAAGATTTCGTGACAGCATTTGCAAATTCTCTTAACCAGCGAATTAGATTATTACCTCCTTATAAAGAACATCTTTCTCAATCATTTGCGCGTTATTTTATGCGAGTAGGTTTACCGCGACCGCTTGAAGAGGATAAAACAGAATCGAATCAAGTCCAATAAGTTCGGTCGAGCGAACGATAATTTATTGCTTCGCTGAGATGATTTGGTTCAACCGTTTCGCTTGCTTCCAAATCGGCAATCGTGCGGGCGACTTTCAAAATTCTGTCGTGAGCGCGGGCTGACAATCCTTGCCTGAGCATTGCGCGCTCCAGAAGATTTTCGCTGTCAGAGTCCAAAGCACAAAACTTGCGGATTTGCGTCGGCGACATTGCCGAATTTGAGAAAACGCCGTCGCCGGAAAATCTTTCGAGTTGAATCTCACGCGCTTTTATCACTCTGGCGCGAATTAATTCGGAACTGTCGCCGACGGGAACGCCTTTGCCGCGCAATTCTTTGAAATTGACTGCCGGGACATCTATGTGAATATCAATTCTATCGAGCAGAGGTCCTGAAATTTTGCCGACGTAACGCTGAATTTGAATCGGCGAGCATTTGCATTCTCTCGTCGAGCCGAAATAGCCGCACGGACACGGATTCATCGAGGCGACGAGCATAAAATTGGCGGGAAAAGTCAGAGATGTCGCCGCGCGAGAAATCGTAACTTCCTTATCTTCCATCGGCTGCCGTAAAACTTCCAGAACGCCGCGATCAAATTCGGGAAGCTCGTCGAGAAATAAAACACCCAGATGAGCAAGGGAAACTTCGCCCGGTTTTGGAATCGAACCGCCGCCGATAAGTCCGGCTTGCGAAACCGTGTGATGCGGATTTTTAAATGGACGCTCGGTTATCAAACCTGTTTTCCCCGTAAGTCCGGCAACCGAGTGAATCTTTGTGATTTCAAGAGATTCTTCAAATTCGAGCGGCGGCAAAATCGTCGGCAGACGTTTCGCCAGCATTGTTTTTCCCGAACCCGGCGGACCGATAAGAAGAATGTTATGTCCGCCCGCGCTGGCGATTTCGAGTGCGCGTTTGGTAGTTTGCTGTCCGCGCACTTCGGCAAAATCAACCCGATAACGATTGTCAATTGCTTTCATTTGGGCGATGTCCAATTTTAACGCAGAGACTCGCGGAGTTTGTCCGCTTTGTAAATCGCGGCTGATTTCGACTGCCTGACGCAAATCTTTTATCGGATAAACGTCAACGCCCGAAACGACTGCGGCTTCAGTGGCGTTTTCTTCGGGAACGAGCAGATTTTTGATGCCGTTTTCACGCGCCCGCAGCGCAATCGAAAGCGCACCGCGCACGGGACGGACGCGCCCGTCTAAAGATAACTCGCCGACGCTCAAAGTGTTTTCCAAATTGTCGCCGTTTCCCAAATCGCCGTTCGCGCCCAAAATCCCCAGCGCAATCGGCAAATCAAAACTCGCGCCTTCTTTGCGAACATCGGCGGGCGCGAGATTGATTGTCGTTTTATGAAACGGAAAAAAGAATGAACTGTTGGTAATCGCGGCGCGAATCCGCTCGCGTGATTCTCTGATAGCGGTGTCGGGCAAGCCGACGATTAAAACGGGCGAGATTGTGTCGGCTTCACCTTTGATCGGCTGCAAATTTACTTCGATGTCAACGATGAGCGCGTCAATGCCATAGACGGCGGCGGATTGAGTAAGGAAAAGCATAAAGTTTTCATCTCAAACGAAAGAATTGTGAATATCAGAGTTTATACCAAATTTTTCCCTGAAAGTCAGTTCTTTATTGCTCGAACAAAAATTTTTAGGATGAACAGGAAGTTTTGCATGTTTAATTTGGGACAATCTAAACAATCGTGTTTTGACAAAAAGCCGGATTCTGTAAGATGTTATACGAATGACTATCAAATCTGATTTATGGATTCGCCGAATGGCGACCGAAGCGCAAATGATTACCCCGTTTTTGCCGGAACTCACCAGAGAAGCAAACGGAAACCGGATAATTTCCGCCGGTGCATCTAGCTACGGCTACGATATGCGTTTGGCGGACGACGGCTTTCGCATTTTTTCATCAGTCTACGGTCTTGAGATTGACCCAAAGCGTTTTGATGAAAATTCCTTGATTGAACCGGAACTTCGTGAGGCGGAAGACGGCGCAAAATACTATCTTTTGCCGCCGCATCATTACGGTCTGGGTGTAACGGTTGAAACTTTCAAAATGCCGCGCAATGTGACGGGAGTTGCACTCGGTAAATCAACGTATGCACGAGCCGGTCTGCTCGTTAATACAACGCCGCTTGAAGCCGGTTGGACGGGAAGATTAGTTGTCGAGATTGCGAACTTAGCCAATTTGCCGCTTCGAGTTTATGTCAACGAAGGAATCGGGCAGATTTTGTTTTTTGAATCGGATGAAGATTGCGCTGTTTCTTACTCGGACAGAGGCGGGAAATATCAGGGACAGACAGGTTTGACTTTTGCGAAAGTTTAACCTTTATTGATTGTTTTGCCAGCCGTGTTCGCCAATCAGCGGCACAAAAGCGCACGCGCCGAAATCTTCGGTTTGAAAGTCTTTTGTAGTGCGCGTGACGCGAATTAATTTTTGCGTCTTTTGGTCTTCTCCGATTGGCAGAACGAGTTTGCCGCCGATTTTGAGTTGATTCAGCAAAGGTTTTGGAATGCCCGGACTTCCCGCCGCCACCAAAATCGCGTCAAACGGCGCGTGAATTTCCCAGCCGTTTGTGCCGTCGGCGCAGCGCAGCGTAACATTTTGAATTTTCAAATTTTCCAGTCTGTTTTGCGCTTCGGCGGCAAGTTGCGCGACTCTCTCAATCGCATAAATCTTTTTTGCCAGTTCGGACAAAATGACGGTTTGATAACCCGAACCCGCGCCGATTTCCAAAACTTTCGACTGCGGATTTAATTCGAGCAGCTCGGTCATTCGCGCCACTATAAACGGCTGTGAAATAGTTTGATTTGCAGCAATCGGCAGCGCGTTGTCTTTATAGGCTTGAGATTTTAAGGCTTCGGGAACGAACAAGTGGCGGGGAACTCGGTTCAACACTTCTAAAACCTTTTCGTCGCGGATTTTGTAATGTTCCCGAAGCCGTTGAACCATTCGCCCGCGTTGAATTTGATATTCGTCCATAACCAATTCAAGATTCAAGATTCAGGATTTAGGATTTAAGATTTGATTCTAAATCCTGAATCTTGAATCCTAAATCCTGAATCTTGAATCAACTGATTTCCCAACTTTTCAGCAGTTCAATCGCTCGATGATTCGTCAAGTCGCTTCGCATCGGTGTAACCGAAACAAAGCCTTCGTCAACGGCTTCAAAATCCGTGCCGCCTTCGGCGTGAAAACCGCTTCGCTCCTCGCCAATCCAATAATAAAATTTTCCGCGCGGGTCGGTGTGTTCCGAGATAATCGGACGCGCATCTTTGAAACCTTGCTTGGTAATACGAATGCCGCGCGGCACACCTTTCGGAACATTGACGTTGAGCAAAGTTCCTTCCGGCAAACTTTCTTTTATCGCTTTTTCGGTCAATTCTCTGGCAACGCGCGCCGCTTCGGAAAAATCGTGATTGCGGTTGGCAGCCAAGCTAAATGCGATTCCAGGAACGCCCAAAATTGTAGATTCCATCGCGCCCGCAACCGTTCCCGAATACGTCGCGTCATCGCCGAGATTCGCGCCGTGATTAATGCCCGAAGCGCAAATGACGGGACGCTCTTCCGGTGACAAAATTCGATTCAAAGCGAAAGTTACGCAATCGGTCGGCGTGCCGTCAACCGTCCAATGCCGCTCGTCAATCCGGCGAATGCGAAGCGGACGCGACAAGGTTAAACTGTGCGACGCGCCGCTCATTTCCGATTCGGGCGCGACGACGAAAACGTCGCCGATTTCGCGCAAGGCGTTTTCCAGCGCGACAATCCCCTCGGCGTGAATGCCGTCGTCATTTGTTATCAGAATGCGAATTTTTTCCCGATTCATTTTAAAATAAATTGATGCGTGATGCGAAAGTTTATCAAAAAAACTGTCGCATCACGCATCGGTGTTTTACAAAACTGTCGAATACTATCTGTTTTGATTGAAATTTTGGTTTTGGTTTTGATTCATCGGACGCGCCGTCGGGCGAAAACGCTTGCGATTACGCTTGCGGGCGTTCGCCGATTTGAGCTTCGCCTTTTGTCCGGGCGGCACGAAATGCGCGTGTCTTTTCAAATCCTTGATGATTTCCTCGGTTATCACCTTGCGCTTAAAACGACGCAACGCGCTCTCGATTGATTCATTATTATTCACTGATACATAAGCCATTTCTCTTATCACACTCCTCGTTGCTCGGATTGTCGGCTGACAAAGCAAACTAGAATTAGACACTTTTTTTTGGGCGTTGGCAAGTTTGGCGTTTGTAAAATAGAATGTTTCAGAGAGTTTGCAGAGAGATTTCAAACAAAATGTATCAGTCAATTCATTTCACATCAAAAGGTCGCGCCAAAACTTCCGCATCAAACGAGGTTGTCAGAGAAAAGCTAAAGGAAATCGTCGGCGCGGAAAATGTTTTAATCGAGCCTGAAAAAGTCGAGCCTTACGGCGCGGATGCCGTCAAGGAAAAGTTTCCGCCCGAAGCCGTCGTGTTTCCCGAAACGACCGAACAGGTTTCTAAAATTCTCCGGCTTGCCAATGAATTTTTGTTTCCCGTCACGGCTCGCGGCGGCGGTGTCGGCTACACGGGCGGCGCAGTTCCGGTTGACGGCGGTATCGTCGTCGGCACTGACCGAATGAATAAAATCATCGAAGTAAAGCCGGATGATTTATATGTGATTTGCCAGCCCGGAATTACGACTTTCGCATTGCAGCAAGCGGTTGAAAAATACGGTTTGCTTTTTCCGCCCGACCCGGCTTCTTATAAAGATTCGTTCATCGGCGGCAACATCGCCGAAAACGCGGGCGGAATGCGAACGCCGAAATACGGTGTAACGAAACATTCGGTTCTCGGTTTGGAAGTTGTTACCGCAACCGGCGAAATTATCAGAACCGGCGGGCGCACGGTGAAAAATGTCGTCGGTTTTGATTTGACCGGCTTGATGTGCGGCTCCGAAGGACTTCTTGGAATTATCACCGAAGCGACGCTCAAACTTCTTCCGATGCCCGAAGCGACTTCGACTGTTCGAGCTTCGTTCAAAACAATGGAAGAAGCCTGCAAAGTTTTGACCAAATTTACGCCTGAAGGTTTATTGCCGATGGCGATGGAAGTAATTGACAGAAACTGCGTCGGCGCGATTGAGCAAAATTACGCTTTCGGTTTATCGCCGGACGCGGGCGCGATTTTGCTCGTCGCGGTTGACGGTGCGAAAGAGCAAGTTGGCAAAGATTCAAAGTTGATTGAAAAAATCCTATCGGAAAATGGCGGCTTCGATGTTCTACGGGCGAAGAACAAAGACGACGAAGACAAACTCTGGGACGTGCGCCGCGCCATCTCGCCGTCGCTGATGAAATACGGAACGCTCAAGATAAACGAAGATGTCGTCGTGCCGCGCTCAAAAGTTCCCGAACTAATTTCCAAAGTCGAAGAAATAGGACGCAACCACGATACGTTCGTTGCCAACTTCGGACACGCGGGCGACGGCAACATTCACGTTAATTTTATGTGCAACCGCGAAGACGCCGATTCAATCGCACGAGCGCGGCAATGCGTAAGGGAAACTTTTGCTTTATCCGTCGAACTCGGCGGTTCAATCTCCGGCGAACACGGCATCGGCTACGTCAAAGCCGCGTATCTCGATATGGCAATTGATAAACCAACGCTCGAAGTGATGAAAGGAATAAAAAAAGTGTTTGACCCAAACGGCATTTTAAATCCAGGCAAAATGTTCGTTTGATAGGAAATTATTGAAAGTTCGCGGATATTAAGTTACTTTGGGAAATATGAACTCACTTGAATTTACAACTAAAATTGAACACGGCGTAATCCATTTGCCGAAAGAGTTTGAAGAATATGAAAACGCAGTCGCCCGCGTGAAGGTTACTCTTGAAACGACTGAAGATAAACAGGCAAAAAAAGACAGGTTGTTTGCGGCATTTGAAAAGTTAGCGGAAGCAAATCCGTTTGCTGATATTGAAAATCCTGTCGAATGGCAAAGGAAATTAAGAGATGAGTGGGAATAAAGCGATTCTCGACAGTAATTTGCTTATTTTTCTTTCAAAAGAAATGATTGACCGCAAGAAGCTCTACGCAAAGTATGATGAATTTTGTGTTTCGGTCATTACTTATATGGAAGTCTATGCCTTTGAGTTTTCAAACAAAAATGAAAAAGATTCGTTAGACAAAACTTTTGCAAATCTTGAAATTATTGAAATCAACAGAGAAATTGCCGACCAAGCCATTCTTTACCGTAAAAACAAATCCAAAAAGATAAAACTTCCCGACGCAATAATTCTCGCTTCCGCCAAATACATCAACGCCGATTTATTAACCGATGATTGGGATGATTTTCAAAACATAGATTCAACCGTCAATGTTAAAGATGTTGACGATTTGAAAATTTGAAAGGTCTCGACTCGAACGGCATTTTGAATCC
>Ga0136618_10000019_pt1 | contig 35786 bp, 37 predicted proteins | sample AntDrymUQ3302106_2_FD_104805 | JGI IMG/M metagenome (GOLD analysis project Ga0136618, IMG submission 104805) | Polar desert sand microbial communities from Dry Valleys, Antarctica - metaG UQ330 (21.06) | ecosystem: Environmental > Terrestrial > Soil > Desert | place: Antarctica: Dry Valley... | reverse complement strand
GACGTCGGTTCCGACGGTCGTGCGCAGCGGCGAGGCGTTCAACGTCGTGCCCGCCGCTGGCGAGCTGCTCTGCGACCTGCGCGCCGACGATCTGGCGACGTTCGATCTGGTCCTCCGCGGGCTGCCGACCGCGGTCGACGGAGTGCGCCTCGAGGCCGACTTCCTGCGCCGCTGGCCGGGCATGAACTCGCGCGGGGCGACCGCGCCGCTGCTGCTCGACGCCGCCGGGCGCCTGGGCCGACCGATCCACGGCGCCGACAGGGGAGGCGCGAGCGACGCGAGCTACCTCGCGCCGGTGATCGCCGTCACCGTCGACGGACTCGGACCGCGCGGCGGTGGCGCGCACACGCCGACCGAGCACATCATCGCCGAATCGCTGCGCGAGCGGGCCGAGGTGGCGCTCGCGCTGGCCGCCGCCGTCCTGGCGTAGAACCGCCGCGGGCACCGGCCCGATGCGGGGGAGATAACGCCAACATAAGCGCGTGCAAACCCTGTGAACGTGCGCTAGGCTACCCGCGTCTTGACCAGCCGAATCCCTGCCGATCCTCGGTAGGGAACGGGGGAACCACTTGGGTCGCTTCGGCGGTCCGGGGGCGAATCGTCGCGTCATGCGACATAGCGCTAGCTCTTTCTGCGCGAGCCCGTCAGCTAACCCCGCAGGCACACGAAGGAGACGGGGGGGGTGTAGCGCACGTGATGAGGTCGGTATTGCGTCTTACGATGCTGTCGGTGGCAATGATGTTGCTCGTCCCGGGGACCGGCTTCGCCAAGAAGAAGAACTGGCATCTCGGCGACCGCACCCTGCGCCAGGGCAGCAAGGGTCACGACGTCCGCGTCCTGCAGAACTTCCTGACCCGGGCGGGCATCCGCACGAGCACAGATGGCGCCTTCGGCCGTGGAACCAAGAAGAACGTCCGCAGGTTCGAGCGTGCCCAGCGTCGCCGTGTCGACGGGAAGGTGACCAGGCTCGACGTGCTCGTGCTGCGCGACGTCGTCCGCAACGGTGGCGCCGTCGCCAAGGCCGCCGGGACAGGTGGAGCGCTGCCCAGGAACGCAGCACCGCTCGAGCCCGCCAAGCCCGCCAAGCCCGCCGAGCCCGCCGAGGCCGCGCCGCTTGAGCTCGGTCCAGGCATGAAGGCGACCGTCGGCGACGACGGCCTCGCCGTGGCGCCGGCGTTGGCGCCCCCCGTGGTGCAACAGGTCATCAAGGCCGGCAACGAGATCGCCACCACGCGCTACATCTACGGCGGTGGCCACGGTGAGTGGAAGGACGACGGCTATGACTGCTCCGGCTCGGTCTCCTACGCGCTGCACTTCGCAGGACTGCTCGAGAACTCGATGCCCTCCGGAGGCTTCATGAACTGGGCCGAAGAAGGGCCTGGCCAGTGGATCACCGTGTACGCCAAGGGCAGCCACATGTACATGGTCGTCGCCGGGCTGCGCTTTGACACCAGCGGGCGCTCGAGCGCCGGCACGCGCTGGCAGGCCAGCAAGCGCCCGACGGGCGGGTACGCAGTGCGTCACCCCAAGAGCCTGTAGCTCCCGGGCCGACGCGGCCGGCGGTCCTGGCGCATAGCCGTCGCGTCTGCCGGATACTTGCCCTGTGAGGGGTTTCCGGCGGTGCGGCCTCGTGACCGCGATCACGGTGCTGATCGGCGCGTGGCTTGCCGTGGCGGAGGCCTCCGCGCGCGTCGCCCTCGTCGCATCGGGAACGCCGGAGCTGGCGATGGTCGACGTCACCACGTGGAAGGTCGTCTCGCGCCTGGAGCTGCCCGGTGCGGCAGGGGCCGTCGCGGTGTCGCGAGACGGGCGCACCGGCTACGTCTCGGCGGGCAGGACGATCGTCGCGGTCGACGTCAACGAGCGCCGCAAGGTCATCAGCCGCTCCGGCGGCCGTGGACCGACCACGGCGCTCGAGGTCTCGCCCGACGGGCGGCACCTGTACGCCGTGCAGGGCCGCCGGCTGCGCGTCCTGAAGACCTCCAATCTCAAGGCGGTCGGCTCCGTCGACCTGCATGGCCGTGGCAGCGTCATGGCGTTGCGCCACGACGGGCTTCTGGCCGGCGTCGTGCTGTCTTCCGGACGCGTGGCGATCGTCGACCCGCGGGCCAGGCACCTGCTGCGGCGAGTGCGCGTGCCCGGCGCGACAGGTGTGGCGATCGCCGATGACGGGCGGGCGCTCGTGACCGCCCGCGGACGGCTTCGCACGATCCCCCGGCGGACGCGACGCCCGCGGGCGGCAGGCATCGCCCTGCCGCGCGGTGCCGGCGGTAACGTCAGCCTGTCGCCCGGACGCACGCGCCTGGCAGTGGGGGCGCGGTCCGGGTCAACCAGCGGCGCGATGGTCTTCCTGGGCAGCGGGCGCGTGCGGCGGGTCGTGGCCGGAGCCGGCCTTGGGACGCCGTCGTGGACGCCGGACGCCGGTCGCATCTTCTTCGCCAATCGCCGGACCGGTGCGCTGTCGGTGGTCAGCCAGCGCACGCGCCGGCGCCTGGGGGTCGTGCGCCTGCGCGGCTCGTCGCCGGTGGGCATCGCCGTCCAGCCGGGTCGCGCGCTGCTGCGCGGCACGCCGGGCGACGACGTCCTGCGCGGCACGCGCGGCGCCGACCGGATCGAGGGCTTGGAGGGCGACGACATCCTGCGCGGCGGGCGGGCCCGCGACGTGCTCGACGGAGGGCCCGGCAAGGACAGCCTGTCGGGAGGGTCAAGCAGCGACCGGGCCAGCGGGGGCGATGGTGACGACTTCATCCTCGGCGATGCGGGCAACGACACGATCCTCGCGGGCGCGGGCGCCGACGGCGCCGACGGCGGCACCGGCAACGACACCATCGACGGCGACGACGGCAACGATGTGCTCGACGGCGGTGACGGTGATGACACGATCCGTGGCGGCGACGGTGACGATCAGATCGTCGAGAAGGGCTTCGGCAACGACGAGCTGCTCTCCGGCGGACCCGGCAACGACGTCATCCGCGGGGGGCGCGGCTCGGACCGCCGGATGCTCGGCGACGATGGCGACGACGAGCTGTTCGGCGAGTCGGGAACCGAGCAGATGAGCGGCGGCCGTGGCAGCGACGTGGTCGACGGCGGCCGCGGCGGCGACAACATGCTCGGCGACGAGGGCGACGACTCGATGCGCGGCGGGCTGGGCAACGACCGCATGGACGGCGGCCCCGGGCAGGACCGCGTCGACGGCAGCTCGGGGTCCGACGAGCTGCAGGGCGCTGACGGCAACGACGAGGTCGTGGGCGGGCCCGGACCCGACGTGATCCGGGGCGGCGACGGCGACGACTCGATCCGTGCGGCCGACGACAGCGCCGACATGGTCGACTGCGGTCCCGGCAGCGACACCGTCTACGTCGAGCAGGAGGCGCCCGATCGCGACACGCTGATCGACTGTGAGCTGGTCATCCGCATCCCCGCCGAGCTCGCCAACGACGGCGAGCTGCCCTCGATCATCCGCGGAACGCCGGCCGACGACTTCCTGCAGGGCACCAACGACGAGGACTCGATCTTCGGCGCCGACGGCGACGACCGCCTCTTCGGGCGCGGCGGCGACGACTACGTCGACGGCGAGAACGGCGACGACGAGCTCTCCGGCGGCCCGGGTAACGACATCCTGCCCGGACGCGGCGGCAATGACACCATCCACGGCGACGAGGGCGACGACCGCATCACCGGCGATCGCGGCCGCGATCGCCTCTTCGGCGACGACGGCGACGACGAGATCTTCGGCAACCTCGATCCCGACTTCATCTCTGGCGGCCGCGGCAACGATCGCATCAACGTCGTCGGCGGCTCCGCCGACGCGGTGTTCTGCGGGCCCGGGCGCGACACGGTGCTCGCGAGCCTCGGCGACGTGATCGCACTCGATTGCGAGGACGTGCGCAGGTAGGCGGCGGACGTCAGTCGTCGTGGCGCGGACGGCCGCGGTCGCGCTTGCGCGCCGACGCGCGCCGCTTGGCCTCAAGTCGGCGCGTGCGCGAGGCCTTGGTGGGCTTCGTCGCGCGGCGTGCGCGCGGGACCTCCAGCGCGCGCGACAGGCGTCCCGCGAGGCGTTCGAGCGCCAGCACCCGGTTGCGCGCCTGGCCGCGCGCGTCCTGCGCGACGGCGCGAACAACCGGTCCGCAGCGTGCCATCACGCGCCGCTTCTGCGCGTCGTCCAGCGTCGCCGACGCGGCGACGTCGAAGCTCGCCTCGATCCGCGACTCGGTCTTGTTGGCGTGCTGACCTCCCGGCCCCGAGGAGCGGCTTGCCAGCACGGTGACCTCGTCCAGCGGGATCGCGACCTCGCGGTTGATCTGCAGCAGCTCGGCCATCGACACATGATCGCCGACGTCGCATGAGCGGCGCTCGTGCCAGCCTGCGCCGCCTCCTCATCCGCGCGGTTAGAGTCGCGTCATGTCCGAGAACCTCGCCCTGAACCTGACGCGCACGGCTGCCGAGCACCCTGACGCGATCGCCTGCCGGCTCGACGACGCCGCGTTCAACTACCAGCTGCTGGAGAACGCCAGCGCGCGCGTGGCGGCGATGCTCGCGGCCAAGGGCGTCGTGACGGGCGATCGCGTGGCGGTCATGCTGCCCAATGTCCCGTACTTCTTCGCGATCTACTACGGCGTGCTGCGCGCAGGGGCGATCGTCGTGCCGATGAACGTCCTGCTCAAGGGCCGCGAGGTCGGCTACTACCTCACCGACTCGGGAGCGAAGGTCCTCTTCGCCTGGCACGGCTTCCTCGAGGCCGCCGAGCAGGGCGCCGAGCAGGCCGGCGACGTCGAGGTCATTCCGGTGGCGCCGGGCGAGATCGAGGGCCTGATCTTCGCCCATGAGCCCACCGAGGAGGTCGTCGAGCGCGACGCCGGCGACACGGCCGTGCTGCTCTACACGTCGGGGACGACCGGCAAGCCCAAGGGCGCGGAGCTGACGCATTCCAACCTGCGCCGCAACGTCGAGGCGGCCGTGGAGCTGTTCGCTCTGAACGTCGACGACGTGATCTTCGGCGGGCTGCCGCTGTTTCACTCCTTCGGGCAGACCTGCACGATGAACGCGGCCATCAAATGCGGCGCGACGGTGACGCTGCTGCCGCGCTTCGAGCCGGCCAAGGCGCTGGAGATCCTGCAGCGCGACGGCTGCACGGTCTTCGAGGGCGTGCCCACGATGTACGGCGCGCTGCTGAACCATCCCGGCCGCGACGCGATCGACGCATCGGGGCTGCGCGTCTGCGCGTCGGGCGGCGCGTCGATGCCCGTCGAGGTCATGCGCGGCTTCGAGGAGGCGTTCGGCTGCAAGGTCCTGGAGGGCTACGGCCTGTCGGAGACCTCGCCGGTCGCCTCCTTCAACCACCCCGACCGCGAGCGCAAGCCCGGCTCGATCGGCACACCGATCGCGGGCGTGGAGTTCAAGCTCGTCGACGAGGCCGGCGAGGCAGTGGCGGCCGGCGCGATCGGCGAGATCCTGATCAGGGGCCACAACGTCATGAAGGGCTACTGGGAGCGCCCCGAGGCGACGGCCGAGTCGATCAGGGACGGGTGGTTTGCGACCGGGGACATGGCGCGGATCGACGACGATGGCTATTACTTCATCGTCGATCGCAAGAAGGACCTGATCATCCGCGGCGGCTACAACGTCTATCCGCGCGAGGTCGAGGAGGTGCTCTACGAGCATCCGGCGGTCCGTGAGGCGGCGGTGATCGGCGTTCCCGACAAGGAGTGGGGTGAGGAGGTCGGCGCCGCCGTGGCGCTCAAGGATGGCGAGGCCGTCGAGGCCGAGGAGCTACAGGCCTTCGTCAAGGAGCAGGTCGCCGGCTACAAGTACCCCCGCCGCATCTGGTTCGTCGACGAGCTGCCGAAGGGACCGACGGGCAAGATCCTCAAGCGGGAGATCAGCGCCCCCGAGTAATGGCGCGCTATGACCTCATCATCGTCGGTACGGGTTCGGCGGGCATGGTGGCCGCCGAGTTCGCGCCGAAGCTTGGCATCAAGGTGGCCAGCGTCGAGCGCGACCGCGTCGGCGGCGATTGCCTGTGGACGGGCTGCGTGCCCTCCAAGGCGCTGCTGGCCTCCGCGAAGGCCGCGCACACGATCCGCCACGCCGACACCTACGGGCTGACGGCCAGCGGGCTGCAGGTCGACACCGCCCGCGTGTGGTCGCGCATCCACGCGATCCGAGATCAGATCGCGGCGACCGACGACAGCCCGGAGCACTTCCGCGCCCTCGGCGTCGAGCTGCTGATGGGCTCGGCGCGGCTGACGTCGCCGACGACGCTGCTCGTCGGCGAGGAGGAGCACGAGGCGCGCTACATCCTGCTGGCGACCGGCAGCCGCCCGGCGGCGCCGCCCGTCGAGGGCCTGGCGGACGCGGGCTTTCTCACCAGCGAGCAGATCTTCGATCTCGACCGCCCGCCGTCGAGCCTCGTGATGATCGGGGCAGGGCCGATCGCGATGGAGCTCGCGCAGGGTCTGACGCGGCTGGGGGTGACGGTGACCGTCCTGGAGCGCGCCGACCGGGTGCTCGCGCGCGAGGAGCCCGAGCTCGCCGCACGCCTCGTGCAGGCGCTGCGCTCAGAAGGCGTCGACCTGCAGACCGGCGTCGAGATCGAGCGCGTCAGCGTTGGCGCGGACGGCTCGAAGACGATCCACGCGGGCGAACGCTCGTGGACCGCGGCGGAGATCTTCGTCGCCGCTGGCCGCGCGCCGAACGTCGAGGATCTCGGCCTGCAGGAGGTCGGCGTGAAGACCGGCAAGCGCGGCATCGAGGTCGACGACAAGCTGCGATCGAGCGTCAAGTCGATCTACGCGGCCGGCGACGTCGCCGGGCGCTATCTCTTCACCCACTCCGCCGGCTACGAGGCCGCGCGGGCGGTGCGAAACATGTTCCTGCCGGGATCGAGCGGCGACGACTTCCTCGTCCCGTGGTGCACGTTCACCGATCCCGAGCTCGCCCATGCCGGCCTGACCGAGGCGCAGGCGCGCGAGGAGCACGGCGACGACGCGGTGGCCGTCTGGCGGCGGGACCTGTCGCACTCCGACCGCGCGCGCGCCGAATCGGCTGACGAGGGCGAGATCCGCATCGTCACCGCCAAGGGCCGCATCGTCGGCGCGCACGCGCTGGCGCCGAGCGCCGGCGAGCTGATCGGCGAGCTGGCGCTGGCGATCGACCAGAAGCTCAAGCTGTCGGACCTCGCGTCGCTCGTGCACGTCTATCCGACGATCGCCCTGGCCGTCCAGCAGATCGCCAGCGACGCTGCCTACGAGACGGCGGAGAAGTACTCCTGGCTCGTGCGCTCCGACGCCGACTGAGCTCAGGCTCAGCGCTTGTAGTACGCGGACACGCCGTCCAGCAGTCCGCCGTGCAGCTTCGCCTCGCGGATCGCCTTGAAGTAGGCCGCGTCGTGGGTCAGCGAGTCCAGTGGTGGGATATGCACGTCGACGGCGACGGGCTTGCCGGTGATGTCGGGGTCATCCCATGGCTTGTCGGTCTTCAGCCACGGCGGCGGCCTGCGACCGGCGATGTGGAACTTCTCGATCTCCAGGTAGCGGGCCACGGGGTCGTCGATCGCGCGCTGGATGTCGGCGAGCACCGCCGTCCAGGACATGTCGGCGTCGGGAACATCGGGGTACTCGAGCTGGATGCGGCGCGTGTGCCTGCCGACCGCGATCGGCTCCGCTTGTGTCGCTCCCGCCCGGGACATCAGCCCGCGGGTGCCGTAGAACGGCTGGCCGTTGATCGCCACGAGCTGCACATCGTGCTCGATCGACGTGATGAGGTTGTCGTAGGGATCGCCGCCACGGTCGGCGGTGACGAGGATGTCGGCATGCAGGCCGGCACGCAGTCGCCCGATCCGATCGCCCCATCCGAGCCCATGCGCCGGGTTGCGTGTCGCCATCGCGCACAGCTCCCGCGCCGTGAACGCACGGTCCATGTTCGTGTTGTTCCACAGGTCCGCGACCTTCAGCTCGCCGAGCAGGTTCTTTGAGCCCGAGGGCGACCAGTCCGAGCCCAGGCAGATGTTCATGCCCTTGTCGTGGGCGGTCGCGACGTCGGTCGTCGCGCGATAGAGCCACAGGTTCGAGAACGGCGACCAGACGATCGTGCCGTTCTCGGCGGTGCCGGCCTCACGCTCCCACTCCTCGAACTGCGGTGCCCGCAGCGCCGTGCAGTGGATGCCGCAGAAGCGCGGGTGCAGCATCCGCTGGCTGCGCGCCAGCTCGTACTCTCCGATGAGCTTGAGGTCGGTGCCTTCGGAGAGGTGGTAGATGAAGGCCTTGCCCTCGTCCATCCGCGCGCGGTACTTCTTGTAGTCCTCGACGTTGCGCAGCGGCAGCGCCGACTGGTAGGCGAGCTTCTCGCCCTCCGTGAAGGTCTCGTACTCGATGTTGCGCACCAGCCAGCCGTCGTAGGGGTGGGCCATCTTGGCCGAGCCCTGGATCGCGGTCGTCCCGCCGATCACCGCTTTGACCTCGCAGTACTTCAGCACCGCCTTGCCCGCGAGCGCTCCGAGCGCGTTGGCCGGGTCGGACACCGTGCCCTCGTAGTCCCCGTGGCTCGGCCAGTCGGCGCGGTCGGTGAAGGGCTCGGTCCTGCCCGGCGGTGCCCAGAGCGCCAGCACGTTGTAGACGACATGGCTGTGCAGGTCGATCAGGCCTGGATAGACGCAGCCCTTCGTCTCGACGCGCCTTGCGGACTCAAAGCCCGTCGGGGGCGGGTCGCCGCGATCCTGCACCGCGTGAATCAGCTCGTCGTCGCCGATATACACGGCCCCGTCGGGCAGCACCGGCCGCTCGTCGTCCATCGTGACGACGCGACCGTAGATCACCAGCGGCGCGATCATCGCGCTACGGCCCGGTCGTGGGAGCGGTCCAGATCAGCGTGTGACCGTCGTCGGGCCGAGGGCGACCGACCGAGTTGCGCGCATTGCCGGGCCCGGCACGAACCCCTGCATCGTCGCCGAGAAACGGCGGAGCGCCGAACGGCAGGTCGATTCGCGGGATCGGCGAGTAGTCGGCCTCGATGCTCGTTGCCGTAGTTGGGGCCGGCGACATCGCCGTCGGGGTCGGGCGTCACGATCTCGCGCAGGTCGCTGACCGCGGCGCGCCACTCGTCCGTCAGCGCCGCCTCGTCGCGGCTGGAGGGATGCGGCACGCGGCAGACCTTGACGTCCGGCCGTTCCGACCACAGATCGACCGCCGCCTGTGCCATGCCACCGAACGCGACGATCGCCTGCAGCTCGGGTGTGGCGACCGTGTCGTAGAGCTCGTTTCGCCAGCTCAGCTGGTCGGGATCGGCGAGCTTGCGGCGCTCGGTCGAGGCACGACTCGGATGTACCGCGTAGGCCCAGGCGTTGAGACACACGTAGGACCGCGTCAACCCGATCTTCGTCAGAAAGCCTTGCACGCGCTGCCCCGCGTCACCGATCAGCGAGCGCCCCGCGATCCGCTCGGTCGGGCCGGGATCGGAGGCGACGCACAGCACGCGCGCCGAACCGTCCAGGCGCCCGCGGTAGAAGATCGGCCCCCAGTCAAACCAGAAGTCTTCCTTGACCGGCGGGTCTGGAACGCGATCGAACATCGCGGCGAGGTGCTCGGGCGGCCCAGGATCGAACTCGGACATGACTCGACCCTACGCCGCGCGTCAGCGCCGGAGCTGTGGGATCGGTCACAGTCCGGGCGGGTGCCGGGCGACGAAGCCGCCCGTCGGGCGCATGTCGCGCGTCCAGCGCGTGCCGCCGCGCAACGCGCTCGTGTCGAAGCGCCAGCCGCCGACGACCATGAACATGTGGCCGGGGTTGGCGTAGATCGTGATCCACTTGCCCGGCCCGGCCTCGCCCCAGCTCATGAACGGGCCGGAGGCCATCGGCGAGGTCACGAGGCCCGCCGCCGCGAGCGCGTAGCTGATCGATCCTCAGCAGTCATATGCGGTGTCCTTGAAGCCCGCGTGGCCGCCGCCGTAGAGGCAGGGCAGTCCGGCGATCGCGTTGCCGGCGGCGATGACCAACCCGACCGGCGCCGGGGCGCCGGAGGGCGGCTGGGCCGTCCCGCCGGGGTTGGTGGCGATGCCTGCGCGCGCCGTCCGCGCGAGGCGCTTTCGCAGCGAGGCGAGCTGGCTCTTGATCTGTCGCAGCGTGCTGCGCTTGGCCGCGCGGCCCGACAGTCGCCGCTGCTGCTCGGAGAGCAGCGCGGACTCAAGCGTCTGCGCGCGCTCGCGACGCTCGTCGAGGACGGTCGTCAGGCGCAGCTGGCGCTGTTGTGCCGTGGCCAGCGAGCCGGCCTGCCTGGTCACGACCGCGCGGGAGTCGCGCGCGGCGTCCATGATCTTCGCGTTCTGGCGCGCGACGCGCTTGAAGAATTCGCCCTGTTCGAGCAGGTCGATGAAGCCCTCGGCGGTGATGACGACGGAGACGAGGTCGGGCTGCGGGTTGCGGTAGGCCGTCTGCAGGTTGGCCCGCAGGGCGTCGGTCGCCCGCTGCTGACGCTTGACCAGGCGCGTGAGCCGGTCGCGGGCGCGCACGAGGTCGCGCTCGACGCGGTCGAGCTTGGCCTGCGCGGTGCCGACGTCGGCCTGGACCCCGCGCAGGCGGCGCTGCGCCGCCGCGAGCCCGCCGGCAGACGAGCGGATCTTCGCCGACTCTGACGCGACGGCCGCGCGCAGGCGCTCGGCGCGGTCGGCCTTGGACTTGATCTGGCTGTTGAGGTCGGCGCCCGCTGGCCCGGCCGCGAGCAGGATCGCGACGCTCGCGGCGGCGCACAGCGCCACCGCGCAGACAAGGACGAGTCGGCGGAGAGGGAAGGTCGTCATCGGGGGTGCGGCGTCGCGGCGACGCTAGCAGCGGCCATCGAGAACGCAGGAGGATCGCCTGCATCTGCATGCAATCCTGCAGGACGGACCACTAGCGTGGTCGGCGTGAACGGCGACGACGTCTGGGTCGGCTTCGATGTGGGGACGCAGGGTGCGCGCGCGGTCGCGGTGTCCGGCGACGGCCGCGTCGTGGGGCGTGGGGAGGCGGCGCTGCGCGGCCGACGGGAGGCCGGGCGCCACGAGCAGGACCCGGCCGCGTGGTGGGAGGCGGCCGCCCTCGCCAGCCGCGCCGCGATGGCCGGCGTCGCGCCCGAGCGCGTTCGCGGCGTGGCGACTTGCGCGACGTCGGGGACGGTCCTGCTCGTCGATCGCGAGGGCGAGCCGCTGACGCCCGGGCTCATGTACGACGACGCGCGCGCGGCCGAACAGGCGGCGCGAGTGGACATGCCCGCGTCGTGGGGCCTGCCGAAGCTCGCGTGGATGCTTGACGAGTGGCCGGATCTCGCGCGCGGCGCGCGCGCCGCCCACCAGGCGGACGTCATCACGCACCGGCTCGCCGGCCACGACGTGCCGGCCGACTCCAGCCACGCGCTGAAGACCGGCTACGACGTCGAGCGCGAGCGCTGGCCCGCGCTGGACCTGCCCGACGGGATGCTGCCCGACGTCGTGCGCTCGGGGACCCTGCTCGGGGAGGTCTGTGCGGCGGCGGCAGCCGAGACCGGACTGCCGCCGGGGACCCCGGTCGTCGCCGGCATGACCGACGGCTGCGCCTCCCAGCTGGCGGCTGGGGCGGTGCGCGAGGGCAGCTGGAACTCCGTGCTGGGCACGACGCTCGTGCTCAAGGGCTGCTCGACACGGCTGCTGCACGACCCGGCCGGCGTGCTCTACAGCCACCGCTCGCCCGACGGCTCGTGGCTTCCGGGCGGGGCGTCGAGCACCGGCGCGGGCGTGCTGGCCGCGATGTTTCCCGGGCGCGACCTCGACGAGCTCGGGGCGCGCGCCACACGCCATCAGCCGACCAGCGTGCTCGCCTACCCGCTCGTCTCGCGCGGAGAGCGCTTCCCGTTCGCCGCGCCCGACGCCGAGGCGTTCATGGTCGGCGAGCCCGCCGGCGAGGCGCAGCGCTTCGCGGCGCTGCTGCAGGGCGTCGCGCTCGTCGAGCGGCTGTGCTTCGACTACGTGGATCTGCTCGGCGCGCCGGCCGTCCGCGAGCTGACGCTGACCGGCGGCGCGACGCGCAGCCGGCGCTGGTCGCAGCTGCGTGCGGACGTGCTCGGTCGTCCGGTGCGGCTCGTCGAGCATCCCGACGCGGCGTTCGGGATGGCGGTGCTCACGGCGTCGACACGCCAGCGTGGAGGCCTCGCGGCCGCCGCGGCGTCGATGGTCCGCACGAGCGAGACGATCGGACCGCGACCGGACATGGCCGGGCGCTTCTTCGAGCCCTACCTGCGGCTCGTGGACGAGCTCGAGCGCCGCGGCTGGCTCGGTGGCGTGCTCGCCGAGCACGCGCGCTCGCGCGTCCCGCGGATCTAACGTTTGGTGGCGGCGCTGGCCAGGTCGGAGAGCGTCCCGGCGATCGTCTTCAGTCGCCGGTCGGCGCCCTCGAGGGCTGCGCCGCCGGCCTACATTGGAGACCTTGGCGCCCTCAGAGCCCCGCAGGAACGACAGCAGTACTGTCGGATGGGTGAGCCTGTGCCGGCAGGGAGCGCTCGGGCCTAGTGCGGCGAAGCGGCATGATCCGCGTCAGCCCCGGGGGGGAGAACCGATGCGGCTGGAGGTAGCGGTGGTGTCGTCGAAGGATAAGCTGGATGCCGGGCGCCATTGACGGTTGTTGAGCGCCGGCTCGGGCTCGTCAGAGCGGCCGGGGACCGCGACTGCGGGACGGCGTGCAGCTCGAGCGCGTTCAGCGTTGAGGAGAACAGCGGTACCGCGATAGCTGCGCGTGCCAGGCAGCGCGGACAATTGGTCAGGGTCAGGTAATGCGCGCGAGAGTTGATCGCAAGCCGGCAGCGTGGGCAATGCAGGTAGCTCATCGCGCGTGACCGCCGTGGGGCTGTGCTGCGGGCCGGTTGGTGTGTTGGTCGTCAACCGCGTGGGGTGTCTGTCGCTGGACTGGTCGTCTGCAGCTGGCATGCACGGCGCTGCCGACCACACCCGCCGTGCTATCGCCGTTGCGAATCGGCCGGGTACACAGCACGCACCGCCGCGCCGGCGCGCGACGGGCCGTTCGCCCGTCATTGCGGCTGACCGGGCACGCGGACGCGTCGTGTTCAGACGCGATCTTCAAGCTTCCGGGTATCCCTGGGCTGCTGATCGTCATGGGACGCACAGCTAGTCGACCAACGGCAGTCGATCGGCCATGCCGCAGACGCGCAGCACGCGCAGCACGTGCTCAGGCGGGCGTCGCAGGCTGAGGCGGTGACCGTTAGATCGCGAGCGAGCGTCGGCGACGATCAGCATCCGGATCCCGGTGCCATCAAGGAACGTCAGGCAGCCAAGATCAAGCACGATCGTGGCTGCGTCGGTCGCTTCGACGCGGATGAGTTCCTGCTCGACGTCGGGCGCGGTGGCGAGATCCATCTCACCCGTCACGCTGATCGTGTGAGCGTCGCCGACACGCTGCGAGCGCATCGACAGCTCGCCGAGCGCCAACAGCAGCTCGGTCGCGGACTGCGTGTGGGAAGACAGGGATAGGTCGTCGGTCATCAGGACACATCACGCTGGTGTGCGTGGGTCCTGAGCCGGCCCGGGGCGGTGCGGGCTCGTCCCCCTCTTGAGGTCAACCCGTCCGAGTGCCCGCTGCGGAGCCTCAGACTTACGTTAAAGACTACATCGCCAAACGTCATGTTTCCATCCGCGGCAATTCGCCTTTCTGCTGGCCCGCCGCGTCGTCCATGCGTCGACACCGTCACTTGCAGCAGGCGTGTCGTTGTCGGCGTGCCCCTCGTGCGGCGATGGATCGCCGGTGTCGGCGATCGAACCGACGGTGCCCGCGTCGGGCGAGTCGTCGGCGTTCCACCGCCAGCAGACCGCAGAACATTACGCGGTGCGGTGCGGCGCGGCAGGCTGCGAGCGAGCCACGCATGGGCTAAGCCTCGGGTGAGCGGGGGCCGGACCGTCATTTGGGCTCCTGTCATGTCCGAGAGGTATCGACTCGGAACGCCGGGAACTTGAGCGCCGCGTGACGGAGCGCCCAGCTACCGGGCCATCAAGCGCGCGTGTTCGCCACACCCCATCGCAACGTTTGGTTTGGTGTCGCGGCTCCATGGACGAAGTCTCACGCGGCTATCGCGCGCGGCTGACCGAGGCGAGGCCACGCAGTGGTCTCGGGCGTTCGGTTCCGACCCGTCCTAAAGGAGGTCCACGCGGGCGACGGCGACACGATCGTCCACGCCGAGTTGAACCTACCCGGAGGTGGCGTCCTGATGCTCAGCACCGAGCCCGAGAACCCCGATCTCTGGGGCAGGCGCGCCGGACTCGGCTGGCTGTACGCCTCGGTCGAGGATCCGGATGCGCTGTACGAGCGCGCCGTCTCGGCCGGAGCCGAGATCGTGATGGAGCTGACCGACACCGATTACGGCTCGCGCGACTTCTCGGTCCGCGACCTGGAGGGCAACATATGGAGCTTCGGGACCTACGCGCCTTGAGAGATGGATGATCCCGAGTCGCGCATCGCCTTCGAGGATCCACGCGCCGCCCGTGATGCCGGCGTGGTGGTGGGCTGGACCGCTGACTCACCCGAGCGCGGGCGGCACGCAACCAAGCAGCACGTCCTCGGCCTCTGTCGCGAACACGTGCAGGCCCAGGCCCTCGGAGATCTCCTGACAGACCCTGACGCCGCGGATGCTGTTGCCATACTCGTCCAGCCCCGGCGAGAACACCGCGATGCCCAGCTTGCCCGGGATCACGCAGAGGATTGCGCCGCTGACCCCGCTCTTGGCCGGCACCCCGACCTCGTAGGCCCACTCTCCGGCGAAGTCATACATCCCGCATGTGTACATGACGCTCAGCACGTCACGAACGCGTTCACGGGGCAGGCAGACGCGACCGGTCACGGGGTTGATGCCGCCATTGGCCAACGTGGAGCCCATCATCGCCAGCTCCGAGCAGGTGACCTTCACCGAGCACTGGCTCAAGTACGTCTGGAGGGTGTCCTCGACGTCTCCTTCGATCATGCCGTGCGCGCGCATGAGGTACGCGGTGGCACGATTGCGGTCGGCGGTGCGCAGCTCGCTCTGGAGCGTCCGGCGATCAACCCCTAGCCGATCGCTGTCTGCGTAGTCGCAGAGGCTGCCGCGTAGCCGTTTGATCTTCTCGGCGGTGTCGGCGCCGCGCACGAGATCGCTGGTCACGAGCGCGCCAGCGTTGACCATCGGGTTGTAGGGGCGGTTGTGGCGCTCGTCGAAGACGATCGAGTTGTACGCATCGCCGCTGGGCTCCACCCCGACACGCGTGAGGACGTGCTCGCGCCCATGGTCTTCGAGCGCGAGGCCGTAGGCAAAGACCTTGGACACCGACTGCAGCGCGAAGGACACGTCGGCATCGCCGACGCTCGTCAGCGTGCCGTCCACGCGGGCGATCGCGATCGCGAACTCGTCCTGGTTCTCGACCGTCTCGCCGATCGGGTGATAGCCGCGTCCGGACTCGTAGAACCTGGCTTCATCGGTCAGCTCGATGTGTAGCTGGCGTTCGTAGAGCGCTGCCAGTCGCCGGTCGACCTGATCGGTGATCTCAGCGGAGGACACAGCCGATCAGCCGGCGCAAACGCCTCAGGCGGGAGTGCGCTGGGCCGGCGGGCGAGCCGGCAGCAGCTCCTGCAGCGCCAGGTTCTCCAGCGGGTCGAGCACGGAATGCTGGGCGCAGGCGGGGACCAGCGTGTCGGACTCGGGGTGCGCCATCGCGTAGGAGCAGGATTGCAGGCGCTCCTGGGCCTCGAGGATCGCGGGGTCGGTGCTCATCTCGCCGCGCTGGAGCATCTCCCAGGCCGGGCGCACGTGCTTGGCGTCCATGAACGAGTGCATCACGTACGTGACGGCCTTGGGCTTCTCGCGCGCGATCGTGAGCGGGCCGCCGAGGCGCTTGACCAGGCGAGCCGCCCACGGCGCGCCGCTGCGCAGGACGGCCGGGTGTCGGGCGACGGCGCGCGTGCAGCGCGCCGCGCGCAGGCGGCGGCTGCCGTCCTCGAAGTCCATCCCGCCGAACGCCGCGATGAAGTCCTGCAGGGCCTGCGCGTCGCGCGGGTCGTCCTCGTCGAGCAGGGTCTCGTAGCGATCGGCGACGTAGATGCCGTGGGCGGTGCGGTTGCAGCGCACGTCGCCGACCTGCTCGGCGTTGTAGTGCAGTCGCGCGCCGACGCCCTCCTCGATGCGCTTCCAGACCTCGTCGGTGGAGAACTCGCGGTAGGAGTCCTTCCAGCGCGCCTGGTTGCCGATGAAGGCCGCCGGCTGGAAGGAGAACATCCGAAAGCCCATGCCGCGGCAGTCGCGCACGAGCTGCGGGATCTGGTCCACGTTGCGCGGCGTGACGGTGATGTTGTGCGCGAGGTAGTGCGTGACGCCGTGCTCGCGCTCCAGGCGCTGGAACATCTCGCAGAAGCGCTGGCGATAGGGGTTCAGCTCGACCTCTGAGTCGACGCGCTTGATGCCGCGGCGGCCATACATCATCGAGTCGAAGTGCCCCGCGAATGCGAGATGGTCGAAGCGCCGCTCACCGGTGCGCGGGTCGAGCGCCAGGCCCGCGAGGTAGTCGTAGTCGAAGTCGCCGTGGGTCATCGACATCGGCTTGCGGCCGTGGCGCATCATCGCCTTCAGCGCGCGGGCGTGATCGTCGGGGCCGAGCAGCGAGACCTCGCCGCCGATCAGCTGCGCGTGCTGGCCGGGCCCGCGGAACTTGCGCAGCAGCGCCATCTGCGCGTCCACCTCGGACTCGGTGTGGTCGCCGTCGGTGCGCACGCGGTTGGCTTCCTTGGCGTGGTAGCACGGGGTGCAGGCGAGGTTGCACTTCGGAAAGACGCCGTGCGTGCCCTCGCAGCCGGTCATTCGCTTGCCGAGCATCTGGTTGGGCTGCTTGACGTGCGCCGGCAGCTCCTCCCAGCGCGCGGCCAGCGCGCGGGTCAGGTCGGGATGCTCGGGGCGCGTGGCGACCTCGAGCGCGCGCAGGCGGTTGGGCAGCGAGGCCATGTGCTGACGCTAGCGCACCGCAAGGCGCGCCGGATCAACCAGGCGCTGCTCGTCGGGTTGGCGGGTGAAGCGGATGCGCCAGTCGCCGACTCTGAGGCGGTACTCGCCGCCGGGGCCGGTCAGGCGCTTGACGTCGCCTTGGGGCGGGTCGGTGAGCAGACCTTCGATGGCGGCCAGGACGCGCCGGCGGATCGGCTGGGTCGCCGCGCGGAGTGAGGCTCAGCGCACGATCCGGTACAGCCGTACCAGCCGCGCGGGGGAGACGCCGGCGACGTAGAGCCAGCGGATGACGAACCATGCGAGCACCGTGCGCGGAATGCCCATCGAGCGCCAGCGCCGTGACGACGTCGTCGCGGGGCCGGGCAGGCAGCGGGTTTCCCCGCTGCGCTCGAGGCACCGGACGAAGTCGTAGTCGTCCATGATCGGGATCTCGCGGTACCCGCCGAGCGCCTCGAACGTCTCGCGGCGCACCCACACCGACGAGTCGCCGTAGTAGAAGCCGCGGCGACGCTGGAAGCGGTAGACCGCGCCGAGGATGCGCTCGAACGCCTGCCCGCCGTCGAAGGCCAGCGCGAAGTTGCCGCCCGCGACGCCGGGCGTGCGCCAGGCGTCGGTCAGCGACGCGTAGGCATCCGGCGGCAGGCGGCTATCGGCATGCAGGAACAGCAGCACGTCGCCGATCGCCGCGCGTGCGCCGGCGTTGAGCTGCGCGGCGCGCCCGCCGACAGCCTCGATCACGAGGGGTGCGGTCGCATGCGCGCGGGCGAGCGCCACCGTCTCGTCGCCTGAGCCCCCGTCGGCGACGATCGCCTCCCACAGCCCGGGCAGGGTGGCGATCGCGTCGAGCAGATCCGGCAGCTCGCCCTGCTCGTCGAGCGTCGGGATGACGATCGAGACGAGCGGACCGAGCTCGGTCAGCGCGCTCACACCGCGCAATGAAACGCGGGCGGCAGCGAGCCGTCCTCCTGGCGCAGCACGAGGAAGCGCTCGACGATCCGGCGCTTGGCCTCGGCCAGCGACACCTCGCCGCGGGCGACGAGGAAGTCCGGCGAGGACTGCAGGTCGCCGCCGACCGGGTGCCAGTGCGCGCCGTCGGCGGTGATCGTCAGCTCGGGGACCATCACCGCGTCGGAGATCTGCATCGCGCCGGCATCGGCGGCATCGGCCGCGAAGCCGCGCTGCACGAGCGGGCGCACGGCGAAGTCCTCGCCGATGATGCCCAGGCCGGCCAGCCGCTCACGCAGGGCGGATACCTCGGCGCGGTTCTGCGGCGTCTCGGTCATCGCCACGCGCAACGGAAGGCCGAGGTCCGCGGCGTACTGCAGGCCGTCCATCGCCTTGACCCAGGAGCCCGCGCCACGCCAGCGATCATGGGTCTCGGCGCATGCCCCGTCGATCGAGGACTGCAGCGTCAGTCCCGGCCGCCCGGCGAGGCGCGCGAGCTCCTCGCGGCGGCGGCCGGTGAACAGCATCGCGTTGGTCAGCACGACGGTCGTCAGGCGATCGCACGCATACTCGATCATCTCGAGGATCCGCGGATGCACGAACGGCTCGCCGCCCGTCAGGTACAGCTCGGTGAAGCCCTCGGCCAGCGCCTCGTCGATGAGCGCCCTGAAGCGCTCGGGCTCGATCTGACGACGGCGCGCCGTCGGAGAGCTCGCCACGACGCAGTAGTCGCAGGCGAGGTTGCAGTGGAAGTTCGAGTAGACCCACAGCCGCGGCGGGAACAGCGCCGTGCCGAACAGCGAGACGACCGGCCGGCCGTCATCGACCTGCTCCGGCGCGTCCGCCCAGCCGGCGCCATCGACGGCGAAGCCGGTCGGCATCGCCTCGCGGTAGACGTGGTAGGCGCCGCGCGCGCGCTCGGGCGGCGGAACGATCTCCAGGCACGTCGTCCACCAGCCGGTCTCGATCGTCTCGACGAACGGCTCGGGCAGCTTCGCCGCACGCATCGACGCGGCCTGCGCGCGCCAGTCGTAGTCCAGCGCGACGAGCTCCACGCCGGCGATCTCGCCGTCGCAGAGGTCGATCACCGCGTACCAGACGTCCGTGCGCCCGTCATTGGCGGGCCGCCCGACCGCGCCGACGTTGACGATCCGCGTCCCGGCGACCTCACGCTCCCACGGAATGCCGGTGTGCGTGCACAGCAGCAGCCGCGCGCCGCTCGCGCGCACGCGCAGCTGTAGCTCGTCGTCGTCCAGCGACTCCCACAGGAAGTCGTTGATGACCAGCGGCGAGCCGTGGACCATGTGCACGTCGACGCCCGCGATGTCCATGCGCAGCTCGCCGGGCAGCTCGCGCATCCAGGCCGCGAACTCGGGCGACGTGTGCGCCTTCGTGTAGTCGTACATGAGCTGGGCGAAGTGGTTGTCACGCTCGTCGGCGTAGCCGCAGCCGCAGTCCTCGTCGCCGCGGCCGATCGCGACGTCGTAGTTGCCGGCGATCGTCTGGACGTCGTGCTCGCAGAGCAGCGGCCAGATCGCATCGCACTCGGCGCCGAAGCCCCCGAGGTCACCCAGACAGAAGCGCAGATCGCATCCGCGCGCCCGCGAGTCGTCCGCCAGCGCGCCAAGCGCGTAGGGGTTTGAGTACACGCCGCCGAATACCGCTAGCCGGGTCATCACCTGGAAGTATGGTGCGCGGCAGCGTTCAGAAGAGATCATGAGAGGGAGGTCCATGCCGCGCATCGCCATCCTGGGGGCCGGCCCGATCGGGCTGGAGGCCGCGCTCGCCGCCGCGCAGCGGGGCGAGGACTTCACCGTGTACGAGGCCGCCGACACCGTCGGCGGGCATGTCCGCGCCTGGGGCCACGTGCGCACATTCACCCCCTGGACGATGAACGTCTCCCCGCGAATGCGAGCGGCGCTGCCGCAGGCGCCCGACGGCGACGCGCTGCCAAGCGGCACACAGCTCGCCGACCAGCTGCTCGAGCCGATCGCCGAACTGCCCGAGCTCGCGGGCCGCATCCGCCTCGGGACGCGCGTGCTCGGCGTCGGGCGTGAGGGCCTGCTTAAGCACGAGGCGATCGGCGATCCGCGCCGCGGGTCGCGGCCGTTCCGGCTGCTCGTTGCCCGGCCGGACGGCAGCGAGGGCATCGACCATGCGGACGTCGTGATCGACGCGACCGGGACCTACGGCAACCCCAACCGGCTCGGCGACGGTGGCATCGACGCCGTCAACGAGCGCGCGTTCGAGGATCGCATCGAGCGCTTCCTGCCGGCACTTGACTGCGAGCCGCAGAAATGGGCGGGTCGCACGATCCTGCTGACGGGTTCGGGGCACTCGGCCCAGACGGCGGTGCGCCAGCTTGCGGCGTTCGCGCGCGACGCGCCGGGCACCCGCGTCGTGTGGGCGGTGCGCAAGCCCGAGCCCGACTGGGGTGTCGTGGAGGCCGATCCGCTGCCCGAGCGCGCCTCGCTGAACGCCGGCGCGTCCGAGCTGGCGGGCGGTGCGTCCGACGCGGTCTCGCTGCGTCCGGGACGCGTGACCGAGGCGCTGCACGGGCGCGGCGAGCGGATCGTCGTGACGCTGCGAAACGGCGAGTCCGAGGAGGTCGAGGTCGATCGCATCCTCGCGCTCAACGGCGGCGTCGGCGACCACGCGCTCTATCGCCAGCTGCAGGTCCACGAGTGCTACGCGACATCCGGGCCGATGAACCTCGCCGCCGCGCTGCTCGGGGAGAGCGGCGGCGACTGTCTGGCGGTCAGCGCGCACGGCCCCGAGACGCTGCGCAATCCCGAGCCCGGCTTCTTCATCCTCGGCGCCAAGTCCTATGGGCGCAACAGCCAGTTCCTGCTGCAGATCGGCTGGCAGCAGGTGGACGATGTCTTCGGATCCCTGATCGAACAAGGAGCACGCTGAATATGGCTTTGTCCGACTTTACCGGCGAGGCCTATACGCCGGCCGGGTACCCCGAGCTGGGCGCGATCGACCCGCTCGACAAGCGCCCGGGCACCTGACCGCCGTCCCGACCAGCGGGGAGCTTTGGGCGCGCGAGCAGCTCACGCTGCTGCTCGATGCGCGCTTCGCCCCGCGCGCCGTTGTCCGCTTCTTTGTCAACAGCCAGCGCCGCACCGGCGAGCAGCGCCGCGCGCGGCCTGCGACGGCGCGCCGCATGCGCCGCTGGGTCGCCGCCGGTGCGGGTGCGTGGGCGGCGCTGGCGCTGACCGGCCGCGAGCCGTTCCGGCGCCAGCTGGGCGCTTTCGCGGCGTGGTGGGCGCTGACCTGGCTGATGCTCGACTGGCACATCGGGATGGTCGAGACCGACGACGGACGCCCGCGCAACCTCGGCCCCGCCGACGCCTGGACGCTGGCGCGGGTGTGGCTCGTACCGGCCGCGGCGGACTCGCCGCAGCCGTGGATGTGCGCGCTGGCCTTCGTCTCCGACGGCCTCGACGGGCGCCTTGCGCGCGCGACCGAGCCGACGCGGATCGGGCGCGATCTGGAGGGCCTGGCCGACGCCGCCTTCGCGGCGGCCGCGCTGCGCGGGGCGCTGGCGCGCGGCTGGCTCGGCCGCGGCGCGGGAATCGGCGAGCTCGCGCGCCTCGGCGCCGGCTTCGGCTACGCGTTGTTCATCTGGTTCGGCTCGGCGAGCGCGCCCGACCCAAGGGTCCTGCATGCGGCTCGCGTGACGACCCCCGTGCGCGCCGCCGGGCTCGTCGCGGCGGGCATGGGCCGCAGACGCCTGGCGGACGCGCTCGTCGTCGGCGGGGCGCTCTGGAGCGCCGTGGCGATCGGACGGGCGTTGGCTTCAGCCCCGGATGCCCACGTTTGACGTGAGTCTGGCGTGTCAATTGCGGCCCTCGCGATCGGCGTCCTCTACGATCCGCCCACAGGGTCGCGACCGGGTGGTCGCGGAGGTCACGAGCGCAGTGGGAGGCGGAGCATCATGAGGCGACGGATCGTGGGAACATGGATCGCAGCAGTGCTCGGCGCAGTCGGGGCCGTCGCCGCGCCGTCCGCCATGGCCGCCACCGGAGGACCCGTGCACCCGGGCGTCCAGACGTTCACCGCGGGCGGCCAATGCACGGCGAACTTCATCTTCGCCGACGCCAGGAACACCTACATCGGACAGGCCGCGCACTGCGCGGGGTTGGGGGCCGCGAGAAATACAAACGGCTGCACCGCGGCCTCCCGGCCGCTGGGCACGCCAGTCACGGTGACGGGAGCCAGCAGGCCCGGCACGCTCGCCTACAGCTCGTGGCTGACGATGCAGAAGAAGGGCGAGACCGATCCCAACGCATGCGCCTTCAACGACCTCGCGCTCGTCAGGCTCCATCCGTCCGACGTCGACAAGGTCGATCCGTCGGTGCCCGGCTTCGGTGGGCCGATCGGCGTCGGCAGGGCGGGCGTGGGCTCGACGATCTTCTCCTTCGGCAACTCGTCGCTGCGCCTCGGACTCGCGCCGCTGAGCCCCAAGCAGGGGCTCGTCCTCTCCGTCGACGGCGGCGGCTGGAGCCGCAGCGTCTACACCGTCACACCCGGCGTTCCCGGTGACTCGGGCAGCGGCTTCATGAACGCCGCGGGGCAGGCGGTCGGCGTCCTGAGCACCCTGGCCCTGCTGCCCCTGCCGCTGTCAAACGGCGTCGGCGACCTGAGGCGTGAGCTGACCTACATGCGCGCGAGCAGCACGCTCGGCGACGTGAAGCTTGTGCCGGGCACGACACCGTACAAGGGCGACCTCGTGGGCGCCATCCTCAACGCGCGCTCCGCCGCGAGCAGGCTGTCGGGCCGGCGGCTGCGAGCCAGCCTCGGCGGACTGCGCGGCTAGCTTCAGTCAGGTCTCCTCGGATGGCAGCAGGTGGCCGTCGTTCTCGACGTAGCCATCCTTGCCGCCGACGGCGACGTAGATGAGGTCGCCCTCGCCGACGTTGCGGATCCGTCGGACGGTGGCGGCATCCATGCGGACGACCCCGCCGGGGCCGAGGCGGTGCACCGAGCCGTCGCCGAACTCCAGCTCGGCGTGGCCCTGGTGGATGAAGTACGTCTCCTCCTGCTCGTAGTGGTAGTGGCGCCGGCCCGCGAACTCCTCCGGCATGACGATCGCGTTGATGCCCAGCGCCTTGACGTCGAGCGCCGGGCGGATCTTGCGAAATCCGCCTCCGTGGCCCAGCGCGTCGATGTTGGCGAGCGCGTAGCCCTCACCGGTAATGACCTCCTGTGCTTCCTCTGGCTCGTCCATCTCGATCTCCTCAGTGGTCGGCGACCGTGGCGCCCTCGGGGATCAGGGGCCGGCGCTGGTCGTCCCAGAGCTGGATACCCCCCGCCATCGAATAGGCCTCGAATCCCGATGCGCGGAAGGCCTGCGCGGCCATCGCCGAGCGCGAGCCCAGGCGGCAATGGAAGATCACGGGCTTGTCGCGGTCGATCTGACCGCCCTGGGCGGCGGACGCCAGGCGCTCGAGCTCGATATGCGTGGTGCCCTCGATGCGGCCCTCGTCCCACTCGTACTGCTCGCGCACGTCGATGACCTGCGCGCTGGCGTCGGCGAGCGCCTTCGCGGTCTGCTCGGGCGAGACCTCGATGTCGTCGGAGTCGAAGATGGAAGGCATCTCGCGACCCTATCTCACCGCCTCGGGCACCTCGCGCAGGTCGGCAAGCGGGCGTGGGCGCATTCGCTGCCAGATCCCGGCCGCGAACAGCAGTAGCAGGCCCAGGCCGATGAACGACCCCACGCGGTACAGCGAGGTCAGCGCGGCGAGGTCGTAGAGGAAGACCTTGCCGACGGTCACCATCAGCAGGGCAAGCGATCCGAGCCGCAGGGCATGGTCGTCGCGGCGCAGCCCGACGACGAGCGCGGTCACGCCGGTCAGCGCCCACAGCCCGCTCAGCAGGAGCTGGCCGAGCTCGCGGACGCCGAGCTGCAGCAGCCCCGTACCCTCCGCGCCGGCGCCCGGCTGAAAGCCGGTCACGAGCGCCGTCGAGGACAGGTACAGCAGCACGACCGCGCCCACGGCCCCAGCCGACGCGCGCAGCCGTGCCAGCAGCATCCGCTGTGCGTCGCCCACCGGCGGGCAGGTGTCCGCGTGGGCCTGGCTCAGCTGGCGGGCGCCGAGCAGCGCGGCGAACGCGGCGGCCGCGAGCGCGAGGGCCGCGCCGGGCACGTCGCGCAGGCCGGCGACGAGCGCCGCCGGCGGCGCTTCGAAGGCCAGCGCGTGGCCGAGGGAGATGACGAGGTAGGCGCCCGCGCCCCACGCGGCGACGGCGTCGCGTCCGCGGAGGGCGATCGTGCCGAGGGCCGCGGCCTCCGCGGCGAAGGCCGCCGCCAGGACCGATCCATCCAGTGCGGCGGTCGTCAGATACGCGGCGCCGGCCATCGCAACGACATCGAGGCCGAGGCGCCACTGCGGGCGCACGTCGTCGACGAAGCGGCCGGCGGCGAACGCGGCGCACGCGGTCACGGCGATCGCCGCGTATCCGCCGAAGGCGATCGCGTCGCCGCCGGAGACCGCGTCGGGCGGCATCTGCGTCAGCGCCTGCATGCTGGTCAGCAGCAGATGACCGCCGAGGCCGAGGCCGAGCAGCGTCGCGTCGCGGCCGGTGTCGCGGGCGGTCGGGTCGGCGAGGTGTCGGCGGGCCAGCACGCCGAGCCCGGCCGTCGTGACGGCGAAGGCGCTCGCAAGGACCGCGCCGTCGAGCATCAGCCCAGCGGTGACGTCGCCGAGCACGACGCCCAGGACCAGGGCCAGCAGGCGGATGTCGCGGTTGATGCGCGTCGAGCGGGTCATCAGGCCGACCGCGAGGTGGGTTACGGCCAGGGCGCCGATCCACAGCCGGCCGAGGGCCGTCGCCCCGGCGCCGTCGAGGGCGAACCAGCCGGCCAGCGCGAGCGTCATGGCGTTGGCGGTCAGCAGGAGCGCGGACGCGGCGCGCAGGCGGGCGGCCGGTACGCGCAGCTCGAAGCCGATCGCGGCGGCGACGTTGAGCGCGCCGAAGGCGCACAGCGCCAGCACGATGCCCGCGGCGCTCGGATCGCCGTCGGCCAGCCACCAGAGCCACTGCAGGGCCGGGATCGCGAAGACCGCCAACGCCAGCCAGTTCCAGCGCTGTGCGACGAGGACTGCCGCGCCGGAGGCGGCCGCAAGCCACAGCAGGGCGAGCGTCGTGGCGGTGGACGGAGCGCCGGCCAGCACCGGCGCCAGCAGCGCGCCGACGATCCCCAGCGCGCCGATCCCGCGCGACTCCCAGCGCACGGCGAGGGCCGTTGCCAGCGTGCCCGTGGCAAAGGCGAGCGCCAGCGCGGCGGCGGTCGGCAGCACGCCGTAGACGGGACCGCCGACCGCGACGGTGCAGAAGAGCCCGGCGATGCCGGCTGACAGCGTCGCGAGCGCGGCGTCGGTCCGTCTGCGACGGTCGTACAGCCACGCTCCGGCCCCGATCAGTGCCAGCGACAGCGCGCCGGCGAGCAGCGTGCGAGCGCCGGGGCCGATCCAGCCGCGCGAGACGGCGATCGCCAGCAGGAAGGCGATGCCGGCGAGGACCGCGACGCCACCGGTCCAGGCGAGCACCCGGCCGCCCAGTAGATCCTCGAGATCCAACCCCTGGCGTCGCGCCGCGGGAGCATCGATGGCAGCCGGCGCCGGGGCCGGGATGGAGGCGCCGGAGGGCGTGGCCTCGGCAGGCAGCCGCGGCGCGCAGGCGCGCCAGGCAGCGGCGACCGCGGCGGGCGCTTCGGGGGACGGGGTCGCCGGCTCGGGAGCAGCGGGAGCATCGACGACGTCGGCTTCGAGCGCGCTGAGGCGCTCGTGCAGGTTCATCGCCTGGCGTTCGAGCCGCAGAACGCGTTCCTCGCTGATGCGCCCCATCGCCGTCATCTCCTTTGTCAACCAGCGGTCAACAACGACGGTACCATGCTTGTCGACCAGCGGTCAAGAGACGCGCTAGGATGACGGCGGATGTCCGAGCGCGCCTACCGACGACTGCAGCGCGACGAGCGGCGCGAGCTGCTGCTCGAGCGCGCGACGGCGCTCTTCGCACGCCGCGGCTACGACGGGCTGTCGATGTCGCAGCTCGCACGCGAGGCTCAGATCTCCAAGGCGCTGCTGTACCACTACTTTCCGAGCAAGCGGCGCCTGTTCGAGGCCACGCTGGCCGACGGCGCCGAGGAGCTGCGCCTGCGCACCGAGCCAGAGCCGGGCCGGCCGCCGGCGGAGCAGCTCTCGACGACGCTCGACGCCTTCCTCGAGTGGGTGCAGGAGCGTCCGGACGCCTATGCGACGCTGCTGCGAAGCAGCGCGAGCGAGGTTCGCGAGATCATGGCCGAGGTCCGCTTGACGACGGCGCAGCGGATCCTCACGGGACTGGGCGCGGACGGAACGAGGCCCGCGACGCGCGCCGCGGTGCATGGATGGCTGGGCTTCCTGGACGGGGTGATCCTCGACTGGATCGCCCACGACGATCTCACTCGCGAGGAGCTGCACGGCATGCTTCTGGGCGCGTTCGCCGGGGCGCTCGTCGCCTCGGGGGCCAGCGGCGGTCTTCCGACCGAGCCGCTGGCTGCCTGAACCTCAGATCAGGCGGCGGTTGCCCACTGCATCGGGATCTCGTCCTGCTTGTTGGCGACGACGGCGAGGTAGCGCAGCGGCTCGCCATCCACGGACACCCGGTGGGTGTAGCCGACCTGGGCGCGCTTCTTGAGCACGCCCTCGCTGAACAGCCGGCGCAGGAAGCCGCCGAAGCCCGTCGGATCGTCCTCCTCGAAGAAGCGGTCGCGCACGTTGAAGGCGGTCCAGCCGCCATCGGCGACGAAGTTCAGCGCCTCGGCGAAGGCGACCGCGGGGATGTCGCCGAAGCCCAGGGCCGCAACGCAGCTCATGAGGTCGAAGTCATGATCGGCCAGGTCGGAGCGGTCGTCGGTGGTCAGCGCCGTCAGGTCGAGCGTGTGGTAGTCCTCGTAGAGATCCGGACGATCGCGATGCGCGGCGTCCCTGGCCTCCTCGAGCAGGTCGACGCCGACGATGGCGCCGACGCCGAGGTCGTCGAGGGCCTCGCCGACCATGCCGTTGCCCGCACCGAAGTCCAGCGCCGTCAGGACGGCGGGATCGACGCCGTCCTCGTCGAGCTGCTGGGCGAGCAGGTCGCAGACGACCCGTGGGGAGTCGCACTCCAGGCTCTCCTGGAAGAGCCGCTCGTAGAGGCCGGGAACGTTGAAGATCCCGGCGTAGTCGTGCAGGCGGATGCGCTGCCGCTTCCCATCGATGGTGACCTCGCACCACTCTTCGTCTTGATCGAGACCGCTCGCAGCGCTGCTGGGCGGAAGGTGAAGGGCGAAGTCGAGCGCGGTGTCGAGGGTAGGTATGAGCTTGCCTCTCATTTCGGAAAAATAAAGACGCTTGTTGCCTACCCCCGACGCCGCAGGCCAAACGGCCAGAATCCCGGCAACTGGCGCTCAGCCGCTATGAAGGTGGCGCGCAAGGGGTGCGCGAGCGAGCAAGGGCGGGCTGCCGCAATCCACGAGCTGAGATCCTTCGGATCGGATGCCCAAGCGCTTACTCATCATCATCGTACCGTGGATCGTCGCGCTCAGCGCATGCGGCACGGCGCGGGACGAGCCCCAGCCCGCTTCCGGGCAGCGCGCCGCGCCCCCAGATCCCCGCAGCGCGCTTGAGCTCCCGGCGGGCGTGCCGCTGCGGCCCACGGGGCCCGCGGTGGCCGCTCAGGCGGGGGTCGTCCGGGCGTGGACGGCCGCGTTGCGCGCCGGCGACATCGAAGCCGCGAGCGCGCTGTGGGCGGTCCCGTCGAAGGTGCAGAACGCGACCCCCGTGCTGGCCCTGACCAGCTCCCGTGACGTGCGCGCGTTCAATGCGTCGCTGCCGTGCGGGTCGGTCGTGACCTCCGCCGGCCGCGCCGGGAACGACTTCACGATCGCGACCGTGCGGCTGACGGCCCGCAAGGGAGCGGAGTGCGACGCTGCTGCGGGCGCCACCGCCAGAACGGCGATCCGCGTGCGCGCCGGCAAGATCGTCGAGTGGTACCGCCTGCCCGACGACCCCGACGCGCCTGGATTGCTCCCGCCGGCGGACGACGGCGAGTCGACGACGATCTGACTACAGGCGCGGGTCGCGCTCGACGACGCGCTCACGAGCCACCGGCGCGCCACGATCGGCCTGCAACAAGAAGACGAGCGAGATCACCAGTCCGACGATCCCGACGACGATGAGGATGGTGCCGACCGTCGTGATCGAGACGCCGGAGACGGTGGCCGTGATCGCGAACTTGAAGATCGCGCCGATGGCGATGAGAAATATCGAAGTGCCTATGCCCATGGGCAGCTGTTGCCCGCCGGGCGGGATCGCTAAGCACGATTCGCCCGCGGGTACGATGAACGTCCGTGCCGGCGACCGCGACCGATGTCTACGACATCCCCGAGGAGCTCGCGGATCTCCGCGACCTGATCCGCGCCCTCGCTGTGGAGCAGATCGCCCCGCGCGCGGCAGAGATCGACCGCACGTCGACGTATCCGCGCGACATCCGCGAGCTGCTCGCCGAGCACGACATCCTCGGTCTTCCGTTCGCCGAGGAGTACGGCGGTACCGGGACCGGCACGCTGATGCTGCAGATGGCCGTCGAGGAGATCGCCAAGGCGTGCGCGTCCTCGGCCCTGATCCTCATGCTCCAGGAACTCGGCACCCTGCCGATCGCCCGCTTCGGCACCGAGGAGCAGAAGCAGCGCTGGCTGCCGCGCTGTGCGACCGGCGAGCTGGCACCCGCGTTCGCACTGTCCGAGCCCGAGGCCGGATCGGACCCCGCCGCCCTGCGCACGACGGCGGTGCGCGAGGGTGACGCGTGGGTCATCAACGGCCAGAAGAACTGGATCTCCAATGCCAGCGTGGCGGACTTCTACGTCGTTTTTGCGAAGACCGACCGGGACAACAATCGCAGCTCGGCGTTCGTCGTCGAAGCCGATCGCGAGGGCTTCGATCACGGCAAGCTCGAGCACAAGCTCGGCATCCGCGGCTCGCCCACCGGCTCGCCGTCGTTCACCGACGTGCGGGTGCCGCCCGAGAACCTCATCGGCGTCGAGGGCAAGGGACTGTCGATCGCGCTGGCCACGCTGGAGCGCACGCGCCTGGGCGCGGCGGCGCAGGCCGTCGGCCTGGCCCAGGGAGCGACCGACTACGCCGCCGGATACGCGCGCGAGCGGATCGCCTTCGGCAAGCCGATCAACGAGCTGCAGGCGATCCAGTTCAAGCTCGCCGACATGGAGACGCGCACCGCTGCGGCGCGCGAGCTGCTCTACAAGGCGTGCGCCAAGGCCGACCGCGGCGAGCCCGATCTCGGCAAGTACACCTCGATGGCGAAGCTGTTCGCCTCGGACACGGCGATGGCGGTCACACTGGAGGCCATCCAGGTGCTCGGAGGCTATGGCTACGTCAGCGATTACCCCGTCGAGCGGATGATGCGCGACGCGAAGATCACGCAGATATACGAGGGCACGAACGAGATCCAGCGGGTCGTCATATCCCGCACGATGAGGTAGCCCGGCCGTGCAGTCTCCGACGACCAAGCGCGTCCTGCTGGCGGCGTTGTGTGCGCTGGCCGTCGGGTTTCTCGCGCTCAGTCTGGCCGGCATCAACGCGTTCTCCTTTCCGCTTCGCCTGCTGCAGGGCGGCACGCTGGTCATCGTCGTGATCGGGCTCGTCGGCCTCGCGATGTTGTCGCTGGGATTGCGGTTGGCGGGATGGAATGAGACCCAGTCTGAGGACGACTTCGAGCGTCTCGTCGAGGAGTCCGAGCGGCTGGCGCGCGACCGCGTCGCCGCGGAGCCCGACGAGGTCGAGTTCTTGGCGCTCGATCCCTACGACGACGACGACTTCGCCGAGCTCGTGCGCGAGGCGATGGACGAGCTGCCCGACCTGCTGCAGCGCGCGCTGGAGCGCAACGTCGCGGTCGTGATCTCCGACGATGGCCGGCGCGCTCGCGCGTACGGGCTCTACCACGGCGACGGCGTCGCGCGCGACGACGTTCCCGACCGGATCATCATCTACCGCGACACGCTGCGCCGTGACTTCGGCCATGACCCCGACGTGCTGCGCCACGAGGTCACGCGCACCGTGCGCCACGAGCTCGCCCACCACCTCGGCGCCGACGAGCTCGGGGTTCGCGACCTCGGGCTGTAGGCCGGTCAGTGGTAGAGGCCGACCGCGCCCGCGCCGAGCAGCAGCAGCGCGCACGCCACGAAGAACGCGATGGACCACTTGAGCCGTCGCACGTCGGCTTTTCGATCCTCGTCGTCAGTCATCGCCGGTAAGACCCGCCGCCGAGCGGGTCGGTTCGTGAATCGGTTGTGGGCAGCGTGAGTTCAACCTGGTGACCGGCTCCTCTCGAAGGGATGACTGATGAACCTCATGCACGATCTTGACCAGGTCGGCCCCAACCAGATCTTCGAGGTTTTCGCGCACATCGGCTACGGTCTGCTCGTGGTTTCCTTCGTCATCCGCTTCGCCGCCGCACGCGACGCCGCCCAGCCGGCCGCACCGGCTCGGCCGCTTGCTCCTTGAGCGGATCGCTGCCGGCGCTGACGAGCTCCAGGTCCTCGGCGCTGCGGCTGCGCCAGGGCCTGGTTCTGCTCGTTGGCTCACTCGTCTTCGCGCTGCTGGTCGGCGCGGGACCCGACACGTTCTACTGGACGCCGCTGGGCATCGGGCTCGTCTACCTGGCCGCGGCTGCCGCAGGGGGCCGTGAGGGCGGCTACTGGGCGGGCGCGCTCGTGCTGTGCGGGTGGGGCGCGGCGGTCGTCTACGCGCGCCAGAGCCGGCCGGACCTGGACATCGCGGGCCTCTACCTTGCCGGCGCCGGCATCGGTGCGTCGCTCGCGATCGCGGCGCGCCGCGCCGGGATCCGCGCGGACCCGCTGGGTGCGACGCTGGCGATCGTGCTTGCCGGGGTGATTCTCGCGTTCAGCGGCAGGGCGGACGAGCTCACCGAGGCGCGCACCTACGCGCTGCTCGTCGGCGCGATCGGCCTGATCAACGTCGCCTGGGCGCTGCTGGCCGATCGTCGCAGCGGCTGACCGTCAGCCGGGTTGGCGGCGCGCGTAGGCGAGCATGATGCCGGCGTTCAGCAGCACGAACGCCAGCACGAAGTTCAAGCCGCACACCGCGCAGTTCTGCGTCGTGAACCCGTCCGCGAGCAGCGGCTGCAGATCCTTGAGCAGCGTGACCGCCAGCCCGACGAGGAACGCCAGCGGCAGCGTGCGGCTGAGATGCTCCCGCGCGATCGGCCAGCAGGTCGCGAGCGCCGTGGCGCGTGGGGCCGGCAGATCGACGGCATCGTCGACGATACTCAGGCGCGGGGCCGCGCTCTCGGCGTCGATGTGGGCGATGACGCGATCGGCGAGCCCGTCGGGGGGCGCCGTGCTCGAGACCCGCAGTCGGGAGGTCATCGCCGCCAGCTCGTCGAGCTCGTTGCAGCAGCGCCGGCAGCTGGGCAGGTGCGCACGCACTCGACGCAGCTCAGCGTCCGGGAGCGCGCCGTCCTGATAGGCCGACAGGCGGTTCGTGACGAAGCGGTGCTCGGAGATCATCGCGTCGCTCGCTGTGGATCGTGGTCGGCCAGCTCGCGGCGAAGCGACGTGCGGGCACGATGCAGGCGGCTCTTGAACGCCGCCTCGCGCAGCCCAAGGACGGCAGCGGCCTGCGCTGTCGAGAGCCCCTCGACGTCGCGCAGCACGAGCGCCGCCCGGTGATCGACGGGCAGCGCGCCTATCGCGCGGTCCAGCTCACGGCGCAGATCGCGCTGCTCGGCACGGGTCTCGGGGCGTTGCGCGTGGTCGGCGGGCTGGTGGCCACGGTGTTCCTCGAGCGATGTGACGACCTCCGCGCGCCGTCGCCGATCGCCGCGCCGGCGCGCCTCGTTGATGCCGATCCGGTACAGCCACGTGAAGAACTGGGCGTCGCCGCGGAAGCCCGGCAGCCCTCGCCAGGCGCGCAGGAACGCCTCCTGGATGACCTCCTCGGCCTCGTGCGGGCCCGCGCACAGATGCGCGACGGCGCCATATAGGCCGCCGGCATGGCGGCGAACGAGCTCGTCAAAGGCCGCGCGATCACCGCCTCGGGCGAGGCGCACCAGCGCACGCTCGTCATCGATCAGGCGGTGCGCCACGATGCGGTCACGATAGGGCTTGTTCGCCTGACGCATGAGCGGTCAGACCCCGTCTCGCGCCAATGGGTTCGACCGCCGGATCAGTAGGAGGCGGTCCAGCGCACGGTCCCCGAGCGGCACGGATGATTCCCCGGCCGGTGGAACGTCGCCGCACGGTTAGCGTGGCGGCCAGGATCCGGCGCATCGGAGCGGACCCTACCGCGAGGGACGCAGGCCTACGCCCGGCCGAGGGTCGGCGGGGCTTGGCATACGATCGTGCGACCGTGATGATCGTCATGCAACCCGGGGCGCAGGACAGCGAGGTCGAGGCCGTGCGCGAGCGCCTCGCGACGACCGGCGTGCATGTCGTCGTGATGCCCGGTGAGCTGACGACGGCGATCGGGGCGATCGGCGATCCGCAGGGCGTCGTCGAGCTCGGCCTGGAGGGGATGGCGGGCGTCGATCGCGTCGTGCCGATCTCGCGGCCCTACAAGCTCGCGTCGTCGGAGCTCAGCGACAACGCCGCCAGCCGCTTCGAGATCGCCGGCAGGACGGTCGGCGGCGGCGAAACGTTCTGTTTGATCGCCGGGCCGTGCACGGTGGAGTCCGCCGAACAGACCCTCACGGTCGCCGAGGCGGTGCGCGCGGGTGGCGCCTCGATGCTGCGCGGCGGGGCGTTCAAGCCGCGAACCTCGCCGTTCGCGTTCAAGGGGATGGGTGCGGCGGCGCTTGAGATTCTGGCGCAGGCGCGCGAGGAGACCGGCCTGCCGATCGTCACCGAGCTGCTCGACGCAAGCCACGCCGAGGCGGTCGGAGCCGTCGCCGACGTCGTGCAGATCGGCGCGCGCAACATGCAGAACTACGCGCTGCTGGAGGTCGCCGGGCGCCTGGGCAAGCCGGTCCTGCTCAAGCGCGGCCTGTCCTCCTCGCTCGACGAGCTGCTCATGGCGGCCGACTACGTGCTGAAGGAGGGGACCGAGGAGGTCATCCTCTGCGAGCGCGGCATCCGCACGTTCGAGACCGCGACGCGCTTCACGCTCGACCTCGGTGCGGTGCCGTGGCTGAAGCTGCACACGCACCTGCCGGTCCTCGTGGACCCGTCACACGCGGCGGGTGACCGGCGGCTCGTCGAGCCGATGTCACGCGCGGCCGCCGCGATCGGCGCCGACGGGATCATCGTCGAGGTCCACCAGGATCCCGAGCACGCGCGCTGCGACGGGCCGCAGTCGCTGCACGCGACCGACTTCGCCGGCTACGCGCAGGGCATCGCCGCGCACGCCGGCCTGCTCGGCAAGCGCCTCGCGTAGCCGTCAGCGGCTGGTGCCGCGGCGCTTGGTCTCGTAGCGGTTGACAACGTTCTCGCAGCCGCGCAGCTTTGGGCGCTTGCGGCCGGTGAAGATGGTGTCCCAGCCGCGGCCGCAGTCGACGAAGCCGCGGCCGTTGGTCAGCGCGTGGACGATGTCGTTGCCGGGTCCCCCGTACACGCGGGTCCTGCCCTTGCCGCGCATGCGGATCTCGTCGTCGCCCGCGCCGCCGCGGATGACGTTGCGAAAGGCGCCGCCCTGGAGGAAGTCGTCGCCGGCGCCGCCGAGGATCGTGTTGAAGCCGCGACCGCCGTAGATCGTGTCGCGCCCGCGGCCGCCGTCGAGCCTGTCGACGGCAGCGTGGCCGCCCTCGGGCAGGTGACGATCGGCCCAGATGACGTCGTCGCCGTCGCCGCCGGAGATGCGATCGGAGCCGCGGCCGCCGAGCAGGTTGTCGTTGCGCGGGCTGCCGTCCGTCGCTCCACCGTTGTCCGTGAGCAGGACGCGGATGCCGAAGCTCGGATCGATCACGGGATCGGCCTCGACGACGTTCTCGCAGTTGCGGATCGCGCCGCGGCGCAGCGCCTGGGAGTTCGAGACTCCGCCGGGCATCGTGTACGGATTGATCACGATCGAGTCATAGCCCGCACCGCAGTCGACGCTGTCGACGGCCGTGCCGTTGTTGACGTAGACGGTGTCGTTGCCGTCGCCGGCAGCGATGCGGTCGGGTCCCGAGTCGGCGTAGACGACGTCGTCGCCCGCGCCCGAGTCGATCGTGTCGCCGCCGCCGCCGCCGTGCACGAGGTCGTCGCCGTCGCCGGAGCGCAGCACGTCGGGCGACGCCTCGCCCGCGAGCACGTCATTGCCGGGACCGCCGTCGAGGATGTCCGAGCCGAAGCCGCCGAAGATGTGGTCGCCACCGTCGCCTCCGAATAGCTTGTCGCCCCCCGAGCCGCCCTTGAGCAGGTCGTCGCCGCCGTTGCCGAAGACGACGTCCGGCCCCGTTCCGCCGTCCAGGCGATCGGGTCCGGGACCGCCGATCAGCCGGTCGGGACCCTCGAGGCCGAGCAGCGCGCCGCCGCTCGCGGCGCGGACGACGAGGCGGTCGTGCCCGGGCAGGCCGAGCAGCGATGGCAGTGGCCCGGTCGGAAGCTGGACGACGACGGGCGGCGCCGGCGGCAGACCGGGCACCGAGACGATGTTCGAGATCGGGGGCAGACCGGGGATCAGCGACAGATCCGGAAGCGTCAGCGCGCTCGCCGGCGCGGCCATCGTCGTCGCGAGCGCGATGGTGGACAGCGTCAGGGCGCGGCGCAGAGATCGGCTGCGGGTCATCGAGTGGCTCATCGGCACCTTGGGCGCCAGCGTCCAGCCCACGCGGTTCGCGTGGCCGGATCGCGCACCCGATGCCTGGTGACTGACCAGTCAGTCGGCTTTGGTAGGATCGAGTCCGGCCCGGCGAGTGCGACGCCGGTGTGAAACACGTCTGCGTGGAGTGCGACCGCCGCAGGCACAACCGAGAAGGAGCAACACCATGCCCGAAGCCGTGATCGTCGATGCCGTCCGTACCCCGATCGGGCGTGCGTTCAAGGGATCGCTGGTGGGCGTGCGCGCCGACGAGCTGGCCGCGACGCCGCTGCGCGCCCTGCGCGAGCGCAACCCGGCGGTCGACCTCGACGAGACCGTCGACGTGATGATGGGCTCGGCGTCGGGGATCGGCGAGCAGGCCTACAACGTCGGGCGCAACGCCACGCTGCTGGCGGGCTTCGACGAGCGCGTGCCCGCCTGCACCGTCAACCGCTTCTGCGCGTCGTCGCTGCAGACCCTGCGCATGGCCTTCCACGCGATCAAGGCCGGCGAGGGCGAGCAGTACATCGCCGCCGGCGTCGAGGCCGTCTCGCGCGCCGGCCTGGGCGCGGCGATCGCCGACGAGGCCAAGCACCCGCTGCTCGACGGCTCGGACGGCTCGCTGTACGACGTCTACATCCCGATGGGGATGACCGCCGAGAACGTCGCCGCGCAACGCGACGTCTCGCGCGCGGCGCAGGACGCGTGGGCACTGATCTCCCAGACGCGCGCGGTCGCCGCGCAGGAGTCCGGGCACTTCGACCGTGAGATCGTCGGCGTCGCGCTGCCCGACGGGGGCGAGCTGCTCAAGGACGACGGACCCCGGCCCGGCACGACGATCGAGAAGCTCGCGGCGCTGAAGCCGGTCTTCAAGGAGGACGGCACGGTCACCGCCGGCAACGCGTGCCCCCTCAACGACGGCGCCGCCGCCGTGCTCGTGATGTCCGAGGTCCGCGCGGGCGCGCTGGGCCTCAAGCCCCGCGCCCGGATTGTCGCCTCGACCGTCGCCGCGCTGCGCCCGGAGGTCATGGGCCTCGGCCCGATCCCGGCGATCCAGGCGCTGCTCGCACAGACGGGATTGAGG
>Ga0136618_10000018_pt1 | contig 36031 bp, 24 predicted proteins | sample AntDrymUQ3302106_2_FD_104805 | JGI IMG/M metagenome (GOLD analysis project Ga0136618, IMG submission 104805) | Polar desert sand microbial communities from Dry Valleys, Antarctica - metaG UQ330 (21.06) | ecosystem: Environmental > Terrestrial > Soil > Desert | place: Antarctica: Dry Valley... | reverse complement strand
GAATTTTGTAGGTTGCAGACGGCGTGCGCGGCTCGATATTAAGCGAATAAGCTCTGCCAGCCTCCAATTGATAAGTGCGAGTAGCCGGCACCGTTAAAAATTGAGGATCGCTCTCCGAGAGGTTAAGTTTCGGATATGCAAGCGCGTCGAGTGAAAGCACGTCGCCCTGTTCCGCAAAATACTCAGTTATTCCGAAGGCAACTGCTCCGCCGCCGTTCTGAACGGTCACCGTCAATTTACCGCTGCCAACCACCGAAATCCCATAAGTGTGCCGGTATCCCTTGCGGACAGTACCGGTCAGCGTTTGGGTTTCGCCCGGAGCCAGTTTGACTTCAGGCTGATACTGCCATTTTTGCGCCGCAGCAATACCGTTTAGAGCGAACATAAAAATAACGATGAGAAAAATTCGGTTGCGCATAAAATCTCCTTACAATTTGTTAATTGATAATTCGTTTTTTTGTTTTAAATTAATAAATCCGTCGAGTTTTCGATTTTCTGGTTTTTCCGCCTTTCGGTTCCGTTGTCCGTTGCCACGGCTGTGCGGCAACTTGCAGCGGTTGAGAGACGAGTTGAGCCGAAGTTCCGATACCGGACATCATAATCGGCGAACAGATAAAAATAAAGCCGACAGCGGTTATTCCGCAGCAAACGGCAAATGATTGCCAACTTTTCAAGCCTCTGTTTTTCAGAAAATAATAGAATCGGCGATTAGCGCCGAATGCCAGCCGAAAGATTCCAAAAACGGCGGCAATCATTAAACCGATAATTGTTCCGAGTAAAGTTCCGAGCATCATATTGTTATAAGTTTCTTCGTCAACCCACATATTTTCAGTTTCTCCTGTTTTGCATTTGCTGAGTTCATCAACAAATGACATTTAGAGAAAAACATTTCATAAAAACTTTTATGAAATGTTTTTCTCTAAATGTCATTGAGATTTAAGGGCGAATCAAAAACGTCTTGAGCTAAACAAACTAACGGGGGAGAAAATGAAAATGACACAGTTGATTCAATTGATGATGGGCAACAAAATAACCGTCGGTATCGGCGCGGTCGCGGCGGGAGTGCTCGCAGGTCTGACAGGTTTAATATTGATCGCTCTGAAAATTCAGATTGCCGCAGGCTTCTTCGGCGCACGAATAACGTTCGGAATGCCGTGGGACAGTTCCGACCAGATGAAGATTGTTCTGGTCGTCCTCATCGGTCTGGCGGCGATTGGCGCCAGCTTCCTGATGTTTGCCGCCGGAATCGGGTTTGTGCTGTTCGAGATTTACTCGGGTAAAAGCGGCGCGCAAAAAAATGTTGCCGCCGGCGGCGAATAAGTTTATAATCCGACAAATTGATTGATCGAAAATTGCAGAGCGGCGAATAAAATTTCAAATTTGCCGCAGAGTTCGCTTAACCTCGAACCGAAACCGTCTAAAAATTTTTACAATAGACTTAACACGAGTAAGCATACTATTCGATGGAGAATAAACGATGAGAAAAATTCTGTTTGGCATATCACTGCCGATGTTTGTTCTGATTCTTGCCGGAGTTTCGCAAGCGCAGAAGGGAACCCAAATTCGCTTCAAAAAAGGCGAGTCTTCGGCAGCTGTTTCAGGCTCAATCCTAAAAGGGTCATTTAATCGTCCGGCGGAGAAAGTTTTCCTTTTCCGCGCCAGAAAAGGTCAAATCGTTAATGTCCGAACAATTTCCGCCGGACAGTCGGTCAATATCGGTTTCAAAGGTCTTGACGGATCGGACACAGCCGAATTGACCGTCGACCAAAATGTTGACATCTATGTGACTAATCGCGGAAAGGCTTCCCGTTTCGCTTTTGAAGTCACAATAAAATAGGCAAAGGATTGCTTTTGAGAAGGTGTTATCGGATTAAATTTTCACTCAAAAGCGATTTTAAATATTAACCGCTTACAAACCAACAAATAAATTTATGAAAATCAAGATATTTTTTACCGCCGTTATTTTAGCGTTTGCGGTTGTTTCTTTGTATTCTCAGCAGCGCAACATCTCTGTTGCGGGTAATAAAGCGCAAGCAAGCAGGCTTTACAAAGAAAGCCACGCGCTGGTAATCGGCGACAGCGATTACGCAAACTGGGATAAATTGATCGGTGTCAAAGCCGACGTTCCCGAAGTGGCAAAGGCTTTGCAGGAACAGGGATTTCAGGTTGAAACAGAATCAAACTTAACCAGCGATCGTCTCAAAGCGAGAGTCGAAAAGTTCATCAGCGATTACGGCTACAACCGCGACAGTCGTCTGCTGATTTATTTCGCCGGACACGGTGCCACTTACACGATTCCCGAAGAAGACCGCGAAGTCGGCTACATTATTCCGATTGATACGCCGCGAATGCCGACCGGCTCCAACATCTCCGAGCAATCCGAAGCGGCTTTTTTGCGCAAGGCGATCAGTATGGACACTTTTGACGGATGGGCGAAAAACATTAAAGCCAAACATGCGCTGTTTGTTTTCGACAGTTGTTTTTCCGGCAGATTTGTTCCGCGCTCTGAAATCAGACCTTCGGAAATTGTCGAAGATGCGCTCGAAAAACCGACTCGCCAGTTTTTAACTTCCGGCGCGGCAAATCAAACCGCCAGCGACAACAGCGAATTTCGTAAAGTGTTCGTTCAAGGTCTACGCGGCGATGCCGATTTGACCGGTGACGGTTTTGTTACCGTCACCGAACTCGCCATTTTCGTCAGAGACCGCGTTGCCGAATACAGCAGCGGCAAACAAACGCCGCAATACGGCACAATTCGTGAATCCGCGCTCGACGGCGGCGATATGGTTTTCCGCGTCTCCGAACAGTTTGAGTATAAAAACGAAGCTCAAGCCGAATCAGCCTGGAAAAGAGTGATTAAAAACGATCCGCAGGCGCTGCGCGAATTTATTAAAATTTATTCAAACACGATGCGCGGCAGAGAAGCCATTGCTCTGCTCGGCAAACTCGAATCCCAAGCAACCAAACGCAGTTCATCCCCTGCGCTTCGACCGGTTCGGGCGAAATTACCGGAGCGAAACTCCGGAAGAGAGCAAAATTCAACCGAAGAACAGAATTCAAGCAGAGAAACAAATTCCGCGCCTGTTCCAGTAAAAAAACTTACAGTTACAAAAGATTCAATTACTTTTGAACTCAAACGATGCGAACTAAATGAGAAAGAATTAACTTGCTCATTTTCAATTGTCAGTAACGGAAAAGATATAAATTATTTTAGATTTTACAGTGGTTATAGCCAAGTAATAATTGATGGAGAGGGAAACGAAGTTCACGCTGACGGCTACAAGGCAAGTAGTACCATCTTAATTGATTCTATTCCTATTTCCGGTACGATAACATTCACAACTACGAACTTGAAAATGACCAAAATTGCTCGATTTGATGTCGGTTACCGTGATAATGATGATCAGAAACAAATAAGTTTTAGGAATATTCCGGTTACAAAAAATAATTAAAACTTACATCTGCCGGTTAACCTATTCAGTAAATCAATTTTTCTTTACTAAAAAGGCAAAGCGCGACAATATTTCTTCGTTTGAGTCGGTTGCGGCTCCGACTAAAATAAGCCGGTATTCACTATCTTTCAAAACGCTTGCCGGAACATTCGCGGCGAGCGTTTTGCCTTTGAGTTGAAGACTTAAATCGGGCAGCTCGCTTTGCCAAACAACGCGGTCGGTTTTTTCATTAACCAATCGCAGCGCGAAACTATCGTATTCGCCGGTCAAACCGGGCATCGCAAATCTCAAACGCGCGGTTTTTGTATCATTCGTCAAATTAAGCGTCGGTGTCGCGCCGCTTCCGTCGCGGAAACCTGTCGCCAGCGCAAGCGTTACTACGGAACTGAACGTTTTTTGCGATTTGGGAGACGGCGCAGCAACAGGCGTCGGTGTTTCCCGCAACTTCGGATTTGAATTTGCAGGGTTATTTGAAATTGTATTCGTCTGAATCGTATCGCGTGAAGGTTCAGGCGACGCTTCATTCGCGTCACTTCTTTCAGGAGCTAATGACGGTTCAACCTGTGCAACTTCAATATTGCTGCCGTCGCTGTTCGGCAAAACTCCTTGACGGATAACCAGTAAACCGATTGCGACCAGCAAAACCGAAGCAGCCAGAGCGAATTGCAATTTTCTCAATGAAAGAAATTCGGCAAGTGTTTGTCGAAACCCGATTGGCACGGACACCGCTTCTTTTTTCACCGTCGCCCGGTCAAATTCCCTGACAGTTTTTTCATCAAGTAATCCCCGGTGAATTTTGGCGACCGCCACGAGTTCGAGATTTCGCTGAGTGATCAGAAATTTATGTTCAAAATCGTATTTCTCGCCCGTCGGCAACTCGCCGATTAAATAATCGTCAATCAATTCGTTGCGCGCCGCTTCAAGAAGTTCGGTATCTTCGTCGCTCTCAAACCAAATATTTTCGCACGCACCGGATTCTTCCGCCCCGAGTTTTCCGAGCAGATAGTCGCGCATTAATAACTCTTTTTCCGTCGTTTCGGTCATTTAACTTATTCGATCAATCTTAAAACGTCGAAGAAAAATCTTTCTTCCGTAATTAAATGGCATTCGGGCGAAAATATTTCAATTTTTTCGCCAATCAAATTTTTCCTCCCGATTTTTCAAGCTGTTTTTCAGCGCATTGAAACAATTTCTTGCCGACACGAAATACAATCAGACGCAGATTTTCAATTTTCTCGCCGAGTTCGTCTGCTAACTTCTGCCGCCGTTCAATTCGTTCGCGACCCGAACCGAATTCATAGATGTCGTAAATACGGCGATCTTCGGCAGACAATTCTTGGCGGCATTTTTCGATTGCGATTAAACCCGATTCGCGGCGAATTTTGTCTTCGAGCCGCTCAATTTCTTCAAACGGATTCAAGCTCGGTTCTTCACCGACAGCCAAATCGTCAAGTCCCGACACGCGATGCCTTTTTCCCGATCTTCTGGTTTCGCTTAAAACAAAACGCGCCGTCTGCAAAAAATATCCGTCCGGGCTCTCCGCGTCAAGCCGCTCGCCTTCAACAAGACGACGGGCGACACGGTTAAAAACTTCGTCGGCGTGTTCTTCCGGCACGGACGAACCTTCAAATTCCAATTTACGGATTATTTTTCGGCGAATTTGTTCATATTTGACACCGGCTTGTTCCCGATTTGGATCCAACGCGGATAGCAACAACTCAAAAGCGTCGGTAGTCAGAACCCAATCCTTTTTGAGATGTTTTATTTCTTTCATTGAAGATTTTCGGGAAATGCAACGCCCCGAAAGTTGAAATAATGTTGAGTGTCGCCTTGTTCGTCGTTTCTAAATTAAACGATAGACAATTAAAAATACAAATGTTCAGTGCAGAACATTTGTATTTTAACATCAAACACCCCTGAAGTTTTCGGCGGTCGTTCGATTCTGTATCGTCGTGTTTACGGAGGTAAAAGATTCGCGAAAAAGTGACCGGATTAATCTGCAGTTTTAATGACGAAAGCAAAAATTAAAACTGTGCTTCGGCGAGACATTAGGAATTATGATAAGACATAACTTTTGTTTTGTCAGACGGCGAAAAAATATTTGTTAGGTGTGAGTCCGAGAAACTTTGAAAATGAATTAAAAATGTTCTCCAAAAATATTTACTGATTACCCGTACAGTTTTCAAATTCGGTCAAAGCGAAAGCCTGTCAGAGAATTAACTCGACAGACTTTCGCTTCGGGATTTAAGTTTTTATTAAAGTCATTATGGTTTTGAAGCGACGATGCCGAAATCGTATGCCTGTGTCGTCATCGAACCGAGAAAAAAGCCGTATTCACCTGTTTCAAGCGCGTTTTTCGGTGTTACTTTATAAACTCCATCGGCTAATCTTTCATAATCGAACGGCACGACCACCGAATCTCGTATCCCGCTCTCGGTTCCGAAAATGTTCCCTTCATCCATTGTAATTTTGCGCTGGTCCTTTTCTTCTTCGAGCCGGACGAGCGAAAAGTTTTTTGCCGAGTCGGTCGTGTAAAAGTAAAAAACCGGTTTACTCTCGGTTATTTGCAAAGAGGCGTGAGCGCCCGGAAAAATCGCTTTCGTCTTCATTTTGGCGATGCCGTAAGTTAAAGCCGAAGCCAGCGCTCCGTCGGTTTTGGCTTTACGGAAAATGGTCGGCTCGATTTCCTTCAAGTCCTGCCGGCTGTTCGTCTGCGCGTCCCAGTAAATAGATTCTTTTAATCAGCGGTGCGAAGTGCTAAACACTTTTCAATATCAAAGGAATTCCTACCAAATGGATCGATAAAACGTAGCCCATCCATCACCATGTGCTAAACACTTTTCAATATCAAAGGAATTCTTGCACAAGGCATTTGGAGCCGTTTAAGCGAGTTATCCGGTGCTAAACACTTTTCAATATCAAAGGAATTCTTACCTTCACCGCTAAGTACCCTTTCTTCAGCTTCAGAAGAAGTGTGCTAAACACTTTTCAATATCAAAGGAATTCTTACTAAGATAATCCCACCATCTGTTACCTGATACCATCGTGCTAAACACTTTTCAATATCAAAGGAATTCTTACGAACGGCGTGCCTACAGAGGGACGGTAGTCGAGAAAGTGCTAAACACTTTTCAATATCAAAGGAATTCTTACCTTGAAGCTCGGTTTTCCATTCTTCTGGTTGTTCGCTGTGCTAAACACTTTTCAATATCAAAGGAATTCTTACCCCAAGCCGTCATTCCAGGCAAATGACGACCTTAATAGTGCTAAACACTTTTCAATATCAAAGGAATTCTTACCCGTTTGGTATTCACCTGGATTTCTTTTACGGGAAATGGGTGCTAAACACTTTTCAATATCAAAGGAATTCTTACCAAGTTTCTTTTTAATATGTCGAATATCGTTTGGGTGCTAAACACTTTTCAATATCAAAGGAATTCTTACTTTTTACCTTGAGTTTTTTCAAGAGTTTATCCGCGCCGGTGCTAAACACTTTTCAATATCAAAGGAATTCTTACGCATTACGTTTTCAGTTTCGCTCATCTCGCGTGAAAGTGCTAAACACTTTTCAATATCAAAGGAATTCTTACCCACGATTTTGTAAATTGATGATACGGTTTTCCGTTGTGTGCTAAACACTTTTCAATATCAAAGGAATTCTTACTCGCCAGTGACGGAGAATGTCAGAGTCCCATTGGGTGCTAAACACTTTTCAATATCAAAGGAATTCTTACTTCCGGCTTAATAACGTGAGTAAATCCACGCTCATCTTGTGCTAAACACTTTTCAATATCAAAGGAATTCTTACTATCGGCATAATTTTAGTTAAATATCGGCATAATAGTGCTAAACACTTTTCAATATCAAAGGAATTCTTACGATAGCGTCACCGCTGGTTTCCGCTTCGGCGAATTCAAAGTGCTAAACACTTTTCAATATCAAAGGAATTCTTACACGCTACCGAGAAGATTGAGCATTTTGCTTCGGACGGGGTGCTAAACACTTTTCAATATCAAAGGAATTCTTACTAACAAACGGCAACGCCTGGACAGTTCCGGTTGGAAGTGCTAAACACTTTTCAATATCAAAGGAATTCTTACTCCTCGTCGAGCGCGAGTGCCGCTTCCTGCGCCGGTGCTAAACACTTTTCAATATCAAAGGAATTCTTACTGTCATCGGGCGGCAGGTCAAGTTCGTCCCGCTTGAGGTGCTAAACACTTTTCAATATCAAAGGAATTCTTACGTCCGCTGATTTGCTAGCTTGTCCGTTTTGCGGAAGGTGCTAAACACTTTTCAATATCAAAGGAATTCTTACAAAAATTGTCGGCATCGTGATCTGGTGCATTGTCGTGCTAAACACTTTTCAATATCAAAGGAATTCTTACATATGAAAACTAAAACAATATCTAAAAAACAAATGTGCTAAACACTTTTCAATATCAAAGGAATTCTTACAGGTGCGAGCGGACGATTCCGACAAACGGCAGGACAGTGCTAAACACTTTTCAATATCAAAGGAATTCTTACTTGGAGGCGAGCGCGTTCGTTTATCCGTCCGACTTCGTGCTAAACACTTTTCAATATCAAAGGAATTCTTACATTCATAACGCAACGTCTCCCAAAGACTTCTCGAGTGCTAAACACTTTTCAATATCAAAGGAATTCTTACGCTGTTGGCTAACGATGCTTGTAATAATAGGCACTGGTGCTAAACACTTTTCAATATCAAAGGAATTCTTACTCCGGTAACGGACGCATACGGAGTTATCCTGCCGGGGTGCTAAACACTTTTCAATATCAAAGGAATTCTTACCCAAAGTTTCGCGTGATTTTCGGTTTTGAAAGTCGTGCTAAACACTTTTCAATATCAAAGGAATTCTTACCTTAGAGGGCTTTTTACGGGCAAAAAGCTATCCACCTAGTGCTAAACACTTTTCAATATCAAAGGAATTCTTACTGATTTGAAAAACGAAGAGTCGCTGGCTTTGCAGTGTGCTAAACACTTTTCAATATCAAAGGAATTCTTACGTATTGAGCCAGTGGTGTTCGTCAACCGGGTTATAGTGCTAAACACTTTTCAATATCAAAGGAATTCTTACGCGATTTTGAGCGTTACCTGGCGCAAATTATCGCAGCGTGCTAAACACTTTTCAATATCAAAGGAATTCTTACTTGTAGAACAAAACCCTTTAATTCTTTTTTGAACGTGTGCTAAACACTTTTCAATATCAAAGGAATTCTTACCACGCCGCCGCCCTCATCAATTTGCGCCGCATCCGTGTGCTAAACACTTTTCAATATCAAAGGAATTCTTACTTTCATTTATTTTTCGTATCGAACTAAAATAAAATATCGGGTGCTAAACACTTTTCAATATCAAAGGAATTCTTACTAATAAACACCCTCAAAATTAAAGCCTTCCGGTTGTGCTAAACACTTTTCAATATCAAAGGAATTCTTACGAAGAGCAAATCGTTTAGCTTTTTATTTTTACTATGGGTGCTAAACACTTTTCAATATCAAAGGAATTCTTACTTGCCGTTTAATTTAAGAACAAAAAACCTAATCGCAGTGCTAAACACTTTTCAATATCAAAGGAATTCTTACCGACGTGATTTGCATAACGGATGAATCGGCGCGCTAGTGCTAAACACTTTTCAATATCAAAGGAATTCTTACTATTGCGCCTACAAATCTTTCATCAATAGCGCGATAGCGTGCTAAACACTTTTCAATATCAAAGGAATTCTTACTGCGATTTATTTAACCATAGTCTTTAGAACATTTATAACCTGCTTTGCGCGTACCTCTGCTAAACTTCATCTTTTCATCTGAAATTTGTCTGTTCATATTCTCTCCTCCTTTTCTAAATCGTTATGATTGCGCGGCTTATGAATTTTCAAGTATCTTAATGCGTTTCTTTTAGATTATTTTTCAGTAAATAAAAGGTTCTCGATTAAATTTTCAAACATCACTCGCCGAACATTCGGAGATGCTTGAGTCTGACTTTCGGCGAAAATTTTTTGCGAGGTTAATTTTAAGCGAAATCGAATCGCTTGTCTGCTTCCGTCCACGATTCGGGACGGTTGAGCGATAATGTTTTCTGCTCGCATTTGTCGCAGACGTTTAAGATTAATAATTTATCGTCGCCGGTCAAGTCTTTTTCCAGTTCCCAGCGTAATTTTTCCATTTCAATTTTCGTCAGACGGCAGCGAAAAATCGAATACTGAAGCCGTCTGCCGTAACCGTGCAGGCGTTTGTAAACCTTACGCCACCGTTTCGCCTCGGTTATATCGTAACAGATAACATACCACTGTTTTGTCATAAAAATCGTTTCCTATTTTGGACATTGCTTTTCAGCACCAAGGAGATTTGTTGTCATAACAAATTACCTGCCGATGTTTATCGGCTTGCTAAACGCTTTTTAACATCAACGGAAAATTGCCTTACTTCGTCGGATACAAATTCAGCGCATTCGCATCCGCGCAAATAATCCGCGCGGTTCACTGCTTGTTTCGACTGAAGTGTATTTATCCGTCCATTCCTTTTCGAGCAGACGCACTTCGAGTTCTATCAGGCGTGAATAGGAAAGCGAATAACCGATGACCGGATGTTTCCAGTGGTCGGCTTTGCGCCGCTCGTAAATTCCGATGAATTTTTTGCGTCCCTTATCCGAGAGCCAAACTTGTTTGCCGGCAGTTGTGAAATCCTCATCTTCGTCCCATTGGCGGCGATTGATTGAGGCGACGATTGGCAAATCCACGAGCGTGACGCGAAACAACTCCATCAAATCGAGCGCGAGCGGATGCGCTTGTGAACGCGGCGTGTGATAAAAACCCAGACACGGATCGAGTCCGACGACCAGAATCGCGTTTGTCATGTCTTTGAGCAGCAAGGCGTAACCGTATGACAAAAGCGCGTTGCAGCGGTCTCTCGGCGGGCGGCGATTTCTGCCTTCGGGACGCAGACGGGCGCCGATTTCCGGTTTAATCAGATGCGGCAGAGCTTTGAAATACGCCGCCCCGATGCTGCCCTCATAACCGCGCAGACTGTCGGTGCTGCTGGCGCGACTCAGCGGCGAAAGCAGTTTGCGGATATTCGAGATCGAAGTTTTGACATCTTCGATTTCGCGCCCCGATTCGCGGCTTGCCCGAAGCAGAAAACTCAGTTGTCCGCGCACTTTCGCTTCGGCTAAACGCTTCGCCAAACTCAAACAAAAATCTGGATTGGTCAGCGCCTGATACTGCCGGATTCTTCTTTGCACCGAACCTTGTCCGCTCGACCACGCGCCCATATAACGCCCGCCGCAACTGACCCAATGCACGCCGAGATTGCGCTCGCTGCACAAACGAAGTGCCTGCGTCGTGATTTGCGCGAAACCGTGAATGACGACCTGCCCGATTTCCTGTACCGGATACGCTTCTTTTTCCTCGGTTTCCGGCGACCAGATTTCAAGCCGGTCGCCTTTCCGCCCGACTTTCGCGCCGTTAGTTAAAACGTGCAGAATCTGCCGGTCGTCATCGGCGGGAAAAAGTCGCAGCGGCTGATGCTCAAGCGGTGTAGTTTTTTCAGCCGCGAAAGTTGGCGATTGGCTGATTGCGACGGGCGTTTCCGTTTGTATCAAAGTTTCCGCCAGCCGCGCTTCTTCCGGCAGACAAACGGGAGCGAGCGAGCATTTCACGCACAATCGCTCGTTTGAAGTAACCTTCGGGCGTTCAATACTCGCCTGAAGCTGCCGCGCCCGGTTCAGCGCAATCTGAAAATCCGCCCGCGCCTGCTCGTCAACGGGAACGCGCACCATCGCGTTGTCGGCATGATAGCAGACGCGCCCTTCGAGAATTTCCCTGCCCGAATGTTCTTCGACCAGTAGACAATAAGCGATTATCTGAAGCCGGTCGCTCGCCCAAACATCGGGCTTGCCGCCAACCGTCCGCGCCGCGCGTCCGCGTTTGTGTTCATACGGAATAATCTGCCCGTCCCGCCTGCGAATGCAGTCAACTTTACCGACCAAGCCGTAGTTCTCCGATTCGAGTTTAAGCGTCAAAGTTTCGTCCGCATCTTCGTCGCGCTCGATTTCTACGTGCAGAGTGCGACCGGCATAAACACGCTCGTCGGCGACTTTTAAGTCTTCGACTTCTTCAAGAAAAAAAAGCCGCTCGCAGTAGCCGAGCGCGTGCAGCGAATGAACGGTCAAATGGGTATTCATCACGATTTTCTCCAAATTATTAAATTTCAAAAATCGCCGTGCGGCATCAATGGAATAATCAAATTTAATTTTAGAAATGGACCTTTATTCCTTCGGCGAATGCGGTGTCCAAGTCCAAGCCGTTTCCGGCAGAGGATAGTTCAAATTTTCTTTCGGAACAAAAACGAAACTGGTTGTTTTACTGTTGTCTGTACGGTTGATACCGACATACAAACGACACGAACCTTTGACTTGCTTGTCGTCCGACTGATGACGCATATACCAAACGACGTTTTCCGGCGGCGCGTCCAAAATTTCAATTTGGTCGAACAGAAAATTATTATCTCCGGCAAATGGCAAACCATAACGATTTGTTTCGAGTTCGCCACTCAAGCCTTTTTCTATATTTCCAAGCAAAGTTTCATCGTTAGTCTGCACACCGATAATGCCTTCGTAATCAACTAACAATTCGCGGCGAACAGGCGTAATCCAAAACTTTGCGCCTTTTGCCAATGGCGCAAGGTCTTTACCCGAATTGCCAACCGGATAACTGTGCAGTTGTTGATACATCGAAGATTTTTCTGGAGACCGTTTTACGCCAATGGCTAAACGCATTGACGGCAAATCTTGACGGATTTCAGTTGTTACCCCGTTTTTTGAGTCGCGCATTTCGATTCCGGCAAGATTCAAAACCAAGCCGTAAGCGGCTGACGGCGGAATGACGGGCGCGGTGCTTCGATAAACGCCCGCCTGAAATCCGCGAAACGCCGCAAACGGTGCTTTTATTCTCAACCAAAAAGTTTCCATTGCTTTACTCCGTTTTTAGAAATTCTTCGCCGACTTTTTCAAGCAAAGTTTGTGGATTATCGAAAAAGTGAACACCTTTCAAATCCTCTTTCTCCGCATCCGACATATTTCTTGCCAGATCGCCGCCAATCCAAAATTCCTCAGCAGGCAAATCATTTTTGTTAATTCTTTCTAATTCGAGGAAATCGCCCATCTCGTCGAAACCGTAAGTGTCAAAACCGGCAACCAGATTTGAAGTCAGACGAACGACAATACTTTTAGGCGACATTTCAAAATAGCTTCGGGCGTGTCCGCCGGCAACATTTGATAATTGTCCGATGGATTTCAGCAAGGCTTTTGTCCAATCCGGCTGTTTTCGGCAATCTTGCGACGAGAGCGCGAACGGATATTGATAAGCCGTGTGAATAATTTCGCGGTGAATCAAAGCCGATGTTTTCGAGTTTTTCCAGGGGCTTGGGTCAGCATTGAGCGGCGATTGATGAAAGACGGCGTTAAAACGATACGGCATTATGGAAACCGCCATATTCATCCGAAAGATGCTGTCGCGTTTTGATGGTTTATCTTTGTTCTCTGAAATCGCTTTATTATCGGCGACCATAAATCCGAAAAGAAAATCGTCGGCGTATTTTTCGGCGTTGGGAAATTCTTTGAACTCGACGGCGAGTTGGTCTAAATCGTGGCGGCGTTTGCGGTTTATTTTGTCGTCTGGAATTTCGTTTTTCAGCATTTCACGCAAAGCGTTACGCATTGATTCCGGGCTGATAATCGTGTAATCCTTACCGCCTTTGGTGATTTTCTGCAAAATCGTGCGGTTTTCTTCCGATTCGCCGCGATAATTTGAACTTGGCGCGGCATAGGTTAGGACGGTTGCAAATAAGTTTAAGTTTTTGCTCATATTTTTGTTCTCCATTATTAAAAATCATCCTCGTGCCGACAGAGCCAGCATCGTTAAAGTGCGAACTTTTTCGGTTTCGGTATGCAGGGCTTTGGCTAAAGTCGCGTAACCTTGTTCGTTTAAGAATTGCGGAAACGCGCAGAGCGTTGAAGCGAAATAATCGATAAAATCCGATTCGGTTCGGCTTCTGATTGCCAGAAAAGCCTCGCGCGCAATTTTTCCTTTCTTTTCGTTATACTCGAATTCTTTCGGCGAGTTTTTATAACCTTCCGTCCATTCAAGTTGGTATTTTGATTTCAACTTGGCGGAAATGTATCTGCCGACCATTTGATAAATCAAATCTTCAGCCGTTTTCGGCGCGGTTTCTTGATTTTCTCCATTCATTTCTTTTGCTCCTTTGTTTTTATTTGTTATACCAACGTCTTCAAATGCTTTTCTGACATCGCTTCGGAAAAACGATGAACCGACGGTTTGTTCGGAATCGGTTTTGCTCAAAAGTGAATCAAAGCCATAAGACCAATTGCGCTCATTCAAGACATTGAGTATTCTTTGCCGACGAAAAAGCGCGTTGGTAAATCTCGTTTTGACGCGGCTGTATTCGTCAACCATTTCACTGTTCGGGTCAATCCGCGAATTTCCCCACAGGCGAATGTTGTTGCCTTGTTTTTCCAGATGAACGACATCAATACCGAGCAGTAAATCGCTTATGTTGTAATTGACTCGCTTCGCTAAACGCTCATTTATTCTGCTCATCAATTCGAGTGCGCCTTCGGCGGCAACATCAACGGTGCTTTCTTTCGGACGATAGCCGAAAAGCTGAACTTCACGATTTCGCAAAACCGGCGGCAATTCCTCACAAAAAACTTCGAGATTGGCGACATCGGGAATGACTAAGGCATAACCAGCGTCTTTCGGCGATGCGCGGTTTGTTTTTCTATCAAAACTCCACGTTATCGGCACATAGATTTGCGCGACGAACGACCAGAAATGAAGCAGAAACTGGAATCTTGCGCGGTCTTTGAACGGCACGTTTTCGGCATTGCTTGCCTGCGCTCCGATAAAGTAAGTGCTGGGAAGTTCAACCGTATAATCGCCCGGACGATTTAATTCCTGCCAAACTTTGTCCGCATCTTCGGTAAATTCTCCTTCCGACCTTTCATCGTAAGGGCGACGAGTTGCCGGAACGCCGCGCAAAATACTCCAAATCATATTGCGCCAGAGTTTTATCCAAATCCCGTTGTCGCCGTCGGAAGTCGGGTCGTAATCAACCAGAAACGCGCCGCGCGGAATGACTTGCGGGTAAATGTAGAATGTTTTTTCTTTTGTCTTGGCGGTTTTCGGGTCGGTTACGATTCGTATTTCTTCCCGCAAAGGCGGAATTTCCTCCTTCGCCTTATTCTTGAGTTTTGCTTCCCGCCCGACCTCCTCTTTTGAAGCGGCGTAAACTTTATCGAAAAGCGATTGCAAACCCTCTTGGTCAATTTCCAGAGTCGCGCCCGTCTCGCTCAAGTGCGTTATTTCGCAAACGCCTTTTTTATCGGGATTTCGTTCGTGCCACTGCACCATCAAAACTAATCCGGCGAGTCCGGCGCGGTGTTGCGACGAAGGCAATTCGGCAAGGTTATATTTAAGCGATAAAGGTTCAGTCATTTTCCGTTTCCTCCAATTCGTTTAGTAAATCCAAATCGGCGACAAAGCCGTAACGTTCTCGATAAAATTTGCTGTCGGCGATTCTTAAATGTTTCGGCAGCCAACCCGGAGATTCTTCGAGTATCCAAATCGGCGCGTCTTTCTTGGACGGCATCGGAACACTGACGACATACGCATCATGAGTTTCTTTATCGTTTATGAGTTTTTCTACTGCGGCTTTGTCATCTGACAAAATGCACGGATTTGTAAAATCATCAATATCGCGGAAGTTGCCGCGTGTGGCGTAGTAACCGCTTTCCAGAAATCTCGCGCTTCCGTCAAGAGGTCTTTCGAGCTTTGAATGTAATTCTAATTTTTCCGCCAAAAATCTCTGGCTGATGTTTTTGCTTCCCAAATCACGCAGGAAAGTTTCGGCGAGAGTTATGTCTTCGTTGGTATAAGGTTTATCGCCTTGGGGTTTGTAAACAACCAGCCGTGCCCGAAAATCTTCGTCTTTCGTTAAATGACGATTGGCGCGTCCGAAGCGTTGGACGAGAGACGTCATCGGCGCAAATTCTGTTATCAAAACGTCCGCGTCGAGGTCTAAACTCATTTCGCAAACTTGGGTTGTGACCGCAATTTCGGCTTGAGCCGTTTGTTTGAAAGCCTTAATCGTTTCTTCGTGACGGTTTTTTCTGTCCATCAAACGAAAGCGGCTGTGATAAACCAGCGGCTCGATTTTTAATTTCTTCTTGAGTTTTTGGGCGATTATCTGACAACGCTGAACGGTATTAACAACCCACAAAACACGCTTATCGTCATTGTATTCTTTAATCGCAATGTCCAAAGCCGCTTGCTCGTTTTCGGCAAATCCCAAATTGTAGCGCGGATGTTTTTCCGCTCTTTCAAGGTCTTTGAGTTCCTCTAATTCGATTTGATTCGGATAAATTCGCAAACCTTCAATTTTTTCGAGTTGTTCGCGCCGCGATTTCTGCAAAGTCGCCGTCATACACAAAACGGGCAAATCAAAATGCTCCAAAAAGGCGACGAGATTTTTGAACATCTGGCGGTCGAAGCTGTGAACTTCATCAATAATCACCGCGCTGTCAGCCAAGACGGGCAATAAACACAAACTCGAATAGCTGTGTTCCAGGAAGCTCAAAAACTGGTCAACCGTTGCGCTAAAATAGCGTTTGCCCCAAAAACCGAGCGCGAAAAGTCTCTCCTGCGTTTCGTAGTTTTTCCCGGTTGTCGCCTCATTCGGATTTTCGGCAATTGCCTGGAGTTCATATTTTGAAGTTCCGTGCAGAAGACTCGCTTCGGTTTCGGGCGCAAAGCCGACGTAATCACGAAAACCTTCGGTTGCCGTGCCGCGTGTCGGATAAAGAAAAATCACTTTGCCGATTTCGTATTCGCGTGACTGCGCTTCCGCCCACTTCCACGCCGCAATTGTTTTTCCCGAACCACATGCCGCCAGAAGCAAAGCCTTTTTGCCGAGCGTTGATGACTTTTTTTGAAAATCGTTCCAGAGAACTTCATCCAAAGCTATTTCCAAAGAAATGCCTTCAGATTGCTTTCGCTCGAAAAGTTTCTTCTTTTCCTGATTCTTTTCCGAATTCAAAATCACTTTAGCTCTTTCGTTGATAATTTTGGCGGTCACCTCATCGCTTTCAATAGTTTGCGAATGCGCCTTTTCGTTAATCCAATCAAGAAAAGTTTCGTTTTCATAACCTTCACGCACCAAGCCCGAAGCCGCCGCGTCCGCCACAATCAATCCGGCTTTGACCGCCAAAAGGAAATTGCGGCGTTCATTATCTTTTCTCAGAATGCGCGAGAAACTCCTAGCCGTTTCAAATCCGTCGTTTTGCGCTTCGAGCCAAGGCGATTTTTCAGACCAAATTTCATTTTCAAGTCTTAATTTATCAGGCAAATCGGTAATTTCTTTTATTCGATCAAACACATTATTGATTTCGTCGTGTGCCTCATAAAGCTGCAAAAAAGGCGTTCCCTTCGGCTGACTCCATTTCCAATCGCCACTATCGGCGGATTTAAGATGATGCGATAAAACTGCGCTCGTAATTATTTCCAAATCAAGATTTTTATTTTGCGCGAGCCAACCGCGCACCTGTGGCAAATGCAGAATTAATGCGCTGATATGTTCGTGTCGAAGTGTTTGTCTGCCATCGAGTTTGTTATTTACCAAACTCTGAAATTCCTCATTCGCTTTACCGATGTCGTGGAAAAGCGCGGCGATTCGCAGATGCAGCAGAAATTTTTCTCGGTCAGCCTGTTCTGTTATCTTGAAAAAGCGGCACCAATTTCTAAACCATCTTTTCTCTGGTCGAAATATTTCCAGCACGGCTTTTTCCGCATCTTTGAGGTGGCTTTGCAGCGTAAATTCTCTGCCGTTCCTTCCGCTTTTGGCAAATAGTTGATCGGGAATTTTGCTATTCATCATTCTCTCCTTCAAAGTTGTAAGATTTGACAATCGGATTAAAAATTCCGCAGCCCATCGCTCGCCGTCCGCCGATGCCGTGCGATTGTAATTTGATTGAATCTTCGTCGCTCAAACCGCGCGCGACGAGTGAAAAGCCGACGATTTTTTTATCTTTGACAGTTAAGATTCGGCGAAATCGGCTGCGGTCTTCCTGCGGAAAATCGAGCTTGGCGGTTATTTCCATCTCATTAAGCTGGCGGTTTGCCGCTTCCAGAAATTCGGGAACTTCCATAAATCCCCGGATGGTTACAATCCGCGAGTAAAGTTTTGCCGATGGTAGAAGCGGGCGAGCAGTGGGAATTCCCAAGCGAATTGTATGTCCTTCAATTTCCAGACGTTTTCCTGCCAGCGCGATGACTTCGCCGAATTTATCGGCGGGAATTCGCAGGCGAAGTTCGGCATTGCGCGGCAAGGCAATCAATCCTTTATCGAAAGGCATTCCGCTAATCATCTCGATGGCGAGCCATCCGGCTTCGTGAAGTTCGGGTTTAAGCCCGCTGATTGCCGAGTAAAGCAGATAACCGTGGTCGGCGGGAAGTTTTTGCCCTTGCACAGGAAATTGAACGGTTATATTACGGAAGAATTCTGTTTCATTATTATTTTTCATAGATTTTCGCAAGGCGTTCCACTTTAGATTTTTACCGGTGCAGACTCAATCCTTTTAACAGTTTTTCTCTGACAATTTCCTTGAGTTTTTCCGGCTTTTCGGCGCGGCAGTGTCCGGCGTAAGTCAGACAGAAACGGGCGACCGCTTCCAGTCCTTTTTCGCCGATTCTGAATGATAAGCGAAGACTGCCGTCCGGCAAATCCTGACGCTTTTCATCGGGATGAAAAAATTGTCTTTCCCGAATCCATTGAGCCTGAAACTCGTCAAAGTGAATCTCGACGGTTACCATTTTACCGCCGCGCATCATATAAAATCCGGTTTTCAGATATTCTTCGGCGTTCCAGTCGAACGGCGTCTCAAATGTTTCGCCCGTTAGTTTAACATTCGACATTCGCCCGACATGGAAATCCCGCTTTGCCGCTTTGTTTTGGTCATAACAGACGGCAAACCAATCACCGATGAAATTGTGCAGCAACAAAACATTTGCCCGGCGGCTCGAATGTTCGCGGTTATGCGGCGAGTAATAATCGAACGTAATAGTTTGCTGATTGACCGCAGATTCAGTCAGCAGAGTGAGCGTTTCGGGCGGCGCGACAGCGAACGGCAGATTTTGAAAACTGACACCGGCGGCAAGTGCCGTTAAGTTGATGGAAACCTCGTTCGGCAGAAACGAAGCCAGACGACTCAAAGATTTGCGAAGCTGGGCGGCTTCGGCAGTCTGTCCGGCAGATTTTAAGGCTTGCTCGGCGATAAAAAATGCCAGCAGATCGCCTTCGGAAAGCTGCATCGGCGGCAGTTGCCAGAAGGGGTCGGTAAAATAATAACCGCCGCGCTTGCGGTCGTTCTCCAGCGGCGCATTCTGCTCGCGTAGATAATCCAGATACCTCTTGACGGTGCGCGGGCTAACTTCCATTCGTTCGGCGAGCTGAGAAGCATTCGGGTAATCGCCCCGTGCAATATATTCGCGGAGTAAATTCAATTTATGATAAACGTGATAGAGCGTCCGCGGCGGCAGAAGAGCGTTTTGCGTTCTCATGTTCATAGTAAGGATTTTAACAAACGCCGAGTGCCAAATAGTGACATTCTGAACACCAGTAAAATTTTTTAATATTTCTGCAAGGGACATGCCTATCAGAAAATGATATTTTTAGAAATTTTCAAGAGCATTTCATGTAGGTCATGATTTCTATAATTGAATCTAAACTGGCACTCTTTTAAGTGCAAATAAAAAGTGTTCTTTGACAGTCCGCGAAATTTAACGAGTCGAACTTTGGCATACCCCCAGAAGCCTTTGATACCGCTAATGTGAATATCACCTTGAACGTAACTGTCCTGATGATAAATCCGAAAATGTTTCTGATAGCCAAGTTGCACGATCGAATCGTAAGAGCGAAAACCATCGGTGTAAAGGGTTGAATCAAAAGTTACTTTAACCTTTGATAATTGCCCGCAAAGTCTTGGCTTTCACATTTTTGACAATCTCAGTAAACACAAAGCCGTTTCTTTTATAGATTCCGAAGACAATGGTTTTGTTTCCGGCACCCCGACCACGTTTGCCTCTGACTCGTCGCGCGCCGAAATAAGATTCGCAGGCTACGATTTGGCAACTGACAACGGGCGAAGCGCGTTCCCACTCTTCGGCAACTCAATTTCTGATTTTCAGATAAATCCGATTAACCGATTGATAAGTCATATCAGTCAACCAAGCGGTTTTACCAGCCGTCAAATCAAGCGCGAAATACTTAATGATTTGCCTGGTTTTACGCTCGCTAATTTTTGCACACCGATAATATCGGTTTAATTGTTTTATTCCAGTAGCTTACTAATGCTAAATTATTAGTTTGTTACCATAGACCCTTTTCAATAATCAAAAATCTAATCCGGGCGGCGCGTTGAGACGTGCCGCCCGGGGGAAACTCAGACTTTTTAGTCGGCGGAACTAATCCCCGTATCGGTCGGCAAGCCGAACTGCATTACCGTGAAACCGGATCGGCTTTCGAGCAGATACCAAACTCCGCCGCGAAAAACCGCCGCGTCCGTTTTCCCGTCCCCGTCATAGTCGGCAGGCACGGGAATATCGGTCGAGATACCGAACTGAACCGCGGCAAAACCGTTTGTGCTTTTCAGAAAATACCAGGTGCCGTTTGACGGACGGTAGACGGCTTCATCGACTTTGCCGTCGCCGTCGTAATCGGCAGGCGTGGGAATGTCGGTTGAATTGCCGAACCGGACTGCCGCAAATCCTTTCCGGCTTTCGAGCAGATACCAGGTTCCCGTGCTCGGGCGATAAACCGCCATGTCGGTTTTGCCGTCACCATCAAAATCTGCCGCGACCGGTTTGTCTTCCGGGGTGCCGAACTGAGCGGCGGTGAATTGATTGTTCGCTATGTTCAGCGCGTACCAAGTGCCGTTTGCCCGGCGATAGACGGCAAGTTCGGCTCGCCCGTCGCCGTCATAATCGCCTGGCTGCGGAATGTCGCCGGCACTGCCGAATTGAACGGCGACGAAACCACTCGCGCTTCGCTGCAGATACCAAACGCCGTCGCGGAACACCGCGATGTCCGTTTTGCCGTCGCCGTCGTAATCCGCCGGAACCAGTTTGTCGGCTGCCATGCCGAACTGAGCGGCGGAAAAACCGTTTGTTGAATTCTTGAAATACCAAACGCCGCTTGCTGGTCTGAAAACCGACACGTCGGCTCGCCCATCGCCGTCAAAATCATACCGGGTCGCTCGCGCCTGATGTGCATTTAAGCGCAGCAGATTCTGCCGCGCCGCCCCGCCGTAGAATCCGAATATCCCGCCGACTAAAATCCGCCCGTCCGGCTGCACCAGCAACCGGTTGACTCGCGTGCCGCCGCCCGTTTGAAAGCCCGATACGAATGACTGATCAAGGCTGCCGTTTGAATTAAGCCGGACAATCAATTTTGATCCGGCGGCGGATAACGCGCTGTCGGCGATGATCAGTTTGCCGTCCGCCTGGACAACAAAGCTTGCGGGATTCGGGCAGTAAATGTCGTTGGCGTTAAACGCCGGATCGAGCGTGCCGTCCGAATTGAGGCGAACGATGCCTCTCCGCGCGACGCCATTGTAGGAATCAATCTCGCCGGCGGCGTAAATCTGCCCGTTTGCTGATTCAATCGTCTGCAGAATGTTGCCTGCTGTGCCGGCTCCGCCCGGGTTGAACGAGGTGTCTAGCGAGCCGTCGGAATTCAAACGAACGAGTCCGCCACGATCCTGACCGCCGATTTTGATCGTGCCGCCGACGAGCAATTTGCCGTCGCGCTCGATGGTGATCGAGCGCAGATTATTAACATATTCGAGCGGCGGATTAAAAGCCGCGTCGGGAGTGCCGTTCGGATTCAGACGAAACACGGGACTGACCCGGTCATTCGCGTACGAGTACCCGGCGCCGACGATTTTGCCGTCCGGCTGCAGCGCCAGTTCGCTTGCCGAGTATCTGCCGGCGAGATTGGCGGCGAACTCTTTATCAAAACTGCCGTCCGGGTTCAGCCTGGCTAAATCCCGGACAGCGCGCCCGTCGACGACTGCCGTCAAACTGCCGCTGATGATAATCTTGCCGTCCGGCTGAACCAGAATTGAATCAACAACCGCGCCAGCAGAGAGTAATGGATTAAATTGCTGATCGAGCGCGCCGCTTGAATTGAACCTGGCTAATGACTGATGAAGAGCGCCGTTCGCCATTCGGAAATCGCCGCCAACCAGAACGCCGCCGTCCGGCTGTAAACTAATCGCTTTGACTTTATCCGTGCCGCCCGAGACGCCCGCCGTGAAACTTTCGTCGAGAGCAAGAGGCGCGCTTTGCGGAAAGCCGGTAGTGCAAAATAATGCGGGAGACATTATTAAAAATATAAAAAAACTCCTGGTTGTCTTTGGCAGTAAATGTAACGGAAATATTCTCTTCATAATCTTTTCTCCTTGTTTGTCAAACGATTGATTCGCCTGCTTACTGATAAATGACATTTCGGCGAAAACATTTCCGGCAAAACGCGAAAATTTTTTTACATGACCGGCGAAAGGCTTTGTTAAATCAAAATAGGCACTCAAACGATTTAACAATTGAAGCCTTGTTGCAGGCGTGAATAAAGCGGCGGAGAATTTTATCCGCGGGTTAAAATTTTTCATGAGTGACACCATACAATCATCTTTAAGCGTCAGCAAATGATAGAGTTACGCGGTATTGAAAAATTAACCGGTCATCACTTTAACGAGTCAGATCAATTAGGTTATCGAAAATCGCTGCGGGACATTTGCGGCGGCGTCTCAATAACAGAACTTTTACCAATCGAGAGAAAAATGAGTTTTTTAACGCCGAAAATCCTCGCCGGGTTCCGCGATTTTATTTTCGGAGCTGCCGAATTTCAATCATCTGCGAAATTTACGCAGATAAAAAAACAAAATATTCAGCATTACTTTAGAATTTTTCGGTACGGATAGAATTTTGATTTCGGCGGGCTTTATCGAATCTGCGGTTTCCGTTTATCAAGTCGAACCGTTGAGATTGTTTCGGTTTTGAAATTGCTGTTTGACCTTAACGGCATTTTTTATTGAGGAAAGAAGGCTTCATTTAAGCTTTTCTTTGAAAATCTTAAGTATCTCTGAAATGCTTTGTCCTGTTTGTGTCCCGACACTTTGCGAACAATCTCGGGAGAAACTCCCCGTTCAATCGCCCTTGTGATAAAAGTCGCTCTCAAATCGTGAAAGCGCAAATTTGAAATTCCGGCAATGCCGCAAGCCGTTTCAAACGGTTTGCGGCAACTCTTCGGCAAATTCTCGAAAATTCTTTCCGATTCGGCGGCTGCGGCAATTTTCATTTCCAGTAAAACCGGCAGCAGACGAATCGGCTCAATCGGGATTTGGCGCGGTCTTTCGGTTTTGGTATTTTGCTGCAGGACACAAATTGTTTTCGATTCAAAATCAACATCCGACCAGCGGCATAAGCGAATTTCGCTGCGCCGCATTCCGGTTTCAATCGCGAAAGTCAATAGCGATTTAATATGACCGCGGTGCCTGCCGCCCTTGACGACGTCGCAGGCGGAAAACAGTTTTGCTTCTTCTTCCGGCGACAAAACGCGCAACCGCTCGGTTTCAATCTCCGCGCCGGGCAAAATTGTTTCACCGCGCTCGAACGGGCTGACCGTAATTTTACCTTGCCGTTTAAGAGTCGTGAACATTTTGGAAAGCAGCGCAAGTTCGCGTTTGATGGTTGCCGGACTGCGGGTTTTCGTCAAACCGTTTTTTAATGCGATCGGAGTTTCGATGCGCCAATTTTTATACCGGACCAAATCATCGTGTTCGATTTCGATTACTTTCATTTTACCGAAAAATTCCGTTAAAAATTTCAGCTGCGAGACGACCGGCTTGTAGGACTTTCTCCCCGTGTATTTTTTGCCCTCCGGCGTACGTTTAACCGGAATAATATTGACGGCGGCAAAATCGGCGGCGAACCGCTCAAAGTCGACTTGGTGAAAACGAATCGCCTTGATGCCGTTGTTTTGAATCGTATCCTGCTGCTCTCTGATCCAGAGGCGGGCTTCGGTAGAGTTTTCCACTACTTTGGAAATTTCGTCCGGTTCATTTTTTTCATTGGTAAAGCGAAAGACGGCTTGCATAAATTTCTTCGTTTTGCCGTTTTTGTCTTTTCGGGTTTTAGTTTTAATCGAGCCTGAATTAGGTCTTCCGGTGGTCGTTTTAGTCATTTTTGAGTCCCTCTAACTCATCTGATTGTAACAATAAGCGAAGGGTAGAGTCGAGTCGAAATGTTCCCGTAAACGTTCCCGTAAACTAGTGAAATTTCGGGCAACGACGTGAAACCCGGTGAAACCGAGGGAAACGGCAAAAGCTCCGGTTTTATTGACTGAAATTGAATCAGGCTTGATTCGGCGGGCGATAAAAAAAGCATCCGATGCGATTACGAATCGAACGCTCTACCAACTGAGCTAAGGTGGCTTGTTTATAACTAAGTTTTTTGTGAGCTGCCCGGTTACCTACTTGATACGTTCGGCTGCTCATATCTTTAGAACTTTTTATTTTCCTGTGAAAATAGCGAATGATTTTTATAACATCAGTAAAAACACTATGCAAATTTAAAACTTCAACCGGCACTTATATTCCGTATTATCTTACGCGAACGATCCAAATCAAAAAAGTCGTCCGAACCTGGAATTTCAGGAAATCGCATCCGACGTTAAGCCCGGCATAATTTCTTCCAAATCAGGAACATTAAATTTTGTTTTGGAAACATCCTTCGGAACTCTGTCGTGTTTTTTTCTTGTCAAGTTGAAAGCCGGACGCATTTTCGGACTGCCCATTATGCCAAGCGTCCAAATTGCCCAGCTAAGCCACGTCGGACTGCCGAATATCCAATGAACGGAGAGCGGACGAAGTCCAAGTCCGTCACCGATGTCATAATGGACACGCTCGAACCATATGCGGCGACCTTCGGGAAATTCGGGATAATCTTTCAAAATCTCGGCGAACGACTGTAACTGCCGCGAGTGAAGCGGTTGTTTATATTCGGGCATCAAAACGACTTCGCTGCGTTTATCAACGCGAATTTCTTCGGCAAACTCGTCAAAGGTTCTGGCATTGGTTAAATTTATTACCGTGTTCGGCTGGCAGCCGTGCCGGTCGCCGCCTGTTACAAGCGGGAAATTCAGGGCTTCCGCCATTTCAATGACGGCTTTGTTTTCAGACCACGAGCGAAAACCGTTTATTTCGAGCGCGTGAATCCAACTGCCGTGTTCCTTCAGAAAATTTTTCAGTAAAGCCGCGTGCTTTTCCCTGCCGACCATCTCAATATCCCAATTCGGATGATTCAGAACAATCAAAACTTCGGGAATTGCGTTCAGCATCGAAAACATTTCGTTAAGATTTTCAGTGCCGTGCCTTTCTTCATTAAAAGTGTAATCGAGCAGTGTTTTGGTTAATTCGACGGCGCGGTCTTTCGGCAGATTATGAACGCCGACGTGAAAAAATCCGTATGAATACGGAACCGTCCATTCCAGCGAAATCGGAGCTTTCTCAACGGCGACGGTTTCGCAGATTTGCAAATTCGCGGCGATGCTGTCGTGGTCGCTGATAGAAGCAATAGCTTCAAGTCCGTATTGGTTAATCTGCTCTTTTTCAAGATTATAGACAGTCTGCGCCGTCAGCGGCGGTGACCAGTAAGCGGTCGAGAAATCAGGAGCTTTGCCTTCGCGTTCGATGTACTCTCGACGTTCCTTATTCCAAAGATATGAAATAATCGGCAATTTGTCGGCGTAGTGAGGCACGAAATCGAGCATTTCTCTGGAATACTCGGTATGACAATGGAGAGAAACGCCCGTCTTAGCTTCTCCGCCCAAGTTTTTCGGCTCGTGCAAGATATGTAAGCGTGTTCGTTTTAAATTCATTGCTTTCTCCGTAAAATACCCTCAATCAAATCATTAAAAATATCAAATGAAATTTAGAAAGTAAATTCGTCAGATGTTTTAACATCCTAAACTGTTGTCTTTGCTTATGTTGATAAATACGTTCAAAAGGAGAGCCGCTTGACTTGCAGAAGTTTAGCACAGGAAGAGAAAAAAGACAGTTCTCAAGAAAAAATTGTCACAAATCAAAACCGCGCGGTGTTTTGTAATATAGAAAGGGAAAAATCCTGCACTTATTTCAAAAGGAGAACACAGGTTATGTCTTGGTTAGTATCGTTAGTTATCGCGGGTGCGATGTTCGCATCAGAAAACAATTCGCCCGTTTCCGCAAATTATAATTTTTCAGAAGCCGTTGCCGTTGCTGAAAAAACCAACCAATCGGACGAAATCGAACGGTTTGAACAAACTTATCCTCTGAATGCCAACGGCAGAGTGAGCGTTTCAAACGTCAACGGTTCGGTTACGGTTCAAACCTGGGACCGCGCGGAAGTCAAACTTCAATACGTTAAAACTGCCGATACCAAAGAAAATTTGGCGGAAGTGGAAATCAGAATTAACTCCAGGCAAGACGCGTTCAGCGTTGAAACCAATTTTGATAATTGGACGCGAAACGACGGAAGACGGAATAGAAACAGCAGGTTTGAAATCGAATATCGTTTGACGGTGCCGCGCAATGCAATTCTGAATGAAATCGAAACGGTCAACGGTTCGGTGAGCATTACAGGCGCGGGAAATTTGACGAAAGCCTCGTCTGTCAACGGACAGGTCAGAGCAACGAACTTGAGCGGCACGGCAGACCTTTCGACGGTCAACGGAACGGTCGAAGCCGATTTTGACCAACTGCAGGCAGGCAGCAAAATTTCTCTCAATACGGTCAACGGCGCGGTTAATCTGACCATTCCTTCGGATGCCAACGCGACCATCAAAGCCGACACGCTCAACGGACAAATCAGTAATGATTTCGGCTTGCCCGTCCGCAAAGGCGAATATATCGGGCGCGATTTATACGGCAAAATCGGAAGCGGCGACGTGCGGATTCGGCTTAACAGCGTCAACGGCGGTTTGTCGGTCAAGCGCAAAAATGACGGCAAAAATGTCAATCCGGCGACGAATCTTTTGACGACGAAAAATGAAACCGATTGGGACGATGACAAAAATACGGACAATGATTCGGGTGCGAGACGACAGCCAAGACAACCGCGACCGCCGCGACCGCCGCGACCGCCCAGAAACAGCGAAATCAACAATGATGAAATAAATCAGTCAATCGAGAAGTCGTTAAAGGAAGCCGAAAAGGAACTGGCAAGAATAAAGCTCGACCTCCCGAAAATTACTGCGGAAGGTCTGAGGCAAGCCGCCAATGTCAATTCGGAAGAAATGCAGGCGCAAATCAAGGAAGCGCAGGAAAAATACAAAGTGGCACTGGCGCAATTGCCGCAATTATATTGGACGGTCGGTTCGCCGTCCATCGAAAAAAAAAGCGGTTCTTTTGCGGTCAAAGGAATTCCGAAAGTTACGGTCGAAGCAAGAAATTGCCAGGTTTATGTGCGCGGTTGGGATAAATCGGAAGTCAGTTATTCGATTGTCAGAATGAGCCGCAGCAATCAAAAACCGCTTGACACCGATTCGGCAATCAGCGTCAAAGCCGGAGATTCGGAAGTCAATATCAAGGTCTCGACGGAAACTATGTTGCCCGGCGGCGTAGAATTTGACGAGGCGACGAGAATGCGTATCGAGGTTTTTGTTCCGAAAAAATCGAACTTGAAAGTTATTACCAATCGTGAAATCCGGCTCGAAGGCGTGTCGGGCGAAATTGATTTGCAGGGCGAAGATGAATCGGTCAACATCCGCGACGCTGACGGCAAATTAAGCGTCGGAACGTCTGACGGCAAAATCCGCGTTATCGGCTACAGAGGCGAAATCAACACCCGAACAGAAGGCGGCGCAATCAATCTCGAAGGCGATTTTCGCGGTCTTTCCGCTCGAACGGTTAACGGCACAATTACTTTGACTCTGCCCGAAAATGCCAATGCAAATATCGAATCGAACACGAAAGATATTGTCGGCGAAGGCGTTTCGCTGGTCTATCAGGGCGACGGAAAAAGCACCGCGATGTGGAAAGTCGGAAGCGGCGGCGCAAACCATTTGCTCTACACAAATACCAACCAGCGAGTTGTTGTTCGCAGTGCTAAACAAATAAAAAATTGATAGAAGCAAAACATTCGCGCGAAAATTTATTTCATTTTCGCGCGAATGTTTTGAAACCTTCCGACGGATTCTTCGTTTTATTCAAAAGCGAAGAATTACTCGTTTCGCTTTCAGATTACAATTTTTTTACATAAATGAAAGGTAAAATATGAAGAGGTTTCACGCCTTTCTAGCCGTTATATTTTTTTCAATCTGTATTCAAGCGCAAACGCCGATTGCGAACGAAGTCGATAACTCAAAAGATTCACAGGAAAAAATTTCTGTTGCAGGCGAGTCGAAACTCAGTCTCCCGCCCGAAAAAGCAAATCCGGTCAAAGTCACAAAATTTTCCGCCTCGCCCGTGATTGACGGCAGACTCGATGATGAAGTCTGGAAATCCGCGCAGGTTTTGAAGGACTTTATTCAAACCTCGCCGGGCGACAATATCGCCGCTTCAAAACCGACCGAAGTGATGCTCGGTTACGATGAAAAGCATTTTTATATCGCTTTTAAGTGCTGGGATGAACCGGATAAAATTCGCGCGACCGTTGCCAAGCGTGACGAAGTTTTCGGCGAAGACAACGTGCGCGTCTGGCTCGATACTTACAACGACCAACGCCGTGCCTACATTTTCGGCTTTAATCCGTTGGGGATTCAGGCGGACGGGATTTTCACCGAAGGTCAAGGTCAAGATTTCTCGGTTGACATCGTGATGGAATCAAAAGGCGTAATCGAAGATTGGGGCTGGTCGGTCGAGGTAAAAATTCCGTTTAAATCTCTGCGCTACATCGCCGGAAAGGGAAAGTTTTGGGGCTTTAACGCCGCCCGCAACATCGACCGTCTGAACGATGAATTCGACTCGTGGATGCCGGACGACAAAAACATTTCGGGAACTCTTATCAAACACGGTAAAATTACCGGACTCGACGAGATAAAAAGCGAGCGAACTTTGGAAATCGTGCCGAGCATTACCGTTGGCGAAACCGGCAGACGCTTTCGCAACTTTCCGGCAACGGCAAACGACCCGGACAGATTTACTAATCAACCGATAAAACAGGACATCGGCGTAACCTTAAAATACACGATTACTCCGAACATAACTCTGGATGCGGCTTATAATCCCGACTTTGCCGAGATTGAAGCAGACGCTCCGGTAGTTTCGGCAAATCAGCGTTTTCCGATTTTCTTTCAGGAAAAACGTCCGTTTTTTCTGGAAAGCGCGGAAATTTTCCAGACACCTCTGGTTATTTATCATTCACGAAATGTTATTGACCCCGATTTAGCGGTCAAGCTAACGGGGAAAATCGGCAAGACTTCGTTCGGCTTTCTGGCTGCTTCAGACAAAGCTCCCGGCAATTATAATGAAGACGAGCGAAACGACGTTTTGCTCAGACCGCGCATTTCAGAGTTTTTAGATAAAAATGCTCTTTTCGGAATTTTTAGAGTCAAGCGCGATTTCGGAAAGGAAAACAATATCGGATTTTTCGCAACCTACCGGAGTTTTCCCGAACGAAAGAATATCCTGGCTAGTGTAGACGGGCGTATTAAACTCGATGCCAAAACCACGATGCAGTTTCAAGCAGTCGGGACGACTTCGCGGAGATGTTTTTTCGATTTCGCATTTGAGCCGCTGCTCGATTCGCTGCAAGCACAGCGCAACCGCGACATTTGCGGAACAGGCTCGTCAAACCAAACAGACTCCAATCGCAGCACATTTGACAATTACCGAACGGGAAACGGTTTCGGTTACCTCTGGACTTTAGACCACACGGAAAAAAATCGCGGTTGGGTTGTTGAACTAATCGGGCGCACAAGAGATTTTCGCGCCGATGCCGGATTCACGCGCCGCACCAACACAAACGGCTTTTTCGCGGCAAACCGTCTTAGCACCGAAGCAAAACCGAAGGCGAGAATTATCCGCATCAATTGGAGCCAATTCGCCCGCTTTAATTTCGATTGGCAGGGACGTTCGCAAGACGCTTCGCTCGGAACGAGTTTCAATTTCAATCTCCAGCGCAATACTAATCTTTCTCTCGAAACGGGAATGTCTTACTCGCGGATTTTTGAAGAAGAATTCGGCTTGAGACGCTCGCCGACGAGAAGCGGCACGTTTTTCGGGGATTCAGAGCGTTCCGGCTGGCAGCAATACGGCAGCATCAATCTGAATAGCTCGCCGATCAAAAAACTTTCCTTCGGCATATTTGCGGGTCTTATCAATGAAGCTTTCGATTTCGATTTCGGCGGCGGCAATCGTTTTCCGCGCGTCAGTCCTTCAGCTTTATTCGGCACGGGACAACTCGACCCCGGAGCAGGCAGGCAATTCGATATGGGCGGGTCGGTGGAATACAAGCCGACCGAATCTCTGCGAATGTCGCTTCGATATAACAAAAGCAAATTAACGCGCGGTGACACCGGACAAACCGCTTTCGATTCAAACATCGCAACCTTTCGTTCCAGTTACCAATTCACGCGCTTTACGTTCACTCGTCTGCGACTCGACTATAATTCGCTTTCCTCAAATGTGAGCGGGCAATTTTTAGTGGGCTGGAATCCAAGTCCGGGAACGGCGTTTTATGTCGGTTACAATGATAACTTTAATTACAACGGATTTAATCCTTATTCGGGGCAACTCGAGCCGCGTTTTGAACGCAACAGTCGCACGTTTTTTATCCGCGCGTCATATCTTTTCCGAAAGAGTTTTTAAAATGAGTATTGAATAGTGAAAAACTAAAAACTTAAATTCAATACTTTTCACTTTTCACAGTTTTGATTTTGAAGACAACAGCAAAAAAGTTCTTTACTTTCAAAAGTTTGCGAGGAAATGAAAATAAACAAAAAAAATCTGTTGTAATTTCTTAAGTTATACTGTATAAATCTTAGCGGACAAACCATTTCTTGATTTTTGATAAGGAGTTAATGATGAATCTATCCAAAAGTTTTTTTGTACTTGCCCTGAGCATCTCCCTCGTTTCCACATCTTTCCTTAGTTTTACAGTTCAAAGCGTATCCGCCCAAGACACAATCAATGCCGTCCGGCGCGGTTATCGAACCGGCTATTCGGACGGTTATATGTCCGGCTATCGTGATTCGCTCGAAAACGCCACGAAAAGTTACGAAAAACACGAAGAATACACACGCGCCAACCGTGCCTTTAATAAAGAACACGGAACGCTCGAAGATTACCGCGACGGTTATCAGCAAGGTTTTGAAAGCGGTTATGATACCGGTTACGAAAAACGCTCGTTCGACGCGACCGTTCCGGCAAACCTTAATAAACGCAACGCTGTCGCGTCAAAAATAGTCGTTGAAACACCGACGACCAAGACGACCGTCGAAGAAAAATCTCCCGAAAAACAACCTGTCGAAACGGCTGCGGCAACCTTGCCCGTCGAAGCGGCTGCGACTGCTCCGCCTGTCGAGACGGCTCCAATAACTGCACCTGTCGAAACGGCTGTAACGACTCGGGTTGAACCGCAAGTTTCGGAAACCGCGACGAGCGCGCCGACGACCAATAATACGGAAATCACTACGCCGCCGGTAGTTATCGCTAAAACCGGTTATGTAAATTCTACGCCGAATGGTGCCGATACTTTGATCATTCCGGTTGAGACCGAATTGATTGTCGAACTGCTCGATGATGTCAATACGGAACGAAGCAGAGAGGGCGACAAATTTCAAGCGCGTATCGTTTCGCCAAACGAAATCGGCGGCGCAATTATCGAAGGCAGAATCGGCAAAATTCAGAAACCCGGCAGAATCAAACGCCGCGCCGAAGTTTCTTTGTCGTTTGACCGCATCGTTTTAGCGGGAAACCGTTGGAGCAATTTTAACGCGATTTTGACAGAAGTTTTGCCCGTTAAAGGCGACAATGTTAAGCGCATTGATACCGAAGGCACAATCGAAGGCAGAAGCTCCGTCAAAAGCGACTCGGTAAAAGTTGGTGCGGCGACCGGCACAGGCTTGGTTATCGGCGCAGTTGCCGGCGGTCCGGTCGGCGCGGCGGTCGGCGCGAGCGTCGGCGCGGCTTTTGGAGTCGGCGGCGTAGTTATCGAGCGCGGCAAACACATTCGGTTGGGCAAAAATCAGCAGCTCCGCATCAAAACCGCTTACGAAACACAGATAAGATAGTGAGCAGTAAGCAGTGAGCAGTTTGGCTCGGAGATGATTATCGAGAATTCATTCTGCTCACTGCTCACTAAAGTTCGGCGCGAAATTCAAAGCCGAGTCGCGCCGTTTTAATCCGCGAAATACCGCAAAATCGTTTCTTTTCTCCTTTGAGATTTTGCCCGGTTTCGCGGATTTTTTACTCGAATGATAATCGCACTTTTAACCGATTTCGGCACAAAAGATTATTTTGTCGGCGCGATGAAAGGCGCGATTCTCAACGTCAATGAAAATGTAAAAGTCATTGACATTACCCACGAAATACCGCCGCAAGATATCCGTTCCGCAGGTTTTACGCTTCGCGCCTGTTACAAAAGTTTTCCAAAAAAAACAATCTTCGTCGCGGTCGTCGACCCGGGCGTCGGCTCAAACCGCCGCGCGATTTTAGTCGAAACCGGCGATTATTATTTTATCGCGCCGGACAATGGACTATTGAGTTTTATCTTTGACGAAGAAAAACAATCGCGTGTTTTTGAGCTGACTGAAGAAAAGTTTTTTGCCGAAAACATCAGCCGAACCTTTCACGGGCGCGACGTTTTCGCGCCGGTCGCCGCACATCTTTCAAAAGGCATTCAACCGGACGAGTTTGGCGGTGAAATAAAGGATTTTATCAGCTTCAGAAAAGCGAACCCGCGAAAAATTTCGGCAAATAAAATAGAAGCCGAGATTATTCACACAGACCATTTCGGTAATTTGATAACGAACCTCAAACAAACGGATTTGCCCGAAAAATTTACGTTCGAGATTAACGGAAAAACAATTAACAAGTTGCGGGATTTTTTTGCCGAAACCGAAAAAGGCGAAGTGTTTTTGATTTTGGGAAGCGCGGGATTTTTGGAAATCGCGGCATTCCGGGATTCAGCCGAAAAATTGCTGAACGCGAAAAGCGGACAAAAAATAATTGTCAAAGCGTTACCGAAAAATAACGCTTTGACAATTGATTAAATTACCTCAAAAAAAGTAGTCTCAAAAAATCCGGGTTTATCGAGAAACCATTCGCCGAAATTTTAATTACCGTCCTCCAAATTAAGCAAACCGACGAAATTGATGTCGCCGCGTTCCTCGCCGATTGACAAGGCTTGCGAGGATACCGCAAATCTGTATAGCCGGTGGCTGACGCTAAATACGTAGGTTTTGCCTGCGGGAAGGTCGGCAAACCGAAAATATCCGAACGAATTTGTTCTTGCCGTCAGGACGTTTCCGTTTTCGTCAATCGCGCTGACGACGGCATTTGAAATCCCGCGCCCGCCCGCATTCGTTACCCTTCCGCCAACCGTCACCGAAGCGGCGGTCGGAGCATTCTGAGCAATCGTCCACGGCGAAAATTCGGTTATCCCCGTAACCGTGCCGGTGAACGCCGCTTCGTTGACGCAATCTGACGAACAGACATTAACAGTGTTACGAAAGACTCTGAGCGAGGTCGGACTGGCAATCGAATTGTCGTCCGTGTCCAGATAGGTAAATGTCAAATCGGTGGTCAGACTTCCCGTTTCGGTCAACTCCCAGTAGCGCGTTATTTTCGGTGACGAGATTGACGCGGGTGAAACCGTGTCAACCGCTCGCACGGTCAAACCGTCTTCGGCTGAAACTGCATTGATGTTTGCCAATGCGACGGGCGTGTAGCCGTTATCAGTTCCGCCGGTTGTCCCGACGTGGAAGGTGAAATTAGCGTTTGCTCCGGCGGCAAACTGTTTCGTTACGCCGCCCGCCGTCGGACTGCTTGCCACAAAGCAATTTGTTAAAGCGCAGCCGAGGTCGCGGACGCTCGTGGCGGTGGTCGAGAGCGTCAGAACATCAGTTCCCGTGTTGAAAATGCCGTTCGTCAAAGTCAACACGCCGTTAATCGTGATGTTTCCCGCACCTGTTACGCCAGCCGCGTTACTGACGGTCAAATTATTGTAAGTCAGAGCCGGAATCGTCTGCGCCGCCGCGCCCGTAAAGTTAATCGTTCCCGCCGAAGTCAGACTTCCGCAGGTGAAACTTCCGGCGACGTTCATTGTTCCGTTAATAGCGCAGACGTTTGTAACCGTTAGAATTCGCCCTGCATTAATGGTCAAAATGCGCGGTGAGCTTTCCGTCAGATTGCTGACGGTCACATCCGTCGCGGAAATCGTCGGCTCATTCGGGATTGCTCCGGTCGGAATATCAACATTATTCGTCGAATTCGGAACGGTTTGCGGATTCCAGTTTGAAGCCGTGTTCCAATCCGTGCTGGTTGCGCCCGTCCAGGTCGCCGTATTGGTGACGTTCAAAGTCGCCGTCGCCGTCAATCCCGTGCCGCCGTTGGTCGAAGTCACCGCGCCCGTTGTGTTGACGAGTGCGCCCGCCGAACTGCCTCTGACATTGACGCTGAACGTGCAGGTCGTATTAACCGGAATGGTCGCGCCGCTAATCGAAACGCTCGTCGCGCCGCCGGTCGGCACAAAAGTTCCGGTCGCGCAACTGTTTGTTTCCGCCGGTGTCGTGTCAACTTCGATTCCCGAAGGGAAATTATCAACCACGCCCGCGCCCGTCAAAGCGACGGTGTTTGCCGCCGGATTGGTTATCGAAATCGTCAAAACGGAAAAGCCGTTGTTCTGCAAAACGCTGGTTGGCGAGAATGATTTGGCAATCGTCGGCGGCGCGACGACCGTTAAATTTGCCGTGTTGCTCGCCGCGCCGCCGGTCGGGGCTTGCGTCGTCGCCACGGCGGAAGTCGTGTTCGGATTCGTGCCGGCGGTGCTGCTCTTGACGCTGAAAATAACCGTGCAACTGCCCGAAGCCGGAACGGTGATTCCGCTGAAACTCAAAGCGGTCGCGTCCGCTGCCAAAGTGTTCGGCGTTGTGCCGACACAAGTGCCGGTAACTGCGCCGCCCGTCGCGCTCATATTCGAGAGCGTGTCGGTGAACGAAGCATTGGTTTGATTCGTCGCGTTTGGATTGGTCAGCGTCAGAGTAACCGTCGAGTTGCCGCCCGCGGGAATTGAAGTCGGGCTGAAACTCTTGGCAATCGTGACGGGTTGGAAGACGGTCGTTGTCGTCGTGTTGCTGTTAATATTGACACCGCCCGCCGCCGTGACATTGGCGAGGTTTGGAATCGAGGGCGCGGTTGAATTGGAATTAACCGTCGCGCGGAAAGTAATCGTTGTTGACTCGTTCGCCGGAAGAGTAAAGCCCGTGCCTGACCCGTTGCTTGTGCCGTCAACACGGACGGTTTCGCCCGCTTCGGGACTGGAGATTTCGTTTTGCGCGTGTGCGGTCGGCGAAATTGTTTCGGCTAAACCGCCCAAGATTTGACGAGCCGTGTTCTGCAAAGAAGTCAAATAATTTGGCGTAGTCGTTTGAGCGATTTCATTAGCTTCAAACGTATTTGCGGTCTTCACAATTTCTTGGGTTGAAATCGTTGAATCTTTGACGAAAGGCTGAATGGTTGCCGACATTTCTGACGGCGATTGATAAGCCGCTCTGAAGTGCGCGGCGAAGTCGGCGCGGACGCTTGAGCGGGCGAACAGCGAGACGGTGCCGTTGTTTTGGAAGATGTCATCTGTCCGTGCAAGTTGGTTGGCAGTACCATTTTCCATCAGCAGCAATGCGACTGCGGGAGTATTATCCGGCAGGAGACAGGTACCGTTGTTGACCACGACGGTTTCGGCAGGGTCAGCCGTGGCGCCGTTAGCGCCGGGGTTGTTGGCTAATAAGACCGTCACGGGAACGGTAGATGCCGAACCGCCCTTCTCCAGCCTGTTCGTCGGCGGGGTAGAACCACTGGTGCGATTCAAAAAGATCGAGTTGGCATCGAATCCGATACCGCCCGCGTTTGTTCCGCCGCGTGCGATGGTGTTCGTCAGAATGTTAGTGCAGACGTTGGACGCCCCGCTTCCCTGCACGGTGAGATTCTCGAACGCCGTCGGGTCAGCCGGTCGCGTGCTTATCGTGTTGCCGGTAATGGTGATGTCGAGGTCGCCCGTGTTGTTGGCGTTGAAGAACATCGCGCCCTGTCTCTGACCTGAGATGTTGTTGCCCTGAATGATGACTTTCGACGTGGCGTTGTCGTCGCCGAGCAGTGTGCCGTCAATGCCGTTGCCGTTCGTCGTGTTGGTGATGGTGTTGCTGATGACGCGACCATGCACGAAAGAGTTGTCATTGCCGCCAAGAATAATCGCGCTATTGTGCGAGTTGTTCATGGTGTTGCTCTGGAT
>Ga0136618_10000016_pt1 | contig 37797 bp, 33 predicted proteins | sample AntDrymUQ3302106_2_FD_104805 | JGI IMG/M metagenome (GOLD analysis project Ga0136618, IMG submission 104805) | Polar desert sand microbial communities from Dry Valleys, Antarctica - metaG UQ330 (21.06) | ecosystem: Environmental > Terrestrial > Soil > Desert | place: Antarctica: Dry Valley... | reverse complement strand
TTAAAAGGCACTTTGAGATACGTGAACCACGCACCTACGGCATAGCCTCAAAACGGGGCGACACCGATTACTCCGTAAGTTTCGATTACGTTATAACCGTTTCGCCCGGCATACCGACGCGCCGCCTGCCAGACATGTTCCAGTTTGGCAAGATAAGTGCCGTATTCGGTAATTTTGACCGGAACGGCGGGGCTTCCGAGCCGAATAACGCTCATAGAATTTTCCTCCTTATAATTTCACGCCGCGATCCTTCTGTCATATTCTTCGATTAATTCTTCCTCGGCTTCCGAATCGTAATATTCGTCGAATTCTTCATACGGATCTTCCGCCGCATCGTCTTCGTCAAAATCCTCTCGAAGAAAGTTTTCCTCGAACTCGTCGTGACGTAATCCGCTTGGCTCGGGCAATTGTCCAGCGGGGCGAACGTTTCCACCGGGTGAAAAATTAAGCTCTCGCTTGAACTTCAAACCCTTCTGAACGTCTGTAAGATACGCTCCGAGTCTCGCCGTAACTTCAAACTGCTTGACCGGAGCCAATTTTTTGAAGGCTGAAGTAAAAGCGTTTGAGAGTGACCAAAGATTTCTCGGTACAAACGATTCGTGCTGCGGTTTGAAGTAAATGTCATGAACCATCGGCAGCAGATGTCGCGGAACTCCTCTGATTCGTCTATCAAGAAAAGCCTGATAGATAATCAGTTTGACTTCTTCATCCTTTAACCCTTGCTCGCGCATCGCTTCGACTTGCGTTTTTAACGGCTCAAATCCTCGATGAATACGGTCAACGGCGATTGAAATAGAATCTTTCAGTTCGAGACTGCGCGTGTGTTTATGAAACATCGGCGTAAAATCACCGGAAAACGCCATATTGTCGCAGACAAAGACCCGGTAGCCTGCTGTTAAAGCGAGACGCATGGATTTATCATTTGAATTCCTCAAGCCGATAGAAAACCGGCAGCCGGAAAACTCGTAATTGAGATCCATCACGCCGAACATTTTCATTCCGTCTCGGGATACGGCGTATTCATCCCTCGTTACTTTCAGATACCGGAACGATAGGGCTTCTTCGAGAACTTCGACTATTTCGTAATGCGATAAAGGCTGATGCGTTCTCGTTCTTTCGGGAACGGGAATTTCCATCAACTCTTCGCGCGTAACTTTACTTGCGCCGCAATGGGCGACCAGTATTGAACTTGTGTCGTTCATTTTATTTTTCCTCCTATATTTGTGTTTTTGTTGTTTGCAGATTCCCGCAGGCAAAGCGTCTAAGACTTACCCTGCGAGAAAAGACAAACAACAATAAAAATCATTCAGGAAGATTCCGGCGATGAGACGAAAAGCGAGTCAGTCTCCGCTTGCGAAGTTTTTGCAATTGAAGAATCGTCCGACGCGAAATCTGGCGGGAGTGTTACGGCACTGAAAGGCTGTGAGATTCTCCCGTCAATCATCATTTTCAAGTAAATGTGATAATTCGGAAGATTCGTAAAATCGATGATCTTAAATTCAGGGGCAAATTCCTGCGCGAAGATTTCAGCGTCGCTCGCGCCGATTCTAAATAAAATAATCGTTCCGACATTGCCGAGAATGGCATCCCTGATCGGTATTTCAAGCTGTGTTAAATACTGGTGAGCCAGCACCAAAGATAATCGGTATTTCCTGAGTTCGGACAACATCAAGACCAGGCTTTGAGTAGTAAAATTGTGAAATTCGTCCAAAAAAAGCGCGTAATCTTTTCTCTCCTGTTCTGGAATATTCGCGCGGCTCAAAGCTGCTAGGTCAAATCTTGAAATTAAGAGCGAGCCAAGTAAATTGGAAATGTCTTCACCAATACTTCCCTTTGCCAGATTAACCAGCAGAATCTTTCCTTCATCCATTATTTTTCTCAAAGATAATGGTTGTTCAGGATTGGTGAGAATCTTTTTTAATAGCGGATGGCTGAGAAACGCGCCGACTTTGTTTTGAATCGGACTGATGGCTTCCGCCCGAAGGCGTTCCGGGTATTTATCAAATTCTTTCGTCCAGAACTCCTTGATTTGCTCGTTTTGGATAAAGGGAATTACTTTGTGCCGAAATTGTTTATCGGACAGAAGTTTTAAAATGTCCGACAAATTTGCCTGCGGGTAATCGAGCAGCGACAAGAGGCAGTTCCGCAGGATATGTTCTAGGCGAGGTCCCCAGGAATCATTCCAAAGATGCTTGAAGACTTGAATCAAACCGGAACAAGCAAGCGGGCGTTTATCGGCAGAGACGTTTGCCAGTGGATTAAAGCCGTAGGGTTGACTGCTATCCGCCGCGTCAAAATCAATGACATCACTCTGACGTGACCGCGGAACGCGCGATTTTATTTTGTTTACCAAATCTCCGTGCGGATCGAGCAGCGCAAAGCCGCAGCCTTTTCGCATGTCGTCGAGCATCAGGGCTTCCAAAAGTGTTGATTTGCCGGTTCCGGTTTTCCCCAATATATACAGGTGAGCGCGGCGGTCAGCCCGTTTAATGCCGAATGCTCTTGACCGATTACGGAAGTTAGTCCGGGCAAAGACGGTAATTCCCGCATCGCTTTGGTTTTGCGGGTTAAAGTTTTGTGATGAGGACATTTGAAAAATTAAAGTTAGTTGATGTTTTTAAGACGATTTTCGGCAAGTTTGATATATTCAGGATTTACTTCAATTCCGATAAACTCGCGCTTAAGTTTTTTGGCGACAACCGCCGTCGTTCCACTTCCTAGGAAAGGGTCAAGCACGATTCCGGCGGCTGGACAGCCCGCAAGAATCGGCGTTTCTACAAGGCGCTCAGGATAGACAGCAAAATGATTTCCCGGGAAGTTAGTCGTTCCGATACTCCACACAGCGCGTTTGTTTCTGCCCAAAGCAAGCATCTTTTGCCTTCGCTTTTCGGAAATCTCAGGACGGACAGAAAACCAGTAACTTTCTGATTGTTTATGATTGCCGTTTGGATCGAGCAATCTTCTCTTTAATCTTTCAGGATTCTTTAGCGGCTCAAATTGTTGGCGGAAGTAATATTTCGTCGCTTTGACAAAAAAGAAAACTTTCTCAAAATCAACGGAAAATCTGTCACGGGCGCTTTGCGGCATAGCATTTGGTTTATGCCAGATAATCTCGTTCCTTAAAATCCAGCCTTGTTCAATCATTCTGATAGCGAATCTTGCCGGAATTAAACAGAGTGATTTTGCGGGAGTATTTATTTCTGTCTTTAGCTTTTGAAAATTCGCTCTTCCGGTCGGAGAATCATAAATATTGTTTTGCGGTTTATTCCGGTGCCTGACTTTTGTTTTATTAGCGTAGGTGTCGCCGAAGTTGACCCAAACCGTTCCCGGAGGTTTCAATGTTCGGTAAATCTCGGTAAAGACCGCCATTAATTTATCCAGATATTCCTCAATGTTCGATTCAAGACCGATTTGTCCCTTCATGCCGTAATCCCGTAAAGTCCAGTAGGGCGGGCTGGTAACAACACAATCAATGCTTTCGTCGGGAAATTTTTTGAGGATATTTAAAGCTGTGCCGCACAGGATTTTGCCCGTAAACGATTCGATTGATTTTTGAAGATTTTGTTTTGATCGAGGCATTTGTTTTTATCATTTTTTAATCGGTTTCCATTTGGTAATCGAGATTTGCAAAGAGCGACCCGTATGTCGAATCTCGATGTAACCTCCGGCTTTCAAAATATGCAGCCAGCGACTGACAGTACGGGAACTAAGTCCCATGTCTTTAGCAATGGTTGCGTTTCGGCGAAAAAGAGCGCCCGTCGAGCGGTTAGCGTAAACGAGCAAATAAAGATAAAGCCACACGGCGCTTCCCATCGCCTTGTAATGTTTGGCGCTTGGTTCGACCACCAGCCCGCGCCAAAGCGGTGTCCACCAATTTGCTTTTGAAACAAACTCGGCTTTGTGATTTGAATCTCGGGGAAATGTTTTTTTGTAATTGAAGTTTGCTTTGTGAGACATTGTGGGAATAAAAAATGTTACGGTGACTGATTTCACCGTAACATTTCATCCTACTCAAAAATAGCGGGAAAAAGTTGCCGCTCGTGGCAACTTTGCCATTACTAACAAGCTATCCACAAACGGATGGCATTTTATTTAATTACTTTATTTAAATACTTTATTTAGAAAATGAGCCTTCCTGATCTCGCCTTTATTTGAAAGCGATTCAAGCGATTCGGATGTTTTCACAATACAAAAACGGTCGTATCAGGTAGGACAGGTTAAGACACTTCACGAAACAATTTATGCCCGTTGTGGATAAAATAAAAAAGAGCTGGTCAGGCTCTAAGCGGAAAGAAACAACTTTTCAAAAGAAGTTTCTATTTCCCAATTTTCTCGAAATAAAAGATTATTTATTTCCGTATCCAACACCGGGTGACCTTCCTCGGCGGCTAGTTCCGAAATTACCGAAGAGCGCAGATTATCTCGAATGGCTCTGGCAGTTTTCGGCATTCCAAAATTAAATTCAGCCAAGTTTGCCGCGAATGGCTTTATATATTTTTCGCGCAAAACTGTCACGGGCAAATATACAAGTTCTCCTAATGGAATTTCTTGCGTGACTTCTTTAGCTTGAAAATCTTCACCTGTATCTTCCGGGGCTTTAAGAATTAATTTTTCCGAATCAAAATTCAGTTCTATAAATGTCCCTTCGGAAAACCATAAAAAAGGCATTTGATAAAGCCGTGCCATCACAGCCAAGAAATCTATGCCCAACCCCTGAAATGCACCTTTAACAAATATTTTGCTTGCTCGTTTGTTTATGCGGAATTGCTGCGGTATGAATATAATTTCCATTATCACTCCTCGAATTTGTAATGTAAGCGTTTGATTTAATCAGACGCTCCATCCCCTCCGCAGGAATGCCCGAAAGTCCTGTAACTATAGTATCTTCAAAGGTTTGTGTCAAAACTAAAAAACTGGCTGGCTTTGAGGAATTTACAAATTTACAAAAAATAAATGTTAGCTGGTGAACCCATATAGAAAATATAGTTCGAGACACCTTCCGTGCTAATCCTATATGTAAAGTTAAGCGATTTTCGTTACATATAGGATTTCATATGTAAAGTTCCCTCCGTCGCCTGCGCATAATAGCTAAGCTAAATACTGTGAGAATAAATACAGTTAGAATGTTAATAATCTAAAATTGGATTAAAGTAGCTCTAAAGTAGTTAAGCGAATAGTCATAGCCTGTTCACTTACTTCAAATAATTCGGCTAATTGACTTACATGTTGATCCAATAAAGAACCCCCACCTAACTCCTTAACTTTCTCACGTACAAACTTGGAAGGCATTAATAAACTAGCGGCGAATTGATTAGCTTCGATTTCTTTTATATCCGTACCGTCTGATGCTTTGGGTCCACGCTGACTTATATAGTGTCCCCTATCTACATGCACATGTTCTCCATCTTCAAATTGATGCTGAAGGTAGTAGTGACCAATCTCATGGGCAATAGTAAATCGTTGCCGGTTTGGACCATCATTTTCATGTGTGATTACGTGAGCAGTTATACCATCTGAAATCAGCAGTCCAGAGACTCCATCACCTAGATTGGCGGATGTTACGGTTAAATTTAATAACGCAGCGATTTTATCTACTTTTATCGGAAGGGAGTTTATACCAAGTCGATCAACAAGCTTTTCTGCCTGTGTTCGGGCATATTTTATACTCATAGTTTCTCCTGTCTAGCAATGGTATTAATTTGAGCCATTATTTTCTTATATTCCTTACTTGGCAGATCGAGTTTACGAGTGAGTTCTGATTTAACATTATTAGTTGATGATTGCTTCGCTGGCAACTGATTTGGCGCATAAGAAGGTATTAACTGAGTTAAATCTATGCTTAACGCTTTGGATAATTGCACTAACGTATGCGTTAACACTCTTTGCTTGCCTGCCTCAATATTAGCAATTGAAGCCCGTGTCACTTTTGGCTCAAGCTGTTGTGCTAAATACTCTTGAGACATTCCATTTTCATTACGTTTAGTTTGAATAAGGCGTCCAAGTTCAGCGTAAAAAGGCTCTATATTGCTCATACATAATACTTTATATCGAATCATTAGTCTTGTCAAGCAATGCTGTCGAAAGTAATACTGACGTTAAATAATTTACGAAATTAATACTTGACGAGTTATTAATACTCTGGAATAATGCAAACGGTTACTCAAATTAATTTAGGGAGAACAAATTATGGGAAAAGAAGAAAACATAAAACAGGACACTATTACTATCATTGCACCGAATGGCGCGCCAGTTTCTGAGAAATATCGACCGCACGACACAGTGAGCAAAACTCTTGAGCATGCCGTCAAAGAGTTCGGCAAAGAAGGACACTTGGATGCTACTTTGCAGTACATTTTAGTTTTCGGTGACACCCCACTTGAGAATAGCCTTACCCTAGAACAGGCTGGTATTACTACGGGAGCTACGATTAAAGTGCGCTCGAAAAGCATTCCGGGGGACGGCAATGCATCCAGAGCTTAGCAAGCGTCTAGTGATAGCGCAGCTTGAAGAAGCCGTTGCTGAACCCGGACTTTTCACCGACCGCGTTCAGTTAGAGGAAGTCGGATATCCAAACTTCTTCGTTCGTTTCATAAATAAGAACGAAGCAATTCGTCTTATTCGATTTGAAAGCACTAACTATGATTACCAAGCTATTGCAGTAGAACCAGTAAACCCAGTTAACCGCGAACCTCTTCCCACAGACCAATGGATGCTTAGAAACGGAGGAGGTTTTCCAAATCATGATATGAAAGGCGGAAGACCATTCCTTTGTTTTCAAGGTACACGGGATTATTACACTATGGACGGTCATCGTCCAAATATCACCGGCGAGCGTTGGGAACGTTGGCGAAATGAATTTAGAATCCCGGACTTAATTAGATTTTTAAAGAATAAAATCGCTTCTGGAGAATGGGAGTAAACATGCAAGCATCTGATATTTTGTACCGCATACCACAGTATATACTCGATGAGAGTTCGATTTTCCTATACGAGAAGGGTCTTGAGGGATGCGAAGGCACCGCACTTTGGATTGGTCGTCCAATTGTTGACGACGCTGGTCAAATTGATATAGTCCGTTTGTTTATACCAGAACAAATTTGTATCAAAACTTCTTACGGGGTAGCTGTTGATTTGACTGAGCGCGCGCACTACACTTTAACGGACAACTTAAAACCTGGAGAACGGTTTTACATTCGGATTCATTCTCATCCGGAAGAAGCGTATCATTCAAAGCGTGATAACAATAATCAAGTAATTACTCATCAAGGTGCGCTCTCAATTGTCGTTCCGAATTTTGCTATTCAACCAATTAACCTACAAGAATGTGCAATCTATCGTTTAGAGCATGGCAAAGGCTGGCTAGATTTAAGCAATAAAGAAATAGACAATATTTTTAAAGTAATGCCATGAATGATCCGAGAACTTCTTTTTTAAGCAGTGTAACTGGCAGCAATACAGAGGTGCTATCTGACCTTATCAATGGAACAATAATTCGCATATCAGTTTGTCCTGAAGTTTGTGCAACTTTCGCTGGACAAGTGCTTGCTTATCAGCTGGCGACTATTACCGCTCGTCTCTTTGACCGTGTTGAGCTAAATGGAGATGATACTGTAGCATGCCATCCGCTTTTCTCCTTGCTGACAGGATCATTTTTACCAGCCCTCAGGTCACTTATTCCATCACTGCGTCCATTTACTCCTTCACCGACTGAAAATTCTAATGTTGTTCATATAATAATTGGTCAAGGCTTAAATGAGGCTGGAGCAATATACTTAGGGGCAAGCGGTTGGACCGCTAGTTATTCAATAATCGAACCGCAACATGTGAGCGATACCCTTAATCCCATCGGGGCGCTTTCGGCTGGAACATTAGGAGCGAGCGAGATATTTAAGAACATATTTAACGGTAGATTGCATGGCGCATTGAACGCTCCGAGCTATACTTTATCTATGCTTGACTATAGTTCGTCGCCAGAATCTGAGCCGCTTCTTCCCGACCAAATTACAATTGACGCCACGCTTTTTGGCTGCGGGTCAATTGGATGCGGCTTATTGCAAGGAATTCTTTTAACTTTCCAATTATATGGAAAATTAGCCATTGTTGACAACGGACGGTTTGACACTAAAAATCCGTACAAATACTCACTGATTGATTGGGCAACAGCTCAACAGGCTCCCTTCAAGTCTGTTTGGGCGCAACAACAAATGCTTGCTTTTGCAAAGGGCAGACTGAAACCGCTCGCCTTTGTAGGAACTGCTGAAACATACATTGCAAGTTTGCCCTACGATTATAAACTACCATTAGCAATCTCGGCAGTTGATACTATCGAAGCTCGATTTGAGATTCAAGACACGCTTCCGCGCCGCATACTCAATGCAGGCATTGAGGGAACATTAGCAATGGTCTCAGTACATAACTTCGGTGATGGTCCGTGTTTGGCTTGTCTGGGAATGCAAACTGACCTGGAGTCTTGGAATGCTAAACCAATAGCTAATGCTACAGGTTTATCTCCCGAACGTGTGTATGAACTCATTCGCCGTAACGAAGAAATGACCACGACTGACATAGAAACAATCAGAACACGAGGTGTTAGTGTCGCACAAACAGTAGAATCACTAGATTCTTTTGTAGGACAACCACTTTTATCCTTGTGGAATCGCTTGGCATACAGCGAAACCGTTGTAAATACTGGCGGGACGGTGCCGGTTCAGGTGCAAGTAACAACCGCCTTTGTGTCTGCATTTGCTGGCGTTTTACTGCTCAGTGAATTGATAAAAGACTCAGTGAAAGAACTTGAAAAATACAAGGTCAGCAATTCGTATCAGCAACAATTACTTGGTATACCTGCTGCAGGGACTTTTAAGCATCAACGCGAGCTGCAAGGTTGGTGTCTCTGCCATTCGTCCTATAGAAAAGCAATCTACGCTGAAAAGTACGAATATAGTAGCAACATAAAAAGCTGATAAGTTAAAACATGCTCCTTACGATTGGAAGTTAACAAAATTGAGAAGGGCAATTGAACTCAGATTCGGCAAATTTTCCCCGCTATTTTCGTTTTGACCAATTTGTTATGTTAATAATGGTGAAGAATGCGTTACTAAAATAAAAAACAAGGCTAATTATTTAATTTGAGAAAATTGTTTCTACTCTTTTTCTCTATTTTAGAAGTGATGTAATTTGTAAAATTATTATCGTTTTTAGAAATGTCTAACTTCTGGAAATATTTGAATAGCTTTTTGAACAATGGTGCTAAAGTTCGAGCCGCTTCACGCTTCGGGCTACCATCACCAGTTTTACAGAGTTCGATTCTCCTGCGGGGGTCTTTTTTTTATCTCAAATAAGCTAAATATTTTGTCCATGTCGCAACAAATTTCCGGTTCGAGTTTGCCCGCATTACACTGATTTTCTTACACTTTGAAAAAACACCTCTTATTTACGAGGCGCATTCGTTCGATTCCCCTGCGGGGTTATATAGTTGATTCGCAAGTGATCTAAGGTTTTGCGACGTGCAAAATAATAATCAAATCACTGCTTATTGCGGTTTCTCTTTTCCCATTGAATCCGTAACAGCACGTTATCTATCTCGCCTGTTTCTACCAGGTGATCGTAAATCTTCCTGACTACGGCAAGATACCTCAGCAATCGTTCTTTTGCTTCGGCTTGCTGTTCAGGAGTGAGCTCCGGGTAGAGGTCAGCAATAGTAATTTCTTTATCATTATCCATCAATCAGAGTAGCAGAATTAGGCTTAAATAAGACCCTTGCGGAGATTTATAAGAAGTGTAAGATTAAGGTAATATAATAGAACTTAAACCAATGAATAAATATATCTCTCAAGTAAAATTTAACCCTTGGGGCACCATCCATGATATTTCGTTTAGTCAAAATTTAAATATTATCTCCGGCACAAATGGAACGGGCAAAACCAAATTACTTCAGTTTATTCAAAATAATATGGGTAATCAAAACGTTATCATTAGTGAAGAGCCGCAAAGTATTAATATTTCAGCTTTCAGCCCTCAAAGAAATGCTCAAAAAGTCTTAGCTCAACAGGCTATGAACTTATTTAGACAAGACATCAATGCAACGCAGACCACCATTAATTTATTTAAAGCTGTAATTCCAGATGACAATTTTCAAACTCTCAAATCAATCTCAGAATATTTTGTATATTCGGCAGAAGAAAAAGTAAAGTCAGATGACATACGACCGAGTGAAGCCACGGCAGCAACAAAAATTATATTTGAACAAGCAATCAAACAAATATTTAATTTTGATATAAAGTTTGAATTAAATAGAGAAGATAAGGGTTATAATCTATTTTTTGAGAAAGATGGGATAAGCTTATCACCCCAAAATTTAAGCCACGGAGAAAACGCGGTTATTGTTTTAGTGTGTGCCTTAGTATTTGGGCTGGACTCAACAGAAACATTCCTAATTGATGAACCTGAAATACACTTAAATTGGTCGTTAGAAGAAAAGCTGTTTGAATTTTTTGACTGGCTTGCGACTGAATACAATAAGCAAATAATTGTAGTGACCCACTCCCGAGTTGTGTTTTTAGATCAATATAAAGGAAAAAGGCAGTTTTTTGAACGTCAGGGACAAAATATAGTTATTTCTGATAAACCTTCTGAAGACCTAACACGCCAAATAGCTGGTGATACAGTACAATTACTGCAAGGAATTACTTCAAAAACAAAACTAGTTTATGTTGAGGATAATGCAGCTAAGATAGTATTAAATTCGATTTGTAAAAAACTCGGCTTAGATGTTGACATAGAGATCGCGGGCGACTGCCAAAAAGTGAAAAACCTCTCCAAAGCTTTTAAAAATCTACAAATCGAAAATGTTTATTTTTTAATTGATGGAGATAACAAACCTCTTACTACTTTAGAAAAGGTCGAGTTGCATAAAAACACCTTTCAATTAAGTAAGTACTGCATTGAGAACTATTTATTAGATCAAAATATTCTAAATTTATACCGTAACCAAAATTGGGAACCCTCTTTACAGTCATATATCAATAATATTTCAGTAAAAAGTAATCCTGCAATTAAACCTGTCCAGATTGCATTAGCAAATGGAACAGCCGTATCTGATATTATTGATTTTATTGATGGCTCAGAAATATTTAAAAGATTGGCTGAAGCAGAAGGGAAAAAAGATAAAAAGTATGAACTTATGGCTGAAATAGTTAATGCCATTCCTGATGTTGATATTTTTACCACCTATTTCACTGAGCTAGATTTCTTAAAGAATTAACAATAACCAATCAGCTCCAAAATTATTCAATTATTTGTTTATTGTTAGTTGCCACCAGAGGCAAGCCTTCCAATATTTTTATCTACAATCAAATACTCCTCATTTTGCAAGAAATCACAAGAAACGTAAAATTACATTAATCAGCCAGCACTTTCTCACTTTCTAAATCAGTATATGCATACAACGCTCGCTTTAATTCTGCTTTCCAAAGCCATTCCATGTTTTTGCGTTCATCATCTCCAATACACCAAGCAACTGCAATAAATATCCCCTGCATCGCAGTCAACTTATAATCATCTAACAGTTGATCCCACGAGTAATCAGCAATACCGTGTTTCTGTAACTGATCATGATAGCGCTTTAAAGTAGGCATTTCCAAGGCTCGCCGCTGTTCGGTTTCCCAAAATGGCACCATCATATAAGATAGATCGCTTACGGCAAGAGAGGTAGTTAACGACCAATTAAACGGCTGCCTATCCAGCAAATAGGTTTTCCCTTTAGGGTCATTAGGAAATAATATATTCCCCGGATTAGTGTCACCATGTACTACGGCAAAACCCTGTCTGTTTTGGGCACGCTGTGCAAACTTTTCAGAGTAATGGTCGAATACAGCTTGAATCACTTCTTTGGCTTCATCATCTAATACGCCTCCAAAGACTTCAAGCATCGGCTTTAGTCCCGGACGAGCATGATTCACATATTGCTCAATTGTTTCCTGATTGAGCATATGCCCACCCAATGACTCAATCTTGTCTCCCCAACCATGACTGTGTAAAAGCGCAAGGGCATCTGCAACCGACTCCCCATACTCGACTGTAGGCTCTGCGTCCTTATGATGGGTTTCCGATAAGTCTTCCATCAAAATATGGTATGCGTTTGTATGTGCTGAAAATTGTGCATCGTAGCATTGGGGAATCGGCGCATTTGGCAAGTCTTTATAGTCACGAGCATAATAATTGACTTCCGAATCTTTAATAAAATCGTTTTCGCTTTTGCACATTTTAAGCAGTAGATTTTTCGGCAATTCCTTACTATCAGTCTCATAATTAACGCATAGACGAGCTATGTGCGCGTTAGTACTTCCTATATAGTCTACTGAGACATTTCTGACTTTATTTTCCTTTAAAAAATACTGCTTTTCTAAAATCTGATTGAGCCATTCTGGTGTTATTTGATCTGTTTGTGTAATGACAGTTTCGTGGGGAGAGTAAAATTCTGGGAACTTAATCATAAACTAAGATTAATGAATATTACTTTAATAATACTAGAAAATAGACTTTTCAACCATTTCTTTACCTAAATAAACCATTTGCCGCTATAGGCAACTTTTTCCCGCTATTTATAAACCACTATCCCCTGTTATGGTAATAGTGGTTTTGAAATGCGTTAAAACAAAATTACAAAGTTAAATTATTAAGCTTAGGGAAATTGTTTCTGTACATTTTCTTCTGTTTAGAAGTGGAGTGATTTATGAATTCTTCATCGCTTTTAGAATTGTCTAAACTTCCAAAATACTTGAATAGCTTTTTGAACAGTGGTAGCAAAGTTCGAGCCGCTTCACGCTTCGGGCTACCAGAGGCGAAGGCAGGTCTTTCAGCTATCAAATGAAACGGTAGATGTGGCTTAACCGAGACATTTTTATCTTCAATTTCACAGTTCGAGAAAATGGTTTTAACCAATTCTTGTTTTTTCTCCGGTGTTCCCGCTTTGTAGCTTAAATAAGCAGAATTTACGAGTTCGAGAAAAGCGTCCAGTTTTTTTTTCGCTTCATCGGAATCCGCTTTGAGATTGGATAATTTTTCTTTTAGCGACTGTTCCTCAATAACTAATTCGTTTTTTTTACTAACGTAAGTTTCCCTATCAAAAACTCCGTCCACATACGCATCGGCAAGTTTCGATAGGCGATCAGTTGTTTGTTCTCGTAAAAGCTGTAATCGCCTGTAATTGGTTTCAAATTCTTCTTCGCTGCCCGCAGCTTGTTTAATCGTTTCCTGTTTGAAAAATTCATATTCCAAATCATTTAGCTCTAACGGTTTAAGAAATTTGAGAACCTCCGAGTTTATCAAATCTTCTCTAATCGTTCCTTTTGTGCAGCCTCTGGTGTGACAGCGGTAATAAATCTCGCCTTTTTGCTTTTCGGCGATATACAGATTTTGGCATTTGGCGCAGTATATGTGTCTTCTGAAAATGAAGAAATGCTTTTCGCTTTTTGGAATGTTTTTACCTTCAAAGACGGCTTGAACCTGGTCAAATAAGACTTTAGAAACGAGCGGCTTATGTTTTCCCGCAAACATTTCACCCGTTTTTTCAATTCTAATGATTCCGATATAGAACGGGTTGTGAAGAATAGTTGCAATCCCGCTAATTGTTACCTTTTTACCATTTTTGTTACGCAGTCCTTTTTCATACATTAAATCAGACAAGGCAATCAACCCGACGTTTCCTTTGGAATACAGTTCAAAGGCTTGTTTAATCAGCGGTGACTGGATTTTATCAATCTTTTTCGGATTTCCTTTGCCGGTATCCGAGTATCCAATCACTGCCGGAAACGGATACAAGCCTTGTTTGAGTCTGCCGTAAATACCTTTTTTAGTTTCTTCCCGCAAGTTTCTGATGTAATCCGAGGCGACAACCGCTTGAATATCGGCGGAGAGTCTGCCGCCGCGCGAATTCAAATCAAGACTTTCCGAAGCGAAATGAACCTCAACGCCCGAATCAATCAAACCACCTAAATCTGCCCAATCCTTTAGATTTCTGGCGCTGCGGTCAATTTTATGGATGATCACGCCGCTTGCCTTACCGCGTCGTAGGGACGTGAGCATATCAAGAAAAACTGGTCTCCCCGATTTTGCGGCGGTTTCCCGTTCTTCAAAATGCCTGCTGATGTTCAAATTAAACTTTTGAGCATATCTTTCAATAGCGGCTTTTTGTTCGATTAAAGACGTTCCGAATTGTCCTTGTCTTTGGGTTGAAACACGGACGTAGGAAAAGTATTTTTTGTTTGGCATAAATGCGCGAAATTAATGATAGGACAAGAATTCTTAAGAGTTACGAGAATTGTTTCTCTTTTTCCTAAGCATAGCCCGCCGCTCAAGTTCGGTCAAAAGATTTGGATTTTCCTCGACTATTCGCTCGAAAATATCTTTGACCAGCACCAAATACCGGAGCATTCGGTATTCCGCCTCCTTCTGTTGTTCGGGCGACAAACTGGGGTATAAATCGGCAATGGTGATATCGCCGTCAATTTGGCAGTGAGATTTTTCGGGCATGACAAAGCTAAGCGTTGTTTTTCATAACGCTAAATCATTAAAGATAATTTATTTGACTAATCGTCTTCGGAAAGAGTTTCTAGGTACACCGCGCCGACAGCGACGGCGGATAAAAGAAAAGCGTAGTAATCATTTTGCCACTTGTTCGGGCGGTTATAATATCTTTCAAGCTCTGGGTAAGAAATTAGCAATGTTTCAAACGCCTTCTTTTCTGTTGATTTTTCACTTTCACATAGCGCGGACTTGATCTCTTCAAGCGTAACTTCCGTCATTTGCAATTCTTTTTGCGCGGACTCGTATTTAATGAGTTCGACAATCGGTTCAAGATCGGGCGACCGTTTTTGATATTGACTGATTGCTTTTGAAACGACCGTTTTAACCTGAAAACCTTCAAAAAGTTTTTGCAGAATTTCGTTAATTTCTTTGAGTAAAAATTTCCTCGATTTCCGGTGCTTGATTGTTTTGACCGATACATAAACCAGATCAACGCCAACAAAGACCGCGATTCCTAATTCTCGTTTTCCGGGCGCGATTGCCAGGATGATATTTTGTGAAAAGTTCATTAGCGCGGAGGAAAAATTGTTTATAAACGAATAAAAAACAATCCCAAAGTGAGAAAAGCAATCAGTTGCCGAGAATCTTTTTACTTCTTTCTTCGACTAAAACTTTGATGTGATGGCGTATCTTGTCGGCATCGTGTTCGCTGACAGGGGTAGAAATCATCGACTCTAAATATGAGCAATAATCAATATCCTTGTTTTCTTGAAGATTTATTTTAGCCGCTAAATTCGTCTGTTTAATCGTATTTTCCAATTCTTCCCGGCAATGGCGAAAATAACGCTCGAAAAGAAAGCGAACCGGAATACCATACAGCACCGACAGCTTGATCGCTTCTTTGAAACTCGGCACACGCTGTCCAGTTTCGTAACGAGATAGTTGGTATGTGTTTTTGTGTCCGAGCAGGACGGCAATTTGTTTTTGTTCATAGCCGAGGCGCTTTCGCTTCAGTGCCAGCAGACTTGAATTTATGTTTGACATCTTTGTTTTTGTTAATGACAAATTTGGTGTTGATGCGTTACTTGTAGCGTAACAGTTGTCAAACATCAAAAATAGCGGGGAAAAGTTGCCATATTTGGCAATTTCGATTGGACTTTCCGGTTGAAATAAAATTTTGTGGATAACCTGCGTAGAGGATCAAATAATTTTTCGGTATTTTTTGTTTCTTTCTCACAAATATTATGCTGCGCCAGCCACAAACAATCACTGAGAATATTTTTTTGGGTCCGCTGATGAGCCTTTATAAATACTTATACTTTAATGAAATTAATGAAACACAATTACTAAAAATCTGAATAGAATATCAAAAGTATATTAACCAGCCTGTCTTAACAGCCAACGCACTTATCCCCTTCTTTTCTAAGTGTAAAAATCAAAATCATCTCGGTATCATTTTTTCTTCATTTTCACTGTATAAAATAAATATAGAGTAATTCTCAGTTTCCCTCATAATCCGACTAGAAAAACCGCGTAAATACGAACTCACCCACCACGCCTTCAAAATTAAGCCAATTAAATGACCTCTCTGAAGGAGGAAATATGAAAAAATTGCCAAAAGGTGTTTATCACCGCAATAAAGACAGCCTTCAGTTGTGGATTACTTATCACGACGAGAACGGCAAGAAAATCAAAGAATCGGCTAAGACGACTGTTCCTGAAATAGCAGCGGCATTTCGGGAAAAGCGGCTTAGTCAGGTTTCGGAACGCAAACTAATCCCGACCAGAAGGTATGAATCTATTACCGTAGGTGAGATTTTAGATTTCTGGTGGGAACGTCACGGTAAGACCAAACGGGGTTTTGCTTATTTGATGCATCGTCTTGAAAAATTCAAAAAAATTAAGGCGCGTAACTTTATGCCGGAGATGATTGATGACTTCCTGCAGGATTTGTTAAAAACTCTTGCACCGTCGTCAGTTAATCATTACCGAACAATTCTGAACTCGTCGTTTAATTTCGCTATTCGGTGGAAGAAATACGACGATAACCCTGTATCAGTCATTCCCCAAATTCCCGAACGGGAATCACGCGACAGATTTGTCGAAGTTGGAGAACTCGGCGCTTTAATAGGGAAATGCCAAGAGGAAAAAGACTTTGAACTGCAAGGTTTTATAATTCTTGCGGCGTGTACGGGACTGCGTAAAACAGCGATTCTTTCACGAAAGTGGAATGAACTCGATTTAGAGGCGGACTTCCCTTACATTCATTTGCCAAAGAAGGACAGTAAGAACAAGCGTTCTAATCGCCTTCCCTTGCCTAATCTGTGCGTGGTCGCGCTCAAACAGCTTCCCAGCTACGGGAAACACGAATATCTGTTTCCAGCCCGCCCGAACGTGAAGTATCGCAACGTAGACGCTTTTCAAAAGCCGCACGCCTGGGATATTGGCAAACGCTTTCGTCGAATTCGGGATTTAGCATGTATTACGGATTTGCGGATTCACGATCTGCGGCATTTCGCAACGACAATGCTGTTTATGGAAGGCGTGGCGGACGCGATTATCAGGAAGATGACCGGACATCGTTCAGAAGAGCTTGAGCGTTATAAACATCTCTCACCGGAGTTCTTAAATAAGACCACCGGATTGATTGCGGGTAAGCTCACCGAAGAACTGGAAGGCACGTTTTGGGGTACAGGCGCTGAAAAAGAAAAAGTCGCCGCTAAGGACGACTCGGAAACTACTGATAATAAAGGGATAAATGGCGGAGCCGACGGGACTCGAACCCGCGACCTCCAACGTGACAGGCTGGCGTTCTAACCAACTGAACTACGACTCCGCAAGAGTGATTCAGGATTAAGGATTTAGAATTTGGAAGTTAAATCTTCAATCCTGAATCTTGAATTTTGAATTTTCAAACTTGGTGGGCATGAAGGGACTCGAACCCCTAACTTCCTCCTTGTAAGGGAGGCTGTCTACCAATTGACGTACATGCCCGAAAACCTTTTTCGCTAAACTTAATTTCGGCACGCGCGTTCCAAATGTTTTTCAAAAAAACGCGCCGATTGAACTTAGCGGCGAATTGCAATGCTACGAAAATTAAGACTTGGATGTCAAGTGAAGCGAATGTTTTCAGTTTCCAGTCCTTAACTTCGGCGGCATCGAAGACGCATCATTTTTCGCAGCACCTTCGTTGTAAAACAAAATCGTGCCGCCAAAGCCGACTGCCCAGCCTTTTTTGCCGACGAAGAAGATTTTTTCAAGTCGGTGTTTAGCTTTCGGCTCGACACTTTTCCAAACGTTTCCCGCCGTTGTCGTGTGCAAAATCAAGCCTTCTTCACCGACCGCCCAGCCTTCCGCCGTATTGTTAAAAAACACATCGGTCAAATCTTTCGCGGTATTGGAATTTTGCTCGCGCCAGACTTTTCCGCCGTTAAATGTTTGATAAATTTTCCCCTGCGTGCCGACTGTCCAACCTGTTTTTTGATTGATAAAAAAGACCGAATTTAACTTTGTATTTGAATCGCCGAGAACATTGGATTTATTCCACGACAGACCGGCATCTTCGGTAAAAAGAATCGTTCCGCCCGCGCCGACCATCGCGCCGTGAGAATCGTCGGTAAAGATACCGTCGAGCATCAAATATCGAACGGGCGATGACATTTTTTTCCAGGTTTTTTTGTCGTCCTGCAGCGTAAAATACGCGCCGCCTTCACCGATTGCCGCGCCCAAACCTCTTTCGTTAAAGAAAATTCCGGCGATTCTTTCCCGTTTGCTGTCGCTGAATTCTATGCGTCCCCAATTTGCTCCGCCGTCGGATGTTTTCAACAAATACGAAGGCGCGCGCGCGCCGAGATTGTAAATGCTTCGTTCGCACAACAGCCAGCCGTTATTTTCGTCATTAAAATAAACTTCACGGATAGTGTCTTCCGTAAAATTCTCCGCTTTTCTCCAGCTTTTTCCGCCGTCAATTGTTACCAGCAGTGTTCCGCCGCTGCCCGCAATCCAACCTTTGTTTTCGGTTAAAAAATAAACGTCGTGAAACCACGCCAGCGAATTTGATTGCTGTTTTACCCAATCGGCTTTTGCCGTCTGAGAGCAAAAGAGAAACAAAATCAAAATTAGGATTTTTTTGAAAGAAAACATAATTGGAAGTGAGCAGTGAGCGGTAAGCAGTGAGCAGTGAAATCGTTTGCAATTCTACTCACTGCTCACCGAATTAAAAAGGACTTCCGAACAGAAGACGAGCAATACTGGCTTTTTCCAAAATCTTGAATATACTGTTGACATTCAGCTTTAAGCCCTGGTCGGGAACAAAAACCTGGTCGCCCGGACTGAGGAAAACCATATCGGCTTTGCCGCGTTCAATCTCAAGTAAATTGACGGTTTGCGGAGTGAGTCTGCCCTGCGCGTTAAAGCGGTAAACAGTAACGCGCTTTTTATCGCCGTCCTTCAAAATGCCGCCCGACTCGATGATTGCCTCATAAAGACTGACTTTTCTGTCCATTATCCGCACGCCCGGCGCGGCGACTCTGCCAAGCACGCTGTAACGCGCCGACATTGCTTTGACGAGCGTTACGGTGACATTCGGCTCGATAATGTATTCGTCAAGTGCGTTCTTGATTTCACCTTCAACCTGCTCGACTGTTTTTCCGCCGACCCTGATACCTCCGCGAATCAGCGGATACGCGATTTTGGCGGTTGGCGGAACAGTAATACTATCTTTGCAATAATCGGGACATTGCCCGAAGACTTCAACAGAGATAACATCGTTCGGACCGAGGCGATACTCGCTCAAATAATTATTGTAATACGGCAGAACGGCGGCTTTGGCTTCCGGCAAATCGCTGGGATTAGCCACAACTTCCGGCGTTATTTGCGGCTCCGGCTCGGCTTCTTTATTTTTCTTATTCTTCTTTTCTTTTTTAGGTTTTTTGCCCGCGTCGAGTTTGATTTCCGCCTGCGCTGTTTTTTCTACCTGTTTCGCTATTTGTTCCTGCGCCGAAATTCCAAACGCGAAAATCAATGTGCATAGCAAAATCAAACTGATATTCTCAACTATTTTTACTGCTTTCATATCTATTTCTCCATCAACCATAAAAAGGTCTATCGAATCAGGAATTCCAAATTCCAAATTCAGGATTCAGGATTTAGGATTCAAAATTAAAATCCTGAATCCTAAATCCTGAATCCTGAATCCTGATCCTGAATCTGACACTTCTCACCTTCCGCCGCGACCGAACAAAACGGTTTTTACCGTTTCAAATACAATGACCAAATCGAGTGCCAAGCCCTGATTTTTGACGTAAAACAAATCATACTGGAGTTTGCGCCGCGCGTCTTCGACCGATGCGCCGTAAGGATATTTTATCTGCGCCCAGCCGGTCAAACCCGGTGCAGTCAAATGCCGATGCTCGTAATACGGAATTTCTTCCGCCAGTTGCCGGACAAAATGCGGACGCTCCGGGCGCGGTCCGACAAAACTCATCTCGCCTTTGATAATATTCCAAAACTGCGGGATTTCATCAACGCGAATGACGCGAATAATGCGCCCGATGCGGGTTGTGCGATCATCGCCGGCGGTCGCCCAAACCGGCTTGCCGTCTTTTTCCGCATCAACCTTCATCGAGCGAAACTTGATAACATTAAACGTCCTGCCGTTTTTCCCGACTCGTTCCTGCTTGTAAAAAATCGAGCCTTTCGATTCAATTCGGATTAAAAGTGCCGTAATTAGTGCAATCGGAAGAGAAACGATGAGTCCAATCAAAGCCAGCAGACGATGAACAATTTCGCGCAGGATAGTTTTAAATCTGGTATCACGCCCGCGTCCCGCAAAAATCAGCCACGACGGACGAAGCATTTCGATATTGACCTGTCCGGTAACGCGCTCGAAAAATGAAGTGCATTCTTCGATGCAGACGTTGCCCGCCAGACTCATCTGCAAAAGCGTTTCGGTCGGGAAATGTCCGCGCCGCTCGCGCACGGCAATGACAATGCGGTCAATTTTTTCGCTTTTGATAACCGCGGCGAGCTCTTTGGTTGTTCCCAAAATATGAAGATTTGTAATCTTTTCGGACGCGGCTATTGCTTCGTTTTCGGTAACAAAACCGGCAATGCGATAACCCGCATCACGTCTGTCCCAAACCGCCTGCGCCGTGTCCAGTGCCGATTGTCCGGTGCCGACAATCAAAATTTTCTCGCCAATTTCGGGATGTCCGGTTAATAAATGAATCGAGCTTCGCCACAACAGAAGCAAAATCATCACCAGCGGAACTGAAATCACCGAAACGCCGCGCCCGATAAATAAAGGCGGAACGAAATAAAACACAAAAGCCAGCAATGCCCAGGCGATGCCGAGTGCCTGCACCAGCCGCAGCATCAGCTCGCGCCGATTACCCATTACGGTGTAATCGTAGAGGTCGTAAAAATATAAATTCAAAAGGCAAATCAGCGTTGCGACGCTGATTTTCAGCCAACCGCCCCTTTCATTCAATTCGTAATCAGAACCTTCCGAGCCCAGACGCAAATAAAGAGCGAGAATAATCGCGCCGTAAATAATTGCCACATCCGCTAAAATTAACCAAACGGTGCGCGGGCTGAATCTAGTTCCGCTCATTTGTGTTCAATTCAGGATTCAGGATTCAGGATTCAAAATTCAAAATTAAATCCTAAATCCTAAATCCTGAATCCTGAATCCTAAATCTTTAATCCTAAATCCTGAATCCTGAATCTTTAATTCTTCCGTCGTGCGCTGTTGTAATAACCGTAATTATAATGAGTTTCATCCAGAACGTCTTCGCTCTGGTTTAGCACCACGCCCAGCATCCGCTCGCGCGGAAGCGTTTCGAGAATGCGGTCAACCGCGCTGTAGCGGGTTCTTCCCGCGCGAATCACGAGTATTGCGCCATCGGCGTGATTTATCAAAACGGTCGCGTCGGTAAAAATTCCCAGCGGCGGCGCGTCAATAATCACATAATCGAACATCTCACGCGCCTGGCGCAGAATTTCTTTAAATGTCGGACCAGAGATAAGCTCGGCGACATCGTTTCTGGCTTCACCGCCCGGAAGCAGATGAAGCCCGGAAGGTTCTAATTTAATAATCGCATCGTTGAGCGACGTGCGCCCCGCCAAAACGTCCGAAAGACCTTTGTCGGTTTCGATTCCCAAATAATCGGTCAGGGAAGGCATCCGCAAATCGCTGTCAATAATCAGCGCGTTGATGCCGTCGGTTTGCGCCAAAAGCCACGAAAGATTCAGCGCGGTGACGGATTTGCCTTCGCTCGGATTGATGCTGGCAACGACAATTGACTGCAATTTCTGACGCTGACTTTTGTGCAGAACCTGCGTTCGCAAGCTGCGATATTCTTCGCAGTAATTCGAGTTGGGCTGAGTAATCGCAATAAGGCGCGGCTCGACGCGCTCCGCTTCGACGTTCCACGAAGTAAATTCGGGGAGACGTTTTTCAGCGATGCGCGTCGAACCAACAGCGTTCAAAGTTGCCCCGGCAGTGTTTTTCGCTTCCAAATCAGGGAGTGCCTTCCCGATTATCGAACTCGACTGCCCATTGAACGCCGAAGTTGGTGTTCCGATTCTGAATTCTTGTTTAGCGAGCAGCTCCGGTGCCGTATTAGCGCGTCTGCCGTTTTTGTCAAAAGGCACGACGTTCGCCGAATCCGCCTGTTCCGCCGCTCGCGGCTGCTCGTTCTGTTTTTTCTGTAACGCTTTTAGAATGCTCATAATGATTCAGGATTTAGAATTCAAGATTCAAGATTCAGGATTTAGAATTCAGGATTCAAGATTCAGGATTTAGAATTCAGGATTTCAATTCTGAATTTTGAATCCTAAATCCTGAATCCCAAATCCTCATATTTCCAAACTTATTTCGTCGTCTGAATTGCCAAGCACATTAGGTCTGCCGTTGGCGGCTTCGGCTTGAAATCTTTTTGGATTACTCGCAATCTCGACGCGGTTCTGGTTTTTCCAAAGCTCCTCGCGCGCTTCGCTCTTCAAAACTCCGGCTGAACGAATTTTCTCGACCGCTTTGTCGCTTGCCAGAAGTGCTTCATTGCGCGGCAGCAAATCGAGATTGTCGGCGACTTCTTCGATTATTTGTCTGCCGATGACTTGCTCGCCCGCCGCATAAGCCGCCAGCAGCGCGTTGTCGCACAAATTGTTGATTTGGCGCGGAATGCCTTCGGAACATTGAAAAATAAAATCAATCGCGCCGGGCGTAAAAATGTTCGGCTCGTTTGAGCCGGCAATCAACAAACGCTCGGTAATATAACGCTCGACTTCGTCCACATTCGGAAGCTGGTGCATCTTGCAGCGCAGCGCGACCCGCTGTTTTAACTGGCGAAGATTCGGCTGATTGAGCTTTTCGCGCAGTTCGGGCTGTCCGGTCAAAACAATCTGCAAATGTTTGGCGTTGTCCGATTCAAAATTCATCAACAAGCGGATTTCTTCCAAAACGAAATCAGAAAGCTCGTGCGCTTCGTCAATAATCAGCACGGTGCGAAGCCCGCGCCGGTGGCGTTCTTCCAAAACTCCGCCCATTTCCGAAAGCAGCTCGGCTTTGTTGCTCCAATCCCTGATGCCGAGAAGCTGCGTAACGTGATGATAAAATTCATCAATCGAAAGACGCGGATTGAAAACATACGCGGCAAGAACGCTTGAGTCGAGCCGCCGCAAAATCCAGCGCAGCGCGGTCGTCTTCCCCGTCCCGACTTCGCCCGTCAAAACAATCAAACCCTTGGCATTCTCCAGCCCGTAATAAAGGCTCGCCAAAACTTCGTTATACGACGGCGTGAAAACGATGAAACGCGGGTCGGGCGTCAATGTGAACGGCGTATCTTCTAAACCAAAAAATTCTCTATACATTTTTGCCTCTCTTTGATTCAGGATTTTTTTAATTCAGGATTTAAGATTGAAATCCCAAATCCTAAATCCTGAATCCTGAATCCTGAATCCTGAATCCTAAATCCTAAATCTTCTAAGAAACTGCACGCTCGAAAACGCGCGTTTTCTCCAGTGCTATAACAATCAAAGGAATAACGCCGATTGCCGCCGCTACGCCCGCCAAAACTTTGAACCAATGAACGCGCTTGAGCCAGGTCTTCTCGTCGTGCGACAGCAGTGTTGGAACAGAAGCCAGAATGGGAAGTCCCGTGTAATGTTTGGCATCTTCTATATTTTGAATTTTGAGAACGTGCGGAAGTTCAAAAACGGCGGCTAAAAACAAACCGATGGCGAGTCCGATGCCCGCGCCCAAAGCCGTCAAGAGTTCACGCTTCGGCGCGACCGGTGAGGACGGCAGATTCGCCGCGTCCTGAACGCGAATCGTTTCGCCCTGCGCGTTGCTTTCGCGGTCAACCTGCAAGCTGGCATCGTTTCTCTTTTTCAAATAATCGTCATAAGTCGTCTTCGCCGACAGATATTGATTTTTGATACTTTCCAAAGCGACGTTGACATTCGGAATCGTGTTAATTTTTGCTTCGAGCACTGAAATTTGCCCGGCATTTTGCCGCAATTCTTCGTTCTTCATTTCAAATTGACGGTCAATCTGCGCGATTTGGCTTTCGGCTTTTTGTTTATCTACTTCCAGATTCTGCTTTTGCAATTCGGCTTTGCGCGAACTCGATTGATTCGCCTGCTGAACGCGCTTTTGCGTGTTTTTTGACAATGCTTCTAATTCATCGTTGATTTTATTGATGTCGTTTTGCGCCTTGATAACTTCCGGGTGCTTTTCCTTAAAACTTAATTTTAGATTTTCGAGTTTTGAATTTAATTCCGCACGCTTCTGAACGAGCTGCGCGTAAGCGGGCGTATCCTCGATTCGCGTCGCATCGCTGATAGCTTGCTGCGTTTCCTTTTCGCCGAAATTCTCGATAATCCGCGCCGAACTGTTAAGCGCGCGAATGCTGTCGTTGAGCCGTCCTTTTTCCATCGTCAAATTCTCTTTTTCCTTCGAGATGGTTTCCTCACGATTCCGAAGTCCCTCTAATTGAGCGATTAAGCCCTGTGAATTTTCAGGCAAAGTTTCAACATTCTGCATCATTATATCCAGACGCTGTTTTTCCAAAGCGTCCAGACTCGTCTTTGCTTGATTTAACTGTTTGTCAATAAACTCCTGCGTGTCTTTTGCTCTCTCGGTCGAATCCAGCATTTGAGCGTTGACGTATTTGCTGGCAAGTTCCGCCGCAACATTTCGCGCCGCTTCGGGCGTGCGGTCGAGGTAAATAATCTTAAAAGCCGCAACTTTTTGAGCCGTATCGCTTTTCTCCGGCTCGACCGTGATGTTTTTATACATCTTGTCGATAATCAATTCCATCGGTACGCCCGCGTTTTTTTCGAGTTCGAAAAGTCTGTATTTTGAGACCATCGGCTCTAAGGACGAACGGCTTAAGACCTGCTGATTGATGGTTTGCAGACGTTCGTTCAAATCATCATCGGTCAGCGACTGAACGACTTTTTCCGAAATAGTCGGCGGTTTAACGGTCAGCAGAGTCTTCGATTCATAAACGCTCGGCAGCCGGTAGACAACGTAGCCGATTGCCACCGTCATCGTGATAACGGGCAGCAGAATCAGCCATTTTCGGCGTTTCAGCATTTTGATAAATTCGCCCGCCGTTCTCTGTCTAAATTCAACGCTCATCTTTTTATTCTCTCTTGCTAAATTTTCTTGTCAGAATTTCCACAACGGGAAATCTTCTTGATTATGAATTAGTTTTTTGTCGCTGTCCGCTCAAATTTTTCAACCGCGCGATGTTCGTCGTTTCTGTCAAGAATCCGCCGTAAGCAGAGGGCGAAAACAACCAACGCGACACCGAAAATCAACAAACCGAGCGATTCGGGAATAAAACCCAAAAGCAAATTACCGCCTGCCGTATCAAATAAAATCGTTGACATTTTTCGTCCTCCGTAACAAATTTAAATTACAAACTTGCAAGCAGGTTTCTCGCTTCCTGCATTTCTCTCTCGCTCAAATTTTTTCCGTTTTGCAGAGAAGTTTCGACTTCTCTTCTGGCTGAAAATTTGTCGCCCGCTGAAGCCAGTGCCATTCCCAGACGCAGACGATACGCCGGAGTCGCGCCGGAATTTGCTTGTCGTGCTTCAACTTGATCGAGCGCAACCGCCTTTTTCAACTGTTCGACGGCGGGCGCGTGCAAGCCTTTTTTGTGGTAAATCCAGCCGAGCGTGTCGCGGTAACCGGCGACGTTTTGATTTTTGCTGACGGTCGTTTGCGCCAGTTGTAGGGCTTCGTCTAAATTTCCGCCGTTAGCGGCGATGAGCCACGCCAGATTATTTGCCGCAATCGGCGTCGCCGGTTCGATTTCCAATGCTTTGCGATAATTTTTCTCGGCTTCAGAAGCATTGCGGCGAGCGTCTTCGAGCATTCCAATCAAAATAAAAACCGAAGCGGATGGTTTCTTTTCAACTACTTTTTTGTATTGCTCGACAGCTCCGTCAATTTGATTTCGCGCAGCCAGCAAAGAAGCGTAAGCCGAAAACGCGGGAAGATACTGGTCGTCAATCGCCATCGCTTTTTTCAGTTCTTCTTCGGCTGACGGCTGGTTTCGTTCCGCCGTAAAAACATTCGATTTTAAATAATGCAAAGCAGGCGAAACGGTGATTTGATTGGTGTTTTCCTGAAGAGCTTTATCAATTTTCCGGTGTGCTTCGGCAAACTGTTTCTGCTTGCTCAAAACATTGACCGCGCCGCTCAAAGCATCGAAATTTTTGCCGTCCGCCGTCAAAGCCTTTTGATAAAGATTCGACGCTTCGGCTAAATTATTTTCGGCGGCGGCGACCTTTGCCAGATTGACCAGCGCGGCGGAAGAATTCGGCGAAAAACTTTGCACCGTTTGTAAATCCGTCCGTGCCTGCGCCGGTTTTCCAAGCTGTAAATAAGCCAAACCGCGTGCCGACAGAGCGCGAATCCGCAAATCTTCAAGAACTTGCGCGTCATTTTCCTGGTTCGGATACGTATTTTTGACTGCTTCGAACAGTTCGTTTGATTCGCGCAGAGCGTTTTCAGATTCGCCGTTTGCAAAACTCGCCTGAATTTTCAGCAGTTTTGTTTTCAAGAAGTTCGGATGATATTTTTCCAAATCACCGATAAACGCTCGCGCTTGGTCAACTTGTCCGAGCGCGAGTCGCGCCTGCGCCATATAAAAAAGCGCGTTTCTCTGACTCGGCTTTTTCTTGAGAATCTCTTCTAAATCCTTGACGGCTTCTTCCGCCTTGTTTTCCTGTATCGAAACGCGGGCGCGAAGCATCAAGGCTTCTTCGTCCTTGTCGTTTATCTTTAAAAGTTCTTCGACTTGCTCGCCGACTTTGGCGTTTTCCTTGCGGTTGAAATAAATTTCGCCGAGACGATACCGCGCCCGAACATATTCGGGTTTCTCGGCTAAAATCTCCGTATAAATTTTGACGGCATCGTCCGCGCGTCCGATTTGGGCGTAAAAATTTGCCAAATCCAACTTACCTTCCGCGCTGTTTTCCTGAATCTGAACCAGTTGTTTATACGATTGTTCAGCTTTGTCGAATTGTTTTCGCGCGAGATAAAATTCGGCGATTGATTGTCCGGCTTCGATATTTTTCGGCTCGACTTCAAGTGCCTTTTTGAATTGAATTTCGGCATCGCCCGCGCGGTCGGTGTAATCGAGAAATCTGCCGTATTCGAGATAACCGACGGCGGCATTCGGATTGACGGAAATTCCCTTCTGAATAGCCTTTTCAGCTTCGCCCGTCTTGCCCGTTTTTATAAAAAATCGCGCCAGACTCAAATACGTTTCAGTGCGGTTCGGGTTGAGCGCGATTGCCTTATTTATAACTTCTAAAACTTCCTTTTCAGGTTTCCCCTGCGCTGTTAAAAGACTTGCCTTCAAAACGTGACCTTCGATAAAATTCGGGTCGCGGGCAAAAATATTTTCTAAAATAGTTTCGGTTTCAGGGATTTGCGGCGGGTTGGAAAGCAGAAAATAATTACCGAGTTTGGCTTTGGCTTCGAGATTGTTTCCGTCGAGTTCGGTAACCTGGCGAAGCGCGTCAATCGCTTCGTAAAATTGTCCGAGATTTTCATATGCGCGAGCCAAGCCCCAATGCGCTTTTGCGGACGATTTATCAATATCGGCGGCGGTGCGAAATTCCATCACGGCTTCTTCAAACCTGCGTTTCTGCAAATAATCTTCGCCGCGGACAAGATGTTTTTCTTTAGATTGGCTGCTGCAGGATGCGAAAATGAGACCGCTGCCTAAAGCTAAGGCAAGCAACAGTAAAAATTTGGAATGAAAAATTCGGCACTCTTTCATATTTTATAAGACACTTTTCCCGATAGGTTTTGCCATTTCAGATTTTTCGGTCAGGCAATGACCGAAAAATCTTACCGGGCGAATCTTTTGCAGTTCTTCACAAAAGGGCAAACTTTCGTGAAGAACCGCAGGAAAAGCTAAAATAAATTTTCAATAAATTAAGTTGGCAAAGGAGTTTCCAACTTTGTAGAATCAACCGACTTTCGCCGGTGTTATAAAAAACATTTAATAAACGATGTTTTTCAGAAAAAATATGTTTGGCGTTTTGGGCAGGATGCGAACGGGAGAAACCTTGCTTTCCAAAACTGCGGAAACATTGGTTGAACTTCTTTTGTGAATTCAGGTAATTATACTCTAAATTTTCTCACAATCAAGCATTGTTTTTTGATGCGCGAGAAATTTTGTGAAAATTATTCGGGGATAAATTCGTGAAGTCGGTCGGCGGTTCGCGCGGCTAAATCAATTGCGGCTTCGGTCGCTTCGGTTTCCGAGCTTCCGACGCTGGTCATCACGCGCACCATCGAACCGTCGGAACGGCGGCGAAAAACACTGTCCAAAACCGTGTAAACTTTGTCGTGGTATTCGCTGGCGACGGCACGCCCGCGTCCCTGATACCAGTAAATCATAACTTCTTCGTAAATTCCGTTTTCGATGATAAATTTATTCGCCGTAAAAGTTTTCCCCGAAGCAGTTTTAATTTCGACAAGTTCCGGCTGACCCATCACCCAGCCCGCGCCGGGCAGACAGTTTTGCGGGCTGTGATAAGTTGCGCCCGTGCGCTGCGAAGCATAATAACCGATATAAAGATTGGCATAGCGACCGTCGGGCAAAATGTATTCGCGCATCGTGTAATCGGTAGTGCGGAGAACCGTCTCGGTTTGCCCGTCAAAACGAATCTCATCGCCTTTCTGCTGCCAATCACCGAGTTTTGCAGGAATTTCCTGCAAGGCTTTGCGCTCGACTTCGGCTTCGCCGCGCTGCTCGAACCAATTGATAAAAACGCCGCCGATAACCAGAGTGATAAGCAGCAAATAAAATCTTGAATTGTTTTTTTCCGTATTCATCTATGCTTATCTGTGTTCATCCGTGGCTAATTTTCTTTCGGTTTTTGAAAGCAGAAATTTTAACAAAGTATTAACTGAAATTAACAAAACTAACGCCGCCAGATAAACCAGCCAGCCGGAGAAATCGTGCCAGAAACTTTCGAGTGCTTTTTTGCCGTAGTAAAAAGTCAGTGCGCCGGTTGCCGTCACCCGCGCCGCATTGGTAAAAACAGCAATCGGAATCGCCGTCAGCATCAAAATAATCGTCCGCCAAAAATCTCGATTTCTCAAAAAATCAAACCAGCCGTTTTCGCCTTCCGTGCGTTTTGACCTGGTAAAATATGCCAGAACGAGCGCGAGCGTCACCAAAGTCATCAGCGAACGAATTCCGCTGCACGCTTCGACGACTTCGAGCGCGATAACCTGAGTCGAGCCTTGCGGCAGAATTTCGATGACGTTTCCTTTTCTGACCGAAGCGACCTCAAGCAATCTGATGCCCCAAATCGCCATTTGCGAAGCGTAAATCTGAAGCGGAAAAGCGATTTTGTTGAAAATAATCTGCGGAATCGGAATCGCCAAAAGCAACAAAGCAAAAGGAACGGCAAGTAATTTTAGAATTTTCGCGCCCCAAAAATAAACGACGATTCCCGCCAGCATTACAACCAGCGAAACGCGCTGCACAAAAAGTTCCGCGCCGAGCGTCCCGCCCAAGAGCATCAAAAGCGCAAATAAAATTAAACCGCCGCCAAACAAAAACTGCGGCTTTTGAACTTCCTTTTTTAATCGGTCAAACTCCAACCAAACGATATATCCAATGACAAAAGGAACTAGCAAACCGTGCGAATAATTGTCGTCCGTCCACCAATCCTTCCCTAGTTTTGCTAAAACATTGGCATAAAGAAAACACAATGCCGCCGCGACTAAAAACGGTCGCCAGAGGTTATTAAAATTTATTACAGGCGAATTCATTTGAAAATAATGAGGAAAGAAACTGAGAATAACGGATGTTTTCCGCGTTCGAGTTTAATTATACAGGCTTCAACGAATAAGATTCAACAAAAATCATTTCTCACGATTCAAAATAAAATCGGCTATTTTACACAACAAGCCTTTTTCTTTGTCAATTTTTTCTAATTCTCGACACGCCTGCGCGTAAACGTTTTCGGCGAGTTTCCCAGTTTCGTCCAAACCGTAAAGCGCAGGGTAAGTCGCTTTTTCCGCCGAGACATCCTTGCCCGCCGTTTTCCCCAAAACTTCGGTTGTCTGAGTTACGTCCAATAAATCATCGGTGATTTGAAAAAGCAAACCAATCTGCGCGGCATAATTTGTAACGACTTCAATTTCCTTTTTGCTCGCTCCGGCGATGATTGCGCCCGCGCGTGCTGCAACGGAAATCATCGCGCCGGTCTTGTTGTGATGAATTTTTTCCAAATGTTCAATTGAAACGCCCTTGCCTTCGGCTTCCAAATCGAGCTGCTGTCCGGCAACCATTCCTGAAGGCGTTCCGGCAGCGCGGGCGATTTCTGAAACGAGTTTAACGCGAATCTCAGCCGACAGACTTTCGTCATCCGCGATTGCTTGAAACGCGAGTGTCTGCAAAACATCGCCTGCTAAAATCGCCGTCGCTTCACCGAATTTTTTGTGACAGGTTGCGCGTCCGCGCCGCAAATCGTCATTGTCCATCGCGGGCAAATCGTCGTGAACAAGCGAATATGTGTGAATCATCTCGATTGCCGCCGCCGTTTGCAAGAGATTATTTTCCGGCGCGCCGAAGGTTTCTCCGACGGCGAGAAGCAGCGCGGGACGAAAGCGTTTGCCGCCCGCAAATAAACTCCAGCGAATCGCTTCGTGCAGTTTTTTCGGCTCGGTTTGCGCCGACGGCACGAGGCTCTCAAGTTTCTCGTCAACCTTTCGGGTGCAATCGGCGAAAAAGATTTTTAATCTGCTCATTTATTATTTTCGGAAGTAATTCTAATTTATGTAATCACGCCGAAATTACAATAGTCAATTCGCCGACTATCGAGTAAAACCTTTTTCGCTTGCCTTGCGTATTAACAAAATCTAAAATCAGATAAAAGCCAAATGTAGTTTGTATTTTATATTTTCCCAATCAGAAAAAGGAGTTTGCGATGAATTTTAAGAAAACACTTGTTTTTATGTTCGCGGTAGCTTTATTTATGACGACATCCGTTCCCGCTCAAAAAGGCGACGTTCTGCCGCCGGTTAAATACCGGGAGATAACCTTGAAGAACGGTCTGCGCGTGATTATGCACGTTGATAAAACCACGCCGATTGTCGCCGTCAACCTCTGGTATCACGTCGGCTCGAAAAACGAAGTTGTCGGGCGCACGGGCTTTGCCCATTTGTTTGAGCATATGATGTTTCAAGGCTCAAAGAATTACGATGCCGATTATTTCACGCCCTTGCAGGAAGCCGGAGCGAGTTTGAACGGTTCGACTAATCCCGACCGGACGAACTACTGGGAAGTCGTGCCGTCTAATTTCTTGGAAACGGCATTGTTTCTCGAAGCCGACCGGATGGGTGGACTGCTCGAAGCGATGACACAGGAAAAACTCGACAATCAGCGAGATGTCGTCAAAAATGAGCGTCGGCAAAATTATGATAATCAGCCATACGGCACGGCGGGCGAGAAAGCCGTCGCATTGATGTATCCGAAAGACCATCCGTATCATTGGACGACTATCGGTTCGCTCGATGATTTGACGGCGGCTTCGATGGACGACGTGAAAGCGTTTTTCCGCCAGTATTATGTTCCGAATAATGCTTCACTCGTGATTGCCGGTGATTTCGACCCGAAGGACGCGCAAAAACTCGTCGAGAAACATTTCGGCGGGATTGCATCGGGCGCACCGATAAAGCGACCGAATCCGCCGATGCCGAAACTCGACAAAGAGATTCGCGTCCAGTATGAAGACAGCGTGCAGTTGCCGCGTCTTTATATGTCGTGGCACACCGTCCCGGATTTTGATAAAGATGCTGCGGCGTTGAGCGTTTTAAGCGGGATTTTGTCGGGCGGCAGAGGTTCGCGGCTGACCAGCAATTTAGTCTTCGACAAACAAATCGCTCAGACTGTTCAGGCTTTTAACCAGGCGCAGGAAATTGCCGGACGTTTTCAAATTGTTGCGACAGCGCGTCCGAACAAAACGCTTGACGAAATCGAAAAGGAACTCAACTTAGAAATCGAGCGAATCAAAAAAGAGCCGCCGACGGCTGATGAAATCGCTCGCACACTAAATCAGTTTGAATCCGGCTTTATTTTCGGTATGCAATCGGTCGGCGGTTTCGGCGGAAAATCCGACCAACTCAACAGGTATGCAACTTTCCTCGGCAAACCCGATTCTTTTCAAGCCGATTTGGAACGCTTCCGCAAAGTTACGCCCGCCGATGTCTCGCGTGTTGCCAATACTTATCTAACCGACAAACGTCTGGTGATGAGTTTTGTGCCGCGTCCGAAAGGCAAGGAAATGCCGAAAATGAATGCGGCGGCAGACCGGCAGGCTTCGGTCAGCAAAAAGGAAAAAACGAAGATTGACGATTCAAAACTGCCGAAACCGACGGCGAATCCGAAATTTGCTTTGCCGAAGATTGAAAAAACCAAACTCTCGAACGGCTTGGAAGTCTGGCTGGTCAAGCAGGACGAACTGCCGATTGTCACGATGAATATGGTTTTTAAAACCGGCACGACGGCTGACCCGCAAGGTTTGACCGGGGTCGGCGATACGACTTCTTCGCTGCTCGACGACGGCACGAAAACGCGCTCGGCGGTGGAAATCGCCAACGAAGTGCAATCAATCGGCGCACAGCTTTCGAGCGGTTCGGGCGATGATTCTTCGAGCGTCAGCATTCTGACATTGACGAAACATTTTGACAAAGCGTTGGATATTTATGCGGACGTGATTCAAAACGCCGAATTCCCCGAAGCGGAAGTCGAAAGCTGGCGGCGGCGTGCTTTAGTCGGACTTTTGCAGCGACGCGATAACGCGAACGCTATTTCAGGTCTCGTCTATAACCGGATTTTATACGGCGACGCGCATCCGTATGGCGTTTCTTCGAGTGAAAAATCCGTCAAAGCGATAAAGCGCGATGATTTGAAAAAGTTTTATTCGACTTATTATCGTCCGAATAATGCAGTTTTAATCGTCGTCGGCGATACGGATTTGAAAATGCTGACACCGAAGCTCGAAGCGAAATTCAAGGATTGGAAGGCGGGCGAAATCTCCGCGATGACTCTGCCGAATGCGCCGACACGCGACAAAGCAACGATTTATGTCGTTGACCGACCGGGCGCGGCACAATCGGTTATCAGCATCGGACAAATCGGAGTTGCGCGCGATAATCCCGATTATTTCCCGCTTCAAGTAATGAATACTTTGCTCGGCGGCGCGTTCACATCGCGTATCAATATGAATCTGCGCGAAGACAAAGGCTATACTTACGGAGCGCGTTCGGGCTTTTCGTATCGGCGCGGCGCGGGACCGTTCACGGCATCGGCGGGCGTTCAAACAGCCGTCACGAAAGAATCGGTCATAGAGTTTTTGAAGGAAATCAGAGGCGTGCGCGGCGAAATTCCGGTTACGCCGCAAGAACTCGAATACAACAAACAAAGTCTGATTCGGAGCTATCCGCGAAACTTCGAAACAATTGACCAAATCGCCGGACAATTATCAAATGTCGTAACTTACGGTTTGCCCGACACATATTTCAACGATTTCATCTCGCGCGTCAACGCCGTCACGATTGAAGATGTCAATCGGGTCGCCAATAAATATCTGACACCGGATAAACTGGCGATTGTCGTCGTCGGAGACAGAAAAACGATTGAACCCGGACTCAAACAAATTGACGGTTTGGGCAGTTCGATTATTTATCTCGACGCAGACGGCAATCCGATAAGCAACTAAATGATGAATTGGGAATGATTGACGCGATGAATTAAAATCCAAGAGTTAATCATTCCGCATCATAAAAGATAGCCGCAAAAAGGCGCAAAAAAAACGCAAATAAAGAAATTCTTTTTTGCGTTTTTTGCGCTTTTTTGCGGCTATTTAAAAATCCTTCTAACAGTTATGATTCCGCTTTTATCATTTTTCTTTTAGTAATTTCTCTCTCGCCTCAACTGCTTCCTTATGTGCGCCGCCCGCGACATCGCCGAGTTTAATGGCGGCTTCGTAGATTTTGATGGCGTATTCGGTTTCGCCATAAAACTCGTAAATTCTTCCAAGCGCGACATACGACAAAGAAATCAATGCCTGGTCGGTTTGTGCCGTTGCGGAACGAATCACATTTTCGTAAGCAACTTTGGCATCCAACAAACGACGCTTGGTTTCTGCTTCACTCGCGCCTTGGGCGGCGAGACTCGCTACCCGACCGAGCGTGTAATAAATTCGCAATTCGCCCGGATTTTGTTCTAAAAGTTGTTTCAATTGTTTTTCGGCATCGGCGTAATTTTTCGTCAGCACGATTCTGTCAATATCGAGCAGTTTTTTCGTTACCGGATTTTCGATAATTATCTCTTTATCGCTCGGATTTTTGCGGCGTCCCTCGCGTGCCGACAAACCGCGTTTCCGCGCATCGGCAAATTGCGTCAAACGATTCGTTTCTTTGGTCACATCGAGCGACAAAATCATATCGCGCAGCGAGCTTGCAATATCAAAGCCCGAATATTCCAAACCTTTTAATTGGTCGGCAAAATAAAACGACAAAACCGCGCCGCGTTCATACGCTTCGGAAAGCTGCAAAGCGGTTTCGTCCGCCAGAGATTTTTTAAACGCATCGAGTTCGGCGGAGACCGCTCGTTTTTCGTCAACCGTTTTCACACGGTCAATTTTGCTGCGGGCTTGCACGGTTGCAATGCGCGTTTTTTGAAATTCGACTTCCCTGGCTTCAACCGCCGCCACCAGAGAGCGCGAAACCGTCAGATAAATGTCGGGCGTAACGTCCGCGTTTTCCTTCCGGCGTTCGTCCAAAAGACTTTTAATGCCGTCACGAAAAGTAGAGATGTCTTTGGCATTGTTCAAAACCAGCGGGTCAATCACAAACTGCAAATACGCGCGGCGCACTTCCGACCGGCTCAAATCGGTGGCGGGCGGAACAATCGCATTATAATCGTCGCCGACATTTCTAAAGTTTATCGTTCCTTTGGAAGCCAGCAGCTCCGGCACGATAAAAAATCGGCGCGTGCGTTCGCGGATTTCAATTTTTTGCACAATTTTCTTTTTGTCATTGACTGAAGGTTGGTTGGTTTTCACTCGTTCGATATAAGTCAATTGCGGTTTTGTGTGCAGATATTCGAGCAGTTCGCCGACCATTTGCGCGGCGGATTTCCGCATCGCATCGCCCGCCGCTTGATAATCCTTCAAGTAGCCATCAAGTTTCCGGCTGTACGAACGGCGGTAGAATTCACGCACGAGCGGCGCAAAATCAAGAACCTCCAGCAAATCGCCGGGCAAATCCGTCGTGCGCGTCGGGTCGGACAAATCCGGTGCGGGACTTAATGTGTAAGCCATCGAAACGAACGGCGAAATTATTTCCGACTGCGAAGCATCGGGATGTCGGCGTTTGTATTGGTCAACAAAGGTTTTTAATTTTTGCCGCAGCTCGGGATTCAAATCCTGCAAATCCGCTTGCAGCCTTCGGCGAAATTCCGCGCCCGTTTCCGTCAAAGCCGTTTCCATTCCAGCCGCTTCAAGCGCGGCAAGCACCGTCATCAAGCGTTTGTCAGGCTCGATTTTTACGCCGTAATTTGTCAAATCAAAATTCGGCTGAACGGTTTGAGCAAAGACATTTACAGAAAAAAATGCAAATAGAACAATAATTAAAACTCTTTTCATCGGTGTTTGTAATAAAAAAGTCGAATGGCGAAAGACGCAAAATAAATCAAGAAACTTCAAGGGGAATTCGTCAACAAGTATCTCGACATATCCGGCGTCTTTCTAATTTTAAAAGATGCTTTTTAGAAAATTATAGATGCCATCGAAACTTTTTGAAAAGCACGGAAGCGACCGAACTATTTCATTTTATAAATTCAAATTACCCGGTGTCGTCCTGGTTTGAGTTGACGGAAATAATTGTTTTTGACGATTACAAAAATCGGTTTGCAATTTCCTGATAATCCAAACAAACAGGTTTGATTATGAAATTTTAGTTATCTGCAACAGGCATATGAGACTGTTTACGACAAGCTGATAAATCATAATGAAAAGCATGATTATTTGTTCTACAAAAGGGCGTTTTTGCACGGCTGATTTAACGCGGCGGCGCGCATTCTCAAACAGCGGCTGAGTTCGCGCTCGAAATGATCAAAGTGAGGGTTGCCTTAGGATTTTAACCAGGGCTTTCAATCGGGCTGAGTCTGCTCCGCTCTTCGCCCGGGCAGTGTTCTTTTCCAACGATGACGCGAGGCTTTTGAGGTTTTCGAGTTCCCTTTGATTCAGGCGCGAACTCTCTGCTCTTTGAATCGCCTGCCGCAGGGATGTGATTCGGACAGAAGGCAATGCTTGCGAACGCTCCAGTTGATCGACGTACGCCTTCGCTACGACTAACTGACGTGACCACTGAATTTTCTCCTGATTCTGCACATTCAATTCAGCTACCCGTACCGTTTTCGCGGCGGCGATCTCGTTCTGCGAGAGGTATTTCGTTGCCGTCAGCTCAAAGATGTCCAGTCCGCGCGCAATCTCTGACGCGTAAATGTGACCATTGTACCAGTAAGCGGACCATGCGCCGCCGAGCACGAGCATCTTAGGATCAATCGGACCCCGGTCGAAATAGGCAATCTCAACCGGACGAGCCGCGTCAGTGAAGTCCATTAGGGAAATGCCGCCCTGATACCAGGCTTGGACTTTGATGTCCCGTCCGGGAACCGGAAGGAGCGAGCCGTTGTGTGCGACACAATTTTCGCTGTCACCCTGCGCTGCCGGCAACTTGTAGTAGCTCGCGAAGCTCAACTTGTTATCCGCCAAGCGAAAAACTGCATTGGCGCCCCATACGTTCGGGTCGTTCGCGCGGCAGCGCGCACCGAGTCCCCCGCCCCACTCATCGGTAAACACGACCTTTTTTCCATCATTCGAAAACGAGGCTGAGTGCCAATACGCATAGTTCGGATCGTTCACCGCGTCTATGCGCTTTGGATTGACCGGATCTTTGATGTCCAGCAGAATTCCATTTCCCGAGCAGGCACCTGCCGCGAGTCCGATCGCCGAATACACGGTAATATCGTGGCACTGGTCGGTATCGACCGGCTTTTCCAATCCGTTTCTGCCGTGTGTGCCGCCGTTATTCAGTCCGTTCAGAGCACCAGTCCTTGGATTTACAAACACTCGAGGACTCGAAACTACCTGAGCATTCTGCGGCGCCGCAAGCGGCACCTTAATCACGTCAATGCGAAAGAGCGCGGTATTTGGATCCTTGTCGGGGGTCTCATCCGAACACCCAGCCAGTTCTTCGCTTTGACGGACAAAAGAGGTTCCCGAGATGTAGATATAGACGTTGTTCTTGTCTTTCGGATCGGTTACCAAGGTATGCGTGTGCGAGCCGCGGCAGGTTTGCACCGCTCCCACCTGCTTCGGATTTCTAATGTCGGAGATATCGAAAATCCTTACTCCGCGGAAACGATCTTTGTTTGCTGCCGGCTTGTTCTCTTGTCCCGCAGCGGGCGCAAATCCTTCTGAACCGCAATCCAGACGTCCGTTTGGCATCTCGACCGACATAAAGAGTAGATTCTTGTAAACTGACACGTCGCCCTGCCCGCCCGGACACACCATCGAAGTCAACAGTCTGGTCTTCGCCGGATTGGAGATGTCATAGATGCTGACTCCGTAAAAGTTTCCCATAAACAGATAGTTGCCCTGGAACGCCAGGTCAGAGTTGGCAAAAGCAAGTTGAGCAAAAACCAGTTGGAG
>Ga0136618_10000015_pt1 | contig 37878 bp, 39 predicted proteins | sample AntDrymUQ3302106_2_FD_104805 | JGI IMG/M metagenome (GOLD analysis project Ga0136618, IMG submission 104805) | Polar desert sand microbial communities from Dry Valleys, Antarctica - metaG UQ330 (21.06) | ecosystem: Environmental > Terrestrial > Soil > Desert | place: Antarctica: Dry Valley... | reverse complement strand
AGACGAACGGTGTCCTCCGACAAACCTTTCGCAATCGTTTCCGTTTCGATGTCGGTCGTAAAACCGTATTTATATTCTCTGTTTGCTAATAATTCGACAGCCGTACTCATATTATTTTTATAAAAACTTTTAACTTCCTAAAATCTCTCCGGCGACTCGTTTTTCAAGTCGCTGAATTTGTTGAAAAGTCTGTGTAACTTTGCGTTCTTCGCCGACCAGTTGGGCAAGCGTGATATTCGATAATGCCTCATTAACAATTTCATGCAGCCCGACAATCACCGGTCGGATGCCGCAATCGCCTTTGTGAACGCAAACCTCTAAAACACCCGTGTAGCTTTCGCAATGCGTGTTTATTTCATCGGCATCTAAAATTTTAATTACCTCATTTAAGCAAATTTTGTTCGCCGGACGAGCTAAAGTGTAGCCGCCTTTTGTTCCGCGCGTTGACTGCACAAAACCGGCTTTACTAAGAAGCCACATCAGTTTTCCGGCGTTTGCCTGCGACACACCTTCGCGCTCGGCGATTTGCGGCAGCGTCAAGGATTCTTCTTCGGCGAGCGTCGCTAGCTGCACCAAACACCTAAGTCCATATTCTTCCTGCGCGGATATTTTCATTATCTTTACCTTAAATCGAAAAAGTTTAATTTAATGTAACACCTAGAATCTCAAATCTATACTTTTATGTCAAGATTAGATAAAGCATCTTTTTAGAACGAGATAACCTTGTATTTAGGAAAGCGTAAATGAATTTACCGGATAGAAACAGACTGCCGGAGATTTACGTAATCTTTTGTTCATATGATAAACTTTCCGAATACTTCCGATAAGCGTGGCGATTTTGCGCGTTTTATAATTTTAAAATTACTGGAGAAATTTATCAAATGGAACCGAATTTACAAAAAGAATCGATTAATCACGGACGCAAGAATACAAATTACGAATTAAGCAATTACGGAATCACCGCGCCTAATGCGGTTTATTGGAATTTGACGCGGGAAGAGCTTTACGACGAAGTTGAAAAACGCGGCGAAGGTGTTGCTAAACAAGGCGAGCCGATGCTGGTTGACACAGGCGAAAATACCGGACGCCGACCGAAAGATAAAGCATTTGTCATTGAACCTTCGAGCGAAGACAAAATCTGGTGGTCTGAGGGCAACAAAAAATTTCCGCAGGATAAATTCAACGCGCTGAAGGAGAAAATGATGGCTTACACGGAAGGCAAAGACCTTTTCGTGCAGGACACTTATGTCGGCGCGGACGAAAAGTACCAAGTGCCGATTCGGCTCATTACCGAACTCGCCTGGCATTCGCTTTTCGTGCAAAATATGTTTGTCCGCCGGCACAAAACTGAACCGTTTGAACCGGAATTCACCGTCATCAACATTCCTTCTTTTAAAGCCGACCCTGAAGTTGACGGCACGCGCACGGATGCCTTTATCTTGATTGATTTAGGACAAAAGTTGATTCTTGTCGGCGGCACGGAATACGCGGGCGAAAACAAGAAAGGCGCGTTCACATTGATGAATTATCTGATGCCGCTGCGCGATGTGATGTCAATGCACTGTTCGGCAAACGTCGGTAAAAATAACGATGTCGCCATTTTCTTTGGCTTGAGCGGAACCGGCAAAACGACGCTCTCGGCTGACCCGGAACGCTCTCTCATCGGCGACGACGAACACGGATGGTCAGACGACGGCGTTTTCAATTACGAAGGCGGCTGTTATGCGAAAATCATCAAATTAAATCCCGAAGCCGAGCCGGATATTTACCGTACGACTTCAATGTTTGGCACGATTTTGGAAAATACGGTTTTTGATAAAGAAACGCGCAAACCTGATTTGGACGACGCGACGATAACCGAAAACACACGCGCTTCGTATCCGCTCGAATCAATTCCAAATATCGTTGAAGCCGGAAAAGCCGGGCATCCGCAAAATATCATAATGCTGACCGCCGACGCTTTCGGCGTTCTGCCGCCCGTTTCGCGCCTTACGCCCGAACAAGCGATGTATCATTTTATTTCCGGCTACACGGCAAAAGTCGCGGGAACGGAAAAAGGCGTCACCGAACCGACCGCGACGTTTTCAACCTGCTTCGGCGCGCCGTTTATGGTTTTGCATCCGTCGGTTTATGCCGAGCTTTTGAAAAAGAAAATGAACGACCACCAAGCGACCTGCTGGCTGGTCAACACCGGCTGGAGCGGCGGCGCATACGGCGTCGGTCATAGAATGAGCATCAAACACACCCGCGCAATGATTCGCGCCATCTTAAACGGCGAACTCGAAAAAGTCGAAACCAAAACCGACCCGACCTTCGGTGTTCATGTTCCGGTTTCCTGCCCCGACGTGCCGGAAGAAGTCTTGCAGCCGCGCAACACCTGGGCGGACAAAGAAGCCTACGACGCAAAAGCCAAACATCTGGCAAATCTTTTCAACGAAAACTTCAAGAAATTTGAAGACGGCGTTTCCGAAGAAGTAAAAGCCGCCGCGCCGAAATCTCAGTAACTCTTGACACATTTAGATTTGTTGAGGCGAGACTTGTTCTCGCCTTTTTCAAATCTTTTACTTTTCATTTTATAAAATTCACGAAAAATTAAACTCTAAATATTTGTAAGGAAATTAAAATGGATTGGAATACTCTTTACCTTTATCTTCGCGGGTTCTTAGAAATTTTGTATTTCATAAGTGGTGTTGTTCTTGCTGGACTGGGATTTTTTGTCTTCCGACAATTAAAATTGGCTCAAGAATCCATCGAAACAACAAAAACAAATTTACAAATCGCCTCAGATGCACTTTCAACTGCTAAGGATGATATTCAAATAAGGATACAGCGTGAAGCTGTTATTTTAGCAGCAGAGCAAACTGAAAAATTTGGGAAAGAGGTTATACCTGCTTTTGGTAAAATAATCGATGGTTGTAAAGATAAAAACCTTAATTTAATCGAATGGAAACTTGAAAACAACTTATTTGATGAAAGCACATTGAAAGATATTAATGCTGTAAATGCTTGGCTAAAGAAGTTCAATGAAGCTCAAATGCTTCCTGAATTAGCAACAACTTTAAATGACCACGAAGCGTTTGCAATATATTTCGTAGGAGGTGCGGCAGACGAAAGAATTTCATATCCTTCTATCGCGGCTGTTTTTTGTTCACATATTAATCGTCTTTCTCCTCTCCTGGTCGCTTTAAGAAAAAAGAACAATTCTAAACTTATAACTGGTCGATTTCAAAACACGGTTACTTTATTTGAGAAATGGTCATTACGTTTAAAGAAAGAAAGCCTTGATTTACAAGCAGCCAGACTCACTTCCGAAAGTTCTGAAATTCACATTACCGAAATACCAATTATTGGAAGTAAGAAGAAATAGCTTTTTTATTTTGTAGTCATAGACTATCGCGCAACAGTTCTGTTGTAGATTCATTTACTCTCAATGTTATAATTTTCTCGCTATGACACAATCGCAAGCCACAGTCGAAGTTTTCTACACCGCATTTCAAGCCTTGAAAAAGAGCGAGCGCGAAGCGTTTATCAATAAACTTCTTGAAGATGAAAAACTCGCCGAAGATTTGCGCCGTGCCGCCGTCATCGAAAAGCGAAAGACAGAGCCGACCGTTTCGCTCGATGATTGGACGAAACTTAACGAGCGTCTGAGAAGCGTGCAGGATAAACTCGACATTGTGACAAGTGTTCAAACCGGCATCAAGGAAGTGAAAGAAGCCGGAAAGTCGAAGCGAAAACTTCAAACGCTGTCTGATTTTATCAATGAAAGCCGAAGTTAGAATTACAAGGAGTTTTAAGAAAGCGGTTAAGCCTCTGCTCAAGAAATACGCTTCGCTGCTCCGAGAACTCACGGACTTGGAAGCAGAATTGCTTAAAAATCCCCGAACGGGAAAATCTCTCGGAAACGACGCTTACAAAATCAGGCTAAAAATTAAAAGCAAAGGCAAGGGTAAAAGCGGCGGCGCGCGTGTAATTTCTTATCTCGAATCGGAGATTGTCGGAATCGTCGAAGCGACCGAAGAAATAATTGTAGTCAATTTGATTACGATTTACGATAAGGCGGAAAAAGACACAATATCTGATTCTGAGTTGCGACAATTATTCAAAGTTGTCGAAATATAAATTCGTTATGTTACTCAAGCACGGCGAGTCGGTATTGGCAATTTATTTTTATTTCTAAGGCGATTCAAAACGAGTCGCCTTTTTCATTTCAATTTGCTATATTTTTTATCTAAACCAAAATAAACGGAGGTAAAGGTTATGTGTTCAAAGGATATTCTTTGCGGAATCAAAAAAACGGCAATTCTACTCTCCTTGGCAATTGGCTTGGTTTTAATCTCCGACACCGCGGCGCAGGCGCAAAATCGTCACTATCGCAACGGTCGGCAATACAGAGTTTACGTTTATGAAGACAGGTATGACAGATACGAACCGTTTGAAGGAACTCTCGCCGCCCGGCAATACGGTTACAAGGACGGTCTCGAAGACGGCGCGGACGCGGGTCTCGAACGCGATGCTTACCACCCGGAAAATTCCGGTGATTTCAAAAAAGCGGCGAACGGTTACGAAGATAAATTCGGCAACAAGCAGCTTTACAAACAAAACTATCGTCGGGAGTATCTTCGAGGGTATCGAGATGGTTACAGGCGCTACACAAATCGCACTTACACCAGCCCGCGTACTTACCGCAGACGTTTATAAATTTTGAAAATTAATTTCCAAAATTTACACACAAACGAGCGCAGTCTTAAATAAAGATTGCGCTTTTATTTTTTGACAATCGGTTTTCCATTAGCAGCAGGAGTCTCCGTTCGGCTTTGCAGCTGATTGTTAATTTTGTTAATCAAATGTAAGTATGAACAAACACAAAATTAAGCAGAAACGAAAACTTCTTCGGGACAGAGTTGATAAAAAATACTTAGGCTTTCACGTTTATCGTTCGGTCAATGAAAATCTGCCTTTTATATTCTGGGAAAGATTGACGGACGAGCCGATTAAAGACGGCAATTTCGATGACCAAGCCGCCGAAATCGGTCAGCGTTATTTCTACAAACTCACGCAGGTTGATGCGGACGGCAATGAAAGCGCGCCGGTTACGCCGAAAACCACTTTTACAGACCACGCGGGCAATCGTCACGCGCAAAACCCGCTGGTTGATTTTGCCGGTTACAATATGTATCGCTCCGCCGACGAAGGTGTGCCGCTCGAACAATGGGAACGCCGCAATAAAGAACCGATTCCGACGACCGAATATAAGGACGAAGGCGTGCAGCCGGGCGAGATTTATTTTTATTACGTTCGTGCCGTTGATTCAAAAGGAATTGAAAGTGCGCCGTCTGAAATCTTGCGCGTTATCAGAAAATAATCGCTCATCTGACGATTAAGCGGAAAATATAAAAAAGTGGATTCAAATCGAGTCGCCTTTTTATATTTAACACGAATCTAACGTGAGTTTGGGACGAATCTTGTTATTGTAGAGATTCATAATAAACATTTTTAAGGAGATTACAGATGGTTAAAGTTGGATTATTCGTTCAGTTGGAAGCAAAAGCGGGCAAGGAAGCAGAAGTTGAAGCATTTTTGAACGGCGGTTTGGATTTGGTTAATGACGAACCGGAAACGACGGTCTGGTATGCACTGAAATTCGGTGATTCGACATTTGGAATCTTCGACGCTTTTGAAGGTGAATCAGGACGAGAAGCGCATCTCAACGGTAAAGTTGCCGCCGCATTGATGGCGAAAGCCGACGAGCTTTTTTCTGCGCCGCCGAAGATCGAAAAGGTTGACGTGCTTGCCGCGAAATAATAGGCGGAATTATAGATTTCTACGTTGAATGTGAAAAGACGATTCTCAGATTTTATTTTTGACTCATTGTCCAATATTTTCGACAAAAAATTAAGCGAGAAATTCTTTTTCAAATTGTAAAAATGAAAAGAACTCTCGCTTAATTTTTTGACTCAAACTTGCGCCGCGCAAATCTTAATAAGGAGTCGGTGTCGGATTGACATTCGTGTTTGAATTACGGTTTGAGCGGTTGCCGTTTGACGAATTGCCATTGGAAGAGTTCCCGTTCGAACGATTGCCGTTTGAACGATTACCATTTGAACGGTTGCCGTTTGATGAATTGCTGTTCATATTAGAATTCATATTTCCGTTCATATTACCGTTTGAATTCATATTCATATTAGAATTCATATTTCCGTTCATGTTTGAATTCATATTGGAATTCATATTTCCATTTGAATTCATATCCATATTGGAGTTCATGTTCTCGTTTGAATTCATGTCCATATTAGAATTCATATTTCCATTTGAATTCATATTCCCGTTCATATCATCATCGGAATTGCCGTTTTTGTTTTTCTTCGGCTTCTTGTCCTTCTTATTTTTGTTGCGCTTGTTGCCATTTTGACTGTTGTCTTGCTGACCGGCGTTTGAGTTTTGATTTTGGACACTCCGGTCGGCAAATGCCACTGTCGTGATGAACAAAGCCATCAATATCGTTAATCCGAGAATAGTTCGTTTCATTCTTTCCATTTTATTTCTCCTCATTCCTTAAATAAATTTCTGAACTTTTTTTTCAGCCTTCCGATTACTAATCCCGCGGTTGCGACTGAATTTCGCTTATAAACAACTGCGCCGATTTCATTTGACTTGGCTTGCGTCAAGTTTAAAATTTTTCGTCTCCAAAAGTTCTCCGGCAGATAGACAACCGTCGTCTCTGACATTTTCCGGCAAATTACTTTCTAGGTTTTTTCAGCATGACAGATTCGGCGAGATTAGTTTGTATGCTAGCGCACATAACGCTAAAAACGGTCAGCCTTGTGTCGCCATTAGTCTAAAACTCTTCATTGTATTTTTGGTTTGTATTATCAGGCAGAAATTGATTTACCGAAAGAACTAAATTTTCAACTGAAATCTCTTGTCTTATCGGTACTTGCGAGCGGAAGAGAAAATTTTTTGCTTGCTTGCTGAGATTGTATTCAACAAACCCGGCAGTTTGCGCTAAGATATTTTTTAACGCTTAAATTTTGTCGCAAGGAGACTAAGAAAATGGAAAGATTTTTGGGAAAATACGAACCGTATATTTACGCGCTGCTGCGAATCGTTACCGGATTTTTGTTTGTCTGGCACGGCTCGCAAAAGCTGCTTGGATTTCCGCCGCAACAAGTGCCGCCGGGCAGCGCGCCGCAAAGTTTGTCGCCGATGATGGCGATTGCCGGAGCGATTGAACTCGTCGGCGGAATTTTAATTATGATTGGATTGTTCGCCGGTATCGCGGCTTTTCTTTCGAGCGGTTTGATGGCGGTGGCGTATTTTATGGCGCATTTCAGTATGCAGGCATTTCTTCCGCTTCAAAATCGCGGCGAGCTTGCAGTTCTTTATTGTTTCGTGTTTCTCTATATTGCTTCGCGCGGTTCCGGCGTGTGGAGTGTTGATTCCCTTATGAATCGCGGTCAGCCGCGAGCGGTTGGCGGAACTTAAATAATTTGTTCTTGAATAATAAAATAGACACGTGTTTCGGACGTTGTTTGATTTATTCTGATAAGACGGAACAGACAAACAAAATGATAAAAACACCATCTAAATTTCAGAGGTAAAGCAATGAATACAACATACGATTTTACAACAAATTACTCGGCGGCTGACGCAATTCCGGCGGAGCGTGTCGCTTTTATTCGCAGAACATATCTGCACGTCGCGGCTGCGCTTGCCGTGTTTGGTTTGATGGAAGTATATCTGGTCACTTCCGGCGCGGGCGCGGCGATTGCCCAAACGATGCTCGGTGGACGTTGGTCGTGGCTGATTGTTTTGGGCTTGTTTATGGGCATTTCGGTGCTGGCAAACTGGTGGGCGAATTCGCAAACGTCCAAAGGAATGCAGTATCTCGGCTTGACGCTTTACGTCGTCGCCCAGGCGATTATCTTTTTGCCTTTGCTCTTTTTTGCCAGCAGTATGTCGGGCGGCGGCGTGATGATTGCACAAGCCGGAATCGTCACGCTCGGTTTGTTTTTGGGATTGACGGCGGTTGTCTTCCTGACTAAAAAAGATTTTTCGTTTTTAGGTCCGATTCTGGCAATCGGCGGTTTCATCGCACTTGGATTTATTTTCTCCGGCATCGTTTTCGGCTTCGGTTTGGGAAGTATTTTCTCGTTCGTGATGGTCGCGTTTGCAGGCGCGGCGATTTTGTATAACACTTCCAACATTCTGCATCAATATCGAACCGATCAGCACGTTGCGGCATCTCTGACGCTTTTTGCCAGTGTCGCGCTGCTTTTCTGGTATATTTTGCAAATCTTTATGGGCGGTTCGAGAGATTAAGCCGAGCGTAAAATTTAGGTTACTTTTTACAAAAAATGCTTTCGCAAATAATGCGGAAGCATTTTTTATTTGCCGGATGAAATTGCTATTCTGTTTTTTTATTTGCTGAACTTCAAAATGAAAAACAAACCCGGAGAAATTATCGAACCCGGCAAAGAAATCGAGAAACCCGCTTCAAAATTTTCAAATACATTTCGCGCACTGAAACACAAAAATTATAGCCTGTTTTTCATCGGGCAAATCATCTCGCTTTCGGGAACGTGGATGCAAAGTATTGCTCAAGCCTGGCTAGGGCAAACGCATCTAAATTTTTAAGTGCAGTAAACAAATGAATTAAAGTTTTGCCTATTTTTGACAACAAATTTTAATTGCTTGATAAACTTGAAGATAAAATTTTGATGAAATCGCCCTGAAGCCTGGCTGGTCTACAGGTTGACAGGCTCGGTTGTTTTGCTCGGTCTTATCGGTTTTGCCGGACAAATTCCCGTTTTTTTACTTGCTCCGATTGGCGGCGCGATTGCCGACAAATACAATCGCCGACGCATTTTGATAACGACTCAAAGTATTTCGATGGCATCGGCTTTCATTTTTGCCGCGCTCACCTTGACCGGGTATATAGAGGTTTGGCATTTATTCGTTTTTGCGTCTATTACGGGCATTTCCAACGCTTTCGATATTCCGACCAGACAAGCGTTTGTCGTTGATATGGTTGGCAAAGATGATTTGGTAAATGCGATTGCGCTCAACTCTTCGATGTTCAACGGGGCACGTATTATTGGACCCGCGATTGCCGGCGTTTTGGTCTCGTTGGTAGGCGAAGGCTGGTGTTTTTTGATAAATGCGGTCAGTTACGTTGCCGTTATCGCCGGTCTTTTAAAGATGCAAATACAGCCGAGAGAGATTGCAGCAAGCGCGGATTCGGCGATCACCAAGATCTTTGAAGGTTTCCGTTATGTCGGAACAACCGCGCCGATTCGCGCATTGCTTTTATTGCTCGGCTTGGTGAGTTTGATGGGAATGCCTTACGCGGTTTTGATGCCCATTTTTGCCGATAAAATTTTAAACGGCGGAGCGCAAGGACTCGGACTTCTAATGAGCGCGGCGGGTTTGGGCGCGCTCATCGGCGCATTGACTCTCGCAACGCGCAACGGCATTCGGGGACTCGGGCGCTGGGTAGCTTTTGCTTCGGCGGCGTTTGGTGTGAGCTTGATTTTGTTTTCACTGTCGCAGACATTTTGGCTTTCGGTGGTTTTAATTGTTCCCGTCGGGTTTTCGCTGATGGTTCAGATGGCTTCGTCAAATACTCTAATTCAAGCAATGGTGCCGGATGAATTACGCGGTCGCGTGATGGCGGTTTATTCAATGATGTTTATGGGAATGGCTCCGATTGGCGCGTTGCTGGCAGGAGTTTTAGCCGGGAATATCGGTGCGCCGCAAACGGTCGCGCTCGGTGGGGCAGTCTGTATTTTAGGCGCGATTGTTTTCGGCTGGCGGCTTCCCTCGCTGCAAAATGAAGCAAGAAAAATTATCGTTGCAATGCAGATGACCGGCGGCGAACCGGCTTCAAAAGCGAGTTTTCAGCAACCCGCATTTGCCAGAGAAACAATCAAAAGCCAAAAAATTTAGTCGGAAGATTTGAGTAGTTAACTCCAATCGGCATTTTTATTTAACAAAAAAGCCATATAAAATAAAATTTTTCTTGACACACGCTGTTGATTAGCGTAAAAATTCTTGCGTAAGTTGTAAAAAAAACTTTAAGGAGATAGCAATGGCAACAACAAAGAAAAATACGGCAAAATCAACAACTGGCAGCAGCAAGTCGGCGGCAAGCAAATCGTCTTCGACGAGCGGCGGCGGCAGTAAATCATCTTCCGCAAAACCGGCGGCAAAACCGACTGCAAAAGCGGCGGCTGCAAAATCATCAACGGCGAGTAAATCTTCCGCTTCGAAAACGGCGGCGAAACCGGCGGCGAAATCGTCTTCGACAGCGAAATCAACCGCCGGAAAATCAACCGGCAGCGCATCGAAATCGTCGGTTGGCAAATCGTCAAGTTCCGGTTCAAAAGCGACGGCAAGTAAATCGTCCGGCGCTGCTTCAAAAGCATCGGCGGCGAGCAAGTCTGCTAAACCGGCGGCAAAGTCAACCGCTAAATCATCAACTGCTAAATCATCTACCGCTAAATCGTCAACAGCTAAAAGTTCTTCCGCAAAAAAAAAACGGTAAATAGATCTTCGAAAGGTATTATCGCAAAAGCGACGGACGCTTTAACCGAAGTTGTTAAAGGTGCGGCGGTCGGCGCGGCAACGGGTGCGTTGAGCGGCGCGGTTGATGCGGGAGCAAAACTTGCCGGAGTCGGCAAAGTAGTCAAAGCCAAATCCGGCGAAGCGAAATCCAAAGATTCTGCTTCAAAACCGAAAAATTCGGGTTCGAGCGGCAAAACTTCAACCGGTAAAAAAACCAAGAGCGGCAAGTAACTTATCGCTCTCGGTTTATTTTTTTGTGAAACAGATGCCCGCGAAAACGCTGGAAATTTTAATTTCTAATTTAGGATTTAGACTTTGATATTTCAGCGATTTTCGCGGGTGATTTTTCTATCCGATTCGTTAGATAGATTTGAACGATCAATTCGTTTCGCGTCATTGAACCTCTATTAAAACGGCGATTCCTCTTCGTCTTCATCATTTTCAAAAACAATTCTTTTTTTTATCTTCGGCTCTCGCTGCTCGCGCAAATCTTCGGCTCTGACAATCTCAAGCGTCGGATTTCCGTCTTCGTCCTTGAGTAAAACTTCGATGCGCCGCTCGGCTTGATTTAATCTTTCCTGACATTCACGCGAAAGTTTCACGCCGTCTTCAAAAAGTTTAAGACTCTCTTCCAAAGACAAATCACCGTCTTCAAGCCGCCGCACGATTTTTTCGAGGTTTCCGAGAGAAGTTTCAAATGTTTGTTTTTTTTCAGCCATAATTTACTTAAAAATATCCTGCGCCTGCTTCAAAACTTCCTGCAGATTTTCCACGCCGGGATTCGCGCCCGCTTTTCCGGTGCCGCCGTTTTTTGCCAGAGCGATAATTTCCTGTCCGATTTTTTCGGCAATTCGTCTTGCCAACTCTTCATCTTTTAAGCCGATGACTTGCCATTTGTCACCGCTTCGCTTCAAAGTCAATTCAAGCGGTCTGTCAAGCATTTTGCTTTTGACAAAAGCCTTCTCTGTTTCCTGCGTGATGTCTAAAAATCTATCCGCGCCGACGACGATTGCCCAAAACGGAACGCTTGCAAATTTCTTTGTTTTTTCACGAATCAGATTCGGGATTTCCGCCCGCGCTCTTTGCTTGACGACGGGCAACACAGGGGCGGCGACCTGCGCGATTCTGGCAATCGTCGCGGGCGGCAAATTGCGCCCGTAAAGCTCGACGGCTTTGCCCGTAATCTGCGGCATAAAATCGTCAACCGTCGCGTCCGTATCAATCAATTCATCAATTGCTTTCTGGTCATCGCGCCGCGCTGCGTCAACCATTAAAGCCAGCGAATACTGCGGCGTTTTCTTCAAGCGTTGCCAGTAAAAATAACCGCCGATTGCGCCGATTATCAAAATCAAACCGAGCGCGATGCCCAGGATTTTCAAAATTCTAAAGAAAACACTCGGCTTTTTCGGAGCTTGATATTCACCGAACTGCGGTGTCGCAATGTCGGTTTTGGCAACTGTGGATTCTTGTTTTTCTAAATCAACTACAAATTTTGACATCTCTTTTTAAGTGAGCGGTGAGCGATGAGCAGTGAGCAGCAGAGAAAACTTTTGATTTCAAGCTTCAAATTTAATAATCAAAACTTTAACTTCCCTGCTCACTGCTTACTGCTCACTGCTCACTTCTAAAACTCTCGCTTCAATTTTCCCATTTGCCAGACGGATTTTCAATTTATCATTTACATTCAAGTTTTTCGCATCACGCAAAATTTCTCCCGATTCATTTTCGGTGATTGAAAAACCGCGATTTAAAATTGATAGCGGCGAAAGCGCGTCGAGCGAAGCCATTTTGATTTTTAGTTTTTCGTCCTTTGCGCCGATTTTATTTTTCACGGCGGAAATTTGTTTTTCTCCCAAAAGCGCAAGTCGAATTTTCTTTTCATTTAATTTTGCCGCGAGTTTCAGTGGTGAAAGTCGACTTGTAAAGCTCTCCAAAACTTGCTCCTCGACTTTTATCTTTCCTGCTAAAGCATCGCGCAGTTGTTCTTGAAAATCTTCAATTTCATAACGCCAATCTTTTATCTGCTGCGGAAATTCCGCAAAAACCGGCGACAGCGCAAACTCCTGTAAATCGGAACGCGATTTTAAAATTTTGTAATCAACCAACTGAAACAAATCCTGTTTTTTTTGCGCTAAAAAAATCGCAATGCCGTCTTCGCTTTCGGCAACGATTTCCGCCGCCGCGCTCGGTGTCGGCGCACGCCGGTCTGAAACAAAATCGGCAATCGTAAAATCAATTTCGTGTCCGACGGCGGAAATTACGGGAATTTTCGACGCGCGAATTGCCCGCGCCACTCTTTCTTCGTTAAATGCCCACAAATCTTCCGCCGAACCGCCGCCGCGACCGACAATCAAAACATCAATTTTTTCATCGCTGTCTGATTTTTGATTAAAGATATTGGCTGATTCGATTGCCTTTGTGATTTCCTCGCCCGCCGTTTCGCCCTGCACGCGCGTCGGAATCAAAGTAATGTGAACCGTGCGCGTCCGGCGCGACAAAACATTCAAAATATCGTGAAAAGCCGCGCCGTTCGGCGATGTTACGACACCGATTCGTCTCGGGAAAAACGGCAAATCGCGTTTCAGTTCTTCGCTGAACAATCCTTCTTTTGCAAGTTTTGCTTTTATCTGTTCAAACGCAACTTTCAATGCGCCTGCGCCGACCGGTTCGAGCGATTCGACGAGCATTTGATACTCGCCTTTCGGCTGATAAACGCTCAATTTTCCGCGCACGCGAACTTGAAGTCCGTCGAACGGCTGAAATCGAATCCGATTATTATTGCGAATGTAACACGCGGCGCGAAGCTGCGAATCTCCGTCGTGCAGAGTGAAATACCAATGCCCGGAATTTGCCGCGACGAAATTCACAATCTCGGCTTCAACCCAAACCGAAGCGAAACTTTTTTCAAGCGCGTTTTTTACTTGTTCGTTGAGTTCGGAAACGCTCAAAGGTCGGCGTTCCTGCTCGTCAAAAAGCGATTGTAAAAGCGAAGATTTCATTTTAAAAATTTAAAGTCTGGAAGTTGAGCTAATAAAAATTTTATTATTTTCCTTAGCCACGCTGATATAGATACCGCAATTATTCATCATCCAATTGGGCGTTCCTTTGACAATCATTTTTGTCGGACAAGTATACGAAGACAATATTTTTTGTTTGAACACTAAATTAGATTTTGTTTTAGAGTAAATTTTCCCTTTTATCAGAACTCTAAAGTTTGGAAATTCATTCAGGCTGTTTGCGCGTGCCAAGACATTTTTGATTGCAGATGAAAGCTGGACCGGAATGAAAAGCTCCCGACTTTCTTCGGAAAGAAGTGAGATTTTCGATACTTTTCCTTTTCCGGCAAGGACTCCGAACTTTTTCCACACTTTGTTATATTGCTTGTTATTTTTTTCAATTCGTTTTGTTCTTTCGGCATTGCTTTCGCCGGGATTTTCTTGCCAGTATTTGTAGCCCAATTTTTCCTGAGCAGCTTTCTCACTTTCCAAAAAACGCAGTTCGTAACTGAATTTCCAATAGCTTTTCGGATTATCGAATCCGACATCTTCGGGCGATGGATTTGCGTCTAATGCGAACTTCAAATTTACTTCCTCGTAAGGACTTTCCAATCTTTCTTCGATGTTTTCAGTTTTTGCTTGACCGATTACTGTGCCGCCGAAAACGCCGAAGGCAAAAACCACAATCAAAAAATTTTTAATTATTTTTTTCACTTTTGAGCCGCTTCTCCCTTTTCAAATTTAATCTCGAAATTATTTTCCCGCGCTTCCTGAAACAATTTTTTAATCAAATTTATCTGCGAAACATTTAACGAATTCATCAGGAAAAACTTTGCCGCGTTTTCATCGCTCGCATCGGAACTAAGTGAGCCGACGAGTTTGCTTGAGGTAAGACGTATAACGGCTTTTCCCTCGACCGGATTTTTGCCGACGCGGACGTTTTTTAGATTCGTATAAACCATCATTTTTAAGAGTCCGTCTTTGATGTCGTTTTCGCTCGGCAAGACGGCGCGCTGGCTGTGTTTGGCTTCGATAAGAAAAAGCGTCTTGTTTTCGACGCGCGTTTCGTCGCAGGTGAAAAAGTATTTTCCGCCGCCGAGATTAGTAATCGTTACGCCGCCTTTCGTGTCGGTCGAAAGTGCTTCCTTCGGCTGGATTGATTGAAGTTCGCGGCTTTGACCTTTTTGCGATTTGCTGCGCGAAAATTGTGCAAAAGCGTTCGGATTTTCGGCGAGTTTTATCAGCTGAGTTAAAGCGGATTCGTCGTGCAGATAAGTTTTTGTATTTTTCGATATTTCCCGATAAGCGAGTTTTGCTTTTTCAAAAACGTTTTTTAATTCTTTCGTTTCGCGCTCGTTCCATTCACGCGCCGAGCCTTTGAAATTAAAAACTTCGTTTAATCTTGCCAGAATATAATTGTTATCAAATTTCTGCCCGGTAATCTGGTCGTTCCTCTTCAAATTTTTCGTCGCTTCGTTGTAATACGCTAGAACAACGTGAACGTCCAAAAGGCTCAGAAGCGAAATTGTGTCCCACTGCAAAAAATCACGCTCGCCGCCCAAGCCTTCGTCTTTGACAACCGGGATTATCGTCACTCGTTTTGGAAACGCGAGCGTGTCATAAACTCTTTCATACGGATACGAGCGAGTTCTCTTTGGCGAAATCCAACGGCTGACCGCGATTTTTTCCTTTCCGTCGTCCAAAACGAATGAGCCGGGCGATTTATTTACATCAAAATCTTCAAGTTTTACTTCGCGCAGTTTGTCATTCACAAATTGTTTGTAATTAATTTTCTCGACTTCACCGGAAATCTCGCCTGTTTGACGGTTAGAATCAACAGGCGAATAAGATAATTTTTGAAAGAGATTTTTCCGTGAAGTGGGAAAATCCGCAAAGAAGTTTAGAGAATCCTTGGAAGTATCATCAAAAGAACTATTTTGTAAAATTTGATTTTTCTGTGGTGTGCTTTGCAAACCTTGCGGGAAATTACTCTTTCGCAATTCGGATGTTTTCTTTGGTGCGACTTCGACGACCGAGCCTAATTTTACAAAGGAATTTTCGCGCTTTGTTTTGACTTTCAAATTCGGTGAAGCGCGGTCTGTTCTCACGTCCGCCACGTCCGAGCGAAAAGTTACCGAATAAGCCGTGCGAAGCTGCAAAACAATGTCGTCGTATGCCTTTTGCAGTTCGCTAAACTGCTTTATCGGGTAATAAACGCCGCCCGAAGCCTGTGCCAACTTTCCGCCTTCCGATTGGGCTTTCGTCGTCAGAGCCATATAACGGGTTCGCAGCGGGTCAATCGAAACCGCCGAATTGCTGCCAGCCGAAGCCGCAATCAAACCCGACGGAACATAAAGCGGATAAACCAACGCGCCGCTTTCCCGCAAGGAATCGAGCAAGGAATCAAACGGTAAAAATGAACGGTTATCGTCGCCGTCCGACAAAACGACAACCGCCGTTCGGTCGCCTTTCAGAGGTCGCAGGGTTTCCGCCAGAGTGTAAGCCAGCGCGTCATAATATGCCGTTCCGCCGCCCGCGTCGAAGGTATCCAAACTCTCGGAAAGTTTGCCTTTGTCGGTGGTAAAAGTCGAAAGTGTTTTGACATCTTCGTTAAAAATTATAATGGCGATTTTATCGTTCGGGCTGACGGTATTGACAAAGTTTCTAGCGGCTTTGCGGATAAAGTCAACGTAATTTTCCACGCTTCCCGAAATATCGAGCAGCAAAACCAAATTAAACGGCGCGGTCGTCGGTTCGACCGATAAAATCTCGCGGCTTTTGCCCGACTCGGAAACTTCAAAGTCTTTCGCCTGCAAATTTGGGACGGCGCGATTGTTGATATCCGTAACTCTGACGAGAACCCGTTTGATTTCGGAGAACACCGCGCCGGTCGTTTTTTTACTTTCGCTCAAAGTCGGCACGGCTTTGCGCGGCGGCAAAGTTTTCGCGTAATCACCGAAATATTTCGGACTTGCCCGCCGAATCGCTTCGGTTAAAAACGAATCGCCGCTCCTGATAATTGCTTTCGCCGCATCGGTCAGCGGTCTTTCGCGCAAATCCGACGGAACTTCATTCGGATTGACGTTTAAGAGAATAATTGCGCGGGCGGTCGTGAAATTTAGTTTGATGGTCTTTGGTCTTTGGTCTTTGGTCTTTGATTTCTTTTTATCTTTTTTGTCCGTTGCCGTTTGTTCGTTGCCGGTTGTCTTTTCCAAATCTTCCGGTGTAGTTTTTTCTACGTTTTCTTCTGAGTTTTCCGCTTTATCATCACTTTTGCTTTTTCCCTTTTTACTTTTCTCTTTTTCCCCGATTTTTCCGTTCAGAACAAATTTACCGCCGGCTTTTTCGTCTACTTCTTCAAGCTGCACGTCGCTCAAAAAACGCGGACGCGATTCGGTCCAGACAAAATCGTAACGCACGTCGTCAAGCGGAACATTTGCCGCAATCGTTCCAGTTTCGGTTTTAACATCGGCGGACGCGAAATTTCCTGAAATCAAGACTTCGCCGCCGCCGGTTTCGATGCGGACGCGCATTCGCACGGGAATTTTTAATGTCAAATCAATGCGGGATTTTTCGTCGGCTGGTTGGACGAGAATTTCGAGACGATTGTTTTCCGAAACGATTTTCAAGTCTGATTCTCTTGCGTTTTCAGCGAGCAGAAAGCCTTTTCCGGTTTCTTTCGTTTTGTCGGAATCAATGCCTTTTTTTATATCGGAATTTTCTTCGGCATCATTGCCCTTTTCAGGTTCTTCGGCAACAACGCTGACGCGACCGTAGAGATTTGTAATTTCGATTGTGCCGTTTTCAGCCAGCGGAAAATCACGCTGAAAGGTTTGCGCCCTAATCGTAAAAGCAAAAAAAATTATTAAAAGGAAACCGTAAATTTTCATAATTCGTAAACCGCAAATCGTAAATCGTGAATCGTAAATCGAAGATTGAAATAAAAAATTAAATTTTCTTTGAACTTCAATTGGAAATATATTTTGACGATTCACGATTTACGATTCACGATTTACTCATTTGTTTGCCTGATTGTTCGAGTCGCTGCCGGATGCTTTTTTGCCAATTGCTGCGCTGGTGGTCGGTTTCTTCAAATTGTTTGAGCAAATCCTGCATTGATTCGCCACCTATTTGGCGGGTTTTCAAATACAGCAAGGCGACGACAATGCTAAAAAAGGAAACAAGAATAATTGAAATCGGCAGATAAATAATTTGCGTCAAAGCCTCTCTAATCGCATATCTCAACTTTTTGCTGTCATCAGTTTGTTCTTTGTCGTTAACGATGCTGATGTTTTTGTTGCCGCCGATAGTGATGTTTATCTTATCGGCTTGGTCATTATTTTCAACTGCTTCGCCGGAGGAAGTTTCAGATGTTTGACGTGAAACCGCCGGTTCAACATTTTCAGGTGTAAATTCCTTGACCACCAATTTGGCGAAAAAAGCAATAGACAGCGAAATAAGAATTGGGATAAGAAACATCATCAGGATAGTTGCCGAAGTTGTCCGAAGCGAACGCTTAACCAGATTTTTCGAGCGTTTCAAGGCGGCAAAACCGCGCAGATTTTCCATCATTACAACCGGCGCTGCCAAAGCCCAGATGACAGCCAGGATAACTCCCGGCACACCACAAAACGCAAAACCGATAAGCATAAAAAACCCTGAAAGCAGCGATGTTCCGACTAATTTTTTCCACTTTCTTCCGGCTTCTTCGAGTGCCGGACGCAAAGTCACGGGTTTGAGCGGAAAAGCCATAATTTGGGTTACCAGCCAGGTCGTCGTTCCGACAAGTATTGAGCCGCAAAAAAGGCTGGCGAAAAATGTGGCTAAACCTACAAAGCCTTTCGCGGCTATCAAGGTAAAATTGCTCTGCTGAAAAAATCCGACGGAAACCTGCAAAATCGTCAAAATTGTCAACGGTAAATACAATAAAAAGGCGAGCAGGAGAAATTTTGGCAGATGTTTACTGTAAATCTCCAACGCGCGGCGCAGCAATATCCCGATGCCTTCAGATTGAGCGCGCAGCTCGGCGGCAAACGATTGTGCCGTCGGCGGACGCTCTTCAAAATTTTTCGCCAGTGCCAGGCTGATAACCTTCTTGACTTTTTTCGGAACTTTCTTTGCCTCCAAATCCGGCGGCGCAGTTTCTTCGTGCGCCTTCATCACCGCTTTGTAATCTCCGCCGAACGGCGTTTTGCCCGAAAGCATTTGATAGGCGATGACACCGAGGCTGTAAATATCGGAACGCGATGACAATTTTTCGCCGCGACACTGTTCGGGCGACATATAAAGCGGTGTTCCCAAAACCGCGCCGACGCGCGTCAATTCGGCGGTCGAAGACGACCTCGTCGAGGATTTTCCGGTTTCTATCTGTTCGGAAATAAGTTTTGTGGCATTGTTGTCCTCGTCGTGCGAAATAATTTTCGTGCCGACGTTATCGGCTTCTTCGAGCGAAATCATTTGCGTTTGAACGGCGGGCAAAATCATCGTTCCCGATTCGGAATCATTTTGTTCAAAAGATTGAATGAGCGTTCCCGATTCGGAGTTCGGCAAGTTTGAACTTTTATTCAGCGCGACGGTTGCCGATTCGGAAACCATCGTCGCGTTTCGGTTTTCGGCAATCGTATCGAATTGAATCTGGTCGGCGACAGTAGTTTTTGAGTCGAAGGTTCGCGTCGGCGCAATTGAAATATCTATCAGTTCCGATTCAGCCTGATCGTTTATCTGTTCTTCGAGTTTGGCGATGCCGAAATCAAGAACTTTCACGGTGTAGCCGCCGCGCTGATTCGGCTCGAGCCAAATATTGTCGGGCTTCAAATCGCGGTGAATAATTCCTTGTTTGTGCGCTTCTTCGACGGCTGAGCAAACCTGCTCCAAAATATCAATTGTCCACGCGAGCGGCAGACGTTTTTCCTCTTCCAGAATCTCGCCGAGCGTACAGCCGTCCAGATATTCCATCACGAGATACGCCGCTTTTCCGTCTTTCGTATCGGAAAATCCGAAGTCCGTGACGTTCACCACATTCGGATGTCGCAGTCTTCCGGCAGCACGCGCTTCGCGGCGAAACCGCTCGATAAATTCACCGCGCTGCATAAATTCGGACGCGATGATTTTGACGGCGACCGGACGTTCCGTGCCGACGTGAGTGGCGAGATAAACCGTTCCCATTCCGCCTTTCCCAAGTTCCTTTTCGATTCTATATTTGTTATCGAGCGTTTGCCCGACGACGCTTCCAGAAATCATAACTTTTTTGCAGACTCTGATTGTTTTGCCGGTAAATATTTTAATTCTTACGTTTGGAAAGAGATTTAGTTTAGAAGAATGAATTTTATTATAGACGTTTTTAACGAATAACGGATAGTGGATAACGAATAGTGGTAAATTAAAAAATAATTCATCACTATCCGTTATCCACTATCCGTTGTCCACTAAACTACTGTTTTTTAATTTGAATCGAGCCGGTGTGGGTTGTCAGGTTGAGCGTTGCTTCACCCTTTCCTATCGAAGCGGAAAGGCTCTGCGCTTTTGGATTCGGGCTTTTGACAGAATTTTGCAGCGGAATTTCCGAGTTGAACGCGCCGAAAACGGTTGAAACATTTATTTTACTGGAAGATGTTGCGGGAATCGAAAGCAGAATCGAGCCGTTTGTGGTCTTTAAGTTATATTGTCCGCCGCTTTGAAATTCACCGACAAACCTTATTGAACCCGAAATCGAGTCAACTTCCATTTGCCGGTGTTCGACTTGCTGCAAAGTAATCACTCCGCTGCTTGTTTTTGCTCTGAAAATATCGCCGATTTCGCTCGCGCTGACATCAAAGGCAACGATATTTCCCGTTGAGCTGTTGAGTGTTATCGCACCGCCCGATTTTTCCACCGTTACGTCGCCCTCGTGGGTTTTTGCTTCGATTCCCTGCGCGATATTGTTCAAAAAAATATCACCGCTAACGGTTTCAACCGTTACTCTTCTGACCGAATCAATTGCCGTTTCGCTCTCGCTGCTTTTGACGTTGACAATTGCGCCGCGCGGAACGTCAAGTTCGATTTCTTCGCCCGACAAACATTCATCCGCGCCGCTTTCATTACTTTTCGCCGGGTCAAAACCTAAAACTTCTACCCAAACAGCCGTTCCGTTTTGTCCGATTTTTTGTAGAACCTTGAAACCTACCCGGCTTCCGCCGCCGACAAAAGCGCGAATTTCGTTGCGTTCCCAACCATTGATTTTGAGTTTGCCTTCCGAAACGCAGAGTTGAACCTTCACTTTTGCGTCAACCGCGATTGATTTTTCGGCGGGCGCGTCGCTCTCATTGACAATCCTTTTTGCTTTTTTCTTGTAGGCTGATTTTGAGATAACCGGAGAAGCAACGGATTTTGTTTCCTTTTTAGTTTCAATCTTCACTTGAGCCGAAGCATCGTTTGAAAAGAAAATCACGCACACAAACACGGCAAGGATAAAATGTAATTCCCGAACCGAGTTTTTATTTTGAATTTGTCTGCGTTTATTCGTGTTCATTCGTGATTTATTTTCTTATCAAACTCGACATCAGTTCCGTCTTTTCCGCTACCGAATTGAGCAAATCAATTTTGTTTTGATACGAAGCGCGAAGCACGTCTTTGGCAGCTTCGTTTTTCGGATTTTTCCGCACTTCCGCCTTCATTCTCTTGATTGCATCATCGGTTACGGCTAAATCTTTCTCAAAAGCAAACCGTGCCGAAGGTCTCAAAACATCGTCTTTGCGGCTGTCAACCGTTTTTTCCAAAGTCGCAATCGTTTTAATATAACTTTCCTCGCCCAAAAGATTTCCACCGCTTGTGCGCGATTCAACTTCAACAGACGATTTTGGATTTCGGTTAGTTATCACATTCGGCTTTCGATTTTTTATCGGTTGCAGATTATTTTCTTTTTCGGAAAAAGCTACTTTGACAACGCCGAATTTATTTTTGTCTTTGTTCGTTGATGAAACTTTTATCTCTGTTATACCACCCACATCCGGCTGACTTTGATTAGATTGTCGAACAGAGGAATCATCATTAGAAATCGGGGAATTCACAATTTGTTTGTCGGGAACAATCGCTGCGACAGAGTTTTTATCGTCTTCATATTTTAAACTCATAAACGCCGTAAAAAGTCCGGCAACAATCAACAAACTTGCAAACGCGGCAACCGACGGACTTGAGAAACGGGCGAAAACAATTTGCCAAAACGGTTTTTTATTACCTTCAATCGAATCGTTGATTTTTGTCCACAAACGATTTGTCGGAACGAGCGTGTTAAATTCCTCTTCCAAAACTGAAAAGGCAAACGCCGATTCTTCTTCCGCTTCGGCAAGCATCATCGCGCAACCGTCACACGAGGCGGCGTGACAAGCGACTTTTTCCGACAAATCGGAAGCGAGTTCGCCGTCCAAAAAGGCTTGAATTGTTCCTTCATCAAAACATTTTTCCATCATAATATCTGCTGCCTCCCGATTTTGCCGTAGTGCCGCACAAATTCCTGGCGGGCGCGGGCGACGAACGTGCCGATGCTGTTTTCATTCAGCGAAAGGCTTTCGGCAATTTCTCTGTAAGACAAACCTTGCTGTTTGAGAACCAGACAACTCCGCAAAGGTTCTTTTATCTGATTCAAAGCGCGGTGAACTTCCTTTGCGCATTCGCGCTGTTCCAATTCTTTTTCCGCCGTAAAATGCGTCGTTTCGTCCGTTTCTTTGACGTAATTTTCATCGCGCGTGTTTGCCCGAATGTTTCCGCGCAAAGTGTTTCGCGCCGTATTCAGCGCAACGCGAATCAGCCACGGGCGAAGCATTTCTTCATCTGCAATCGAGTCGAGATTATTATAAAGCCGCAGAAAAACTTCCTGCGTAACGTCTTCGGCAATTGCCGCGTCCCGCACGACCGACCGCGCCGCCCGAAAGACAACTCGATGGTGAAGCGTGAACGCCTCATCAAATACAATCGTTTCTTTTGCCGCTGCTGTTCCCGCTTCGGACATCGCGTCCATTATCATTTTTACGCTTTCGGTCATTTATTAAGCATCAAAAACCTGCTTTCAAATTATAAAACACCGCCGATGTTTGTTTTGTGACAAGAAATTTATCGCTGCATTTCCTCTACTGTAACAAATCTAATTGGTGAGATTTGCTTCATTTTCTCGACTTTTATGTCATAAACCGAGCCGCCAAAAAATGGATTTTGTTCTTTTTCAATCAATTGCCCTGTAATTTCTACATCTGCCAAATAATCACCACGTATAAAATTTGTTCTTCCGAATGTTTTATTTTTTTCTGCTAATTCTTTTATCAATAAAATATTCTCTCTCTTTACTTCTTCAGTTAACTCTAATCCTCTAAAACAAGTAGATTCGCCTGAACAGCCATTTTCGTAGTCTTTTAAGTTGATTGAATAGGTTGACTCGGATTCCCATACTTCAAGTTTTCCGACAACTTTAAATCTAAGAGATTTATACTGCGAAATATTTTGTCTTAATTCGGAAAGCGAAATAGGGACGAGTAGAGGACGAACATAAAAAACAAAAACTCCACATGCAAAAGCAAGTAAGGCGACAAGAATATAAATGAGTTTTTTCATAGTCTTAAAATCCGATAATCTTCGCTCGCTGAATCAATTCGCTCGATAAATTTTCTTCCGTTTGCGCCGTTACGAAAAATGTATAACTATTTTCCCTTTCCGTAAAGATTTCTTCGAGCGTTTCGATTGAAAACTCCGCCGTTTCATCGGATTTCGGCTCGACCAGCGTAAGACGTTTCAAACATTGGTAAAGATGCTGTCTGCCGATGCTGAATTCGCCGATGTTTTCGTCAACAATCAGACGAATCTCGGCTTGCTCTTCGGCGAAATGCGCGAGCAGCGATGCCGTCTGACTGACACCTTTTTCAAATCGTTCCGAAACGGGCGAAAGTTTTTTGCCTTTTTGTTCGGCTTCGATTTTCTCGCGCAGAGTTAGTTTTTTTTCGTTGTTTTCGGCTTCGAGACGAGTGTCGAAAATAATCGTTACGCGCTTGTCGTCTTCGGCGGAAAATTCACGGACAATCAAGCGTTGGGCGCGTGCCGTCGCCCGCCAGTCAACGCGCCGCAGATCGTCCATCGGCTGATAATCGCGCAGTGAAAGCAAATCTTGTCCCAAGCCTTTTTTGTTTGCCACAAGCTCGCCAGCTTCAAGCGGCAAATCAATTGTTTCTTCATCAATGGAGATGAGTTTCGGGAAAACGGCAATCTCCGCTTCCTGCGCCGAAAGACGACGGCGATGGCGAAAAAATCCGAACGGAAATTTGGTTGAAAGTTCAAAATCCTTGATGATAAAACGTCCGCGATGCTCGAAAATATGCTCTGTTTTGTTTTCAACCGAATCGCGGCGCGGCACGAACACGAAATAATCCAAAGTTCGTCTGACAATCGGCGGCTTGGCAAATTTTTCCGCCCATTTCAGAGGTAAAATTTCTTTTATTTCATCAAATAAGATTGATGTTTCGCGCTCGTTTCCGCGAACCTGAGCGATGACGGAAAATGTCGGGAAGATTCGTTTCCGGTTGTGCAAACTGACGAGAATCGGTGTCGCTTCTCCGGCAAAAATCGTTTCGGGAAAACGCATTTTCACATCCAATTTTTTCAAACATAAGTTTCCGGCGAAAAATCCGACCACCAGAGAAGCGACCAGCAGAGACAGCACCAGAAAAAGCAGATTGTTGCCCGTGGTCCAGGCGGAAAAACCGACAATTACAATTAAAGCGAGAATCACCGCGCCGCCGACTGTGAATTCAAACGGCAAATTCATCTGCGAGGCTTCCGTGCTGGCTGAACGCGCGAGCGGCGGGATAACGAAGACGAAAATCAGCAGAACGAAAACCACCGAAGCCGCCGCCGCATATCCGGCAGTCCGCGTATCGCCGTTTCGCTGTGCCCAAAGCGTCAGAAAAGCCAAACCCAAACCGCCGATGACAACCGAAAGCCCCAGAATCGCGTTGCGAATATCGCGGAAACTAAAAAGCTGGACAAGTTTCTTTAAGTTCATCGAGTTTGTAGAGTTCGTGGAGTTCGTAGAGTTTATAGAGTAAAGGCTTCATAAACTCGATGAACTTGATGAATTCTACGAACTCTATAAACTCCACGAACTCTACAAACTAAATCGGCACTTTCACTTTCAACAAAATTTCCTGCAAAATCCGCTCGGCTTCAAATGAGCGACGTTTGTTTCCGGCTTGGCGCGAATTGACGATGACGCGGTGGGCGAAAACGGGCAGAACAAGCCGTTTGATGTCGTCGGCAATGCAGAAGTCGCGTCCTTCAATCAGAGCAAATGCCTGTGCCGAACGGAAAAGCGAGAGCGTTCCGCGCGGGCTGATACCGAGTTCGAGCGTGTCGGTTTCGCGTGTCAGCGCGACGACATTCAGAAGATAATCAACCAGAACTTCGTCAACGCGAACTTCCAAAACTTTTCGCTGTAATTCTAAAATATCGTCTTCCGACATCACGGCTTGGACAAATCGAAGCGGATTTTCCCGCTCGCGGTCGCGCAAAATCTCGCGCTCGTCGCTCAAACTCGGATAACCGACGTGCAGGCGAAGCATAAAACGGTCAAGCTGTGATTCGGGCAAAGGATATGTGCCGTGATGTTCGGTCGGATTTTGCGTGGCGACAACCATAAAAGGCTGCGGAAGCGGACGCGAAACGCCTTCGATGGTAATTTGTTCTTCAGACATCGCTTCTAAAAGCGCGGATTGCGTTTTCGGCGTGGCGCGGTTGATTTCATCCGCCAGGACGATGTTCGAGAAAATCGGTCCGGCGTTCCATTCAAAATGTCCGCTTCGCTGATTGAAAATCGAAAGCCCGATTACGTCCGACGGCAGAAGGTCTGAGGTAAATTGAATGCGCTGAAAAGATAAATCCAGCGCACGCGCCAGAGCATTGGCGAGCGTCGTTTTGCCGATGCCGGGAACGTCTTCGATAAGCAGATGACCTTTGGCAAGCAAGGCGACGAGCGCGAGTTTGACCGTTTCGGATTTGCCTTTGATGACGCGCTCAATCGCCGCCTGTAAAAGGCTGATTTTTTCGACGGCATCGAAAGCAATCGGCGCGGACTTTGCTACAGTTTCGGTTTCGCTAACTATCCAATCTCTCATTATTTCCTTGTTTAAAGGCAGTATTGCCAAATCTATTCTACAAAATTATTGATACAATCTGCATTAAAAAAGTGAAAAACTTTGTTTGTCTTAAGATGCCGAAACACGCAGAAAGTTCCAAAAGTTTTTCACGAGTTGCAAATTTGTGGTAAAACTAACTAAAATTTTGAAACTTAGAGGCAAAATCTCCGTGAAAGAAAATCGGAGAAACTATTTTAAGAGGATTTATAAAGATATGAAAAATTTGCGCCGAAACTTTAAGAACCAGCAAGGTTTTAACTTGATTGAGTTGATGATTGTGATTGCGATTATCGCGCTGCTGATTGGCGTTGGAATTCCGGCATACAAGGCAATGGTCAACAACGGCAACGAAACTTCCGCCGCTCAATCCATTCAAACTATCAAAACATTGCAAATCGGTTATGCCGGTAAACATCAAGGCAAATTCGCACCGAATTTTGACGAACTTATCAAATCTGCCGGGCTTGATGAGCGATTCGCAGGAGAAAATCCGATTGTCAACGGCTATATTTTCAAATTGACCGTTCAAGAACCTTCCGGTACAAAACCGGCGTTTTATTCAATCAATGCCGACCCGCAGGAAGACTCCGGCACGGGACATTATTATTTTGATTCGAAGCTCGGAACAACTAAAGTAACCCAGGAAAATCGTCCGGCAAAAGCGGAAGACCCGTCAATCTAAAGGCGGCTGAGGAATGATGGATGGTTGATTCATCTTTATTTTCGGTTTGCTCGCGGCTGATCAGCAGTTTTGTCAGCGAATAATTCTCGAATCTTAAATTATCCTTCGCCGACTTAGCTCAGTGGTAGAGCATCCGCTTCACACGCGGGAGGTCACAAGTTCAAATCTTGTAGTCGGCATGCCTTATTTTAATAACCTGAAGCAATTTTCCGTTACGCAATTTAACATTAACACCAGCATTCATACCAAAGAATCTTTAAAGTAAAAAATGCCTGTCTTAGGAAAAGACAGGCTAAACAATACACATTTCTTATTACCAAATAAGTAAACAGTAGGATTACTAATTGAGTTCACGCTCCAAGTAGTAAAAAGTTTCATAGATTAAAATTAAAAATAAAAAAGGGCAACCCGATATACACGGGTTGCCCTTTTTGAAGCAGATGAATAAATAACGATTAGCTGGAGGAAACTTATTCGTATCTGAAGTTAAGTATAAATGCTTCCGGCTTTTTTCGTTTGTCGTCATTTTTCGGCTTATCTTCTTTCGGCTTTTTCGGTTCAACGACAATAACCGGCGGACTTGGTTTTGGCGGCGGTTTTTTATCGCCGTCCTTTTGCGCCGATGCCGTCATCGAAATGCCGATGACAATTGCGATTGTAAATAATAATTGTTTTAAAGTTTTCATCGCGTTTTTCCTCTTTGATTTTTAGGCACTAGGGGAAAAATTGAAAGTGCGCCCGCTTTTGTTAGGCAATATCAATGCCATAAACATTTTCCGTTGAGTTTTTCAATTAAACAGGTCAAACTTTGACCACCTACCTTTGATTCAATCCTAATAGTTTACGTTTTCCGTAAAATTTATACGAAAACGTCAATCAAATGTCATTTGCCATTTTCAGATGGAAAATTTGATTTGCAAAGAATTTTTTCTGTGCAATATGCCACAGATTTATTCAAAAAGATTATAATTTGAAAACAATAACGCAACTCAGCACAAACAGTCAGCAAACAAAAAAGTAGATGTCGAACAATAATCAACGTATCAGACAGTTTCTCGTCATTATCGCTACCTTCGGGGTGATTTTCATCAACTATCTTGCCGGGACCGGTCGCATCAACGGGCAAACGCCTCAAACCGTCTCCGATAAGTATTCGACTTTGATAACGCCCGCCGGTTACGCATTTGCAATTTGGAGTTTAATATATTTCGGTTTGGCTGCGTTCAGTATTTACCAAGCGTTGCCCAAAAACACCGGGCGTTTTGCAAAAATCAGAACCGTCTATATCTTAAATTGCGCGGCAAACTGCGCGTGGCTTTATTTTTGGCATTACGAGCAGATTTTAGCGAGTTTGGCAGCAATGTTTATTTTGCTCGGCACGCTTGTTTTGATAAACGTAAAACTGCTGAAAACCGAATCGGTAACGGAATACTGGCTGGCGCGTCTGCCTTTTAACATTTATTTCGGATGGATAACGGTTGCGACGATTCTCAATTTTACCGTTGCGCTGGTTTATCTCAATGTGAAAACTTCCGATTTTTCGACAAGTATTTTAGCTTCTATTTTAATAATTGCGGCAACTTTGCTAGGAATAATCATTCGTTTCAAACTCGTCAATGTAGCATATCCTTTAACAATCGCGTGGGCTTTGACCGCCATCGCCGTCAAGCAAAGCGGGCAAACGATGATTATTGTCTGTGCCGCCTTTTGCGTCATCGCCTTGCTGGTTTCCGCGTTGTCAATTCTGATGCAGACAAAAATTCAAACTCAATGAACAACGGAAGAATTTGCGTTTCGGTGTGCGCGGAAACAGCCGACAAAATGCTTGAACAAATTGAACGCGCCGAAGATTTAGCGGACGTGATTGAGATTCGTTTAGATTGTTTGAATGAGAGCGAAATTGATTCAACCCTAAAAAAAATTGACTGCAAAGAAAACTACATTTTTACATATCGCCCGAAAAATCAAGGCGGAAGACGAGAATTAACCTTAAAAGAACGCGAAGACTTTTGGAATTCTGGATATGATTTTTGCGGCGGTGATTTTGAAGAAGATGTCGTCGAAAATCATCTTTATTGGCTTTATCATCCGGTAATCTGTTCATATCATAATTTTGACGGAATCCCTGACCACCTTACTCAAATTTACGAAAGAATAAAAAATGCAAATGCAAATATCGATGTTATCAAAATTGCGGTTCAAGCAAATGACATTACCGACACAATAGCTGTTTGGAAATTGCTTGAAAGAATGAATGCAGAAAGTGAAAGTATAAAAGCTAAGAAACTGAAAGAGATTGAAGAACTGGAGAAAAAATTAAATTCTTCTATTCCTCGACCAATTTCATTTTTACAAATCATTCCAATCGCAATGGGCGAAGCCGGAAAATGGACGCGAATTTTAGGTCTGGCACACGGCGCGTTTATGACCTACGCATCGCTTGAAACAGGCAAAGAAACGGCGAGCGGACAAATTTCTGCGAAAGATTTGATTGAGACTTACCGCGTCAGAGAACTCGACGCACAGACGGAAATTTACGGCATCATCGGAAATCCGGTTTCGCATTCGCTGTCGCCTTTTATGCACAACGCGGCGTTTAAATTTCACAATCTCAACGCCGTTTATATTCCGTTTGAGGTGAAAAACTTGAACGAATTTCTGCGCCGAATGGTCAAACCTGAAACACGCGAAATTGATTTAAACTTCAAAGGTTTCTCCGTTACAATTCCGCACAAACAAGCAATTATCGAACACCTGGATTTTGTTGACGAAACCGCAAAAGCAATCGGCGCGGTCAATACAGTCAAAATCATTGGCGGAAAATTTCACGGTTTTAATACTGACGCAGAGGGTTTTATCGAGCCGTTGCGAAATTCTTACGGTGATTTGCGCGATGCAAAGATTGCAGTTTTAGGCGCGGGCGGGGCGGCACGGGCTTGCATTTATGCTCTAAAAAAAGAAGGTGCAAATGTTTGTATTTTTGCGAGAAACATTGAAAAAGCAAAAATCTTAGCGAAAGAATTTGATGTCGAGTTGAAACCACTCAGCACTCAGCACTCAGCACTCAGCACTTTTGACATTGTTGTGAACGCAACCCCTTTGGGGACGAAAGGCAAACTTGAAAACGAAACACCGATTTTTGCCGAACAAATCAAAAGCGTCAAATTGGTTTATGATTTGGTTTACAATCCTTTTGAAACGCAGTTTTTGAGAGAAGCCAAAAGCGTCGGCGTTCCGACAATCGGCGGGCTGGCAATGCTGGTTTCTCAAGCGATGGAACAATTCAAAATCTGGACGCAGTTCGACGTGCCGATGAAGGAAATGAGTCAAGCCGCGTTTCGCAGACTTTAATCTTTTATAAATTATATGAAAGTCGAAGCACTCAATTGTCCGAACTGCGGCGCAGCGGTGTCCAGCGATGCAGTGCAGTGCCGATTTTGCAATTCCAGACTCAAGACAATGGCGTGTCCCGCGTGTTTGGCGTTGATGTTTCTGGGCAGTCGGCATTGCCCGGGCTGCGGCATTAGGGCAATTCAGCCGGAAATCAAAGACGCAGAAAATCCGGGAGATTGCCCGCGCTGCAAAATTAAATTAAACCGGCTCCAAATTGATAAAATAAGTTTGCGCGAATGCCGGAGATGCGAAGGCTGGTGGGCTGATGTCGAAACTTTTGAAAACGTTTGTGCCGAACGCGAAAGCCAAGCCGCCATTTTGAATTTGATTGCCGCCAAACATCACCACGCCGAAAATAAAAATTCGGTCAAAGTCAGCTACGTTCCCTGCCCTGCTTGCAAACAACTGATGAATCGCAGCAATTTCGCCCGTTCTTCCGGTGTGATTATTGACCTCTGCAAACAACACGGCGTTTGGTTTGACCGGGAAGAACTGCCGAAAATCATTGAATTTGTCTGTCAAGGCGGCTTAGACCACGCTCGCCGGAAAGAGAAATTACAAATCGAAGACGAAAGAAATCAACTTCGCCGGCAGCAACGTCAACTTGCATATGAGCAAAACGATTTTTCTGGACCCGCGAGCAATCGGGATTCATTCTCAAGTCTTGCCGTCCGCGAATTCGTCCGCATTTTGTTTGATTAAATTTACAATTTTTTAATTGGCGAATAAGAATTATAGAAAATAATCCGGCTCGATTTCCCAACCAAATGGTTCTCTAAAGGTGCGAAAGGTTTTCGACTCCTTAACTCTAAATGTTTTCCAGCGGGTTTTTGGCTTAACTTTTCCGGCAAAATTTCCTGTCGTGATGCTCATTCGATTGGTCAGAAAATTGTAACTTCTCGTTTCCGTTTCGCCGGTGTTTCGCATTGATTCTGTTTTGTCCGCGCCGATTAAGACAAATTCCCCGTTCAAATATTTAAATTTATACGACATCTCGGTCGCTCCCCAACTGCCCGCGCTATACCATTGCTCGAAATCCAATTGAAGAACGCCGTTTTTAATTTTTGCCGATTTGAAGGGTTCAGCCATCGTCGGCGATTCGGGAATGATGATAAAACTATTGCTTTGTTCCACGATTTCGTAGCGTTTTCCGGCATCGCCGCCGAACAAAATAATCAGCATTCGCGGATTTGTGTCGAATTCGGGAACGCCCAAGCCGTCATTTTTGTTGATAAAATCACGGTTATTTCCTTTGACAACAACAACGCCGTCCTGAATTTTATCGCCGTTCAAATCTCCAACTACCTTGGTAACCAGCTTCCAATTTTTCGGAACGAAATCTTCAATTTTTTGCCCATATTTTTCGAGCGAAGGATAATCGGAAGCGGCTGGCATTTTGAAATCTTGAGCGAATGCGGCTGCCGAATTCAAAAATATAATCAAAATTAAAAATAGTTTTTTCATAGTTTTTTCGCAGACTTGTTAAAATCGCCTTCATCGTATCAAATTATAATTTGAAACAAAATAGCTTTTTATGAACGAGCGTTACAGTCGGCAAATTTTATTCACGGAAATCGGCGCGGAAGGACAGGAAAAACTCCTGACTTCGCGCGTTTTGATTGTCGGCTGCGGTGCGCTCGGATGCTCGCACGCCGAAACTTTGACGCGCGCCGGTGTCGGATTTTTAAGAATCGTTGACCGCGATTTTGTCGAATTTTCAAATTTGCAAAGACAAACTTTGTTCAGCGAAAAGGATGCGAAAGAAAGACTGCCGAAGGCAATTGCGGCGAAAAACCGTCTGGCGGAAATCAATTCGGAAATCGAAGTCGAAGCAATCGTCAAAGACGTAAATTTTTCCAATGTCGAAGGCTTGTTAAAAGATTGCGATTTGATTTTGGACGGCACGGACAATTTTCAAACGCGCTATTTGATAAACGATGCTTCGGTCAAAGCAAACAAACCCTGGATTTACGGCGCGGCGGTTTCGAGCTACGGCACGACAATGACGATTATTCCGAACGCGACACCTTGTTTGCGGTGCATTTTTGAAGAGATTCCAAGCGCGGGAACTTCGCCGACGTGCGATACGGCAGGCGTGATTCAGCCGATTATTTCGACAATCTCAGCCGTTCAAACAACCGAAGCATTAAAAATTTTAGTCGGGAAACCCGAGAATCTGCACAAATCTTTGATGCAGTTTGATGTTTGGCAAAACGATTGGCGGAAAATAAAACTCGGACTTCCAAACGCCGACTGCAAAACCTGCGGGCAAAGAAATTTTGAGTTTCTCGACGCTAAATCACAAGAATTTACCGCCGTTTTGTGCGGGCGCAACGCCGTGCAGATTTCTCCGCCGAACAAGGCGCAGATTGATTTGCAAACGCTCGCCGGAAAATTAAAAAATTCGGGCGAAGTGAAACAAAACGAATACCTTTTGCGTCTAACCGTCGGCGAATACGAGTTGACGATTTTCCAAGATGCCCGCGCCATCATTCGCGGAACTGACGACATTTCGACGGCGCGGTCTCTTTACGCAAAGTTTGTCGGGAGTTAATATACTGTAAAAAAGTTATGTTATTTTTGCCACAGAGAACACAGAGAAGCACAGAGATTATCTTTTGTTTTTTCGCTCTGTCTTTCCCGGTGTTCTCTGTGGCAAAAGAATAAAAAAACTTAATTCACAATGTATTTAATTTTAATTGGTAAAAATTCTCGAAACCAATCGCTTGATTTTGCGAACCTGGACGCTTGCCGACGCGCCAAAGTTATATGAACGGCGAAAACAATTTGATTTGCATGTCTAAAAATCTCCCACAAGACAATAGTTAAAATTTTCGGTTATACTTATTTACCAAACTACACTTACAACCAATTAAACAATCACAATTTAGGAGTTTTTATGTTTGAACAATACAATCCTTCCGAACAAAATGCCGTTCAGGAAGATATTTCCCAATTACAAAGCCAAGCCAAAAGCGGCGCAAATTGGTTTTACTGGATTGCCGGCGCGTCCGTCGTCAATACGGTTATTTTTCTGTTCGGCGGCGATTTAAATTTCATGCTCGGACTCGGCGTTGTTCAAGCTATCAACGGAGTCGCGATTTTGATTGAAGGGCAGACCGACTCATTTACTGCGACCAAAGTCGGCGCATTTTTGATCAATTTGTTAATTTCGGCTGCTTTTTTGATAGTAGGGTATTTTGCAGGAAAGGGAATGACGTGGATTTTTACTATCGGAATAATTCTCTATGTTTTGGACGGTGTGATATTTTTGCTCTTTGGAGATTGGTTGAGCATCGGTTTTCACGCCTTTGCGCTTTTTTTTATCGTCAGAGGTTTGATGGCAGCTAATAAATTAGAGAAAATACCGCCGCCGATGAATGCTCAATGATTTGTTCTTATCAAGATTTTGTTTTTAAGACACAGGTTGATTTTATTCGGTCTGCGTTGATTTAAGTTATTTTCAAATATCGAATTATGAAACGGTTTTTTATATTTTTTACAATCTTTTTTTCACTTGCCCTAACAACTTCTGCAAGTGAGCCTGCAATTTGGTCGGTCAATACACGCGCCGAAATTTTAAGAGGCGATGCCAGAGGCGTTTCGATAAGCGACACGGGAACGATAAGTCTTGCGCCGAAATTAGCGCAGGTTTTCAACACCGAACAATCTTACGTTTGGTCGAGCGCGGTTGACGAGGCGGGCAATGTTTTTTTGGGAACGGGCGGCGACGGCAGAATTTTTCGCGTCGAGGCGAGCGGCAGCGGCAGAATGTTTGCGGATTTGAACGAACTCAACATTTCGGCGTTGGCGATTGGAAAAGACGGCGCGTTATACGCCGGAACTTCGCCCGACGGCAAAGTTTATCGGATTCCCGCGAACGGTGTGCCGGAAGTTTTCTTCGAGCCAAAGGAAAAATATATCTGGTCTCTGGCGATTTTGAACGATGGAAACTTAGCAGTCGGGACAGGCGAAAACGGTAAAATTTATCGGGTAAAATCAGCGAATGCCAAGCCTGAAGCTTCACTGCTTTTCGATACGAGCGAAACTCACATTATTTCTCTGGCAACGGATAAACAGGGAAATTTGTATGCAGGAACGGATGCCAAAGGTTTGGTTCTGAGATTTTCGCCCGACGGTAAACCGTTTGCATTACTCGATTCGAGTCTAAGAGAAATTCATCAAATCGCCGTCGGCAATGACAATTCGATTTACGCGCTGGCAGTCAGCGATTCGGCATCCGCGGCAAAACCCGCTGCACCGGCAGCAACGGAAGGTTCAACCGCTTCGGCTGAAACGGCGGCGGTGCAGCCCGAACCGCCGCCGAAAAGTCGTTACGATTTATCAACCGCGAAAAGCGCGATTTATAGAATTCTGCCCGACGGCGGAAGCGATATTATCTGGAATTCGGCAACCGTTACGGCGTTTTCCATTGCGGCAAATCCGAACGGAAACGGCGTTTTGATTGGAACATCCGACAAAGGACGAATTTATTCGGTAACAAATACCGGACAGGAAACTCTTTTGCTGCAATCGAACGAAGGACAAATTTCGACGTTTCAAATGCGCGGCAATCAAGTGTTTGCGACTTCGAGCAATCAAGGCAAACTTTATCGCGTCAACACGGAAACAGTTGCGGAAGGAAGCTACGAATCATCGGTTTTAGATGCGAAAGCCGCCGCGACCTGGGGCAGAATTTGGTGGCGTTCAAATGGAAACGTCGTGCTGCAAACCCGAAGCGGAAACACCGAAAAACCCGATGAAACGTGGAGCGATTGGAGCGCGAATTACATAGACCAAAAGGGAGCGCAAATTTCCAGCCCGAAGACAAAGTTCCTGCAATGGCGAGCGATTTTAAAAGGTTCGCCGAGTTCACCAAGTTCGGTGAATTTGAATGAAGTCAATGTTTCATATCTGGCGCGAAACATCGCGCCTGAAGTTCTTTCAATTCAAATTTTGCCGACCAACGTCGGGCTTCTGGCAAATCCGCCGATTCAAATTGACCCGAATATCGAAAATTCAGGACTGGACCCGACGATTTTCGGTTTGCCGCCGGTAACAAATATTCCGCCGCGCCGGGTTTATCAACGCGGCGCGCGGGCGGTGCAGTGGACAGCCGAAGACCGCAACGGCGACCGGCTCGAATACACCGTTTATTACCGCGAAGCAAGCGAAAATAATTTCAAATTGCTGCGCGAAAATTTGCGCGAAAATTTCTTTACCCTTGACGGCGCGGCACTTGCGGACGGACGTTATATTTTCAAAATCGCAGTCAACGATTCGCCTTCAAATCCTGTTTCGCAAACTCTTTCAAGCGAAAAAATCAGCGAATCCGTTGATATTGACAATACCGCACCGACGGTTTCGGCAGTCGGAATCCCGCAAATTACCGGGGACCGTGCGCGTGTAATTTTTGAAGCAACCGATTCGTCAAACTTTCTAACCAAAGCCGAATACAGCGTCAACGGCGGCGATTGGCAGGAAGTTTATGCCGACGACGGAATTTCCGACAGCGCACGCGAACGTTACTCGCTGGAAATTCCTCTGAAAAATGCGGGTGAATATTCGGTTTCTTTGCGGGTTTTCGACGCGAACGGCAACGCGGGAAGCGCGAGGGTTTTAGTGAGAAAATAGTTGTGTCCTTAATTGTTGAAATACAGAGAATTGAAGTTTTACTAAATCATTCTAATTTGGTCTAAATTTACAGCATCAATTTTTTGATTGACTAAATAGCCGAAAAGAGGATTATCGTCCGTCACAACCAAGTAAGAATTTTTTGCCGTTTCGCCGATTGCCGCGTCAGCTAAACCGAATTGAAGAAAAGTTTATGTTCCGGCAATTTGTTTGCTCTCCAAAAACTTTTCTTTCATTATTTCAATGTATTTTCTCAAAGCAAATTGCAGTTCTTTTTTACTGCCCAATAAATCGCTGACTTCGGTTAAAACGTGCGGCGTTGTAATTTTTATATCGAAAGCATCAATAAACTTTGAAACGCGGTCAAAATCATCTTCTGTAAATTTTGCCGTTCGGGAATGATTTCTTATCAAGTAGATGTCGAATGAACCAACGATATACAACAAAAAATTATTCGTATCGACCAAAATGCCTTTGTTTTTATATTTTTGAATCAGCTTCAGCAAATAATCGTTCATACGGTTTCGGTTAAGTTTTCCGCAATGCCCACTTTCATACCGATAACTTCACCTTTTTCAGTGTCGATTTGAATCGTTTTATAAATCTTGCTGCCGGTTATTCCGAGAATCGTTTGAAGCTGGTTACTCGATTCGGCTTTTCGCCAGAAGCTATAGGTTACATTCCAGGATTTTTTATCCTCGGAAAGACTAAACGCTTCGACTTGAATTTTCTCAGGTTTGTCAAAAAAATCGGCAATAAAATCCTTTGCCTTTTCAACTGTTTCCTTTAATTCAATCATAAATCTTTCCTCACAAAAATTGTCTGCTATTTCTTCGGCAAAGTCATCGTTTCGCCTTCGGAATTCATCTCCAAATGTCTGGTTGTGGCTTCGACGACGCTCGGCGGCGTAACGAGTTCGCCCGTGTCGTAAATCGAGCCTTGCGGTTTGACGTATTTGGTTTGCGAAGGCGGCAAGCTCGCGTTTGTCGGCGGCTGGGCGAATAGCACCGGCTGCGGCTGCGCTTGCACCTGCAAATTCTTCTTTTCGAGACGTTTCGATTTTGCGATACTGCTGATTCCGCTCGCCAGCAAAGAAAACGCGGGAAACAGCATTGCCCACCACCATCTGTTTCCTTTTGCAACATTGGTCAGAAGCAAAGCCATAGACACAACCAAAAAGCCGATGCCTAAAATTGCGTTTCTAATACCCGCGCTCCATAAATCGTCGGGATTATTTGAACGAAACCGACCTCTTTGGTCAACATAGTAATCGGCAGGTCTCAAATTTATGCCTTGCGGCTCTGACGTTGCCGTCAAATCAATTCCGCAATTCCGGCAAAACTTTCCGTTATCAGGATTCTGTGTTCCACATTTTTGACAAAACATAGCTTTTTAGTGATTAGTGGTTAGCAGTGAACGGTTAGTTAAGAGCGCAAGTCAATCACTACCCGTTCACCGCTAACCACTAACCGTTTTTTCTCCTTTGTCTGACAGCTTCAAAAAGGATTACGCCGGCGGCAACCGATACGTTCAAAGATTCGATGCGTCCAAGCATCGGGATTTTCACTAAAGCATCGCACTTTTCCGCCACAAGGCGATGCAAACCTTTGCCTTCACCGCCCAAAACAAGTGCCGAACTCCGCGTCCAATCCAAATCGGTATAATCCGTTTCGGCTTCGCCGCCTGCGCCGATAACCCAGATATTATGCTCTTTTAATCGGTCAATCAAGCGATTTATGTTGGCGACCTTGGCAACCTTGACATATTCGGTTGCGCCCGCCGAAGATTTGGCAACCGTTTCGGTCAAACCGACGGCGCGGCGTTCCGGGATAAAAACACCGTCCGCGCCCGCGCATTCGACACCGCGCAAAATCGCGCCCAAGTTTCGCGGGTCTTCCACGCCGTCCAAAACTACGAGCAAGGCATTTTCCTTTGCGTAAATTTCATCCAAAAGCTCGTCAGCATCAACATAATCCGCCGCCGCCACAAACGCAAAAACGCCTTGATGATTTGCGCCGTTTTCGACATAACGCGAAAAATTTTCACGCGGAATTTTTTGATACTGCACACCTTTTCTCTGCGCCAAATCCAAAATCTCAAAAAGACGTTTTTCCTTTGCGCCGTCGGCAACGAAGATTTTCTCGATTCGGCGATTCTCCGCGCGTAATGCTTCCAAGACGGGAAGAACACCGAAAATGAGTGGAGAGTGGAGAGTGGAGAGTGGAGAGTTGGCAGAAATTGAATTTCCACGCTCGACTCTCGGTTCTCTTTTCCTTTCTCTCGACTCTCGACTCTCGACTCTCAACTTTTTCTTCATAACAGATGCCGCTGCAAACGCGAATACTTTGTAAATTGCGACTGATTATTTATCGTCGTGATATTTTCCTGATTAAATTTTCCGAATCCTTCTCTTTTCAAACCTTGCGAATCAATTTTTTCTTCAACCTGCCAAACGTTT
>Ga0136618_10000014_pt1 | contig 38637 bp, 33 predicted proteins | sample AntDrymUQ3302106_2_FD_104805 | JGI IMG/M metagenome (GOLD analysis project Ga0136618, IMG submission 104805) | Polar desert sand microbial communities from Dry Valleys, Antarctica - metaG UQ330 (21.06) | ecosystem: Environmental > Terrestrial > Soil > Desert | place: Antarctica: Dry Valley... | reverse complement strand
CTGCGAGTGTCCGGCACTCCTCCAGAGTGCGAATCATTTTATCTATTGTTCCTGTGGCTCACGCCACAGGCTAATTTCCGCAGTGCCTTCGGCACAAAAACAAAATGTCAACAGAACCTAGGACAATGTTGGAAAGTTCATTCACACTTCCGTCATTTGCAAAAATAAATTGGTTTCTTCGGATTTTAGGCAAACGCGCCGACGGCTTTCACGAGCTTTGCACAATTTTTCAAACCGTTTCGCTGCACGACAATTTAACTTTTTGTAAATCCGACGAAATAGTTTTGACCTGCGATGACAAAAACATTCCGACCGGTGAAAACAATTTAGTTGTCAAAGCCGCAAAACTTCTGGGTGAAAAATACGGCATAAAGGAAGGCGCGAGAATTCATCTGGAAAAGAGAATTCCCGCGCCCGGCGGTCTCGGCGGCGGTTCGTCAAACGCGGCGGTTGCCTTGCTCGGCTTGGCAAGACTCTGGCGGATTGAAATCGGCTTTGAAGAATTATTGAAAATCGGAAAACATCTCGGCTCGGACGTGCCGTTTTTTTTCTACGGCGGAACTGCTTTCGGAGGAGGACGCGGAACGGAAATTTTTCCTCTGAGTGATTTGGAAGAAAATTATGTATTAATTGTAACGCCGGATGTTACCGTTTCAACTGCCGAAGCTTTTACCCGTTTAAATGCCGCGCACTTGACAAATAAAGCCTCAAAAAGTATTCTTCAAATTTGCCGCAATGAGGCTCAAGCGTTGGATTTACGGCAGGCAGAGTTGGTAAATGACTTTGAAAAGACGGTTTTTGAAATAGAGTTTGAAATAGAGCGTGTCAAGAAAAAACTTTTTGATTACGGATGCGCTCGCGCTTTGATGTCGGGAAGCGGAGCAAGTGTTTTTGCTGTTTTTGACGGAAAAAGAAAACTGGAAATTGCTTTTGACAAATTAAAATCAGAGCAAGGTTGGCGAGTATTTTCTGTAAAAACAATTTCGCGGCTTGAATATCAAACCTTTTTGAAATTTACTTAAAATTTTTAATTTTCAGATTTGAATTTTTGATTTTATTGGGGCGTCGCCAAGTGGTAAGGCACCGGGTTTTGGATCCGGCATTCGCAGGTTCGAATCCTTCCGCCCCAGCCATTTTACAAAAAACGGACGGGCAACTTAAAAGACGGAAGTTGCTCGTTATTTATTTATATTCGCACGGAAAATGAGCGTAACGGGCAGCATCAAGGTTTTTTCGGGAAATGCACACCCGGGCTTGGCGGAAGAGATTTGCCGACACTTGAGCTATGATTTGGGAAAGGCGAGCACCGACCGTTTTTCAGACGGCGAATTTAATTTTCAAATCGAAGAAAACGCACGCGGCGCAGATGTTTTTATTATACAGCCGACTTGTCCGCCGACCGACCAGAATTTGATGGAGCTGCTGATTATGCTCGACGCATTTCGGCGGGCTTCGGCGGAGAGAGTGACGGCGGTGATTCCGTATTTCGGTTACGCGCGTTCCGATAAAAAAGACCGCCCGCGAGTTCCGATTGCTTCCAAGTTGATGGCAAATCTGATTGATACGGCAGGCGCACAGCGGGTTTTGACGGTTGATTTGCACGCTTCGCAGATTCAGGGTTTCTTTGATATTCCGGTTGACCATCTTTTTGCCGCGCCGATAATTGTTGACTATTTTCAACAAAATCCGATTGAAAATATGATTGTCGTCGCGCCCGACACAGGCGGTGCGGAACGCGCCCGTGCCTATGCAAAACGCTTAAATACGGGTTTGGCATTGTGCGATAAACGGCGCGAGCGGGCAAATGTCGCGGAAGTAATGAATATCGTCGGCGATGTAAATAACAAAAATTGTTTGATAATTGACGATATGTGCGACACGGGCGGCACGATTTGCAAAGTTGCCGACGCGCTGTTTGCAAACGGTGCGAATGAAATTTACGCCTGTTTTACGCACGGCGTTTTGTCGGGCAGAGCGATTGAAAATTTGAGTGCTTCGCATCTCAAAAAAATTATCGTAACCAATACGATTCCGCTTTGCGAAAAAGGACGAGTTTTAAAGGATGCAGGTCGAATTGAGGTTTTGAGCGTGGCGAAGTTGCTCGCTTCGGGCATCAAATCCATTCACGATGAAACGAGTGTTTCGTCATTGTTTATATAATTCAAAATTTAGGATTCAGGATTCAGAATTCTAAACCTGAATCTTGAATTTTGAATCCTGAATTTCTAAAAAAAATATGGCAGACAAAGTAATAGTAAAGGCAGAAAAAAGAGAAGAACGCGGAAAAAACGATTCGCGGCGGCTCAGACAATCTGGAAAAGTTCCGGTTATCGTCTACGGCGGCGGCGGCGAATCAGTCGCGGCGGCGGTTAATCTAAAGGATTTAGCGGCGATTTTGCGTTCCGATTCAGGTCAAAATACGATTTTTTCTTTGGATATGACGGGCGAAGGAACAGGCGACGTGATTTTTCACGACCGTCAAATTGACCCGCTTAGAGGTCGTTTGGTTCACGCCGATTTGCGCCGTTTGGCAAAAGGCGAAAAAATCGAAGTTACCGTCCCGATTCACATTATTGGCGAGGCAGCCGGATTGGATGAAGAAGGCGCGGTTTTGAATCAACAAATGCGCGAAATTAAAGTTTTGTGTGAGCCGAGCAAAATTCCCGAATTTATCGAAGCCGACGTAACGAATCTCGCGGTCGGCGATTCGATTCACATATCCGATTTAAAATTCGGCGAAGGCATCGAAGTTCACGAATTACCCGAAACAGTCGTCGCATCGGTGGTTATTGTTAAGGAAGAAGAACTCGAACCGCAGCTTGAAGAAGCCGCCGAGCCTGAAATTGTCGGTAAGGAAGGAGAAGAAGACTCCGCCGGCAAAGAAGACGAGGGGTAAGCCCAAATTTCAGATTGCGATTATTTGATTGGTTATGAATTCGCCATCTGAAAAAAGTTGGCTGATTGTCGGTTTGGGAAATCCGGGAACGGCTTACGAAAAGACGCGCCATAATCTCGGCTTTATGCTGTTAGATTATTTGGCGCGAGAAGCGAATTCGCAAATCAAGCGCGAAGAATGTCGGTCGTTAATCGGACGCCTCGAAATTGAAAACAGATTGGTTGAACTCGTCAAACCGCAGACTTTTATGAATTTGAGCGGTGAAGCAATTAATTGTCTGTTGAAAAAGGAAACGCGCAGCCGGGAAAATCTGATTGTGATTTCAGATGATTTGGCTTTGCCGCTTGGCAAAATCAGGCTTCGCGCAAAAGGTTCAGCCGGCGGACACAACGGTTTGAAGTCAATCGGCGATTGTTTGAAAACGCAGGAGTTCATCCGGTTGCGAATCGGAATTCAACCCGAACATCCGATTTCCGAAGCAAAGCGATTTGTGTTGGAAAATTTTTCCAAAAAAGATTTGGAGGAAGTTGAAAAAGTTTTAGAACAAAGTGCCACAGCCGTCAAAACCATTATTGTTGATGGAATTGAAAAAGCAATGGCAGCATTTAACGGATAGTGGAAAGTGGTTAGTGGATAGTTTATTTAGAATTTAACTATCCACTAACCACTATCAATTAACCACTAATAAACCTTCTTGCTTCATCGAACGAGATGAGGCTAGACGAGCCAAAAGGAGGACAATAAATTGGCAATAAAAAGAACATATGAGGTGATGTATATCGGAACGCCGGAAACGTCGGACGAAGATATTACAAAACTAAACGAAGCAATCGAAAAAATGATTACCGACGATGGCGGAAGCATTGTCAAAACCGAGGTTATGGGACGGCGCAAACTTGCCTATCCGATACAAAAGAAAACCGAAGGTCATTACACATTGTTTGAAATCGAAGGTTCGGGACAGGAAATCGCCGAACTCGAACGGCGGATGCGCGTCAACGATACGGTGATGCGTTATATGACGGTCAGAGTTGACGAAGAACGCCAAACAGCGGAAAAGCATCGCGCTAAACGCGAAGACCGCCAGAACAAACGTAAGGATTTCGGAAATGGAAAAGAATCCAGAGAGACCAAGGGAACCAATGATGCCCAGGAAAATCAATAGAGAGGAGTTTTTTTTATATGGAAAAGAAAGATGAAATTACTGAAATAAAAGATATTGATTTGGGCGATGAGCAGAAAGCCGAACGGATGCCGCCCAGACGTTACCAGCGTCGCCGCCAAGGTCAATTCGTTCCCGATTATGTTGATTGGAAGGACATTGACTATCTCAAACGATTTGTGCCGGAACGCGCTAAAATTATGCCGCGCCGCATTTCCGGCATTAGTGCCAAAGACCAACGCCGCATTTCGCGGGCAATCAAACGAGCCAGAACGATGGCGTTGCTGCCGTTTGTAACCGATTAAAAGAGGAGAATTTTATTATATGGCAACTATCAATGTTCTTTTACGCGATGATATAGATAATCTCGGCGGTCGCGGCGAAATCGTTAAAGTTAAAGCGGGCTACGCGAGAAATTTTCTGCTTCCACAGAAACTTGCGACTCTCGCTTCAAAAGGAAACATCAAGCAGATTGAAGGCGAACGCTCCGCGCTCTTGAGAAAATCTGCCAATGAAAAATCAACCGCCGACGCGCAAGCCGAACAAATGAAGGATATTTCTTTGGCTTTCGAGCGTCGCGCGGGCGAAGGCGGAACGCTTTTCGGTTCGGTTACTTCGATGGACATTGCCGATGCTCTGAAGGCAAAAGGTTATGAAATCGACCGTCGAAAAATCGTTTTGAAAGACGCGATTAAGGAAACGGGCGATTTCACCGTCAATGTCAAACTTCACAGGGAAGTTACGCTTGAAATTCCCGTAACGGTTACGGCGGAAGGCGGAGCGGCAGAGGCAAGGACGGAAAAGCCGTCTAAAGCAAAAACCGAAAATACTTCTGAAACAGATGTTGAAAATTCGGAAAAAAATTCCGATTCGACCGAAGAAACTGCTGCCGAAGAAGTCAAAGGCTAGTAAAACAGGGAAAATCCGAACAGTGCAAAATCTTTGTTTGTTCGCACGGTTTGTAGTAGGATTTAAGACTGCAAGTTATTCATTTAACTTGCAGTCTTTTTTTGTCCAAAAGATACTTATAACAATTCGGCTTTCGGTATTTCAGAACCATCGTGCTGCTTTCTGACAACTGATTTCTGACTTCCGGGAACAATGGCAACACCGACCGCAGAATTTGAACGCGAACAATTTTTGAACAAACCGCTTCCGTCGAACGTGGAAAGCGAGCGCGTGATTCTGGGCGCGATTCTTCTGGATAACGCGCTGATTTCGCAAGCCGTCGAACAACTCAAAGTCGAAGATTTCTACTCGCCGAATCACCGCCGGATTTTCAATGCAATGCTGTCGCTCTTTGAACGCGGCGAGCGGATTGACCCGATTTTAATCGGCGAAGAATTGAAAAAAGACGGCTCGATTGATTCAATCGGCGGTGTTTCAACCATTACCAATTTAACTTACGGTCTGCCTCATTTTTCCGACATTTTCGATTATGCAAAAGTCGTCAAAGACAAATCGCTCACCCGCAGTTTAATCAAAGTCTGCAACCAGGTAACGAGCGAAGCACTAGCCGAAGAAGACGATGCCGCCGTAATTCTCGACCACGCCGAACAATTGATTTTTGCCCTTGCCGACGAAAGAACCAGAGAAGGTTTCTCGCACGTTCAGCCGATTGCCGAAACGGTTTTGGCAAAAATCCAGGAATACGCCAAACGTGAAACGCACGCGCTCACCGGACTTGCCACGGGTTTCCGCGAGATTGACCAGATGACTTCGGGTTTGCAGAAAACCGATTTGATAATAATCGCGGCTCGTCCTTCAATGGGAAAAACTGCGCTTTGCCTTACTTTGGCGCAAAACGCAGCAATTCTGGAAAAAGCCGTCGTTGCCGTTTTTTCGCTTGAGATGTCGAAAGAGCAGCTTGTGATGCGAATGCTCAGTTCCGAAGCCAGAGTTGACGCGCATCGTTTTCGCACCGGATATTTAACCAGAGAAGAATGGCAAAGATTGGCGCAGTCAATCGGGACGCTTTCGGAAGCAAAAATTTTTATTGACGACACGCCCGGAATTTCCGTGATGGAAATGCGGGCAAAAGCCAGAAGGTTGGCGGCTGAACAGAAACGAATTGATTTGGTCGTGGTGGATTATTTGCAGTTAATGTCCGGTTCGCGCCGCACCGAATCGCGCCAGCAGGAAGTTTCGCAAATTTCGCGCGAACTGAAAGGTTTGGCAAAGGAATTAAATGTGCCGGTCGTCGCCCTTTCGCAATTGTCGCGTGCGCCCGAAGCCAGAAATCCGCCGCGCCCGATGATGTCGGATTTGCGTGAGTCGGGATGTTTGGCTGGCGAAAGTTTGGTTACGCTGGCTGATACGGGCGAGCGCGTACCGATTCGTGATTTGGTTGGAAAAACAGGTTTTCGGGTTTGGGCTTTGAACGAGAAAACCTGGAATTTAGAAAAAGCGGTTGTAACCAACGCATTTTCGACGGGGATAAAACCTGTATTTCGCCTAAAGACAAAACTCGGGCGGGAAATTCGCGCCACTGCAAATCATAAATTCTATACTTTCACGGGTTGGAAACGCCTTGACGAACTGGCAATCGGTGAAAGATTAGCCTTGCCGCGTGAAATAAAAATTCAAAACACGCAAACGATGTCGAGCGAAGAACTGGCTTTGCTGGCACATCTTATCGGAGACGGCTGCATATTGCCGCGCCACGCCGTTCAATACACGACACGCGAAATAGATTTGGCGGAAGAGGTTGCGGAATTGGCAAGCAAAGTTTTCGGCAGCCAAATAAAACCGCGCCTCAAGCAGGAAAGAACCTGGTATCAGGTCTATCTTGCTTCCACGCGCAAACACACGCACAACGTCAGAAGCGCAATCGCCGAATGGCTCGACAGTTTAGGAATTTGGGGCTTGCGCTCGCATGAGAAATTCATTCCCGAAAAAGTTTTTATGCAGCCGGGCGAATCTGTCGCCTTATTTTTGCGACATCTCTGGGCGACCGACGGTTGTATTTGGGTTAATGAAAAATCGAATCATCATCCGGGAATTTATTATGCTTCAAGCAGCAAAAGACTTGCTGATGATGTGCAGGACTTGCTTTTAAGAATCGGTATTAAAGCCAGATTACGCCGAATCTCTCAAGGCAAAAAAGGTAGAGACCAATTTCACGTTATCGTTAGCGGAAAGGAAGATATTGAAACATTTATCCATAAGGTCGGTGCAGTTGGAGAATATAAAATAAATTCTTTGGCAAAAGTCGCAAAATTTATCTCTCGGACAAAAGCTAATTCAAATCGGGATTCGATACCGAATAATGTCTGGAAACAATATGTAATTCCGGCAATGCAAAACAACAAAATTACAACCCGACAGATGTTTGCCGGAATCTCGACACAGTATTGCGGAACAACGATCTATAAACAAAACGTCAGCCGTGAAAGAGCTTTTCGTTTAGCAAAGGCGGTCAAGTCTGATGAGTTATTAAAACTTTCACAAAGCGAGCTTTATTGGGATGAAATTAAAGAAATCGTTTCAGATGGCGAAACCGAAGTTTATGATTTAACAATTGATGTCCTACACAATTTTGTATGTAATAATATTATCCTCCATAACAGCATTGAGCAAGATGCGGACGTGGTAGCGTTTATTTACCGCGACGATTATTACAAACCGACCGATGAAAATGCGGGCATCGCCGAGATTTTAATTTCCAAGCAACGAAACGGTCCGACCGGCACGGTAAAGCTCGCGTTTCTAAAAGAATTTACCAGATTTGAAAACTACTTCGGAGAATGAAGAGATTTGGGATTTTAGATTTGCCATTGGCGATTGTCTTTAGTGCGAAGATACAAATAATTTTAGATAAAGGGCGAATTCACCTAAAAATATGAGCGAAGATTTGAGTTTTCCGATTGGGAAATACGACAGAAATCAAAAAATTACTTTTGAACAGAGAAAACGATTCGTCAACGAGGTTGCCGAATTGCCAAATAATTTACGCGAAGCGGTTGAAAATTTGAGCGATGAGCAGATTGATTCGCCGTATCGTCCCGGTGGCTGGACGATGCGACAGGTTATTCATCACGTCGGCGACAGTCATATGAATTCGTTTATTCGCTTTAAGCTGGCTTTGAGCGAAGACAACCCGACGATTCGTCCATACGCGGAAGATTTATGGGCGGAAACGGCGGAGTATAAAATGCCGGTTGACGTTTCGCTGAATCTGATTGATTCAATCCATCAGCGTTGGGCGGCACTGCTCGAATCAATGTCGGACGCAGATTTTGCCAGAACCGTAAATCACCCCGAAACCGGATTGTGGACTTTGGAAAACTTACTCGGAATGTATGTCTGGCACGGCAAACATCACACGGCGCACATTACTAATTTGAAAAAAAGAAACGGCTGGAATTGAGAGTTTTAGATTCATCAAGAGGATACCTTTGAGCCATCAGACAACAATCAATCCTTAGTATTGTTGTCTTTTTTTATCAAAGAAATAAATTCTTTGAATTTATGTAACGTTTTGCACATTTTTGTCATATATATAAATGTAAAGCGAAAAAATGTGAAAAAAATTTGTTGACATAAAAAATATAAAAGAGCATTATGCTCGAAAACAAATCACTTTTTGTTTTACTCGCACCTTTCACGGTTGTTTAGCCTTTCTTCTCGACCAAACAATCACTCTATCAATAATTTTCACGTTCTCAAAGAAGAAGGAGAAAGAATATGGGTTTACGGAAAAAATCACTTGTTTTCGCATTCCTTTTGTTTGTTTTTGGTAGTGTCATTGGTATTTACAATGTAAATGTCAGCAGTATTAGTCTGCCCAAAAAAAATGTACCACTACTTGTCCTTAAGTCATCTTCACGTTTAATTAAAAATTTTGACAGCAACAGTTCTTTAACGCGCGTTCCACAAGACGCGGAATCTTTATACTCATTAGATTCAGCGTCAGGTGAAATTTCAATCTATAAAAATGGAAGCAAAATAGGGAGAAAAAATATTTCTTCAGTCAGCGATGTAGAAGCCTTCGCGGTCAGCTCTCAAGGAAATACATATCTCGCAAAGCGGAATGCAACAATCGAAATTTTTGATTCAGCCGGAAGTTTCCGTAATTCGTTTCCAATCACCCGCACACAATCAATTGCGGTACTTAGTAATGGAAATGTGGTTGTTGCTTCACCTTTGATGGGCAAACTACTACACGTTTACAGTCGTAAAGGCAAACTACTCAAAAGCATTGGAGATTTAAGAAAATTTGATTTTTCCAATGTTCTTGAAAATGATTTTTTAAATCGCGGAAAGGTTGTCGTAGGAAGTAATGATGAAATTTATTTTGTTTCCAAATACGCTCCCAGCCCTTTTGTACTAAAATTTTCAGCAGATGGGACGTTGCTTTCCGAGTTTGCCGTAAGCGGCGACGCTATTGACTATCAACTGGAAAAAGCTAATGACTTTTTACAGAAAAAGGCAACCTTTCAAGTCGGCGGCTTCACTGTCATTACTTCCGCCTCAATTCATCCAAAAACAGGAAACCTTTGGATTGGCATGAACGGGCTTTCAACTACCGGCAACATTTATGAGTATGACAAAACCGGAGCAAAAATCCGGGAATATGCTTTTATAGTTAAGCCAGAACTTGAAAAATTATTCAATGTTACGCACTTAAAGGATATATCCGTGAGCGAATCTTCGGTAAGTATTCTTACATGGGGCGGCACATACGAGTTTATGTTAAGCGATGTTGTCGCTTCGGGTTCTACCGCACAAGTATCCTTAGTCAAAGAGCAACCAAGTATATACTCAAATCTGAAGTATTTTTTACCAGGGAAATCACAACCATCGGGGGCTACAATCAGTTTCCGCAATCCTCTGATAGATGAAGGCGGATGCTCACCGGGACAAGATTATTCCTGCACTTCACAGTGTCCAAACGGTTCAACTCCAGGTTCTGTTGACTGCGGTGCGGAAATATATAAAAGAATAAAAGTAGACGATGTTGTAACTTCTTCTACCTGTTCAAAGAAAACTATAGATGACACATCCGGCTCATCCAGTCCCGGTGGGTGTGCAATAACCGCCCAAGTTTGCAACAAAGGCAACGGAGTAACGGGAACACTAGCATTTGAAGTAAATTGCAACGCTGTCCCAACGCCAGCTCCGACTCCGCCACCAGACCCAGACCCGGAGCCAACACCGACCCCGCGAGGAGAAATCGGCGGTGGGTGCGAAGGGAATATATATAGTTGCTTTGAATCGCCAATAGTAATAGATGTCTCCGGTAATGGTTTCAGTATGACGAATGCTGCTAATGGAGTCAGTTTTGATATTACATCTGACGGTATTCAGGAACAGCTTTCGTGGACTTCGGCAAACTCTGATGATGCTTGGTTAGCCCTTGACCGTAATGCTAACCGCATGATTGATAACGGAAAAGAGTTATTCGGCAACTATACCGCGCAGCCTGTTCCGCCAGCAAATGTTGAACGAAACGATTTTCTGGCATTGGCAGAGTTTGACAAGACGACAAATGGCGGGAACGGCGACGGTTCAATAACGGCGCAAGATACTGTTTTCCAAAATTTAAGACTGTGGCAAGATTCAAACCACAACGGCATTTCTGAGGCGAATGAATTACATACCTTGCCAGAATTAGGAATAGCCGAATTAGAGCTTAAGTATCACGAATCGAAACGAACTGATGAATTCGGTAATCAGTTCAGGTATCGCGCGAAGGTTTGGGATGTTCGCGGCGCACGAGCAGGTCGCTGGGCTTGGGATGTGTTTCTTACTTCTACTAAATAATAATGCTGAAAAGGTAAAAACCGCTTGATTAAGAGCGGTTTTTACTATTCTTGAGAGGTGAGAGTGTGGAAAAAAAACAATTATTCATCATTGTCTTTACTCTTTTATTTGTTTTTACAGGTAAAGGATTAGCTAAAGACGAAATTATAAGAAACGAGTTGATGTCGGAAGGTAAAAAACGCTCATACTATCTTTTTGTACCAAAATCAGTTAATAAAGGCAGTTCTGCTCCATTACTCGTGTTGTTACACGGAAGCGGTCGTAATGGAAGAATCCTTGTCGAGCATTGGCAAAAGGTTGCCGAAAAAGAAGGCGTAATTTTAGTCGGACCTGATGCGCTAAAATCTTCTAATTGGTCTATCCCAAATGATGCGCCTCAATTTATTTATGAACTTGTTGAAGAACTTAAATCAAAACAGCCAATTGACTCGCGGCGGGTTTATCTTTTTGGTCATTCAGCCGGAGCAGTAACCGGATTGATGTTGTCATTGTTAGAGTCTGAATATTTTGCGGCAACAGCAGTATCGGCGGGTTCTTTACCGTCTGAGGATTTTGATTTGTTCAATGATGCTCAGAGAAAAATTCCGGTAGCATTGTTTGTCGGAACGAAAGACCCGTTATTTCCACTGACTGAAGTTCATAAAACAAGAGATGCTTTTAACGAGCGAAAATTTATTGTTGAGCTAACGGAAATCCCAAATTTAGACCATAATTATTATTCAAAATCCGCTGAGATAAATAAAAGGGCTTGGAACTTTCTTATAAAATACCGGCTTGAAAATGACCAAAAGTATAAACAATATAATTTTAGAAGTAATTAAAGCGTTGCTTTAAAATAACCTTAATCGAGACCGAATTAAAAGCCGCCTTAATCAGTTGGAACTTTATTTTTTGTGTGTATTACGCTTTTTTACGGCAATTATGTTTGTCTCAAATTCCTAAGCCTTTTCCAAATTCGCAAATTTTTCAATCAATTTTTTCTGTCCGAAACCGGGAAAACTTATTGTCAGTTTGACGTTATCGCCCGTTCCTTCGCGCCGCAAAACAAGACCTTTGCCGTATTTTGCGTGACGGACGTGCGAGCCGGGAACGATTCCATTTTGGATTTTGGATTTTGGATTTTGGATTGGCGATTGACCTGAACCAGCCGCTTTGAGTTTTTCAAAACCGGAGAGCGGTTGCGGTTTTTCCTCTTGATTGCCGGTTGCCGACTGCTGATTGCTTTTCTTCATTTTGAAAAACTCGGTAATCGCGTCGGTGCTGTTATAAGTTTTTCCGGCGTAAGTGGCGCGTGGTTTTTCAGTTTCGATTTCGCCCTTTAGGATTTGCGCGGTGCGTTTGTTGTCCTTGACGGCGGAGCTTTTGGCATATGAAAGCCAGGACGTGCCGCGCGATAAATCTTGTATCAAATCGAGCGGCATTTCGTTCAAAAACTGTGATGGCTCAGCCGCCGTTTCTTCGCCGTAAACGCGGCGGCGCATCGAATGTGTGATAAACAGAATCTTTTCAGCCCGCGTGATGGCGACATATGCCAGGCGACGCTCTTCTTCGAGTTCGTTCGGGTCGTTGATGCTTCTGGCGTGCGGGAAAATCCCGTCTTCGAGTCCGACCAGAAACACGACCGGAAACTCCAAACCTTTTGCTGCATGAACGGTCATCATCGTGACCAGCGCGTTGCGGTCATATTTGTCGGTGTCCGACGACAAAGCCGAATGGTCGATAAAATCGCGCAAACCATCTGTTTCCTGTTTGTCGTAATCAACTGCCGCGTTGACGAGTTCTTCCAAATTTTCAAGCCGCGCCGCCGATTCGTCCGTGTTTTCGGTTCGCAGCATACCGGCATAGCCCGTATCTTCAATCGCGGAAATGACGACATCCGTAACCGGCTTGTCGGTTTGCGCCGCTTCGCCGACTTTGAGTGTTACTTTTTCAATCAGCTTTCTAAAACTTCTCAGCGCATCCAACGCTCGCGGCGTGAGATTTAGAGGTTGTTCATATTTTTCGGCGGTGATTATCGCAATCGTTTCCCACATCGAAACGCTGAAGTCCTTGGATCGAAAAGCGAGTTCGTCGAGCGAAGTTTTGCCCAAGCCGCGCGTCGGCGTGTTGATAATTCGCAAAAGCGCAATGTCATCGAACGGATTGAGCGCGAGTTTTAGATAAGCGATAACGTCTTTGACTTCCGAGCGTTCATAAAAGGAGAATCCGCCGACGATATTGTATTCGATTCTAATCCGCCGCAATGCTTCTTCAAACACCCGCGATTGCGCGTTTGTCCGGTAAAGAATAGCGACTTTTTCACTCGGATTACGCCTCTGATGCTCGTCAATTTTTTGCGCGACAAAACGTGCTTCGCCATCGGAATCAAGTGCTTGATGATAAAAAATCTTCTCGCCGCCCGCATTGTTCGTCCAGAGTTTTTTATCTTTACGATTTTGATTATTTTTGATAATCGCGTCGGCAACATCGAGAATCGTCTGCGTCGAGCGATAATTCTGCTCGAGCATAATCACTTTCGCGTCTGAAAAATGCTGTTCAAACTCCAATATGTTGCGAATGTCGGCTTGACGAAAGCCGTAGATTGATTGCGCGTCATCGCCGACGACACAGATATTTTGCTGTTTTTCAGTCAAATAATTTAACAGCGCGAACTGCAAAGGATTTGTGTCCTGATATTCGTCAACCAAAATATATTTAAATTTGTTGTTGTATTTCTCGCGGATTTCCGGCGCAACGCGCAGAAGTTTGACGGTTTTTATCATCAAATCGTCAAAGTCGAGCGCGTTCGCATTGTTCAATCTTTCTTCATACATCTTAAAAACGCGGGCAATGGCGGCACGTTTCTCGTCTGTATATTCGACTTTTGATGCATACATTTCCACACCTTCACCGCGATTTTTCGACGAGCTGATTGCCGATTGAACATGCCGCGCCGAAAGCTGTTTCTCATCCATCCCAATATCTTTGACGCAGGCTTTGATAACTTTCTGCGAATCGCTCGTGTCGTAAATTGTAAATGATTTTGTGTAGCCTTCGCCTAAATGTTCAATATCCTGCCGCAAAATTCGTACGCAAAGACTGTGAAAAGTTGAAATCAACGGCGCAGATTGTAAGTTCTGACCTTGCAGAAAAGTTTTGACGCGCTCGCGCATTTCGCCCGCCGCTTTGTTGGTGAACGTAACCGCGAGAATGTTATACGGCTGAACGCCTTTTTCGGCAATCAAATAAGCGATGCGGAGCGTGATAACGCGGGTTTTGCCCGAACCTGCGCCCGCGAGGACAAGCAGCGCGCCTTCGGTTTGCTCGACGGCTTTTCGTTGCTGCGGATTGAGAGAAGCTAAAATTTCCATAGTTTTTGTGTGAAGATTTTATGGTAAATTTTTATTTGTGAAGCGTCAACGATTGAATTTTGAAAGCTCCGAATGACGCAAAATACTCAAAAGATTCAAAAGATTTTATGAATTTTATCCCTTTCTGAGATTAGTCATCTAATCAAATTCTGGACTTCCTTAAACTGTTCGTGCCTTGAATCGCGCATCAACTCAAAAAGTGCCATCTCCACCGACGACGACACAACGCCGCTTCCTTGCATTTTCTTCAACGCCGCTTCACGGTCGTGCGAAAAGCGCGAGCTGACGCAATCGGTCAAAAGGTGAACTTCAAAATTTTCGTTTAGTAAGTCGTGCGCGGTTTGATTGACGCAGACGTGCGCTTCGAGTCCGCACAAAACGATTTGGCTTGCGCCGGTCGCGGTTAATTTATCTGTAAATGCGCTTGCGCCGCAGGAGCTAAATGCTGATTTTTCAATAAACTCAAACTCCGGCGGCATTAGAAAGAGAATTTCTTCCGCCGTTCTGCCCAAACCCTTCGGATATTGTTCGGTGATAATAATCGGTAAGTTTAAGGTTTGAAAACCGCGCACGGCAATCGAAATGCGCGCGGCGATTTGCGCGAAATCATTTATCGGAGAGCGAAACGCTTCCTGCAAATCAACGATAACTAACGCGGTTTTTTCTTTGTCTAAGACTTTCGGATGAAGCATCTGGATTTTGGATTTTAGATTTTGAATTTTTTTCTATTATTGAACTCGAATTTAGTATGTAACAAGTTTAACCGATTCGGCAAAGCAACGTAAAGAACTGTTGCAAACGTCAAAGCGTCAATAATCCACCGGAAAAAAATAATTTCTTCAGAAGTGATTTTCCAGTGAAGTTTATATGAAACAGTCTGGAACACTTTTTACGACAGCACTGCTTTTCCTTCTGATTTGCCTTTCATCAAAGAGCGTTTCGGCTAAGGAAGATTGGATGCGCGTGCGCTCAAAAAATTTTGAGTTGGTTGGAAATGCCGCCGAGAAAGACATTCGGCGAGTTGCCGTAAAGCTCGAACAATTCCGCGAAGTTTTCAGGCAGATTTTCAGTCGAGTTAATTTTAACTCCACGATTCCGACGAAGGTAATTGTCTTTAGAGATGCAAACACATTCCGTAATTTTAAGCCGGTCAACGATGACGGAACACCGCGGGATTGGGTAGCGGGTTATTTTCAGAGCAGCGAAGATGTCAATTATATTGTGCTTTCGACCGAAGGCGAAAAAGCGCATCCTTACAGCACGATTTTTCACGAATACGTTCATTTTCTCGTGAGCAACGACATCGGACGGACCAACGCGCCGCCCTGGTTTAACGAAGGTTTGGCGGAATATTACGAAACCTTTCAAATTGAAAACGACCAAAAGGTTTCGCTCGGTATCAAACGCGACAGTCATCTGCAATTGCTTCAAAAAAACAAGCTAATTCCGTTTGAGACATTTTTCAATATGGATAACTACACGCTTCACCGCCAGGGCAAGGACGGCGTGGGACTTTTTTATGCCCAGGCATGGGCTTTGATGCACTATCTGATGCAAAGCAACTCCGGTGCAGGCAACCGGCAGACAAGCAACTTCATTGACCTTGTGTTAAACGGTAGAACGGCGAAGCAAGCCTTCAGCGAAGCGTTTCAGATTGATTATGCGACGATTGAAACCGAGTTGAAAAAATATGTCGAGCAAAAAAATTATCGAACATCAATCATAAACCTAAAAAACAAATTGGTTTTTGAAAGTGAAATGCAGGCTTCTCCCGTTTCTGAAGCGGAAGCAAAAGCCGTCCTGGGAGATTTGCTTTATCATTCAAACCGTTTGACTGAGGCTGCCGCGCTTCTCGAAGAATCTTTAAGGTTGGATGCCGGTTCGAGTTTAGCTAATACAACGCTCGGACTCGTCAAGGTGCGCCAGGAAAAATTTGAGGAAGCCGAGGAATATCTTGAAAAAGCCGTCGCGCTCGACGACAAAAATTATTTGGCGCATTTTCAATACGCTTTCGTTTTGAGCCGCGAAGGAATGACTGATTTCGGTTTTGTTTCCGGTTATAACCGCGGGCAAGCGGAAATAATGCGTGAATCCTTAAAAAAAGCGATTGCGCTGAACCCGAGTTTTGCCGAAAGTTATAATTTGTACGCCTTTATAAACGTCGTCCGCAATGAAGGAATTGATGAAGCGTTTGGTTTTATGAACACAGCCTTAAAACTCGCGCCCGGTAATCAATGGTTTTTGATGCGCGTCGCCGAGCTTCATTCACGCAAGGGAGATTTTTCAAACGCCCGCCGAATTGCACAAAAAGTTTTTGAAACCGCACCTGATGACCGCTTGCGCGTTTATGCGAAAACTACGATTAACAATATCAATTCTTGCGAAGCGCAATTGGAGAGCATCAAAAATTACAACAATGGTCGGCGAACGCAGTCGGATATAACCGATAAGCCTTTGACCGAAGAAGAATTGGCGCGGCTCAACGAAAAAGTTTTGCTGGAATCCATAAATCTAAATTTACGAAGACTGAAAGCGTTTGAAAAAAGGGTTTTGGGTTTTCTGACAAAAATCGAATGTATTGATGAAGAAGTAATCTATACGATAAAAGTCGGTAATCAGAACTTGCGGCTTCGTTCTGAAAATTTTGATTCGCTGTTTCTAATGTCTTACGACCGCGATATGTCCAGCGAACAGATTGGCTGCGGAATGATCAAGAAGGAAACTTTCGCGGTGGTAAATTATCGTCCCTTCAACAATATTAAGGCAAACGCGGCGGGTGAAATTGTGTCAATCGAATTTGTGCCGAAAAACTTTAAGTTCCTAAAATAATCCGGCGTGATAAATCTTAAAAAAACTCACTGCCCATGATTGTTAAGCCTTATTCTTCTTTTTTTAAGTTATCCGGGTGGGGTTTTTTCGTTATTTTTGCGTTGTTTCTTTTTTCCAAATTGTATTGGCGGAAGAAAAAATAAACCGCCGTCACACTGATTACAAGAATCAGAATCATCATCGCGGCTATAAAATAAATTTCAGCAGCTCGGGCGTTTGGCATAATTCAAGTTTAACTCACTTGCGGAAGGTCGGACAAAGAGGGAAGTATTAAAAGTGAAAAGTGAATAACTAGAAGTGAAAAGTTAAAATGAAAACGATTTTTTGTTTCCCACTATTCGTTTTTCACTTTTAACTCGGTGGTTGGTTATCAGGAAAAACTTCTTCGTCTGCAATCTCGTCGCCGAGCAGCATTTTTTTGTATCCTTCGGGTAAAGAGCGCACTTTTTTATTTGCGTCGGTTACAAGATGCAGAGACTCGCCTTCGGCAAGCAGAGATTGGTCAGACGGACGAAAAACTTCATAAACGAACCGAATCGAGCGGCTTCGGACTTCACTGATATTTGTGCGAACAATCAAAATGTCTTCGTAAAAAGCGGGTGATTTATAGCGGCAGTAACATTCGGCGACAACCAGCAGAGCATTGTCTTTTTCTTCCATATCACGATAGGAAAAACCGCGTGCGCGACAAAACTCGCTTCTCCCGATTTCAAACCAAATCAAATAGTTTGCGTGATAGACAACGCCCATTTGGTCAGTTTCAGCGTAGCGGACGCGGACTTCGGTTTCGTGCCATTCCATAAAAAGTGGTGAGTGGTAAATGGTAAGTGGTAAATTCTTGGTTTTTACTAACCACTAACCACTTACCATTTACCACTAATTTGTGGCTGGGAGACAGGGATTCGAACCCCGATAGGCAGATCCAGAAACTGCAGTCCTACCATTAGACGATCTCCCAACAAGTTAGAATCTAATTTATTGACAGAAAACTCTATTGTCAAATGGGTCATGTATCAAAAAAAGATGCTTGAAAACAGAAGCCCGCGCGTGAGCAAGGGCGTAGACGGTTGAAAGGCAATAATCCGCCCTTGCTCACGCGCGGGCTTCTGCCGGACAGCATTCTTTTTGTTACACGACCGTCAAATGACTTATTTGTCTTTATTAACTTGCCTGCACAAAAAATCACGGGCAAAATAAGAGTTTATGTCATCGGGCGACAAAGACATTATAAATAATCGTCACGCTTTTCACGAATATCACATTTTGGATAAATTTGAGGCGGGCGCAGCTTTAAAAGGAACCGAAGTCAAGAGTCTGATGATTGGTCTGATTCAATTAAAGGAATCGTATGTTTCGGTCAAAGACGGCGAAGTCTGGCTTTTCAACGCGCATATTTCGCAGTATTCGCACGGCAATATCAATAACCACGAGCCTCTGCGGACAAGAAAATTGCTGCTTCACCGAAAGGAAATTGAAAAGCTCGTCAAAGAAACAACGATAAAAGGAATGACGCTGGTGGTGACCAGAATTTATTGGAAGAACGGGCGGATAAAATTTGAAATCGGCGTGGCAAAAGGTAAAAAACTTTACGACAAACGCGAAGATTTGAAATCGCGGACAATCGAGAAGGAAACCCGCGCACAGTTGAAAGAAAATCTTAGATAAGTATAAGATAGTACAAATTTTTGCTGGAAATAAAAACTAAAACAGAGGTAATTAATGAAATCACAGGCGATAACCGATAATTTTCAAGACGCAAATGTTGATGCTTTGGCAGTCGTAGTTTTCAAAGACGAAAAAGCCAACAGCGGAATTCTTAAGGATTTGGACAAACTGGTCGGCGGAAACATTTCCTCGGTTCTCAAAACCGAAGAGTTCAAGGGCGAAACAGGCGAAACAGCTTATTTTCTTTTCGAAGCAAAAGGAAAAAACACGGCAAACCGGCTTTTGCTGGTTGGCGCGGGCGACAAAACCGATTACAAAGCCTCGGACGTTTATACAATTTCAGGTGCGGCGACCAGATTTTTGCGAAAGCGCAACGTCAAAAGTTTTGCCTTGATGCCGCGTTCCGACGGCGACTCTTCGCAAACTGCCGTCGGTGCGATGCAGGGCGTTGTGTCCAGCCAATTTGAACTCGACAAATATAAAACCAAAGACAAAAACGATAAATCAATCGACAATTTTGTTTTGTTCGTCGAAGGGGCGAAGGAAAAGGATTTGAAGGACGGTTTGAAGCGCGGCGAAATCATCGGCGATTCGATGAACTTTGCACGCGATTTAGCCAATGAGCCGCCGAATATCCTACACCCGACGGAAATGGCAAACCGCGCCCAAAAGATGGCGAAGGAAGTCGGCTTGAAATGCGAAATTCTCGATGAAGCCAAGATGGAAAAACTCGGAATGGGTTCGCTGATGAGTGTTACTTATGGTTCATCGCAGCCCGCCAAAATGATTGTTCTTAAATACGAACCGAAAAAAACAACAGGAAAAAAAGGTGAACTGCTCGCCATCGTCGGCAAGGGAATTACATTCGACACGGGCGGAATTTCCATCAAACCTGCCGAGGGAATGGACGCGATGAAATACGATATGTCGGGTGGCGCAACCGTTATCGGGACGATGCGGGCGATTGGTTTGTTACAGCCGACAGTTCCGGTTTTGGGAATTGTGGCAGCGGTTGAAAATATGCCAGACGGAAAAGCGACTCGTCCTTCTGATGTCGTAACGGCGATGAACGGCAAAACGGTCGAGATATTAAATACCGATGCCGAAGGTCGTCTGGTTTTAGCCGACGCGGTTGCCTACGCCGAAAAACAGGGCGCAACCACAATTATTGATATGGCGACTTTAACCGGCGCAGTGATTATTGCTCTGGGCGATTTGAATACCGCCGTTCTGGGCAACGACCAAAACCTCGTAGATGAAATTATCGCTTGCGGAAAAGAAGCCGGTGAAGATTTTTGGCAGTTGCCAATCGGCAAAGAATACAGCAAGGCGATAAAATCCGACATCGCCGACATCAAAAACATCGGCGGCGGGCGCAAAGCCGGAACGATTATCGGCGCAGTTTTTATCCAGGAATTTATCAAAGACGCAAAATGGGCGCATCTCGACATCGCAGGAACGGCTTGGGCGGATAACGAAAAACCGCATCACGCAAAAGGTCCGACGGCGGTTGCCGTGCGAACTCTACTTAAATTTGTCGAAAAATCGCAGTAAGTCGGAAATCAGAAATCAGAAGACGGAAGATAGAAGTCAGAAGCAAGAATTTGAAGAGAAAATAATATCGTAATTTCCACTTCTTATTACTTCTGATTTCTGATTTCTGATTTCTGTCTTCTAAAAAAACAAATGAAAATACACGAATATCAGGGCAAAGAATTGTTAAAACAATACGGCGTTCCCGTGCCGCGCAGTGTTGTGGCGAAAACGCCCGAAGAAGCCGAACAAGCGGCGAAGGATTTAGGAACTGATATTGTCGTCGTCAAAGCGCAGATTCACGCGGGCGGACGCGGCAAAGGCGGCGGCGTTAAACTCGCCAAATCTCCCGAAGAAGCCAGAAAAATTGCCGAAGAAATGCTCGGTATGACGCTTGTTACGCATCAGACCGGCGCGGAAGGACGCGAAGTTAAAACCTTGCTCATCGAAGAAGGTTTGCCGATTGATAAAGAGTTTTATCTCGGAATTACGCTTGACCGCGTTTCCGGCAGGGATGTATTTATGGCTTCGTCGGCTGGCGGAATGGACATCGAAAAGGTTGCGGCGGAAACACCCGAATTGATTTTGAAGGAAACGATTGACCCGGCGGTCGGCTTGCGCCCGTTCCAGGCTCGTCAACTGGCTTTCGGTCTTGGAATTCCGAATGATTTAACCAGCCAAGCCGCGAAGTTTATGCTGTTACTCTATGACGCATATGTAAAAATGGATGCGACAATCGTTGAAATAAATCCGTTTCTTTTAACCAAAGATAATCGTTTGATTGCGCTCGATGCGAAAGTTAATTTTGACGACAACGCAATGTTTCGGCACAAAGATTATGCCGAATTGCGCGATTTGAATGAAGAAGAACCGCTCGAAATCGAAGCCTCGAAGTTTGACTTGAACTATATCAAACTCGACGGCAACATCGGTTGTATGGTCAACGGCGCGGGACTGGCGATGGCGACGATGGATATTATCAAACTCGCGGGCGGCGAACCGGCAAACTTTTTGGATGTCGGCGGCGGCGCGTCTCAGGAAAGAGTGGAACAGGCTTTCAAGATTTTGCTCGCGGACGAAAACGTCAAAGCCGTTTTGATAAATATCTTCGGCGGCATTGTGCGCTGCGATATGGTTGCCAACGGAGTTGTCGCGGCGGCGAAAAATCTAGGAATTTCAGTTCCGATCGTAGCGCGTCTGGAAGGCACAAATGTCGAGGAAGGCAAGCGCGTTCTGCGTGATTCGGGAATTAACATCTTGACGGCGGACGGAATGCGGGACGCAGCAGATAAAGTCGTGTCAGCGGCGAATGCTTCTCATTAAACCGAAACACAATAACTTTGAATAGGCGGAAAGTTGGTATGAAATTCCAATTTTCCGCCTTTGTTTTTTATGACCGGCGAGTAGAGGAATTTACACTGCTTTGTTATACTTGCAATAACTGAATAACCATTCATCTATGTAATAAAAATTATGATTGAACGCGAACAACTTGAGATGGACGTAATCTTTGTCGGCGCGGGTCCGGCGAATCTGGCGGCGGCTTTGCATCTGAAAAATTTGATAAAGGAACACGACGAATTGGTTGCCATAGGCAGAAGACCGGGCAAAACGATTGGTGAACTCGAAATCGGAATCATCGAAAAGGGTGCAAGTGTGGGAGCGCATATCTTGTCGGGCGCGGTGATAGACCCGGTTGCTTTGCGCGAGTTGATGCCGGATTTTCTGGAGCAAGGCTGTCCGGTTGATTCGACCGTCGAGAGCGACGCTTTCTGGTATATGACCGAAAACCGCGCTATCGTGTCTCCGATAACGCCGCCGCCGCTCAAAAATCACGGCAAATACATTGCATCGTTGAGCAAAATCTGCGAATGGCTCGGCGAAAAATGTGAGGAAGCCGGAATCAATATCTTCCCCGAATTTCCCGGTGCGGAAATTCTTTACGATGAAAATGAACGGGTCATCGGTGTTCGCACGGGCGACAAGGGAATTGATAAAGAAGGAAAACCGAAAGATAATTTTGAAGCGGGCGTTGACATTCTGGCAAAAGTAACGGTTTTGGGCGAAGGCTCGCGTGGTTCTTTGACGAAGGAAATAATGCAGCGGCTCGGGCTTCTCGAAGGCAAAGAGCCGCAGGTTTTTTCTTTGGGCGTAAAAGAGCTTTGGGAAGTTCCCGCCGGAAATTTTGAAGAAGGTCGCGTCGTCCACACGCTCGGTTTTCCGTCCGATACCAAAACTTACGGCGGCGGCTGGATTTACGGGATGAAAAATAACGTGATTAGCATCGGTTACGTAACCGGACTTGATTATTTTGACCCGCTGCTTGACCCGCACGCCGAATTCCAAAAATTTAAAACTCATCCCGAAATCGCCAAAATTCTCGCGGGTGGCAAAATGCTCAAATACGGCGCGAAGACGATCAACGCGGGCGGCTGGCACACGATGCCGAAACTTTACGCAGACGGCGTTTTACTTGTCGGCGATGCGGCTTCGTTTTTGAACGGGCAGCGCATCAAGGGAATTCACACGGCGATGAAGTCGGGAATGCTCGCGGCGGAAACTATTTTGAGCGCGTTTAACCACGATGATTTTACTTCAAAGACGCTTGAAGATTATGGGGAAAAAGTCAATGGCAGTTGGATTTACGACGAACTATTTGCGGTCAGAAATTTTCACGCTTCTTTTCAACGCGGTCGCTGGTCGGCACTCATCAACGGCGGTTTGCAGTTCTTAACGGGCGGAATGGCTTGGGGTTTTATGCCGATGGAACACCACGTTGCCGGACACGAGCGGATGAAAACGATGGTCGAATATGAGTACAAAGATGACGCGCAAAAAAATCGCTACCCGGATTTAAAGTTCGACAATGATTTAACCTTCAACAAAGTTACCGATGTTTATCACGCCGGAGTTTCCCATAACGAAGACCAACCGTCACATCTGCATATTTTAGACACGGAAATTTGCGCGACGCGCTGTGCCGAAGAATACGGAAATCCGTGCCAGCGTTTTTGCCCGGCGGCGGTCTATGAAATGGAAGAAAATCCTAAAACGAATCGCCGCGAGATAAAAGTCAATTTTTCAAACTGCGTTCACTGCAAAACCTGCGACATTGCCGACCCGTATCAAATTATCAATTGGGTTACGCCCGAAGGCGGCGGTGGTCCGAATTACAAGGGAATGTGAGTTGATTTTAGATTTTGGATTTTGGATTGGTTGGGAATATAAATTGCTTTTCGTAAATTTCAGGTTCTTTTGTTCTAAAAGGATACAAATTTTTAAGGAGAAAAATTATGTCAATACCAAACAACGATGAAGTCGAAGGTAAATTAGACAGAGCAGTCGGCGCGGTTAAAGATAAAGTCGGCGAAGCAACAGGCAACCGGGATTTGGAAGCCGAAGGCGAGGCACAAAACGCCGAAGGAAAAGGCGAGGAAGCCTGGGGAAAATTGAAGCGCGGTGTCGGCGACGCGGTTGATGCCGTCGGCGATGCGGTCAAAAATACAGGCGACAAAATAAACAGATAAATCTGACGGGCGGAAGAAACAAATTATAAAATTTTCATTCTTCCGCTTTTTTTGTGCCTAAAATCCGGTTAGATTGTTGAAGATGAAATTGGCGGAAAGTTCACACGACAAACTGCAAACTTTTTTTCGGGAAGTTTTAGGCGAAGAGAATTTCAAATTGCCTGTCGTAAATTTTTACGCCGGAAGATTTTCGCGGATTTTTACTTTAGTCTTAAAAATTCACGGGATTACCTTCGGAAGACGAATTTTTATAATGCCCGATTTAATTTCCACTGATTTTGAAAATCGCCGGAGACTTCCGCTCGAACTTGCCGCGCACGAAATCGTCCACGTTTTGCAATATAAAAAAGACGGTTTCGCCAAATTCTTTTATAAATATCTGTCGAGTTATTGGAAGAACTTGCGAGCGGAAAAAAACTGGGATTCCGTTGCCAGACAACAAGCCTACCGTGATATTCCCTATGAACGGGAAGCCCGCAAAATTGCCGCCGAGTTTGTCGTGTGGAATCAGAATAAAAAATCTACTGGGTGAGTTTGTTGTCGGTTAACATTTCCCAATCAATCTTTTCATCGTCGAGTTCCTTCATCGCAATGCGCGTGGATTTGCTTTTGCGCGGGTCCATATCAACGCGGGGATTTGCGCCGCGCTGCAATTGTTTGCTGCGCTGTGCCGCAAGGATGATTTTGCGATATTTCGAGTCAATTTCCGGTGTTACTTTTGGTTCTTGCGTCGCGTCTTCGACGAGTTGTTCGGTTTCTTCAACCATAATAAAAATTTAATCTCCAAGCGAACTTATTTTAGAAGTATCGAAACTATCTAAAATACCTTGAATCGCCTCAACTTGTCGAATGCGTTTTAACCTTTCGGCTAAAACTATCGTCTTCAATTCCGTCGTCGCTTCGGAAACATCATCATTGACGACGACATATTCAAATTCGCCGAAACGCCGGACTTCGCCGAACGCATTTCGCAGACGCAAATCCAAATCTTTTAATTTTTCGGTGGCGCGTGCCTTCAGACGATTTCGCAAAACTTCAAAAGACGGCGGTAAAATAAATATATTGACGGCTTCCGGCATCTGTCGGCGAGTGCTTTCCGCACCCTGCACGTCAATTTCCAAAATTACATCCTGACCGGAATCAATTTTACTTCTTACCTGATTTATCGAAGTCCCGTAGAAATTGCCGTGAACCTCGGCATATTCGAGAAACTCGCCGAGTTCAATCAAATTTTCAAACTGCTCACGACTGACAAAAAAATAATCGCGCCCGTCTTCTTCGCTGGGGCGGATTTCGCGCGTTGTGAAAGACACGGAATAACCGATGTCCGGCACAATTTTCAAAACCTCTTTGATAAGCGTGCCTTTGCCGCCGCCCGACGGTGAACAGATGATAATTAGATTACCCTTCATAAATGGAAAATGGAAAATGGAAAATGGAAAATAAAGAAAAAAACATTTTTCGTTTTCCATTTTCCATTATTCGACGTTTTGCACTTGTTCGCGCATTTTCTCGATTGCAGATTTTATATTCAAAGCCGCTTCCTTGACAATCAAATTATTGGTTTTTGAGGCAATCGTGTTTGCCTCACGATTAAATTCCTGCGTAAGAAAATCGAGACGTTTACCGACTTCCTTTTCTTCGTTTAAGATGCCGCGAAATTGTTCGATATGACTTTTCAGCCTGATAATTTCTTCGGAAATATCCTGTTTGTCAGCCAGATACGCAACTTCCTGGGCAAGCCGTGCCTGGTCAATCTCGATTTGAGCGTCGCTTTTTTCAAGTAGAATTCCGATTCGCTTGTTTAATCTTTGGCGGTATTCGTCGGCAACCGTTTCCATTTGCGTTTCGATTGCAGGAAGTTGTTTTTCAATTTCTGCGAGACGTGATTGCAACTCGTTTTTTAATGATTCGCCTTCGATCTCGCGCATTTTTTCAAGTTCGTCAAGCGCGAGTTTAACAGCTGTTTCGATGCCCTCGGTAAAATTTTCGCTCGCGTCGTCGGCTTTGGTCAGCAAGGAATTCGGAAGCCGCGCAATCAAATTCAAATCCGGCTCGCCCGAGAGCGAAAATTCATTTTGCATTTCTTTGAGTGCCGACAGATAGCCGGAAATCAAAGGACGATTCAGTTCATAGACGACATCGCCGGTGCGTTCGTAATTGATAAAAACATCAATTCGTCCACGCGAAAGACGGCTTTGGATCAAGCGTTTTAGATTTGCTTCGACCGACTGCAATTCGTTTGCTATCCGCAAATTCAAATCCAAAAAGCGATTGTTGACAGTTTTTATTTCCACGGAAACGGCAAAATTTTCTTCAGAAACTGCGCCGCGCCCGAATCCGGTCATTGATTTCATTTTCTGTTGGCAGTCTGCAATTGCTAGTCGGCAGTAATCGGCAATTAACTTTGCTCGCTGCCGACTGCCAACGGTTGACTGTCTTCATCCTCCAAAAATTGTAATTCGTATAATTTTTTATAAACGCCGCCATTTTCGAGAAGCTCCTTGTGCGTTCCGGTTTCGATTATTTTCCCGCGCTCCATAACGACGATTTTGGCGGCTTTGCGAACGGTTGAAAGTCGGTGCGCGATGACGATTGAAGTTTTATTCCGCATCAAATTTGCCAGAGCCTTTTGTACCAGGCGTTCGGATTCGGCATCGAGCGCGGAAGTCGCTTCGTCTAAAATCAAAACCGGCGCGTTGACCAGCACGGCGCGGGCGATGGCGATGCGCTGGCGTTGACCGCCCGACAGAAAAATGCCGCGCTCGCCGACAATCGTATCGTAGCCGTTCGGTAATTCTTCGATAAAGTCGTGCGCGAAAGCGATTCGCGCGGCATCGGCAATTTCCGCGTCGCTCGCGTCGGGTTTGCCGTAGGAAATGTTATAGCGAATTGTGTCGTTGAACAAAACGGTTTCCTGCGTAACGAGCGCGATTTGTTTTTTCAAACTTAAGATTGCAGCATCGCGCAAATCAACTTCGTCCCAAAAAATCGCGCCGCCGGTCGGGTCGTGCAGCCTTTGGACGAGCTTTATCAAACTCGATTTTCCGCCGCCGCTCTCGCCGACCAGCGCGACCATTTCTCCTTTCGGAACAATTAAACTTAAATCCCTGATGACACTCTTCTCATCCGCATCATAATTGAACGAAACATTTTTTAATTCGATTTGTTTCTGCAACGGTTCAAGTTTTACCGCGTCGGATTTCTCCGGCAGTGCATTGTCCACGTCCAAAATATCCCAAACGTCTTTGGCAGCGGCAAAGGCTTGGGTAATCTGGTTGTGCTGGCGCGAAATTTTTCGCATCGGGTCGTAGCTTCTGAATAGTAAAAGTAAAAATGTGAAAAACTGCGCGGCTTCCATTCGTCCGCTGGTTATCTCGCGCAAACCGAAATAAAAAAGAATGACAATGGCGACGATTCCAATTATTTCGATGACCGGCGGCGAAGTCGCGGAGATTTTCGCGGCTCGCAGATTGGCGCTGGCGATTAGTCGGGCGTATTTTGTAAAACGCGATTTTTCACGCGGTTCGGCACGATAGGCTTTGACGATTGTGTGATTCGACAAGGCTTCCTGCGCGGTATCGGTCAAAAATTTGTTGCCTTCATAAGTTTCTTCAGCTAGAATTCTCAGAGATTTGCTGAATTTTGAAGTCAAACCACCGATAATCGGGGCAATAATTAGTGCCGCTAACATTAAACGCCAATTAAAATAAAAACACGCGCTGAGAAAGAAAATCAGCATAAAACTTTCCCGCAAAATATCGCGTAAATTCGACGAAACAGCGAGTTCAATTGCGGAACAGTTCACTGCCAGACGGGAAACCAAAAAATTTGTCCGGTGTTTTTGATAAAAATCTGCCGATTGATTGAGGAGGTGCGTATATAATTCCTGCCGAAGCTGCAAGACCGCCGATTGTCCGATTTTTGCCATTAAATAGGAAGAAAAATACTCGGCGATTCCCTTAATAATCGTAAATGTTAACAACAAAACCGAAATCATCAACCACGCTTGATACCAATCGTTTTGCGGAATAAATTTCTGCAAGTTGAAAAGCGTCTGACTTTTTTCTCCCGCGCCTGACTCGAATGCCTGGTCGAAAATCGGAACGAGCAGCGCGGCGGTTGCCGTTTCAAAAAACGCAACGAGAACCATCGCCACAATCGCCAATATGAAGGTTGAAAGATGCGGGCGCAGGTATCTGAGAATTCTGATAAATTCGTTCATCTTGAGTCCGAAGCATTGAATATACTTTAGCAGACAGTCGAAAGTCCAAACTCGCGGCACAAAATTTGTGTCGTATGCTAACATTTACAACGTTAAAACCGCTTGCGGCATCTTTTCTAACGACAAATTATCCCGGAGAAAATTTATGAAAAATTTTAAGTCATTAAGTTTATTTGCAGTTTTTTCAATTTTATTTTTATCGAGCATTAGCGTTTTTGCTCAAACGGATACGCCGCGCAGAACTCTGGCGGTGACTTATCCGGTTGACCAAACCGTGTTGTTGCAGTTTCGCGGCACGACGCGCTTTCCACGAATGAAGGGCGAAGCGAAAATCCAACGCACGAAAAAAAACGGCACCGAAGTCCAGCTTTCGGTTTCTAAAATGCCGCGTCCGTTTGAACTCGGCGCAGGTTACGCGACATATGTCGTGTGGGCAATCTCGCCCGACGGACAGGTTGATAATCTCGGAGAAATCAGACGGCGCGGCTTTTTCGATTTCGATTCAAAAATCTCCGTCACCACGCCGCTCCAAACCTTCGCGCTGATTATTACGGCTGAACCGCATTTTCTCGTGCGCCGACCGAGCCGCGCAATTATGCTGGAAAATCTGAATCCGTATTCGCAAAGCGGCAGGACATTGGCGACGAGCGCGGCAATCGAGTATTTCGGAAATTCGAGCGATTATTTCTCGGATGCCAGAACGCCGGAGATTGCCGAGCTTGATTATTCAAAAACTCCTTCGACCGTTTTGCAAGCAAAGCAAGCCGTTGCTTTAGCCAGATTTGCCGGAGCGCAGCGCGATGCGGTTGAAGAATTAGGGCAAGCAGAATCGCTTTTGCAGAATGCCGACAACGCCTGGAAAGCCGGACGCGCCGAAGAAGATGTGGATATTACGGCGCGCAAGGCGGTCAGCGCGGCGGTCAAAGCTGAAGATACGGCTCTGGTTCGCAAGCAAGCCCGCGAACAGCGCAACGCAAGAACCCGTCAGGATGCGGAAATACGCCAATCGGAAGAAAAAGTTTTAGACGCGCAAGGTCAAATCGCAGATGTGCGAGCGGAACTCGCCCGCGAAACGCGCGACCGCGAACTTGCCGAGCGCGATGCGGTAAATTATTCAAATCAGCTTAAGGAACTACGCAATGAAAACATCCGACTGAGTGAAGAACTGGGTCGTGTCAGAGGCGAAGCGGAGAATGCAAAAGTCAGACTCGCCACTGTCGAAAGCGAGAAACAGGTGATCCTCCAGCAAAAGGAACAATCCGACCGCTTGGCGCGTTTGCAATCGAATGAAACGATTTTGGTGCAGTCTTTACGCAAGTTCGGCGCGGTTGAAAAAAACGAGCGCGGAATTGTTTTAACTTTGCCCGAAAATTATTTCACAGGTATCAGAGTCAGCAGTTTTGCGCCGCTTGCCGAAACAAAAATCGGTTCATTGGGAGAGGTTTTATCAAGCACCGCCGATTACAAAATAATAATCGAATCGCACACCGATAACAAAGGAACGACCGATGAACTTCAGACCTTAACACAGGAACGGGCACAGGCATTGGTGGATAAACTTATCGGCTTGGGTGTTACGCAAAATCGTATCGAAGCCAGAGGTCTCGGCGCATCTTTGCCGGTGGCTCCAAACTCGACAAACATTAATCGAGGTAAAAACCGGCGCGTCCAGGTGCTTTTAATTCCGAGCGTCGAGTAAATAATTCCAGGATAGAAGGTTCAGTTTTTAATGTAAAAGGTTAGCTGTCTGGTTCTCAACACTTAAAGTAAAACTCGAAGTGGAAGGTGTTTGAAATATTAATCTTTTAGTATCAGAATTCTGTCAGGCGGAAGCCCGACCATACATTCTTCGCCAACATTCAGACCGACGAGACGCAGAACCAGGGCTTCGAGTTCCAAGCCGTTGGCATCAAGTCTTATCGAAGTCGTCGCGCCGTTAAAAGTGATGCCGGCAATTTTCGCTTTTAAGAGATTATCTTCGGGAAACGACGCGCCGAACGAAATTGAAATATGTTCTGGACGAATGGCGAGCATCGTGTTTTGATGGATTGCGCCAAGCAGATTTTTTTCTACTTTATCAGTCAGAAGACGATGTTCGCCTTTAACGGTTTGAAATTCAAAAACGTCGGCATCGTTAGCCGAGATGCGCCGGACTTCAATCAGATTGTTGCTTCCCGTTGTCCGCGCAACTGCCGCTGAATTGGGCATTTCATAGACTTCACGCGGCGTTCCGCTCTGCACGATTTCGCCGTTGTGAAGTATGGCAACACGGTCGCAAATCGAAAAAACTTCATCATAATCGTTCGTCGCAAAAATAACCGCCAGATTTTTTTCCTTCGTCGTTTTCCGCAGCTTCTCGCAATTTTGCTCTCGCAAGTCCTTGTCCATAAAACAGAACTGGTTATCGAGCAAAAGCACCGCTTCGGCTTTTTGCAAAGCGTCTTCGAGAGCCAGAACCTGACCTTCGCCGTCGGCAAGCTCGGAAGATTTTTGATTTTTGAATATTGATTTCCAAAATGCGTCGTTTGTCAGTTGCGGAAAATGAAAGCCGCGCTCGGCGCAGTTTAACTTTGACAAATCCTGCGATTCAAAAATTATATTGCCGCTGTCGTGGGCTTCGACACCGGCAATCACGCGAATCGCGGTTGATTTTCCGACACCGACGATACCGAACAAACCGAGAATTTCGCCTTTCTTAACTTCGAGTGAAACGTCCTTCAATATCCAATTTTCACCGAATCTTTTTGAAAGATTTTTGATAACGAGCGACATTATTTTATATAAACATTTGAAACTTTAGAAAAAATTGCGCGTGCAAAGTTAAAGTATGCTTTTGTCATCCGAATAAGGCAAGTATAATAGACAACAGGCGGAGTGAAATTTGTATGACAAAAGAAAATTCGAGTATCAAGAGAAAATTGGTTCACGCGGGCGGCTGGCAAGTGGCAAAGCGCGTCGCTAAATCGGTTCCGTATGTCGGAACGGTGATGGCAATCGGTCTGGTCGGTTATGACATAAAGAGAAAAGGCGTTGTCAAAGGCGTGCTGAATGCCGGTTTAGATGCGATACCGTTTGTCGGAATGGGAAAAAACATCGTCGAATATTTTGCCGGCGATTTGCTGCCCGATAAAAACGTCGCTAATGAAAAAAAGGTGTAAATTATGAAATCCGAATTATTCAGAATAAAACTTATTTTCGTGTTTGCAGTTTTGATTTGTCTTTTTGTTTCAATTTCCGAAACACAAGGACAGACTTCGAGGCGAAGAAACAACCGACCCAAACAGCCCGTAATTTCTCCGACTCCGGTGCAATCCTATCCGGTGATTATAAGCCGCGCTGAAGATATTCCAAGCGAAAATCAGCCGGTCGTAACCGAAGTCGCACAGCCGCTGACGGAAACCGCCGACGATAAAATTGATGCTTCCGATAAGCGAATCAAAGAATTAACCACGCGGATAAAATCGCTCGAATCAACACAGAAAAACGAATACGACGAAAAGCAAAAACGTCTTCTTCTAAATCTCGATATTCTCTCGCGAGCTGAACAACGCGCCGAATCGTTGAGAAAACAGCTTTTTGAAATAATCGAAAAAGAATCGACGGTCAAATCGCGGCTCGACCAACTCACATATGATTCGCGCTCCGAAAATATCGAACGCTCCGCCGCTCTAGCCGGTTCCTTGAGACCGGAGGAAATCCGCGACCAGCGAAAAAAATCTCTCGATGCCGAAAGGAAAAATTCAGACGCGCTCCTGACGCAGATTCAAAACAACCGCGCCGTTTTAGAACTGAGCGTGCAAAAGGCTGACCTGCTGGTTGAAAAAGTCCGCACCAAACTCGAAAAGGAAATTGACGACGCGCTGGCAACGGACGACAATCCAAAACTGTAAAAATTCATAGCCGCAAAAAGGCGCAAAGGACACAAAAAAGATAAAAATAATTTTGTGTTTTTTGCGCTTTTTTGCGGCTGAATTGTCTTTAAATTAATTCGACTTTGTTTCGGTTTTATTTCGTCTTTGCTTTTGGCTTGACCGGCTGTTGGATTTTCTCGCAATCTTTTACCGAAGCCAGCACCGCCAATGTTCGCAGGTATTTATCCGTAAAACTTTCGGCTTGCGAGATTGCGCCTTGAAAATCCTTTTGGCTGATTTCGTAAAAAGTTTTATTTATATCAAAACCCGGAACATCGTAGCCGGCATAAAACATATGCCCTTTGCTGATAATCTGTTGCGACATCGAAGAAGTAAAAAGATTTGGATTCTCCAGTTTGTTGGCGGTTTTAATCGCATTTGAAAGCGCGTCGAGTGCGTTGAAATGGTCAACCTTTTCATACATAAAAGCCAAACCGAGCAGAACCTGCGCTTTTTCAATTGAATCGGGAGCTTTCTGCGTCATTTTATAAACTTCAGAAAGTGATTCGAGAGATTCGAGCCTGGTCGCCGAATTTTTTTGTTTAGCCGCCGCAATATCAAAATAGAGAACGGCGCGAAGTTCTATCTTATCGATTTTCTCCGCATATTTCTTCGCGTCGTCTAAACGATTTTCCTTGGAAGCCAGTTTGGAACGCTGAAAATAATAATAGTTCTTTGCGCTTTCGCGCGCCGATTCTTCCGTGATTTTATTGAGCCAGGTTTCCGCCGATTTATAATCTTCTTCCTTTCTCGCCGAAGTTACCAATTGAATAATTTGAGAATCTTTGAGGTTGCCGTCCGCGTCGGCTTTTTCCAACTCCTTTAATTTTTCGGCAAATGATTTGCCGAAATTTTTGCCCATTTCATCACGCTTGTTTGCCGAGTCCAGCAATTCGTTGGAAACCACCGAATTTGCCAAAATTTTAGCTTGCGAAAATGCCGGCATCAAATCGGGAAACTGCTGCGCGACAAGCGGTTCAATCTCGTTCATTGCTATCACGGCAACGGCTGATTCGGGTGTTTGGGTTTGCAGGGATTTGTCCGTGCTTTCGGGCGTAAGTTTCGTCACGCGGCGCAGCAGTGTGAGCAGAAATTGTCGCTGCAAGTTTGGATTCGGAGAAAAATCAGCGGGAACGCTCGAGCCGAGGCTGTATCTTTCAATGCCGAAAATTCTTTCTTTCCCGAACGGATAAGCCGAAAGATATAAAAGGCGAAAAACTTCAGCGTTCGAGTAACCCGCGAGTGCTTCGGCATAAACCCGGTCGGCTAACAATTGATTGTTTCCAGCCATTTCATACAGCGAAAAATACAAACTATTATTTAACGGATAGCGCATCGCGCGGCGGGCAAGCGACAAAGCCAAATCGGGATTTTCATTCGCCATTTTTGCCGCGATGCTCAAAAGTTCCTGAACTTCGCGGGTTTTGTCATAATCACTTCGCTTATCCTTTTCCGTATCTTCGTCGAATTCCTTTAACACCGCGTCGGAAAGTTTTTTTGCCCATTCGGCATCACGTTTTGCAACTGCGCTGATGACATTAAAACGATAATCCGGTTGAATGGTTGTCAAACCTTTGTTTTCCTTTTTTTCAAAGCCTTTTTCCCGAAAACGGTCTTGCGCGACTTGAAACGCTTCGGCAAAATATCTTCGGGCGGATTCTTCATCGGAAATCCATAAAAAATCGGCGACGCGAATCAAAACCTGAACGCGCTGGTCGGTTTCGCCGAGCGTTTTGCTGAAATCGGCTTGCTGTTCGACAATTTGCCTGGCAAGCTGCGCGTTGCATTGTTTGACCGGCTTTTTCGCAGGCGTTTGAGCCTCAACGCTAAAAGCGAAAAATAGAATCAGGAAAAGGGCAATAAAGCCGTCGCGTTTCATATTTTAACTCCTTCGTTTTTACTGGTATTTCTTAAATAAAAATTCTATTTTGTCCGCCGCGCCTTGTTGATATGAATTTGGCGAAAGATTATAAGATGACCGATAGTCGGCATCGTGTAATATCCAAATGTTCCATTTGCCGCCAGAACCAAGAACCGGCGCGGCGGAAACAAATTTATAGTTGTCGCCGTTAAAACTGAAGGAAATTTTATTGTTTTCGGCAACACCGATTTTTTGAAAATTAAAGCCTTTGCGCGGAAACGGAGACATTATAAAACGTCCTTTATCCGGCAGGTAAATAAAGATATTCGCGCCGGAAACACCGCCGCCGCCTTTGCCGATTTTTTCGCCGTTGACAAAAACTTCCATATTGGTTAGCTGCATTTCAACGTCGTCAATTGTGAAATCGCGGGCTGGTTTGCGTTCCGAAGAAAAATCTCCGCCGCTCGCGTTTCCGTCTGTAATTTTGATAAGGTCGTAAATTTTAACGCGGGTTTGCGGGTTTTCAAGAACTTCCAAATTAATGGTATCTCCGGCTTCGACCGAAATTTCATCGGGAAATTTGGGAATAACCTGAGCGGCGAGATTATCGACATTGGTATATTTTCCCGGATTGATGGATAACGGTTTGAAGGAAAGCACAAACTTATTCGTTCCCGATTGCGGCACAATGACGATATCGTATCCGTAAAAAAGTTTGTTTTTCAAATCGGTTATCAACCGATGTATCGTATTTTCGGTTGAGCCGACATAAACAATCATACCTCGGATGTTGCCAATGGAATCCTCCGGCATCGTTTTTGTTTTTATTTTTTTCTACTCTTACTTTACCATGAGAGATGAAAAAAGTTACGCTTTCCTGTTTGAAAAAAACACGCTTGTTTCTAAAAAAAAATACTATTTTATACTCTTGATTCACATAATAATATTGCAGTTCTTGCTTTTTCTGTGGATAACCGTCATCAATTTATCCGGGTTCTACAAATAATCGTGCAAGCCAAAGCAACTTGTTTCGTTCTTCAAACTACCAAACCAGGTGTAAAGTTAAAAACCTGCTCTTTCAACCCGTGATAAAAGGAGAAAAAGATGAGATTCAAGAATTGGACGAGTTATTTGTGTCTGTTGTTTTTTAGTTTTTCAGCATTTGTTTCGGCAAACGCGCAAGGCGTAATCGTGCCGATTATTTGCGACATTCGCCCGTGCCGCCCGATTCCGCGCCCGCGTCCGCTTCCGATTCCAAATTCTTTGCCAGTTAAATCAATCCGGCTCGATACAAAAATCAACGGGCAGGTGGCGACGACGCACGTCGAGCAGGTTTTTCGCAATGACACGCCTTACACATTGGAAGGAACTTATTTTTTTCCAATTCCTGAAACGGCGGCGATTGTCGAGTTTGCGATTTGGGAAAACGGCAAAAAATTGGTCGGCGAAGTTCGCACGCGAGAAGAAGCCAGACGAATTTATGACGAAATTGTCAGAAGACAACGCGACCCCGGACTGCTTGAATATGCTGGAAAAGATTTGTTTCAGGCTTCAATATTTCCGATTCCTCCGCATTCAGATAAAAAATTGGAAATGACCTATTCGCAGGTTTTGAAAGCCGAATCGGGAACAGTCGCGTATCGTTATCCGCTCGGCACCGGCAGAAATCTGTGGGCGCGGGCAAATCCGGCGATTGAAAATTCAAACCGAAACGTGCTGTCGCAAAAATTCGGCGCGATTTCCGGCAAAATCGAAATTGTCGGCAAAGAAGCGTTGCGAAACGTCTATTCGCCGTCGCATCAAATCGAAGTCAACAATAAAGGTGAAACGAGCGCGGCGGTTTCGTTTGAAACGAACAGCAGCGACAATGATTTTCAGCTTTTTTACGGCTTGTCGAATAATGATTTCGGAATGTCGCTGCTGACTTACCGCGAAGCCGGAAAAGACGGTTATTTTCTCTTGCAGTTATCGCCGAAAGCCAACATTTCCGAGCGCGAACTACTCAGTAAAGATATTGTATTCGTGCTTGACACCTCAGGTTCGATGGCTGATGAAGGCAAAATGGAAAAAGCGCGTTCGGCATTATTATTCGGCATTCGAAACTTGCGCGACGAAGATAGATTCAACGTCATCAGTTTTGCGGGCGAAGAACATCTGATGGAAGCGAATTTGATACGCGCCGATGCGTCGGGCAGAAAACGCGGCGAAGAATTTGTCAAAAAATTTACGCCGACCGGCGGGACGAATATCAATGACGCTCTGCGAGCCGCGCTCCGGCAGTTTGATTCTTCCGACAAACCGAAAATGCTGGTGTTTATGACCGATGGTTTGCCGACAGTCGGCGAATCGAATGTCGAGAAAATTATCCACAACGCCAAGGAAATAAAAGTCGAAGATTTACGGCTTTTTACATTCGGTGTCGGCTACGATGTCAACACACGGCTGCTCGACAAACTCGCGGCGGAAAATTCCGGCGCGGCTGATTATGTCGAACCGAAGGAAGATTTGGAAATCAAAGTTTCAAATTTTTTCACGAAGGTTAATTCGCCGGTTTTGACCGATTTGGAAATGAATTTCGGCGCGGTACAAACCGAGTTTTTGTATCCGCGAAAATTTACCGATATTTTCAAAGGCACGCAATTGACTTTAATCGGACGCTACAAAAACGCGAGCGACATCGAAAACATTACGCTTCATTTGAAAGGGAAAACCGGAAAGCAAATCAAAACTTTTAATTATGCAAATCTCGATTTTCCGATGCGTGCCGAAAAAAACGATTTCCTGCCGCGCCTCTGGGCAACGCGCCGCGTCGGTTGGTTGATGGAACAAATTCGTTCAAACGGCGAGCAAAAAGAACTGCGCGACGAAGTTGTTGATTTGGGAACGCGCTACGGAATTGTAACGCCTTATACTTCGTATCTGGCGACTGACGGAAAAGTAGAATCTGAAAATTCGGTAGTTTCTAGTGATTCAAGCAGTTTTAGCAATAAAATGAGTGTTGGGAGAAAAAGAAAGAGAACTGAAAATGATTCAAGAAATACTGCTCCGAGTGTATCCACCGGCAAAGATGCCGTTCAAGCAAGTAAGAAGGCTCAATCACAGCAAGAAGTTGTAGGAGTTACGTCCGATGATGAAACAATCAGAATCGAAGGTAATTTGCAAAAAGTCGGTGCGAAAACATTTTATCTGGAAAACAATGTATGGATTGATGCGGAGTTTGAGGAAGAAGCGAAACTTCGAGAAATCAAAATCGTATTCGCAAGCAAGGAGTTCTTTGATTTAATCACCAAAGAAACCGCGCTCGCGCAATTTTTCGCGCTGGGCGAACAAGTCGTGGTTGTTTGGAAAGGCAATGTTTACCGAGTAACAAAGTAAATTACGAATTACGATTTACGATTTACGAGAAGATGGTTTCTTTTAATTTATAATTCGTAATTCGCCTTTTCGCCGGGTGACATTTGAGGGAATAAAGTTTATTTTATTCGTTCGTGTCACCTTAATTTTGGAGATGTTGTTGGAGGAAAGTGTTGTGTCTGTTTGGAAAAAAGTATTTTTATTTTCTTTTATAATGCTTTGCGCCGCGCCGTTTTCAAAAGCGCAAACCGCTTGGAAAACCGTCAAGAGCGGCGGCGCAAACGATTTGGTTTCCGTGTTTTTTACGTCAGCCGGACGCGGTTTTGTCGCAGGCGACAAAGGTTTTTTTAATTTTACAACCAACGGCGGAAAGAGTTGGGAAAAACAATTCGTTTATACGGACGAAGACATCAACGAAATATATTTTCGCAACAGTGAAAACGGTTACGTCGTGGCGGGGAAAAAAATGTTTCTGACCGATGACGGCGGACGAAGCTGGCGCGATATAAAAATTTATAAAGCAGGAGATTTCAAAAGTTTAACACCGCAATTTCTCAGCATTCGTTTCGCCGATAAAAAGCGTGGTCTGATTGTCGGCTCGTTGCTCAATAAAGATGAAGATGTAGTTGATTCGCTGGTGATGCGGACGGATGACGGCGGCGAAACCTGGAGGCGAATTCTCGCTCCGTCAAAAACGGAGTTGTATCATTTGGATTTCGCTGACAGCTCGCGCGGCTGGATTGTCGGCGACAAAGGATTGATTTTGGTAACTTACGACGGCGGCGCAAACTGGCAAGTTCAACAATCAGGAACGGACAAGGCACTTTATAATATTGATTTCAGAGATTCCAGCGAAGGTTACGCGGTCGGTGGGAAAGGCACGATTTTGCGAACGACCAACGGCGGCGAAGTTTGGGAAACAGTAAAAACGAGTTTTCCTGCCACATTCTTGCGCGTGGATTTTACCGATGACAAAAACGGTTGGATTGTCGGCTACGGCGGAACCATTTTGCGTTCGTCCGACAAAGGCAGAACCTGGATAAAGCAGGACAGCGGAACAAAAGAAAATCTTTACGGACTTTTTATGACCAAAAAATACGGCTGGGCGGTCGGTGCCAAAGGGTTGATAATTCAATATCAAAAATAAACTTTTTTCCGACTAGGATTTTTTTAACTACTTGACTGAATCCATTAGTTTGTCAGATAACCCAAAATTTTTCGCCTGCAGAAAAAAAAATAGAAAAATGTTAAATTCTCCTTAACTATTTACAATTTCTGTGTTACTTTATCCATCAGTAAATTTTACTTCTTTCCATTAATTCATCAAGGTATTTTATTAAAATTCAGGACTCGTTGGAGGTTATGAAATGAGCAAAAAACCATTTGCGCTATTGTTTTTCGTTTTTGTTTTGACGCTTTTATCGGCATTTGCCGCATTTGCACAGGGAACTACATCGCGGTTGACCGGAACTGTCACCGATAGTTCCGGCGCGGCTGTTTCGGGCGCGAATGTGACTTTAACAAATGAAGGAACGGGAATTTCACTTACTACGGAAACT
>Ga0136618_10000013_pt1 | contig 39193 bp, 39 predicted proteins | sample AntDrymUQ3302106_2_FD_104805 | JGI IMG/M metagenome (GOLD analysis project Ga0136618, IMG submission 104805) | Polar desert sand microbial communities from Dry Valleys, Antarctica - metaG UQ330 (21.06) | ecosystem: Environmental > Terrestrial > Soil > Desert | place: Antarctica: Dry Valley... | reverse complement strand
GTGATGACGACGTTATGGGTGCCCGAGCTGGTCGAGCTAAGGGTGCCGCTGATGACGCCCGTGGTCGGGTTGATGGTGATGCCCGAGGGCAGGCCGGTGGCTGAGTAGGTAAGCGGGTTGCCAACAGCGTCGGTGGCGTCGGCGTCAAGGCTGATTACAGCGCCTTCGGCATCGGTCCGATCGGTGATGTCAGTGCTGAAGACCGGTGGCTGGTTGACATTGTTGACCGTCCACGTGAACAGATCTGTGTCGGTCAGGCTGCCGTCGCTGACAGTGACCACGACGTTGTAGGTGCCCGAGCTGGTGTTCGAAAGCGTGCCGCTGATGGCGCCTGTGCTGGCGTTGATCGAGATGCCCGCGGGCAGGCCGGTGGCGGAATAGGTCAGCGGGTCGCCATCCGGATCGGTGGCGTCGGCGTCGAGGCTGACGACATCGCCCTCGGCATCGGACTGGTTGGTGATGTCGGTGCTGAAGACCGGTGCGCTGTTGCCACCCGGGGTGAGCGGCCCGTTGGCGTCGTGGCACTCGTCCGAGCCTGTGTCCGCGAATGTCTTGCCCGCCTCGGGCACGAACTCCCATTCGAAGCTGGTCGGCTTCAACTGCAGCTTGATGACGCCATAGGTGTCGTTGTTGCGGACCTCGCTGTTGGGCTGCGGGTTGTCGAAGCTGTAGTGACTCCGGCCGCCGGTGCCGACGACGAACTGGCGGATGCCTCGGGCGTTGTCCAGCGCGCCCGTGGCGGTCTGCGGTGCGAAGCGTTCGTAGGTGTGATCGTGGCCGGTCAGGATGAGATCGGCATTGGCGTCATAGAGCGCCTGGTAGAGCGGCTGGGTGACGCTGTTGACGCCGCGACTCGAGCTGAAGCGCGGGTGGTGCCAGACGGCCATCGTGCACGCCGAGTCATCGGCCGCCAAGTCGGCGAGCAGCCAGTTGAGCTGGGGCGAGCCAGCGCCGCAGCCGCCGACGTTGGCGCACATGCTGTTGAGCACGATTACGTGCCAGGTGCCGTAGTCGTAGCTGTAGTAGCCGTTGGGCGGGTTGGCCGCCGCGCCGAAGTAGCCGAAGTAGCCCGATGCGTTGGCCGTGCCGTACTCGTGGTTGCCGACGACCGGCCGAGTTCGCGCCTTCACGGCGCCCCAGCTGGGCTGATAGCAGTTCGTGTATTCGGCCGCAGTGCCGTTGTCATAAACCGTGTCACCCAGGGCGAGCACGTCGCCAGTGATCGGAGCCAGCAGCGCCGCAGTGGCTTCGTCGCCGGTCGATGAACAGCTCGCAATGTCGCCGGCGCCGGCGGCCTGGACGGTCGGTCCGCTGGGCGCCCCCGAAGCGCCCTCCGCCGATCGAGCTCCAGACGCAGACGCGCAGTTGGGCACGAGACACGAATACGCTCCGAAGGCCACTCCGTCGCTGCGCTCGACGGGTCCCAGGGTTGCCATGCCACGTCCGGTCTTCCTCAGACGCGCCGGCGCCTCACTGAGGCCGTCGAAGCGAACTCGGGACGTGTCGTAGCGCACCAGCGCTTCATAGCCGCCGACGTCGACTGCTCCTACGAGCTCGACCTCCAGGTGGATCGGCCTTCCAACCGCGATGTCGCTGGATGCGACCAGCCTGACGGTAGGCGCCGCAATAGCAGAGATGCCCGGCACCACCGGCAACAGCGTCGCCAGGATGGTAAGTACGGATAGCAGTCCGACCCGGCGCGCCCACGCGGACGTAGAAATACGTGTTGCGATGACGGTGGCCTTCGAAGAGAGTCCCCCAAGAAGGATCCGAACGCACCTCAGGGTGGCTGGCGCGACGGTCACTCCTGGGTGTTCAGACGTGTTGGGTCTGCCGAGTCTCCGGGAGTTACCCCCATAGTAGGGGTGAACTCGCCGAAAGTCATCCCCCCCAAATGCAGTATTTCCAGAAATGGCCGTTGTCTGCTCGCACCACCGCCGCGGCCAACCCTGGCGGGGCGTAGCCCGTCATCGAATGCTTTGTGCAGCCTGGATCGTGACAACCATCCCGAAAGCGATGACAAAGACGCCTGACAAAAGTGGGGCGGCTTGGCCGATTCGAGCAAGCCGAGGATCACGCCACTGCCATGCCATCAGCCGTGACCGCCGCACAAGGACTATCCCGACCGAGATGCCGGTGAGCACCAAGGCCATCCCCACCCCGAAGGCGAATATCAGGATGATCCCAAACCCGACCTGCCCGAGGCTCACGGAGCTGAGCAGCAGCAAAAGGGCGGACGTACTGGGGATCAGACCGCCGACGATGCCGAGCAGAGCGACGTCGCGACGTCGCAGGGGCAGCAGCGCGCTGACATGGTCGTGGGTCACCGCGTGGTCTGAGTGCTCATCGACTGGACGATGGGCACCAACGTGGGGATGAACGTGGTGCTCGGCACTCGTCGGCAAGCCGCGCACTTTCCAGGCTCGCCAGAACAGGATCGCTCCGAGCGCCAGGACCATCAGGCCGCTGGCCACTGATAACCAACCAACCACTCGCCCCGGAACGAGCAATTCGGTCGCCAAATATGTCAGGACGCCAAGGACGAGCACCCCCGCGGTATGGGTGACGGCAACGGTCATTCCCAACCACATGGCGTGACCGATGCTCGCGCGACTGCCCAACACATATGCTGCGACCAGTGCTTTGCCGTGCCCGGGAGAGATGGCGTGCGCGGCACCCAGGGCGAGCGCCACCAACACGCCAAGGGCCATCCCGGCCAGCGTGGGCGTAGAGCCAACAAGATCAACAAGAGGATCGTCCGGGGCCAACGGATTCGGCGCTGGCGTCCCTTCGGAGCCGACGGGAGCAGGCACGTCGCTGGGGGATAGGCTGGGCGACACGCTGCCCGGATTCAGCGCAAAGGCAAAGCTGGCCTCTCGAACCAATAGAGGATTTTCAAGCCGGTCAGGCGGATACGAAGTGAGTTCGTCGGAAATGTCCTGGGCCGGTACGCTGCTCTCGCCGAGGGTGGCACCGCTGCCTTCTACCACAATGATTTCATGCCAACCTGGCACGCCGTCAAAGGTCGTTTCGGTCAGGGTTCCATCAATTTCAACAGGGTCAACAGGCGGATCCAACGGCGCGGAGGCATCGAACACCGCGCGCATAAGTATCAGGCCGCCCTGTCCGGCTGGGAACGTCAGCGATTCATGTTCGCGCGTCAGGATTTTTGTCTGTCCGTCGATGGTGAGTGACAAGTTCGCGCTGACGTACTCCCACAACCCATCCAGGTACGTGGTCGTTTCAGACTCGTCGACCGTGCCGTCGTCGTCCGTGTCAGCGAAGCGCTCCTCTCGCGCGGCAGGGATCTCAGAAACATCCAGTACGTATCTGATGTGGATTGCGTCGGATGCGACCTCGATTCGCTCGTAGACGTTGACCGAAGTATTTCCAAGTGGATGCGCCGCTGCAGGACCAACGCCGAGCAGAAGTGCCGCGGCCACGGAGCACAGCGCGGCAGCCAGAGCGGACTCGATTCGAAGGTTCACTCGCAGCGAGATCATGGTCGCCCTAGCGGACGACGGCAGGTGACAGGCCGTCCTCGAGGAACACTCGCGGGTCGCCGCCACCGTCAGCCTGGGCAACGAACAGGTCGCCGGAGAGGCCGTAGAGAATATGAGCGTCGTCGAGCCATTCGGGCTGATCGTCGATGCTGCTCATTTCGCCAAGCGGCGTCTCGGCCATAGTGGCCAAGTCGAGAACGTGGAAGCGCCAGGTCGGCCCGATGTTGGTCATCAGTTTGGCATAGGCGATGCGGGTGCCATCCGGAGAGACAGCCGGCGCGGAGACGTTCTCATGCAGCACCCTCATCGCGCGATCCGCGACGCTTCCCTCGACAAGATGGTTGTTGCCCGATGTACGAACCGTGGCGTAGAAGCGATCACTGTCGGCGCTCGCGAATGAGACACCCCATATGTCAAGGTTCGCATCCTGAACATCCGCACCGTCGCGCGTCAGAGCGAACTCCGCCAGGTCGGCGATCACGGTGCCGCCAGCCATATCGATGAGCACTGTCAGGTTTGCCGGTTCGTCCTCCTCTGTACGCTGGACGGTGATCACCGTGACGGCCCCGTAGCGCCCGTCGGGTGAAACACGGGCGAGGTTAGGAGAACCGGCCAGTGGGATTGAAACGCGAGGCGCGAAGTCACGCCCGAAGACGCGGGCAAAGTACGTACTCTCGGCGCCGTGCTCAGCTGCGAGGCATATGCCCTGACCGCCCGCAAAATGGACGCGCTCGCAGACAAGTCCAGTGGCAAATCTTCGGGCTTCTGGGGCATCGAGCGCTACCAATGAAACCTCTGCGTAGTCCGCGCCGCGGATGACGTTTTGAAAGACAAGATGTGGCCGCGCCTGGACGTCCTCAAGGGACACCGCACCCGTTAGCGGCGATGGTCCCTGCGACTGGCTTGTGGGCGTGGCCAGTGGCCGCCATGCTTGCTGTGCGACCCACGCGAGGACCGCCAAGAGTACGATGAGCCCGACCGCGGTCAGTCCGATGACAATGGGCGGCCTTCGCCGTCCAAGGGCGTTCGATGCCACCGGTACGTCCGCTTTGGTCTCCTTGGAGTTGCTCTGGCCACGCGGACCGCACGATCGGCAGTTCTGTCCGCGCCGGCGAGTCGAGCCTGACGGCACCTTAGGCACGTGACCTTTCCCCTCGAGACGACCTGGTCCTGCGCAACCCCGCGCCCTGGATCGAACCCACCCTTACCTCGTTCGCGGGAAGCCCAGGTCGACCTTGGATGTGCCCGGATCTGGCCAACGTGACGTGATGACCTTGGAGCGCGTGTAGAACTGCACGCCTTCCGGCCCGTACATGTGCAGGTCGCCGAAGAGCGAGTCCTTCCAGCCGCCGAAGGAGTAGTACGCGACGGGCACGGGGATCGGCACGTTGATGCCGACCATGCCCGCCTGCGCCTCGAACTGGAACTGACGAGCAGCGCCACCGTCGCGGGTGAAGATCGCGGTGCCGTTGCCGTACTGGTTGTCGTTGACGAGCTTGACCGCGTCCTCATAGGTCGCCACCCGCATGACCTCGAGCACGGGCCCAAAGATCTCGTTGCGGTACGACTCGTGACCGGGCTGAACGTTGTCGATCAGCGACACGCCGAGGAAGAAGCCGTCCTTCTCGTACGCCGGATCCTGGCGGCCGTCGGTCACGACCGTGGCGCCGTGGTCCGCTGCCTTGTCGAGGTACGAAGCCACCTTGTCGCGGTGCTCACGGGTGACCAGCGGGCCCATCTCCGACGCAGGGTCAGAACCGGGACCGACGTTGATCTTGGGCAGCCGCTCCTTGATCGCGGCGACGAGGGGATCGCCGACGCCGCCCACTGCCACCACGACGGAGACGGCCATGCACCGCTCGCCCGACGACCCGTACGCAGCCGACACCGCGGCATCCGCAGCCATGTCGATGTCCGCGTCGGGCAGCACGACCATGTGGTTCTTGGCGCCGCCCAGGGCCTGCACGCGCTTGCCGTTGCGTGTCCCGGTCTCGTAGATGTACTTGGCGATCGGCGTCGAGCCCACGAACGAGACCGCCTTGATCTCTGGATGCTCCAGGATCCGATCGACCGCCACCTTGTCGCCATGGACGACGTTGAACACGCCTTCCGGCACGCCCGCCTCGTGCAGCAGCTCGGCCATGAACAGCGACGCCGATGGGTCCTTCTCGGACGGCTTGAGGATGAACGTGTTGCCGCACGCGATCGCGTTGGCGAACATCCACATGGGCACCATCGCCGGGAAGTTGAAAGGCGTGATGCCGGCGGCGACACCGAGCGGCTGGCGCAGCTGGTAGACGTCAACGCCGCCACTGACCTGCTCCGAGTAGCCGCCCTTGAGCAGGTGCGGGATGCCAGTGGCGAACTCGAGGTTCTCGATGCCGCGGGCGACCTCGCCCAGCGCGTCGGAGGGAACCTTGCCGTGCTCCGCGGTCAGGATCGCGGCCAGCTCCTTGCGGTGCTGGTCGACCAGGTTGCGGATGCGGAACATGATCTCGGTCCGCCTCGACAGCGATGTTGCGCGCCACTCGGGGAACGCGGCGGCGGCAGCAGCCACAGCCGCGTCGACCTCCTCGACCGAGGCGAAATCGACCCACTTGGCCTGGCGGCCCGTCGCCGGGTCATAGACCGGCCCTCGCCGGTCGGACGTGCCCTCGACGATGCGTCCGCCGATCCAATGCGACACGCGGCCGAGCTGGGCGTCGGCGTCAGCCATCTCAATCGGTAGTTCGGCGATCTCGGTCATGCATCAGGTCTCGCTGCGTCGTCGTACGCATCCACGATAACCCTTCGGCGCGGAGGCGCTGCTTGATCGCCCCGAGGCCGACAAAGACCGGGCTCGACGCAACGACCGTCGCAGAACTGCCCCGTCGGGACGACCGGCGTCGGCTCACGGGCAGGACCGTACGGCCATAGTCTGGGACAGCATGCTCGTAGCCTCGCGCCCTCCAGTCGAAGGTGATGTGTCCCATCTCACCACGGGACCGGTCGATGTGGACGTCCGATCGTCTCGGCTATGAGGGACTCCTTGAGCGACGCGGTCCTTGCGCGCTACTTCGCCCTCAGCTACCGGGTTCTCGCGACCCCAGCCGGTCGGGAGTTCCTGAAGAGAGCACGCGCCCCGGACGGCCCGGCCGTGCACGGCTACGCGACGGCGCAGGACCTGACTGCACTGGTCGGGGCGATGCAACCGTCACCTCGTGATGTCGTCGTGGACCTCGGCTGCGGCTTAGGCGAGGTGGCGATCGCCGTTCATCGCCGGACGGGCTCTCACGTCATGGGGATCGACGCGTCCCCGCGCGCCATTGCCGAAGCGCGCCGGCGCGCCGCAGCCGAGGGCGTCTCCGCGGCGGTTCGCTTCGATGTGGGAGAGATCGGCTCCGCGGAGATCGGGGGATCGGCCGCGTACGCACTCGACTCGTTGATGCTCGTCCGACGAGCGCCTGACGTGCTGGCGTCGGTGGTGCGCTCTCTGGACCCGCCCGGACGTGTCTTCGCCACCTTTATCGACCATCGCGGCCTTGATGGCGACTCATTCAGGGGATGGGTCGCCGGCTCTGGCGTGCGGCTCGAGAGACTCGACGATGTCACAGGCGAGTTCTCCGAACGGAGCCGCCAGCGGGCTGCGGCGGCAAGACGCGTGCTCCGTGCGCGGCCGGCCCGGGCCGGCCGATTTGGGCTGCTGCTCGTTCTCGCCGAGGAGGCGGCTGTCTCCTGGCTCATCAAGCGCCGGCGGCTGCGACGGTGGCGCTTCACGGCGGTCCGGGCGACGTCTGTGCCCGGCTACGATCCACAAGGCTCGCGCCACGGGTGAGCGCCGTTACAGCCATTCCGGCGGCGCGCCCTACGTTAGTGGCCGATCGCGTTTCTGCAGTTCAGCCCAAAACGAAAACGCTCCAGATGAGGTCCGCGCACGGTGAGTGTCTCGATCGGCCCCGTATCCACCCGGATTGCCGCGCCGCCGCCCCTCGTCTACCAGATGCTCTCGGCGATCGGACAAGGCCATGGTCGAAACGGCGAGCGGACCGAGGTACTGCACCGGGCGGGAGACGAGCTCGTCTGCGACTTCTGGACAAGGGTCAGCCTTCCGGGCGGTGTTGATCGCCTGGTCCGCACCCGTGAGCGCGTGACGCTCCGCCCGCCGGACACCATCCTGTACGAGCACCTTGACGGCCCGGTCCGGGGGCTGCGGGAGACGATCTCCGTCAGTCCCGACCCGGACGGTGGCACGCGGATGACCTACGAGGGATCGCTTGAGCCAGACGGCTTTCTCGATCACCTACGCGTCAGGCTGCTGGCCCGACCGGTCATCGGGCGGGCCATGCGCCAGCACTTCGACGACGTCCGCGAGCGCGCAGAGGCTCGCGCCGCCAGAAGCCGCGTCTTTCCGGGTTGAGACTCGCTCAATTGGCCGCGATCGTCGCGCGATGTTCGTGCTCCGTCTCGACGGGGACAGCACGCGCGATGAGAGCGCGATAGCCGATCCGGCCTTCGGTCACGAGCCGCCTGGCGTCCCGGAATATGTTCGATACGCGCGTCTTGTCGGCGAGCGAGGCCGGTCCCCACTTGAGCCCGGGGACTAGCTCCGTGGTGGCGAGGTCGCGCGCGAGCGCCGTCAGCAGCCCCAAACGCGCCTCGATGCGGTCGAGCAATTGGACAATGCCCTCTGTTTCGTCCCAGGTGCGCTCGATTTCGAAGCCGCTCGACGAGGCCAGGTCCTCGAGCTCGGCCGGTCGCCAGGCGCCGGTCAGGCAAAGGACATCGGCGATCAGCTCCGGAGCGTCGAGGGCATCCGTCGCAGTGACGTCAGTGATGAGCAGAGCGCCACCGGCCGCCGTCACCCGCCGCAGCTCGGCGAGGGCAGGCAGCTTCGGCGTCGTCGACAGCACACACTCCGCGAGGACGCCGGCGAAGCGGCCATCTTCGTATGGCAAGCGGAGCAGCGACGCCTCGGCGAAGCGAACCGTCGCGCCGGCGCCATCCGCCAGGGCGCTCGCACGCCGAATCGCGGCACCGCTAACGTCGCAGGCATCGACGTTCAGGCCGAACTCAATGGCCGCGAGTCGCGCGCTCGCCCCGAGACCGCAGCCGGCGTCGAGGATCCGAGCCTGGGTCGGCAGGCGTGCCGCATCGAGGAGGCGCCGTGTGCCGGCGGGTCCACCCGGGTGGAATGACTGCCCCGCGATCAGTTCGACGAGGGGGTGGCCGTAGAGGCTCGCGCAACACGTCTCGACCGTCGTCAATGCGACGGTCATCCGATGCCTTCGGCCGACGCGGGCGCAACAACCGAAGGTGCCACAGGCAACGCCCGGCCTCTGCGGCGGGCCGCGAGGCGAGCCCTCGTCTCCTCCCGATAGCCCACAGTGTTGTAGGTGCAGAAGGGGATCATCCGACCGTCATCCTGGAGGATCCCGATGCAGCACTTCATCGCCTTCTTCACGTCGAACGTCCAGGGGTCGAGGAAGTCGCGCAGCTGGACCATGAAGACCCGACGAGCGAGGTCGCTGAGCGCCGGCAGGTCGATGTCACACGCCGCGCAGGCGAAGCGGTCGGCGGTCGGCTCACCGGGCACCGAGCCCGCCGACCACAGCCCTTCGAGCGCGTGGAGAATGTCGCGATCGATGGCGGGCAGCGTGCGGTTCGTGATGTAGTCGAGGTACTGGTCGACCTCGAGGACCCGCGGCAGCGGGATCACTTCGCCGTCATCACCCAGGTATGCGTAGGTGACCGACGAGCAGGTCGGGAAGCAGCACGGGATCGGCACGAAATCCGAGGCGCGGAACGAGCCGCCCGGATGCTCGTCGATCCTGCGGATGACGTCCGGTATCGTCATCCGTCGCAGCGGATCGTGGTCCGGGTGGCGGCCGGTATGGGTGACCGGCTGGAACATCACGCCGCGGACTGTCGGGTGCTGGAGGCCGAACTCGATCAGAGGGCCGACCTCATGCTCGTTGACGTCGCGTTCGATCGCCGCGACGAGCATGACGTGGAGGTCTGCCTCCGCGAGCCGGTCGAGTGCCCGCAGCTTCGTCTCGAGTAAAGGCGCACCGCGGATCGTCCGGTAGGTTTCGTCGGTCAGGCCATCGAATTGAAGGTAGATGAGTGGCCGTCGGGCGGCGAAATCCTCGAACCACCGGCCGCCCTCGGCGATCCGTAGGCCGTTCGTGTTGACCATCGTGAAGCGGATGTCGCGCCGCTGGGCGGCGTCGAGCATCGCGATGAGCTCGGGATGGATCGTCGGCTCGCCGCCGGAGAACTGGACGACCTCGGGGTGACCCTCGAGCTCGACAAACCGATCGAGCATCGACTCGACCTCGGCAAGCGTCAGGTTGAAGCCGGAGCCGGCGTTCGCGAAACAGACCGGGCAATCGAGGTTGCAGGCGGTGTTGACCTCGATGAGGGCAAGGCAGGTGTGCTGGCGGTGCTCCGGGCACAGCCCGCAGTCGAACGGACAACCGCGCTCGACCTCGGTGGAGATCCGCACCGGGGCCTGTCCCGGCTTGTTGAACCTGGCCTGCTCGACATACGCCCGCGCGTCGGCGTAGATCAGGCCCTCGAACCAGCCGTGATCGGGACACCGCTTTCGCATGAAGACTTCGCCGTCGCGCAGCAGCACCTGGGCGTCGATGGCTGCCCGGCACACCGGGCAGATCGACCGCGTGACTTCGTGCAGGATCTCGCCCGCGGGTCGCTGGACGGCTGGGCGGCTCGGGGCGGTCACCGGACGGCAGCGCGATGTCGCGCCGTCATCGCGGCTGCCACTCGCCGGCGAGGATCGGCACCGAAAGTCGGTGCTCCGCGGGCGTCAGGGGCACGAGTAGGCCCTCGAGTAGGCGTGTACCGGTGGTACGTTAGGTTGAAGTCCAGGACGACCGACCCTTCCGGCTCGATCGCGAGATCGAGGTAACGGCCGCTTCCGTAGGTCTCGGTGCCGCTCGTCGTATCCGCGAACGGCACGAACAATGACCCCGGTTTCCGGGTCGGCCCGATACTGAACCCGGTCAGGGTGCGGTTGGCCGTGAAGATCGAAGTTGAGAAACCCAACGCGGCGTGCGATCCGCCGCTGCCCGTCCGACGTATCGAGGGCCATCGGCCGGTCGCCCGCCGTCGGACGCCAGAGTCTCGGGACCACCAAGCGGTAACGCTCCGTCCACGGCGAAATAGCTCAGGGCGCCCGGCTCGGCGAGGGGTCCTCGAACTGGGCCGTCGGCCGCTGTTAGGAGGTAGGCGTCTTTCGCCTGCCTGCCGGCGGTGATGGACGCAATGTAGCCGCGGTCGATCATCGACATGTCTGGCAGGCTGACGCGCACAGGCGAACCCTCGCGCTCGCGGTTCCGCGCCGCCATGTCCAGGATCACAGGAGCCGTGACCCATCGCGCGATCCATCGCCCCTCCGGTGTCATCCCCTCGGCCGCGCGCCCTCACCGTCGATCACTCCCCGCCCGCGCTGGAAATACGTGCGATCGAGGACGAGGCCGAGCACCGAGCCATACAGGAAGGTATGACCCACGGACTGGACCGCAGCGTTGGTGTTGTTGGGGAACCACGTCCAGCCAAATACCTGCGCCAACACGTAGAAGTTGACGATCCACAGCGCGAAGCCGGCCACGCTCGCGCTGATCAGGACCGCCGTTCGGCTTGCCGAGAGTTGCGGGATGAGCGAGAGCACGGCCGCCACGGCGACGCCATACATCGTCGCGAGGATCATGTGGATGACGAGCCCAGCGCCGCCGGCCGTCAGGAGCGACGTCCTCCCTGGGTCGAGCGCCTGCTCGCCGAGCCCGATCCCGCCGATCATCCGTAGCGGCATGAAGAACGCATCACCGCCGTCGAGCACCGCGGCCATGATCATCTCGAACAGGGCCAAGGTGATCCCGGCGATGGCCCCGCCCAGAATCCCGTAGCGCAGCCAGGCGCCGACGTCAACGCGGCGCTCCGTGCCAGTAAGGGTGGTCATCGGTCGATCTCCTCTGTGCGGGCGGATCGGGCGAGACTATCCCTCGCGATCGGCCGATGCCGTAACGCGCCTCACAAACGACGCGATTCCTGCCGGCGCGATGTCGTGGGCGATCTCACCTCCGCCGACTCGATGTGAGCCACGGTGAACCGAGACCGTAACCTTTTCTCGGCGTTCCTGCTCAGGATCGGCAGCGCGGCGAGTCCCCGCGTGGCACGGAGCGGCGCCCGAGGACTGCCCTTCTCGGGTTGGACATGCTGCTCCGCGTCCTCGCCACGATGCTCCCGCTCGGCCGTGCCACGGGCGGCTCGTCCCCGGCCATGCCCCGAGCCTGTCAGTCGAAGCCGAGCTCGCCGAACGCCCGCTGGATGACTTCCGGCAGCGCCGGGTGGACGAAGATCGCGCGCCGGACGGTGTCGACGGTCTCGCCGGCACGCATCAGCGTCGCCACGCCCTGGACGAGCGTCGACGCGTCGGTCCCAAGGATGTGGCAGCCGAGGATCTCGCGAGTCGCCGGGTCGGCCAGGACATTTACGAATCCATCGTGATCCTCGATCGAGGCGCCGTACGCCGTCTCGTCGTAGTCGTAGCTCGCGGCAACGTGGCGGCGACCGGTCGCCCGGGCGCCCTGCTCGGTGAGTCCGACGCTTCCGACCTGCGGCGAGGCGAGCACCGCGTGGGGCATGGCGCGGTAATCGACCGGCACGAGACGCTCCGGATTCAGCAGGTTGTACGCGACGTGGGCCTCGAGGTTGGCACTGTGCTTGAGCTGATACTGGCGACGATGTCGCCGAGCGCCCAGACGCCATCCACGTTCGTGCGCAGATACTCGTCGGTCTGGATGAACCCCTCGTCGTCGAGTTCCAGCCCGGCTGCTGCGGTGGCCAGCCGATCGGTGTTCGGAACCCGCCCGCTCGCGACGAGGAGGGCGTCGACTCGGAGCTCGCCCCGCGGATCGTCGCCGGCGAGATCGAGAACGACAGAGCCTTCCTCGGTTCGGGTCGAGCGACACTGGTCCCGATGGCCACGTCGAACCGCCGCCGAAAGACCTCGGTGAACCGGCCGAGACGTCCTCGTCCTCCTCGTCGGGCAGCCGATCGCCGCGAGATCGTGCGCGCTACGTCGGCCACGTGGACGAGCATCTTTGAGGGGATGCAGCCGCGGTTCAGACAGGTCCCGCCGAACGGCCCGGCCTCGACGATGGCGACCGACCAGCCGGCCTCCGCCACGACGGCGGAGACGGTGGCTCCGGACTCGGCGCCGACGACGACGTCGAAGCGCGCGGGCTGTTCGCTCACTGCTGCGGCGCCGGCAGTCGCTCACCGCCGAGGATCGGCACTGGCAGCCGGTTCTCCGGTGGGGTGAGCGGGCACGCGTAGGAGCTGGAGTAGGCAAAGTAGGCGTGCCGATCGGCCTTGATCGTCTCGACATAGCGATCGCCGGACGGCAGGTCGGTACGGCTTCGTGCGTCGGTCATGCTTCCACAGTCCCCGCAGATCGACGTTCGTGCCGTGTTGTGGACCACAATGACGGTGTGAGCCACAGCACGTCGCCAGCGCTCGCGGTCGTGACATCCTCGCACCGATGGAAACGCTTGTCGCGACCTTCCTGCTTGGTCTGGGGAGTGCCGCGAGCCCGTGTCTCCTTCCCCTCTACCCGCGCTTCATCGCCTATCTCACCGGGACCAGCTCGGACCGAGAGGGTCGTCCCCTCGCCGCGCTCCTTGGCCTGGCGGTCCTCTCAGGTCCTGAGCGCGTCCTCGATCCAGCTCCGCTCGGGTAGGCCTCGCAGGCCGTCGCTCGTCCGGTACAGACGGCAGCGTGGGGTGTAGTCGCCGGGGTCCGCATAGGTGGGATCGACGTCAAGACCCTCGACGCGGATCGTCGGCGAGCCCGGGAAGCGCAGGTGTTCAGCGGTCACCGGGTCGGACGCATCGACATCGATGATCGGCGTCCCCGGGGCTCGTTCCGCGATGACCTCCTCGAGCATCCGCCGAGCAGCCGGGTGGTTCGCGCAGTCGGCAAACCACAGCAGTTCCACCCGTCGGGTCATAACCGCTCCTCGGTCGCCAGGACCAGGCACGACGTGAGACGGTCGGCGTTGTCGCGGATGATCGACTCGCCGGTCGCGAGGATCTCTCGAATTCGGTCGTCGACGAGGGCATAGCGATTGAATCGCCCATCGACCTCGGCCCGGACGTAGCCGCACCAGCGGAGGCAAGTCAGGTGGGCCGACACGCGGCCCTGGGCTAGGCCGAGCGAGGCGACGAGCTCCGACACGGTCATCGGCCGCTCGGCGAGAAGTTCGAGGATCCGGACGCGGGTCGGGTCGGCCAGCGCCTGGAAAAACGTCGCCAAGACCACCGGCCGCTCGAGAGTGGGCTTGGTCGCCGCGATCGGCAGATTGCTGCTCATGTCAGTCGCCTGGCGGCGGTCGCGCAGCCGGCCCAATCGGCGGCGCCCCGACGGGCGGCATCGGCGAGGTCCAGGCTGCGCCCGTGACCTTGCCGGGCAGACCCCCAGGCTGCCGCGTGCGGGTCGCCGCAGAGCAACACGGTCGGGGTGCAGAACGAGCCGCGGAGGTCCTGCCCACCGTCAGCGAGCCACAGACGCTCGGGCCCGCTGCGCTCCGGGACGCCCGACCGGAGGGCGAGGGTGATCGGCGCGTCGCATTGACCACACGCCGTCTCGATGAGCGCATCCCCGCCGAGAGCCGCGGCGATCCCGACACAGTCGTATGCGCACCAGGTTCGGAACCGCGCCTTGCCGAGGGTCAGCCTGTGGGGACCAGCGACGAGCGACAGGCCGGCCGCTCCAGCGACCCGTCCGGACTCGTCGAGGTCGAGCCAGCCGGCAGTCGCGAGCGTCGCCGCGGCGGCGGTCGCGGCGTCAAGTCGGAGGCTCGTCGCTGCGGCGAGGTCCGCCACCTCGACCGGGCGGCGCCCACGAAGCAGCAATGCGAAGGCGACCTCGCGAAATTGACCGGCGGCATCGACGGCGGGAAAGAGCGGCTTCGTCAAGGCTCGCATACTACGGAAAGAAGATACAGACGGCAAGCCGTATGGATCTCGACCGGTCTAGCCGACGTGGCCGTTGCCGAATTGGGCTCCGAGGTCGGCGAGCGCGGAGTCGCGGTCCGGGTAGTCCTGGATGAGCACCACCCGACCGCCACGGAACGTGAAGCCATGATGCAGCGGCAACGGCACCGCCGGCTCCGATTGCGGATCTACGACCACCGAATCACCGGCCTCGGCGAGGATCAGCGGGTAGCCGGTGCGACCCTGGGCGAGCACGCCCTCGAACACCGACCGAACCTCATCGCGACTCCGACAGATCGGCACGTCGTCGCGCTCGTGCACGTCATTCTCGTCAGCGTGAACGTGATCCTCGGTGGGCAGGCCTCGCCAGATGGCCGCAGGCGTGCCGCTCGACATCGGTCTCGCCCGTGTCCTCGTGGGCGGTGCGGCGGTCGCCGCCGTTGCCGTCATTGCTCTGGCCGTCGTCCTGAACGGCGGTGGCCAGGCGGCCGTCGACGGGGCCACCGGTTGGTCGACGCTGGGAACCCGAGACGTTCATTCGCTCGCCTTCGACCCCGCCGACCCGCAGCACCTCTTTTCGGCCATCATGGCGGACTTCTGGAGACGAAGGACGGGCGGGCGGAGCTGGCTGGGCACGGCGCTGCAGGGCGCCGACGCGATGGACGTCGCGCCACCGGCAGCCGGCTTCCTCCAGATCGCCGGCCACAACGTCTACATCGAGACGGCCGATGGCGGCCAGAACTGGCGGGACGTCCCCAACAACCTGCCCGGGCTCGACCTTCACGCGTTCGTGGCGGATTCGGCGGATCCGTCCCACGCCTGGGCATTCTCGGTCGGGTTCGGCCTGTTCGAGACGACGAGAAGGGCCGAACGTGGGAGCTGCGCCAGCCCGGCGGCTGGGGTGCACTGACGTCCTTCGTCGAGGGCGGCAAGACGATCCTCGTCGGCGTCGGCTCCACGGGCCTGGCACGGAGCGACGATGGCAGGCGCACGTGGACGGCCCTGGGTCAGCCGAAGGGCCAGCTTGCAAGCCTCGCAGCGAGCTCCGATGGGGCGGTGATGTACGCCGGCACGACAGACGGCGTCAGTCGGTCGGCGGACGAACATGGACGGCAACTCCGCTCGAGACGGTCGGCGTGACCGTGGCGGTCTATCCGAAGGATTCGAACGTCGTGGCTGTCGTCGATGACAAGACCCGGTTCTTCCGATCCGCGGATGGTGGCGCCAGCTGGCCCGGGCCGTGACGTCGCGCCAGCGTCCGGCTCCCGGTTCACGCCGTCGACGCGCCAGGCGGCCTTCGATAGTCGCTTCGACGTGGCCGGAACTACGCCTACGTCTGCGTCTACCACTCTCGGATGACTGGCGCGATCGTGGTCTCAGGCGACGAGGCCTGTGGCAGTTCCGGATCGAGTGACAGGATCATATGGCGGCGTCGCAAACCCGCCAGCCACTCAAATCGAGGGCTTGTTCGGGTCTGCCCGCTCTGCCGGACCGCTACTTCCTGTGAGTCGAGCAGGCGCAGCCGCAGCCACACGAGCCGCAACCGCAGCACTGGCCGCACTGGCAATCACACATCGTCGTCCTCCTTCCTCAAGCTGATCAGTGGGCCGGGCGCGTCGCCGGCGGTCAGGTGCCGCTCGAGGTCGGCGAGCCGCGCCGCGAGATGTCGAAGTTCCGCGATCCGCCGCCGAACCTCCGCCCGCTGGATCGGCAGCGACCGCCGCAGATCGTCCGACACCTCGGGGCAGCGTCCGTCGGCGCAGAGCGTCGCCAGGCGAGCAGCCTCGTTGAGGGGCAGATCGAGTTGGCGAAGCCCGAGGAGCAGTCTCAACCGATCGGCCTCCGCCAGCCCGTAGTCGCGGTAGCCGCTCGCCTGCCGCGCCGGGCCTGGCAACAGCCCTTCGCGCTCGTAGAATCGAACGGCCTCGGGCGTTGTCCCGAGCGTCTTGGCGAGTTCACCGATCTTCATTGCACCGCGATCCTAGACCCTGAAGCGGCTCCAGGGTCAAGCCCCTATCATCCGCCTCCAGTCCCTTTGACTACGCCTGCGGCGAGCTTCACCTCAGCTCGAAGTAACCACAACCATCCCTCCCACGAAGCGGCGCCCCAACAGGCGCCGCTTCTCTAGTTGGCTCGGCTGAAACGGATCCAGCCACCGGTTGACAGGCGGTGTCGTGCCACCAGGTTTGCTGCGCGGTTGATCACGAACGACGTTGGGAACGCGTCATCCAGATCGCGGCGACAACCCCCAGGGCCATGGCGGCCCCGCGTTCCAGGAAGCGTCGCTTGGCGAGCCAAAGGTACGGGCTCTGAGCGCGCGCTCGGCTGTCGAATGCACCGTGCGAACCATGGTCGCCGGCAACCGGCTGATACAGGTTGTCCGGACGGTCGGGCTCCTCGGGCTCGTCGAGCATCTGACCGTCCCACGCGGCTTCGGCCAGGTAGCGATCCATGAGTCCCGGAGCAATCTTCTCGGCGAGGATCGCGAGCTCGGTCGACGCGCCGACGTGGAGGTCGCGCGGGACGTGCTCAGCCGCCCAAAGGATGGCTTCGGCGGCGACCTCCGGCTGGAAGATCGGCGGGACCGGCTGGGCCTTGCGCGGCAGCCGGCTTCGAACCCAGCCGAACTGCGGGGTGTTGATCGCGGGGAGCTGGACCATTGTCACGGCGACGCCGCTCTTCTCGTGGATCAGCTCGCTGCGGAATGACTCGGTGAACCCGCGCATCGCGGCTTTCGCGCCGCAATAGGCCGATTGCAACGGGATGCTCCGGTATGCCAAGGCCGAGCCGACCTGGACGATCGCGCCCCGATCGCGCTCGCGCATCCGGCGGAACGCGCTGAGGGTGCCGTGGACCGTCCCGAGATACGTCACTTCGGTCACCCGCCGGTACTCGTCGGCGGTCATCTCGTACACCGGCGAGAAGACCGACGTCATCGCGTTGTTGATCCAGATATCGATCGGCCCGAGCTCAGCTTCGATCCGGTCGGCGGCCGCGTCCACGCCCGCGGCGTCGGCAACGTCGACCTGGATGGCGAGGGCCCGACCGCCGGCCGCCTCGACGTCGCGTCGAGCTCCCTCGAGTCCATCTGCGCCGCGCGCCAACAGGCCGACCGACGCGCCACGCTCTCCGAGTGCCCGAATGACCGCTCGTCCGACACCGGCTGACGCGCCGGTGACGACGACGACCGTGCCGGGTCCGATCGGCCGGATCCCTCCGTTTCCCATCCGTATCACTCCTCTCGCTCGAGCCCGAGCGCGATCCGGAGCGCTCGCGCCTGACGTCCGGGCGCATGCTCGATCGCCCAGGTCTTCAGGCTGTCCGATGCGCTCGGAGCCCGGACGTCCTGCGGCGGCGGTGCCTCGATCACGAGGAGACGGCCCTCCTGGTCCAGGATCTTATGGCTCGCGCTGCCATCCTCGCGCCGGTCGAACCGCAGCGAGATGACCGCCTCTCCGATCCGCATCCGTCGAACGGTGACCGAGTCGACCCCGGTTGGCAGTCGCGGCCGGACCAATGCCAGCAGGTTGAGCGGCGCGAAGGGGTAGATCCCGAGCAGGATCTGGACAAGCTGGATCGTCGCGCTGGCGGACCACGCCTGCGGGCTGTTCGAGTCGGGGTAGGGGACCGGCACCGCGCTCTCCTCGCGAGACAGGCCGCTCAACGCCTCCGGCAGCCGGTAGTCGCGGAATGCGCGCGCCGCGTCGATCATCCCGCAGGCCAGTCGCTCGAGCTGGTCGTCGAGCCCGTAGCGGCGGAAGCCGACCGCGAACGTCGCCTGCTCGACCGGCCAGACTGTCCCGAGGTGGTAGGCATACGGGTTGTAGGACCGGTGCTCCGTCGACAGGGTCCGGACACCCCAGCCGGAGAACAGGTCCGGCGCGAGAAGTCGGTTGGCGACCTGGGTGGCGAGGTTTCGCGGCACGATCCCGGCGGCAAGCGCGTGACCGGCATTGGAGCCGATCGAGCGTACAGGCTGCTTGTCGGGATCGAGGGCCATCGCGTAGAAGCCCTCGTCCGGCAGCCAGAACGCATCGTGCCAGCGACGGCGCAGCTCGGCAGCCCGCCGGAGGAACCGATCCGCCTCGTCGTCCTCTTCCAGCGCGACGAGGATCTCCGCCATCCGCTCGATCGCGAGGATGTGGAAGGCCTGCTCCTCGACGGTCGCAACGGGCGCCTCGACGTTCCGGCCGTCCGGATAGCGGATCGCCTCGTTCGAGTCCTTCCAGCCTTGGTTCCGCAACCCGTTGGGCGAGCGAGTGACCGACTCGAGGAAGCCGTCGCCGTCGCGGTCACCGAGCGTTGTCGCCCACGCGAGCGCGCGCATCGCGGTGTCCCGATGACGGTGAAGGATGTCGGTGTCGCCCGTCCAGTGCCACAGCTCCGAGAGGGCCAGGACGAAGATGGCCGGTGTCGTCTGCGAACCGTAGTAGGCACGATGGGGCCGGATGTCGAGCTCGGACAGCGGCCCTCGGCGCCTCTCGTGAAGGAGCTTGCCGGGCTCCGCGTCGCGAAACGGGTCGTCCTCGGTCGCCTGCGTCGCCGCGAGCAGGGCCAGGGCGCCGCGGCTGATCTGCGGGCCGAGCAGCGCCGACTGCCAGCCGGCCGTCAGCGTGTCGCGCCCGAATACGCCGGTGTACATGGGCACGCCGGCGTTCGGCACCCAGGAGGTCGTGCCGTCGCCGTCGAGCTCCCGGTTTCGCAGGGCGAACAGGTCCTCGATCGCGCGATTGGCGATGTCGCCGAGGCCGACGGGTTCCGATTCGACGACCGGACGAGACGACTGCCAGACGTCGAGCTCATCCTCTCCTTCTGCGGCCGGCCGCGGCCCCCGCCACGTCCCGTCGACGAGGATCTCGACCGTCAGGTCGGCGATCCACGTCGCCCCCGATTCGAGCGCAGGTCGCCAGACGAGAGTCCGTCCGCCGCGCCGCCTCGCGGGAGATGGGGCGGCGGCCGACAAGCGCACGCCCCGCTCAACGACGCGTTCGCCACTCGCGGCGCGGTAAACGAGCTCGAACCCGCCGCGGTCCAGCCAGGTTCGGGTCGTCTTGCCGCGCTGGCGTCGATCGCTGCCGACTTCCGCGATGTCGGCAAAGTCGCCGTCGATCTCGAGCCGGATATCCGGCCGCAGCTCGACCATCGTTCGATTGATGACGGTGATCCGTTCGTGCATGCCGGGGCCGACGCGCGTCTCGATGCGGACCTCGATCGCGTCCTGCGGCAGCCGCGGGCCCTCCGCTTCGCCGCCCGATTGCCTGGCGATCAGCGTCGTCAGGCACCGGTCGGGCCCAAAGGTGCTGGACGAGACGAAGGCGGGCTCGTGCCCATCGACCATCAACCGGCGGACCGAGAGAACGCGCGTGTCGTGGTCGTATAGACCCTCGGGATCGGCCGAGACCGTCCCGTCAGGACGGCTGCACAGGACCGAATAGTCGGCGTACAGGAGGCGCCGCGTTGGGGTAAATGAGTCCACGGCCATGTTTGCATCACCGCCCAGGAGGGCGGCACCCGCGAAGCGCCACGCGGACGACTCTCAAGTGGCCTGCGCCCGAGATTCTCCGGCGCCCCCGAGAACATCAATCGTCGTATCCGTGGCGACCCCAAGCGCAATGTGGCCAACCAAGCCCCGCCAGTGCGTCGTGAGGGGATAGGCTCCGAACTCACCAGCCAGACCCAGTCTCGTGTTCAAGTACTCATCGTTCACGGCCCAGAGAATCACGCCGTAGACCACACCTCGCCCTGCGCCCAGGAACGGCAGTCGATTCCGGAGGGAGCCATACAGCGCACCTGGAAGGATGCCGAGGCCAAAGTGAATAGCCTGTGTCGCCATCGATCGTTGGTCCGGCTCCAGGGCGACTCCCGTTAATTCTTCGATCCGGCCCACTAAGTTCGCGACCGAACTCCTGCCGTTTGGACTGGCCTCCTTCTCCCGCTGCAAGGACTCCTTCGACTGACCTTCGAGAAGGCCGGCTGTCACCAGGTCCATGAACCACGTCCCGACCGCGCCCGCCAAAGCACCCACGAACGTCTTCATGCGCCAAAGCCTCCCCCGACGCACCCGTGCGATGAGCAGAGGGACGTCTCCGGATTGCGTCGGATGAACTTCAATGTCCCGACCCGGAAGCTATGGGGCCGAGTTCGTGCACGCACTTCTCGTTCCCAAGTAGAGCCGAGACTTCCCAAACGATCATGTCCTCGGCGACCTGCTTGAGCTCGGAGCGCTCCGTTGATGTGCCGATGACCTTCGCAGCCGCAACAGCGGTCTCATGGTGGGGGACCATCATGTCGATGAAGGCTTGGTCCATGTCCATGTTCTTTCTCCGTATAGCGTGGCCGTTAGCGTAATCCGAAACAATAGGGCCGCCGGACGGGGGCACTCTTGCCCTTGAGCCAACAACCGCCAATCGAACGGCTACGCCCGACTCGGGGATTGGGGTCGCGACAAGATGCGCCCGTTCGCGGTCATGCTTGAAATCGGTCCGGCTCGTGACACCGGAGCGGCAGGCCCGGCACCCGGGCCTCGGCCGCACCCAACCACGCGCCAGACCGATCATTCACCTGTTAGGAAAACGCGATGGATCTGTCGCAAGAGCTTCAACAAACCGTGTCGCTGCTCCTGCGGCCAGGGATGGGCCTCTTGGCCGCCGATGAGAGTCTAACCACGATCCGGCGCCGGTTCGAAGCGGTAGGCGTGGGTTCGACCCCGGAGAGCCTACCGGCAGGTGCTGTCACGGCGCCGGGGATCGGCGAACGGCTCAGCAGGGTCAAAGGCTCGCTTCCAGAAGGGCCATGAGCCGCCGAACAGATCGCGATCGATGATGGCAACGGTGCCGCCGAGCTTGCGAGCCAGATGTGCCAGGATCGCGATCGCCATGTCGGCGAATGCCAGCCCCTGGTCAGTGGCGTCGAACGTCGAAAGGCGGCTCAGGGCGAGCTGTACCGTGAATGCGTCCGGCTTCAGGATGAGCACGATTGCGCCAGCGAAGTCATTTCCAGGCGAGGTCGTCGACGTCGGGAGCCGATCCAACTCCAAATACTGCAAGTCAGGGGTAGGAAATCGACGAGCGACTGATCCTGCTCAAATTCTCTTGGCCTCTGCGACGGCCTCGAACAGCATTAAGGCGCGGCCCTGTTGCCATGTCTCGGCAAAGGTGGCGGCGGTGATGAGGTCGCGAGCTCGATCGAGGAAGAGCCGGTTGAGGACGGCATCGGCGGGGTGCTGATGCATCGAGATCCGCTCTCGCAGGCGAGCGGCCGCGGCAGCCAGCAACACGGTTGATCGTGGCTGGCTGAGGGACCGAACTGTCGCGACGGCCTCCAGGCCCTCGGCGATCCCCCAGATGTCGCCGATCTCGGCAACGATCTCCATGGCACGCGCAATTGCCGGGGTCGCTGTGACTGGGCCAGAGGTCACGAGCTCTGCATAGCCGATCTGGATTAGCGTCCGGGCGAAGAAGTGCCGATCGCCCAGAGCCTCATAGATGGCCTGCGCGCGCTCGAGGAGCCCCGTCGCTTCGGCTATCTGGCCCGCATGCATCTGGGCGGTTCCCAGGTTCAGCAACGAGGTCGCGTGGTGCCATGTCATGTCCGGCGACTGGGTGAGGGCGACGGCCTGGCTCAGCGCCTCGATGGCCTCGCTGACCCGACTTTCCGCGAGGGCTGCATTCCCGATCAGGGTGAGCGCGTTGCGGCGCTGCACGTCGTCGCCGACTCCGCCGAGCTCGCCCAGCATCTGCCTGCCCAGCTCACCAGTGCGTTCGTAGTCACCCTGGTGGTAGGCGAGCCAGCCGGCGCCCCACTGCCCCTGGAGGCGGACTTCGAGCGCAGAGGACGCGCCGCCGGCAAGCGCTGCGTCCAACCACGCCTGCCCCTCAACGAACATGCCAGCCCAGCGCCAGAACATCCACAGGGCTCCGGCCAATCGTAGCCCCAGGTCGAAATCCCCCACTTCGAGGGCCCAGGTCATCGCCGCTCGGAAGTTTCCCTCGTCGGCGTGGAGCCGGGCGAACCAATCTCGCTGCCCCGCGCCGCGCAACTCCGGTTCGGCGCGTTCGGCCAGGGTGAGGAAGAAGTCAGCGTGGCGACGCCCCAGCCCGTCGAACTCCCGCGCGGCCACCGATCGCTCCATCGCATAGTCGCGCGTCACGTCGAGCATCGCGTAACGACCTTCGTCCGACGCCTCGCGGGCCAACATGACGAGGCTGGCATCGAGCAGGGTGCTCAACGGCGCCAGGACTCTGGCTTCGTCTTGGCTGTCCGCGGACCCGAGCATGGCGGCGGCCGCGTCGATCCCGAAACCGCCCCGAAAGGCGGCGAGCGCCCGGAATAGCCGCATCTCGGCGGCATCGAGCAGCGCATAGCTCCAATCCATCGTCGCACGCATCGTCCGCTGGCGCGCGGGCAGGTCACGGGCACCGCCGATCAGGGAGTCGAGACGATGGTGAAGTTCGGTCCGCAGCTTGGTCAGTCGCATATGCGGGACCCTGGCCGCCGCAAGCTCGATGGCCAACGGCAGCCCGTCCAGTCGAGTACAGATGTCGGTGATGATCTCGATCGAATCGGGCGTGATCGCGAAGGAGGGTTCCGCGGCCGTCGCGCGCTCGAGGAAGAGTTCCACCGCCGGGGCACGACCGGATGCGCCAGCCTCGACCTGAGTGGCGAGCGGCGGGACGTGAACCTGTCGCTCTCCACGCACGTGGAGCGGCGCCCGGCTGGTGACGAGAGCGGCGAGGTTGGGGCAGGCCTCCAGCAACCCACCGATCGCCGGGCCTGCCTCGAGAAGATGTTCGAAGGTGTCCAGCACGAGCAATGACCGCTGCCGGCCCAGTCGTTGCGCGAGGGATTCGAGCAGGCTGGCGGTTTCCGCCACGAGCCCGACCGCACTCGCGACGACGGCTAGCACCATGTCCGCCCCGTCGACAGCGGACAGGCCCACGAAGTACACGCCGCCTGGGAAAGCATCCTCGACGCGGGTTGCGACCTCGGTCGCCAGGCGCGTCTTGCCGATCCCACCGGGCCCAACGAGCACGGTCAGGCGCTCCGCCGGATCGTGGACGATGGCCACACAATCGGCCACCTCCGACTCGCGACCGAGGAGCCTCGTCAGTGGGGATGGCACGCGGGCCCTGCGGGTGTCCGGAACCGCGGCGCGCTCATCGAGCGGCTCCGTGGCGGCGCTCGTTCGGCCGCTGGCGCCCGACAGGAAGGCTGGGAGGTCGTGGCTTCTCACCCCGAGCGAGGCCGCCAATTGCCGAGCGGTGGCCGGGTAGACCGCGGCTCGCAGCCCCCGCTCGAGGTCGCTCACGGTTCGTTCGCTGATGCCGGCCTGCTCGGCCAACTCGGCCTGCGTCAAGCCCGCGGCATTGCGCAGCTTCCGGACGGTGGCGCCAAAAGCGGTAGGTGCAGTGCTCAACCTTCTATTCACCTCGCGGCTGATCGTAGCCGCGGGACCACGACCGGTTGAGGCAAGCCGGTGGCAGGACGGTGGCTAGACATCATGGCGATCTGCGGACCGAGCGGCCAATCTGTGCCCATCGCCAATCGTCATCAACGAGGAGAGGTCATGTCGGAACAGGACAACAAGGCGGTCGTTCGGCGCTACTACGACGAGGTTCTCAATCAGCGCAACATCAGTGGGCTCGAAGACCTTGCGGTCGAAGACTACGTCGAGCACGATCCGTTTCCAGGCCAGGGCAATGGCCTCGCCGACCTGAAGGCTCGGGTCGCGGGACTTTGTGCCGCCTTCGACCCGATGCATTTCACCATCGAAGACATCGTCGCCGAGGGCGACAAGGTTGTCGTCCGCTGGACGAATGCGGGCACGCACAGCGGCGGCTTCATGGGCATCCCGGCCACCGGCAAGGACTTCCGCATCGCCGGGATCGACATCCACACGGTGAAGGACGGCAAGCTGGCCGAGCACTGGCACGTAGTCGATCAGTTCGCCCAGATGCAGCAACTCGGTCTGATCCCCTAGCCCGAGCCCGAGCCCGAGCCAGCCGGGCATAGGCCTGCCGCAGGCGGGTCCCTGTGGAGGATGTCATGAGCATCGAGACCAACAAGGCCATCATCCGCCGCTAAAAGGTCGACATCCTCAACGCCGCGACCTGGCGGCCCTGGACGCGATAGTCGGGGAGGACGCGAGGGCATCGAGGCCGTCAGAGCGAAGAGGACGAGTCGGATAAAGACTGATAGGCGACTTATGATCGAGCTGGTGCGATGAGCAATCGGAAAGGCGGGGGACGGCGTCCGGCACAAACTGGTCGACGGCGGATGCCAGTCTGGTTGTTGCCGGCTGTCGCCTTGGTCGCGGTCGCCGCCGTGGGCATCATCCTGTTACTGCCCAGATCGCCCGGCGGTCAGGTGGCCTGGGCACGATTCCGGACACAGGATGTCCACTCGCTCGCTTTTGTCGGTGTGGACGCTCAGCACGTGCTCTTCGGGCACCACGGGGGACTGCTCGAGTCGCGCGACGGCGGCCGCGCGTGGGCCGCACTACCGATCCGCGACGACGCGATGAGCATGGCGCCGGCCGACGACGGGTCGATCGTCATCGCCGGTCATGAGGTCTTCACCGCGAGTCGCGACGGCGGCGCGACCTGGTCGACGATCCCGGCCGATCTCCCCAGCCTTGACATCCACGGCTTCACCCGCGATCCGGCTGACCCGGCGCGGATGTGGGCTTACCTTGCCATCGGAGGCCTGTGGGAGAGCACCGACTTCGGGGTGCATTGGTCGGAGGTCCGGGCGGACAGCGTGCTCTTTCCTCTCGCCGTACGTGACGGCGCTGAGACGAAACTTCTCGGAGTTGATGCGAGCGGGCTCGTCGCGAGTTCTGACGGCGGACGAAGCTGGACGGCGCTTATGACACCACCAACTTATCCGATGACGAGCCTGTCAGCGACGCCCGACGGGCAGACGATCTACGCCGGCGCCAACGACGGGCTTTTCCGGAGCGGCGACGGCGGGCGCAGCTGGTCACCGACGGGCTACCAAGGATCGGTCTTTGCGATTGCGACGACCCCTGACGGCGCTACCGTGGCCGTGGTCAGCCGTGACACCGAGTTCTTTCGGTCGATCGACGGCGGGTCAACCTGGCCGGGGCCCTGAAGGCCGCGGCACGGTCGACCTAGGCTGTTCAGACAAAGCGCGCTACGGCGCGGGCAACGGAACCTCTGTGCCAGATCGCACTCGCGACCGGAGGAAGAGGCAGACCAGCACGGTCAGCGCGACCGCCTGTTCGCTGTTGAGCGCCCCGACGGTGGCGTCATCGCGCCACGTCAGACCGACCAGCAGGCGCCCAATCAGGAACCATGCGAGCGCACTCACGAACAGGCTGCCGACGTCGGCTGGCCGTGCCCGACGCGCGCGGGCCAGAAGCAGTACGAGTGGGATGCCAAGCAACACCCACAGCGCCTCGTACATCTGCGACGGGTGTGCCGGTAGCTCCGCGTTCGCGCTGACCCACGGGCCTGACCCGACGAAGGCGACTGCCCACGGCCCATCGAACGGCATTCCCTGGCCACTACCGCCCAGGAACTGGGCGATCTTGCCCAGGCCGATAGCCACCAGCAGAGGAACGGCCGCCACGTCCGCCCATCGTTTGACCGGGGTGCCGAGCAGCCGCGCAACGTAAGCGCCACTCAGCAGCCCGCCGAGCACGGCACCGAGCAGGGAGAGCGAGCCGACCGACGGGTCGAGGATCTTGATCGGCTGGCCGGCGTACGCATCCAGGAACGCGAGCGCGTGGACGAGCCGGCCGCCCATGACCGCGCCGGGCACGGTCGCCGCGACGATCAGCAGCATGTCGCCCAGGCGGAGCATCCAGCGTTCGGCCCGGAGCGCGGCAAGCGCGAGGGCCGCGAGCAGCGCGAACGTGATGCCTATCGTTTGCCATCTCACGGCCAGCTCGCCCAGCCTGAAGAATGGATCGAAGCCAATCTCTATCAGCGCGACCACCGACGGCGGCGTCAACGGCGCGGAGTGGCGTCGGCGGCGGGCCGGTCAGCGTCGAAGCGACGCAGGCCAGGCACGGGACGGAGGTGACCGCCGCCCGGCATCTTGAAGAAACCGACGATTGCGGCCAGCACCGCGATCCCGCCACCGACGATCAGTGCCGCCGGCGCGCCGCCGATCGCGGCGAGGCCGCCAGAGAAGATGCCGCCGAACGGCGTGGAGCCCGCGAAGACCGTCGTGTAGACGCTCATCACCCGTCCCCTGAGAACGTCCGGGACCGCGAGCTGGATGATGGTGTTGCAGGTCGCGGCCATCGAGATGAGGCCCCACCCGGCCAGGAACATGAGCGCCAGGCTGATCGGGACCGAGCGCGACAGACCCACCCCGACCATGGCGATGCCGATGGCCGCCGCGCCGACTAGCAGCCGGCCCATGCCGGGACGCTTTCCAAACGCGATCGAAAGCGCGCTGAGCAGCGAGCCGACTCCGGTCGCCGCCATCAGGAATCCGTACGTGTCGGCGTCGCCCATCAGCACGTCACGCGCGACCAGCGGGATCAGCACCTGGAAGTTGAGCGCGAACGTCGACACGACCGCGAGAACGGCGATGGCGAGAAAGATCTGCGGGTCGCGGCGCGTGTAGCGCAGGCCTTCGACCAGCCGGTCGATGACCGAGCGGAGGTTGCGCTCGACGACCGCGCGCTCGACAGGCATGCGCAGTTCGTGGGGGCGCATGAAGAAGAGGCTGACGATTACCGCCAGGTAGCTCACCGCGTTGATGAAGAACAAGGGGTAGATGGAGAATGCCGCGATCGTCAATCCGGCAATGGCGGGGCCGATGATCCTCGTGATGTTGAACACCGCGCTGTTGAGCGCGACCGCGTTGGCGATGTCTGACCGACCCACCATCTCGACCACGAAGGACTGCCTGACGGGCATGTCGAACGAGTTGACGACGCCGAGCAGCAAGGCGAGCACGAACACGTGCCACACCTGGACCTGACCGGTCACGACAAGCACGCCAAGAACGAGCGCGAGGAGTCCGGCAGCCAGCTGGGTGAAGAACAGCGCCTTTCGCTTGGAGACAGCGTCGGCCAGGATGCCGCCGAACAGACCCAGGAATAGCACCGGCGTGAACTGCGCGGCGGCCACGAGCCCAAGTGCGATGGGGTCGTCGGTCAGCTCCAGCACCAGCCACGCCTGGCCGACCTGCTGCATCCACGTGCCTACGAGCGACACGAGCATCCCGAACCAGAAAAGTCGGAAGTTGTGGTGGCGGAAAGCGCTCAGGCCCTTCGGGAGCCGGGTGGGCTTGATCGGTGGTCGCTGGCTCTGAACCGGGATCTCGGGCTCCACCTCAGAGGTCACACCGCCGCCGCCTTGACCGCCGCCAGGATCACATCCACCGTGCCGTCCACGCCCAATCGCCCCGTGTCGAGGCTGACGTCGTAGTGGCGCGCGTCCAGCCAGTCGGCGTTGAAGGTCCCGCGTATGTAGTCGGCTCGGGCGGTGTCAACGGACCTGGCCAGCTCGCGCAACGAACGCTCGTCGAGCGATGACTCCGACGGGATGTCCTCGATGCGCGACATCAGGTAGCGGATGCGCGCGTCAAGCGACGCGTGCAGCTGAACGTGGAGGGTGCCGTCCTGCCCGCCGAGGATGAACGCCGCACCGCGGCCCACAATGACGACGTTGCCACGCGCGGCCGCTTCCTCGATGACGCTGCGGGTGATTGCCAACAGCCGATCGTGCGTGGGCAGGTGCATCAGCTCATCCGTGTATACGGACGCGGGCAGGGCAATTTCCGGTGAGCTGGTGGTCAGCGCCTCCGCGACTCGCTGCCAGAAGGAGGGCAGGCGTTCGTCGTAAGTCTCGAGCTCGGACTCGGGGATCCCGGATCTCACAGCGACCTGGGCAACGATTGCCCGGTCCAGGAAGTAGAAACCGAGCTTCTCTGCCAGGGCACGGCCGACTGGGACGCCCGCGGCCCCGAACTGGCGGGAGATCGTGATTACGGGCATCGGCCCTCCCCGGTCGCGGGCGTCAGCCCGCCGCGGCCATCCTGCTCATGGCAGCGACAAGCTCGCGCACTGAATCGGTTGAGCGGTTGAAGGCCGCGCGCTCGTCATCTGCCAGCTCGATCTCGATGACGTCGGTGATGCCCGCGCGTCCAAGCTTGACCGGCACGCCGACGAACAATCCGTCGACGCCGTACTGTCCCTGGAGGTAGGCCGCGCAGGGCAGGATCATGTTTCGGTCGTTGAGGATCGAATCCACCATCTGCGTGACCGACGCTGCTGGCGCGTAGTAGGCGCTGCCGGTCTTGAGCAGAGCGACGATCTCCGCGCCACCGTTGCGCGTGCGGGTGACCAGCTCCTCGATGCGGCCGGCGTCCATGAGCTCGGTGATCGGGACGCCGCCGGCCGTCGAGTAGCGCGGCAGTGGGACCATCGTGTCGCCGTGGCCGCCGAGCACGAAGGCATGGGTGCTGCTGACGCTGACGCCGAGCTCCTGGGCGATGAAGGTCCGGAAGCGGGCCGAGTCGAGCACGCCAGCCATGCCGATCACCTTGTTGGGAGGCAGGCCGCTGGCCTCGAGCGCGACGTGGCACATCGCGTCGAGCGGGTTGGTGACGATGATCAGGATCGAGTCCGGGCTGTGCGACGCTGCCTGCTGCACGACGGAGCGGACGATGCCCGCGTTCTTGGACAGCAGGTCGTCGCGGCTCATCCCCGGCTGACGCGCGAGGCCGGACGTGACGATGACGATGTCCGAGCCTGCCGTGTCGGCGTAGTCGTTCGTGCCGGTGATCTTCATGTCGTGGCCAACGACCGGCGCCGCCTCGGCGAGGTCGAGCGCCTTGCCCTGCGGCAGGCCGTCGACGATGTCGATCAGCACGACGTCGGCGAGGCTCGCCTCGGCGACTCGCTGCGCCACGGACGCACCGACGTTGCCGGCGCCGACGACAGTTACCTGGGGACGCGCCATGAGAAGCATCTCCTGCTCGGGGTGGTGGTGGCTCTCAGCCTTGCCCCGATTGTATCGACGCTCCCGACGGCTCGGCTATGCTCGCGGCGATGACCGACGAGGCACCTGTCGACCGCCCATCGGAAGGCGATCGCGCGCACAAGGCCGATCACACGGATCCGACCTGGCAGCCACAGACCCTGGCCGTCCACGCGGGCATGCACCCTGATGAGCTGACCGGCGCCGTCTCACCGCCGATCTACCAGACCGCGACCTTCGCTCAGGAGGCGGTCGGCCGGCCACGCGGCGGCTGGGAGTACGCGCGCACGGGCAACCCCACGCGGGCGCGGCTGGAGCAGGCGATCGCCGCCCTCGAAGGCGGCGAATACGGCCTCGCTTTCGCGAGCGGCTCTGCCACGACGCAGGTGATCTCCGCGCTGGCACTGCCCGGCGAGCGGATCCTGTGCGTGGACGACGTTTACGGCGGCACCTACCGCTACTTCGAGCGTGTGTTGCGCGACATGGGCGTCGAGGCCAGCTACCACGACTGTGCCCGCGACCCGATCGGCGTCCTCGACAAGCACCTCGACGAGCGCACGCGGCTCGTCTGGCTGGAGACGCCAACAAACCCGCACCTGCGCATCGTCGACATCGCGGCGGTCGCCGAGGGGCTCTCGCAGCACGTCGGGGCGCGCGGCGAGCGGCCGATCCTCGTCGTCGACAACACGTTCGCGACGCCGATGGCGCAGCGACCGTTGGAGCTCGGCGCGGACATCGTCTTCCACTCGGCTACGAAGTACCTCGCGGGTCACTCGGACACGATCAGCGGCGTCCTCGCGACGTCGCGCCCGGACCTCTACGAACGACTGAAGTTCCTCCAGAACGCGATCGGCGCCGTCCCCGGTCCGTTCGACTGCTTCCTGGTCCTGCGCGGCCTGCGCACACTGGCGCTGCGTGTCGAGCGTCATGCCGCCAATGCCCGTGCAATTGCAGAGGCGCTCTCTGGGCGCGACGACATCGAGACGCTCAACTTCCCGGGCCTGGCGAGCGGTCCGTTCGCCCACCCGCAGGCCGCGCTCGCCGCGCGCCAGATGCGTTACTGCGGTGGCATGGTCAGCTTCATCCCCGCGGCGCGCAACGGCCGCTCAGCAGAAGAGCGGGCGCGCCGCTTCGCCGAGGGCACGCGCATCTTTGCGCTCGCAGAGTCGCTCGGCGGTGTCGAGTCGCTGGTGGAGATCCCGGCCGTGATGACCCACGGCTCGGTGGCGAACTCGCCGCTCCAGGTCTCGGACGCGCTTGTTCGGCTGTCGGTCGGCATCGAGCACATCGACGACCTCGTCGCGGACGTCCTGCAGGCCCTCGACCGCGCCTAGCGCTCCAGCCGACGGTTCCGACGCAACCTGAGCAGCCCGTTGGCGGTGAGCATGATCGCGAGCAAGCCGACGATCCCCACGCCGATCCACCCGAGCAGTGAGCCGAGATCGATCGCGGCCGCGGTCAACCTCCCTGGCGGAGGCAGGCATCCCTGCTTGTCGCCGCACCATGAGAACCAGGGTTGGCGGTTGAAGTACCAACCCAAGGTGACCGCTATAAGCCCCAGAAGACCAAAGCCAACGATCGCGCGCGTTCCTCTCATGCCTTCGCCTCCTACCGCGCTCAGCCCCTGGGCTCCCACCCGGCGGCCCTGGCCTTCTCGGCCGATTCGATGTCGTGGAGCTGCGGATAGAGCTCGCCCAGTCGCTCGATGCGGTTGTCCAGCGTTGGATGCGTGGCGAGCCAGCTCGTGCGCGCACTGTTGAGCTTGCCGACTCCCACGGGGTTGCTGAACCAAAGGTGCTGGCTGCCGCGGTTGGCGTAGTCGAGCGGGTCGCGATCCTCGCGTAATGCCACCAGCGCCCGCGCCAGCCCGGCCGGGTTGCGCGTCAGCTCGACAGAGGTCGCGTCGGCCAGGAACTCGCGCTGGCGGCTGACCGCAGCCTGCACGAGGAGCGATGCGATCGGCGCAAATATCCGCAAGAGCGCGGCTATCAGGAGCAAGACGATGCCGAAGGTAACGCCGGCGGCCAAGCCTGCAATCGCGCCCTTGGCATCATCGCCGAAGCTCGCTCCCCGGAAGAAGGCCCCCTCGGCCCAGGCGCGGATCACCATGCGCAGGAAGCCGTCGGTCACCAGCGCAACGAGTCCCACGAGGATCGCCACGTACACCCCGTAGCGCGAGTCAAGGTTCCGAAGGTGGGCCAGCTCGTGGCCGACCACGCCCTGTAGCTGCTCACGATCGAACCGAGCCACCATCCCGCTGGTCACGGCCAATGCTGCGTTCGATGGCTTCGTGCCGACGGCCAGCGCGTTCAGGCTGTCGTCCTGGATCACGTAGACGGTCGGTGGCGGCATGTTGGCAGAGGTCGACAACTCGTCGACCACGTTCAGCAGCACTGCATCACGGCCCGTGGCCGGCCGCTGCAGCCGGCGAGCGCGCGTGGAGGAGAGAACGGCGCCCGGCCCGCTGAAGTGAGCGAACCCGGCCGCCCCTAGTCCGAGGATCACGGCGATGCCGGCGCCCACCAGGGCCCAGTACGAGTCGAATGTAAAGCTGGCGGCTATCGCCTCGCCCAGCGCGACAACCAATCCGACCATTGCCACCAACAGCAGCAGCGATACCCGTCGGTTCGCGCGCTGCTGTTGGTAGAAGGTCCGCCCTTCCCCGCCGCGGTTGATCAGGAAGGCGAGCAGGATCGCGAGCGCAGGTATCGCCACGAGCGCCCAGGCTGAGAGACGCGGCCACTTTCGATCCGGATCGGGCAGGGCGTTCGCGGCGCCGAGGACGATCCAGACGATGATGGCGATGACCGTCACCACGAGCAGCACGAACGCTGCGGCCACCACCAGCGACGCCAATGCCAGCATCAGCGTGCGCCACCGTGGGGGCACCGGAGTGCGCCGACGCGCGGCGGCTGTGCCCTGGGTGACTGGTTCCTCAATAGCGCCGCTAGTCAACGTTTACCCCTCGAAGTCCGCGCGCTGTGGGCACAGTATGCTCGCCACGTGGACCGCTGGCAGACGATCATCGAGCCATTCCGGATCCATTCGGTCGAGCCAATCCGGATGACGTCCGTCGAGGAGCGCGAGGCCGCCCTCAAGACCGCCGGCTACAACCTATTCAACGTCCACGCCGCCGACGTGATCATTGACCTGCTCACCGACTCGGGCACGGGCGCGATGAGCCGTGACCAGTGGGCGGCGATCCAGCACGGCGACGAGAGCTACGCAGGCTCCCCCTCGTGGTACAGGTTCCTGGAGGCGGTCCAGAAGCTCTTCCCCTTCAAGCACGTCATTCCCACACACCAGGGTCGGGCCGCCGAGAAGATTCTTTTCTCCGTTGTGGGTGGCCTGGGCAAAGTCGTGCCGAACAACGCCCATTTCGACACGACCAGGGCGAACGTGGAATACACCGGCGCGGAGGCCGTCGACCTGACGCCGGCGCACGACCCGCAGGCGCTGCTGCCCTTCAAGGGCGACATGGACGTCGCCGCGCTGGAGCGGCTCATCGCCGAGCGTGGAGTAGAGAGCATCCCGGTCGTGTTCATGACCGTCACCAACAACTCGATGGGCGGCCAGCCGGTGTCCATGGCCAACCTGCGCGCCGTTCGCGAGGTCTGCAACCGCCACGGCCTGCCACTCTTCCTCGACGCGTGCCGCTTCGCCGAAAACGCCTGGTTCATCAAGCAGCGCGAGCAGGGATATGCCGACAGGAACATCCCTGACATCGTGCGCGAGATGGCCTCGCTCGCCGACGGCATGACCATGTCGGCCAAGAAAGACGGCCTGGCCAACATCGGCGGCTGGCTGGCGATGGACGACGACGCGGTCGCCGAACGGTGCCGCAACATGCTGATCTTGACCGAGGGATTCCCGACCTACGGCGGGCTGGCCGGGCGCGACCTCGAGGCAATCGCCCAGGGCCTGGAGGAGGTCGTCGAGGAGGACTACCTGCGCTATCGGATCCAGTCGACCGCCTACCTCGGCGAGGCGCTCGACGCGTCCGGAGTGCCGGTCATTCGGCCCATCGGCGGGCATGCCGTCTACATCGACGCGCGCGCCCTGCTGCCGCACATCCCGGCGCTCGAGTATCCCGGCCACGCCCTGGCCATCGCGCTATACCGCGAGGGAGGCATCCGCGGCGTCGAAATCGGCACCGTGATGTTCGGCCGCCATCCCGATGGGAGCGAGTCGGCTGCGTCGATGGAGCTGGTCCGCCTCGCCGTCCCGCGGCGCACCTACACCCAGTCGCATGTCGACTACGTGATCGAGGTCGCGCAGTCGGTCGCGGCGACGGCGTCCGATCTGCGTGGCTACAGAATCATCGACGAACCGCCAGCGCTGCGCCATTTCACGGCTCGCTTCGAACCGCTCTAGCGCGAGGCGTTTAGAGGGGCGGCGTGGTCCCCAGGTGGCGGGCCACGAAATCGATTTCAGCTTCCATCTGGCGGATCCGCTCATCGGTGCGCAGCGACCCGTGGCCGGCGTCGTAGCGCAGAACCTCGTGCGGCTTGCCGAGCTCGGTCAGCCGGCCAAGGTAGTTCTCGATCTGTCGGATCGGGCAGCGCGGATCGTTCTCGCCAGCCAGGATCAGCATCGGCACGCGCACCTCGTCGACATACGTGATCGGCGACCGCTTGCGGTATAGCTCGGGCTTCTCCTCGGGCGAGGCGCCGAACAGGGCGCGGTCGTACGCCTTCAGCGGTTCCATCTCGTCCTCGAAGGCTGCGACGTAGTCGGCCACGGGTACGCCAGCGACGCCCAATGTCCATCTTTCGGGCTGCATGCCGAGACCCAGCAGCGTGAGGTAGCCACCCCAGGACGCTCCGCCGAGGACTATTCGCTCCGGGTCCGCGATGCCCTCCGCGACCGTCCGATCCCGAACCGCGGCGATGTCCTCCAGCTCGGTGAAACCAGGGTTGCCCGTGAGCGCGTCGCGCCATGCGCGGCCGTACCCGGTGCTGCCCCGGTAGTTGACGAGCACGACGGCAAGGCCGTGGTCGACCCATGCCTGGATCATCGGCGAGAACGAATCCCGGTCGTGCGCCTCTGGGCCGCCGTGGATGCTGAAGATTGTCGGGTGCGGCCGCGGCGTCGAAGGCTCGGCGACGAGCGCGTGGACCTCGCCGACCCATAGATCCGAGTACTGAACCCCGCCCGGCGCGACGTCAGCTGCCGGCGTCAGCACGACGGACCCATCTGTCGAGCGAACCTGGGCCGGCGTCGCCGAGTCGCTCCACAGGTACCAGACGCTCCCGTCCGGCCGAGCCGACGCCTGGGCAATGACGCCTGGCGGAGTCGGCAGCTGCGCCGGCTGGCCCGCCTCGAGGTCGTAGCGAAACATCGACGAGCGGCCGGCATGCTCGTGCGTGATCAGCAGCGCCTTTCCGTCGGGGTACCACGATGCCTCGATGTCGCCCGGCAGGTCGAGCGCTGCCTCGCGCGTCTCACCGGAACGCGGCCACCAGATGAGCGGGCGCTTGAGGTCGTGGCGCTCGTGGATCACGAGCACGCGATCATCTATTGCCACCTCGGGAAAGCCCATCGAAGTGAGCCCGAGACCGGGACCGTCCGACAGCTCGGCGACGGTCTTGCCATCGAGATCCACGGCACGCAACGCGGCGTGGCGAGCGTCGCCCTCCTCCGAGTGGTGGAAGACGAGCAGCCCGTCGTCGGCCGACAAGCCGCCCAGCCAGCTCTCCTCGCGGTGCTCGTATATGCGCCGCGGCTTGGCCCCTTCCGTGACGACGTCGATGGTGGCGCCCTCGTCAGTCGAGCCGCCCACGACTGCGAGCGAGCGGCCGACGTTCAGGCCGGTGCTGTATGCGCGGCCGAGCTCCTCAGCCGCGGCATGGGGGTCGCCTCCCGCGAAGGGCTCAACCATCCAACGGCCGAGCTCGTCACCGTCCGTGTCGTCGAACCACCAGATCAAGCTGCCGTCTGGCGACAGGTCGCCGTTCATGGTGCCCTCGCGCCGATCGGTGACCTGCCGACGACTATCGGCCGCCCGGTTCCACGCGAAGAGCTCCCACTTGCCTGTGGAGTTGCTGCCGTAGAGGAGGCGGTCGGGCGCTCCGTCTGCCCACTGCGGGAGCGTCGTCCGTGGCGCGCGGAAGCGTCGGCGCCAGTCGGCCTCGACAGGAAGTTCGGCACCTGCCTCGGCGAGAGGGTTGGCCTGACCCGCGGCCATGGTCTCTTCCGCCGTCACCCGATGCGCGGGCCGGAAGCGCGGATCTCAGGGCTCACCCGATCCTCGAATGCCTTGAAGTTCTCGGCGAACATGGCGGCGAGCTTGTGCGCCTGGCGGTCGTACGCCTCCTTGTCGGCCCAGGTGTCGCGCGGCCAGAGGACCTCGGTGGGCACGTCCGGACACGAGGTGGGGACCTCGAGGCCGAAGTTGGGGTCGGTCCGGGTGGGGACGTCGTCGAGCAGGCCGTTGAGCGCGGCGCGGACCATCTGGCGGGTGTGAGCGATGTTCATCCGCTCGCCACTGCCGCCCGCAGGCCCACCGCTCCAGCCGGTGTTGACCATCCATACGGGCACGTTGTGGCGGTCCATCCGCTCGCCCAGCATCTGCGCATATACCTGTGGGTGACGCGGCATGAACGGGGCCCCGAAGCAGGTCGAGAACGTGGCGGTGGGCTCCTTGACGCCGACCTCGGTGCCAGCCAGCTTGGCCGTGTAGCCACTGATGAAGTGGTACATCGCCTGCTCCCGGGTGAGCCTGCTGATCGGCGGCAGGACGCCGAACGCGTCGGCGGTCAGGAAGATGATCGTGGACGGATGGGTGGCCATGCCGACGTCCGAGCTGTTGCTGATGAAGTGCAGCGGGAAGGCGCCCCGCGTGTTCTCTGTGAGCAGATCCGAGTCAAGGTCGAGCTCGCGCGTTTCCGGCTCGACGATGACGTTCTCGAGGATGGTCCCGAAACGACGCGTGGTCGAGTAGATGTCGGGCTCGTAGATATGGCTCAAGCGGATCGTCTTCGCGTAGCAGCCGCCCTCGAAGTTGAAGACGCCCTGGTCGCTCCAGCCGTGTTCGTCGTCGCCGATCAGGATCCGCTCCGGATCAGCGGAGAGCGTCGTCTTGCCCGTCCCGGAGAGGCCGAAGAAGACCGCGACCTTGCCATCCTCGCCGACGTTGACGGAGCTGTGCATGGGCAGCACGCCCTCGTCGGGCAGGCGGTAGTTCATGATCCCGAAGGCGCCCTTCTTCATCTCGCCCGCGTACTGGGTCCCGCCGATGAGGATCTCCTGGCGACTCAGATGGACGAGGACAACGGTCTCACTGCGCGTCCCGTCACGTTCCGGGTCAGCTTTGAACGTCGGGGCATCGATGATCGTGAAGTTCGGCTTGAAGCCCTCGAGGTCGGCGGGACCGGGGCGGATGAAGAGGTTGTCACAGAAAATGCTGGCCCAGGCCGTTTCCGTGTAGGCGCGGAGCGAGCGACGGTATTTGGGATCCGCGCCGACGAAGCCGTCCTGCACGAACACCTCGCGCGCGTTCATGTGGTCGATGAAGCGCCGGCGCAGCTTGTCGTAGCGCTCTTCGTCGATCGGCTGGTTGAAGCCGCCCCACCAGATTTTGTCGTGGACGTTGGACTCGTCGACGATGTACTTGTCCTTCGGCGACCGGCCCGTGTGCGTGCCGGTGCGGACGACGAGCGGGCCCGCTGCAGCGAAGATTCCCTCTTTGCGCTCGATCGCCTTCTCGTACAGCGCGGCCACGGACAGGTTGACGTGGCGCGGCTTGCCGAGCAACGGAATGTCGCTCACCGTCTGCCTCGATTCGGCATTGCGCTGCGCGGCATTGCCAGAATCTGTTGCCGGCTTTTCGAGGGTGGTCGCCACTGCTCGGTTCTCCTTGGCCGGGTGGGCGCGCTCGTTCGTACAAGCGCTCATGCACCTGGCGGACCGGCCGCGCGTCCCTGGCTTCCGGCGAGAGGTGCCGATGGAGCCTGGAGTCGGCTTACGCAGTTCGTCGCGCGGAATTGTACGCCCGCGAATGGCCAGCGGGCGACAACCCATGTGGCGTTGGGCGCCGCACCGCCGCGGCGAGCCCGACCGACTCTTAGGTTTCTGCCTAATTGCAACCCACGTGGCCTTAGACGTGAGTTCGGTCGCTGGACGGCTCAAAATCGCCTTGACGGCCGCATGTCATGCGCGGCCACGCTCAGATTCCGGCCTGCGCTGGCGCCGTACACGCCGAGTGCCGGTCGGTTGTCGCGTAACGCCACCCGGATTGGCATATGGCAGAAACGACACTGCGGCGAGCCGCCCCCGGCCGCTATGAGCCGCCCCGGGACGCTATGAGCCGCCCCGGGACGCGGCGAGCCCGACCGACCCCCGAGTTTCTGCCTAATTGCAACCCACGTGGCCTTAGACGCGAGTTCCGGTCGGCGGACGGCTCAAAATCGCCTTGAGGGCCGCGCGTCATGCGCGGCCACGCTCAGATTCCGGCCTGCGCTGGCGCCGTACACGCCGAGTGCCGGTCGGCTGTCGCGTAACGCCACCCGGATTGGCATATGGCAGAAACGACACTGCGGCGAGCCGCCCGTTGGGAGCCGTCAGCCACTGCCGCATCCTTCTGCCGCCTGCCGGCAGGGCCGACCGCACCAGTGCGCGGTGGTCCGCGAGTCGACGCCGATTCGTCGTGCCTTCGGCGACGACTAGCAAGGTCGCAACGGCACGGGGATACCAGCCACGCTCCCGAGCGATCTTTGAAGCGAGCCTTGACTTTCGGTCGAGGACGCCCAGCAGGTCGGGTAAGTCGACGATCTCGGTCTTGACCTCGATCACGAGCAACGTCCGCGTCGGGGCGTGCCACGCCAGGAGGTCGATCACGCCTCGCTCAGCGTAGATGGCGAATGACACTTCGGGCAACACAGACCAGCCCGGAAGCGAAGTGAGCCAGCGAGCGACGCTGTCCTGGAGAGCCGAGTGCCGTGCGCTCAGCAAGCGGTCCAGCTCGCCGCCGCGCCAGCGCGCCACGACATCGACGCGGATGTCAAGGACCGCTGCGACGCGGCGCAGCCCTTCGACGCTGAGCGTGCCGAGGTGGCCGCGCTCGACCAATGAAACGAGCGACGACGAAACGCCGGCGCGCTCGGCGACGTCCGATTGCCGCCAGCGACGACGGATCCGGACCGCGCGAAACGCCGACCCGACTCGCTGGTCTGACACTCGCTGAAGCATGTCGCGAACCGGCTGGCCAGGACTTATCTGCCGGTCGTCTCGGGCTTACGCGGCAATTTGCAACCGATGCGAGACTGCCGGGGTTCTTATGTTCGTGCGCGTGGTGACGTCGTGACCCGGTCAGCCAATTCCAAGAGCTCGGGCATCGATTGGCTGGTCTTCGCGCTGCTCGGCTTCTTCTGGGGCAGCAGCTACCTGTTCATCAAGATCGGTGTCGACGAAGGTCTGCAACCGTTCACGCTGGTCATGCTGCGGCTGCTGATCGGCAGTATGTTGCTCGGGGCGGTCGTGCTGATCGCCCGCGAAAAGCTGCCGCGCGAGCGCCGCTTCTACGCCCACATCAGCGTCGTCGGGCTCTTCGGCATCGCCCTACCGTTCGTCCTGATCACGTTTGCCGAAACGAGCGTCGACTCAGCGCTCGCCGCGGTGCTCACCGCGCCCGTGCCCCTGTTCGTGATTCCCATAGCGGCGTTGCTGCTGCCCGAAGAGGGCCTGACCGCCAACAAGGTGATCGGAGTCGTGATCGGCCTGATCGGCGTGGCGG